>ERZ772835.16-NODE-16-length-197285-cov-15.0035_pt1 | contig 197285 bp, 164 predicted proteins | sample MGYA00511901_ERZ772835 | MGnify/ENA primary metagenome ERZ772835 (study PRJEB29015, sample SAMEA2737729) | human gut metagenome | biome: human gut; feature: human-associated habitat; material: faeces | place: China | collected 2012 ...
GGGACACTGTTTTCTTGCAATATCCCGCAGATGAGTACTTTTTAAGGGACGACTAAATAGAAAAGAATAAAAGGGAACTTTATTGGTATAGATAATATCTCTTTGGTGGTAAAAATCTTGATGATGTATCAAAAAGTGTATATATCGTGCCTGATTATAGAATAACGATTTGAGCAAATTCCTCTACAGTGACAGAAACTCTTTATTCCAATAAAAGGGAGGAAAGAAACGATTCCTGGTAGATTAAGAATTACAAAGTGTCAATGGTGACTTTTTGTAAACTATAGTTTCTATAAGATAGGTTTCATCAATTGTTAAGGCATTTTTTCTCTCTGTTACAATTATATATTTTAATGCTTTGTAACTATGAAGAGACAAAGAATAGTAGCTATGTTGAATAATAGTTGCTTGATGGCATAGCACGATAGAACTTCCGTAATGTACAAATCAAGCGATTTAAGGTTGAATAAACTTAAATCGCTTTTCTCCGCATCACTACTATCTGATCGAACCGCTTTTGTGACGGAGTGCCAACTATAATTTCCTTTGGAGGGAATCGCTTATCGAACTCATTAGCAGCTGATTTATCGACCTGATATATTTCATCTTCTATGTAACGTCCTTTAGCGTTGGCTAAAGCATTATCATATAATTCATAAACATGAAGAGCTGTGGCATACATATTATCTTCGGTGCGAATCCCTAATGTTTCAGCAGGAATGAATCCTTGCCGGAGGTAATAATCCGGGTCACCGCAAAGTAAAATGGCACGAAATCCCATATCGAAAGCTCGTTCTTTGGTCAGCGCAATCATTTTTCCTCCAATACCTTTCTGTTGATATTCGGGAAGAACAGAAATGGGCCCCAGACTCAATACTTCATATTGGTTACCGTCATCCGCCATGATAAATGATTTAAGGCAGACCACATTGCCGACAATCTTGCCATTAAGTTCTGCAACAATATCGAGTTCCGGTACAAACTTTGGATGGTTACGCATGATATGAAGGAGATAATGTTCGTCACATCCCGGAGAAAAATGATTCCAAAAGGCTTCCCGTGTGACATTTTCGGTTTCATTATAATCCGAAGGTTGTTCAATTCTAAGTTTTATATCCATCTTATCAAATATATAGTTACACAAATATAGAGAACAAAATTTGAATATTTACCTCTTTAAGGACGAATCTGTACATTATAGCAAGATGAGACAAAAACTCCCGATACAAAGTTTGAATATACACTAGTATCAGGAGTTTTGTGTATTGATGCATCAAGATTGTAGAGAATTAAACCTTGTTCATCTTTTGCGTGTACAGACTATTGATGATACCGTCGAACAGTCCGATGGTAGGTACAATAATTCTGGTGGCTTTTATATGAGTAGCTATCTCAAGAAATATTTCAGCAGCAGGAATAATAACATCGGCCCGGTCCGGTTTCAACTTATATTGCTTGATACGTTGTTCGGTAGAGAGCTTTCAATGTTTCATATATATCTTGCAGTGATTTTTTTTATTTCACTTTGTTTCATACTGAAAGGGAACTGTCTAAATTTTCTGCAAAAATATCAATGCGAGATGTAATTGTCATAACGATATTATTACGAACTTATTACAATGTTTATTTGTTATTTTTATATATCAGTAGAAACACTTATATTCGCAAAAGTATTGGAACAGACTCGGTTAAAAAATATAGAATTTATGAAAACAATGAATTATTCTCTTATTCGTATTCTCTTTGCACTTGTGATAGGATTGGTACTCGTGATTTGGCCAAATGCGGCTGCCAGCTATATTGTCATTACAGTTGGTGTTGCCTTTTTAATTCCCGGTGTTATCAGCCTTTTTGGTTATTTCGGCCGGAAAAGACAGGAAGGTGAAGCGGCTCCCCGTTTCCCGATAGAAGGAATCGGTAGTTTGTTATTTGGACTTTGGTTGATTGTGATGCCTGAATTCTTTGCAGATGTTCTGATGTTTTTATTGGGATTTATCCTGATAATGGGAGGAGTGCAACAGATTGCTTCTTTATCGATGGCACGTCGGTGGATGCCTGTTCCGGGAGTGTTTTACCTGGTTCCTTCATTGATTCTTATTGCAGGTATCATCGCTTTGTTTAATCCGACGGGAGCACGTAATACTGCATTTATAATTATTGGTGTGAGTAGTTTGGTTTATTCGCTTACCGAATTAATCAACTGGTTCAAGTTTACCCGTCGTCGTCCGAAGACTCCGGTGGTACATGACGATGATGATATTGAGGATGCAAAGATAATCGAATAAAAAAGAAGAGGACTGCTTCACAGCACCCCTCCCCGCAAACTTAAAACAACCAACAAAAGAAATAGATAATTTCATAACGGTGAACTGTGAGTGGTAAACGGTAAATGCGTTGCAGTGCAATTTGTTCACCGTTTATCGTTCACCGTTCTTTTTTTCTATCTCACAAATAACAGTTCCCTGTATTTCGGAAGCGTCCACATCTGGTTGTCAACAATGAGTTCCAACTTATCGATGTGGTAGCGGATTTCTTCCAGTGCCGGAACGATCGTGTCGTGGTAGGCAATGGCTTTTTCCCGTTCGCTTTCTATCTTGTTCGCAACCTTACGAGCTTCAATCATTGCATCTACATGTTCCTTGATGAAGGCTGTGCGGTCGGCAATCTCTTCAATAAGCTCCAGGTTTTTAGCAGACAATTTCGCTGCCTTTTCTGCCGGGAAAAGAGATTGCATCTTATAGACATTATTAATTAAATCCGTTTGATATTGAGTGGCCACCGGAATGATATGGTTCATAGCCAAATCACCCAATACACGCGCCTCGATCTGAATCTTCTTCGTATACGTTTCCCATTTCACTTCGTTGCGGGCTTCCAGTTCTTTCTTTGTCATTACACCGGTAGCTTCGAACATGGCAATGGTTTCCGGTTTCAGGTAGTTATCGAAGATAACAGGAACACTGGTTTCGCAATCCAGTCCACGACGGGCTGCTTCTTTCTTCCATTCGTCGCTGTAACCATTGCCGTCAAAATGAATCGCTTTACATTCCTTGATATATCCACGGATAATTTCGAGAATGGCAGACACTTTAGGTTCTCCTTTTTCAATCAAAGCATCCACATCTTTCTTAAACTTCACCAATTGGTCTGCTACGGCAGAGTTCAATGCAATCATGGCAGACGCACAGTTTGCCTCGGAACCTACGGCACGGAACTCAAAACGGTTTCCGGTGAAAGCAAAAGGAGAGGTACGGTTACGGTCAGTATTATCAATCAACAATTCGGGAATATGCGGAATATCCAACTTCATTCCCTGTTTGCCGCTAAGACTAATCAAATCATCTTTCGTACTGTTTTCAATGTGATCCAATACCTGCGACAATTGCTTCCCTAGGAAAGAGGAGATGATGGCAGGAGGTGCCTCATTAGCTCCCAGACGATGGGCGTTGGTAGCGCTGGAGATAGAAGCTTTCAACAATCCGTTATGATGATAAACTGCCATCAATGTGTTTACGACGAAGGTAACAAAACGCAGGTTATCTTCCGGAGTCTTACCCGGTGCCATTAATAAAATGCCCGTGTCAGTTCCCAAAGACCAGTTGTTGTGTTTACCCGATCCGTTGACGCCCTTAAAAGGTTTTTCATGAAGCAGTACGCGGAAGCCATGACGGCGACTTACCTTACGCATCAATGACATAATCAGTAAGTTATGGTCATTAGCAAGGTTACACTCTTCAAAGATGGGGGCTAACTCGAACTGGTTCGGGGCAACCTCGTTGTGACGGGTCTTAACAGGAATACCCAGCTTTAACGCTTCAATTTCGAGATCCTTCATGAAAGCGGCTACGCGGGTGGGGATAGCACCGAAGTAGTGGTCTTCCAACTGCTGGTTTTTGGCACTGTCATGTCCCATCAAAGTACGACCGGTCATTAGCAAGTCCGGACGTGCGGCATACAATCCTTCGTCTACTAGGAAGTATTCCTGTTCCCAGCCCAAGTAAGCAACTACTTTTTTCACTTCCGGGTTGAAGTAACGACATACGTTTACAGCAGCTTTATCTACAGCCCGCAATGCTTTCAGCAAGGGAGCTTTATAGTCGAGAGCTTCGCCGGTATATGCGATAAACACAGTTGGGATGCAAAGCGTATCATCTACAATGAAAGCAGGTGATGAGGGGTCCCATGCGCTGTAACCACGGGCTTCGAATGTGTTACGGATACCGCCATTCGGGAAAGAAGAAGCATCCGGTTCCTGTTGTACAAGCAGTTTACCAGCAAATTCTTCCATCATACCGCCTTTGCCATCATGTTCAACGAAAGCATCATGTTTTTCAGCTGTGCCTTCGGTCAGCGGTGCGAACCAGTGCGTATAATGAGTAACACCCATTTCAATGGCCCATTTCTTCATGCCGGCAGCTACCTCGTCGGCAATACTGCGATCTAGCGGAGCACCGTTGTCAATGGCGTCAATCAGTGCATTGTATACCTTGCTGGGAAGGTATTTGAACATTTTCTCCTTGTTGAATACATACTTGGCGAAATACTCCGAAGGACGTTCGGCAGGTGTTGCTACCTCAACAGCTTTCTTTTTGAAAGCTGTCTCTACTACTCTGAATCTAAGTTTTGACATAATACCTGATTTGATTTGTTGTTAAATATGTTAGAGTAAATAATTACTTTGTTATGTGGTTCCCGGAAAGGCGATCAAACCTGTCCGGAAGTTTTTTCTGTGATTAGCGGGGTAGTGATTAGTAGTAAGTTGTGCGCAGCTGTCTTTCACTAATCACTCAACCGTTCATCACTAAATTAGTTGTAAGCCGATTCTCCGTGTTCGTAAATATCAAGACCTTCTTCTTCGATACGTGCCGGAACGCGAAGTCCGTGAATCTTATCAAGCGTTTTGAAAATGATGAATCCCATACCTGCTGCCCATGCACCTACTACCAATGCTCCAAATATTTGTGCACCGAGGAATCCGAAACCGTAGCCATAGAATAAACCTTCACTGGTGGAGAACAAACCTGTAAGAATAGTTCCTAAAAAGCCACAAACACCATGTACAGAAGATGCACCTACCGGATCGTCTATCTTTAACACCTTGTCAATGAAGTCAACGGAGAATATCATTACGACACCACATATTGCACCTATTAAGGCTGCTCCTGCAGGAGATACTGCGTCACATCCTGCTGTGATGCCTACCAGCCCTGCCAAGATACCATTCAGTGTCAATGACAGGGAAGGTTTTCCATATTTCATCCAGCTCACCAACAGAGCGAAGAAACCACCGGCACAAGCAGCCAGATTCGTTGTCAGGAATACGTGGGAGATGGCGATAGCATCGGCTTCGGTTGCTGCTGCCAATTGAGAACCGGGGTTGAACCCGAACCATCCGAACCAAAGAATGAATACGCCTAGTGCAGCAATAGTCAGGCTATGGCCTGGGATAGCTTTTGATTTGCCGTCTTTACCATATTTACCGATACGAGGGCCAAGAATGGCGGCACCTACCAAAGCAATCCATCCACCTACAGAGTGAACGACCGTAGAACCGGCAAAGTCATGGAAGGTGGTTCCGAAGAGACTCATCATGAAAGAACCTTCTTCACCGTTCATCAACCAGCCTCCGCCCCATGTCCAGTGACCGGATATCGGATAAATCAGTACACTGATAAAGATGGTGTAGACGATATACATGGAGAATTTTGTGCGTTCTGCCATGGCTCCTGATACAATTGTAGCTGCTGTCGCACAAAATACGGTTTGGAATATGAGGAATCCTTCGGTTGGCAGACCATTATCAATGAAAGAAAGGTCGAAGAAGTGGGGCATTCCGATGAATCCGCCTGCGCCGAACATCAATCCGAAACCGATAAACCAGTATAGTAAAGAGCCGAACATGAAGTCTACAAAGTTCTTCATCAGAATGTTGGCAGTATTTTTCACTCTGGTAAAACCTGCTTCTACTAATGCAAATCCCGGCTGCATGAAGAATACGAGCATTGCTGCAAGCAACATCCATACAGTATTCAATCCAAGAGCTAATTCACCGACCGTATCGGGAGCTGCTGATGCTTCTTCAGCAGGAGCGGTAACGACTTCGGTAATTGTTTCTGTAACTGCTGCAACTGTATCGGCAGCAGCTGTGTTTTGTGCCGACATATCAGTAGTAAAACAGCACAAAATGAATATAGTAGTGGCTATCCACAGCTTTACGAAGCTATGGCTTTTATATTTTGTATCCATAATAGTATAATCTTATTTAACGTTCTTGTTCTGCATTGTAGAGGGCTATGTCACCACGTTCGGCAGTGCGTATGCGGATAGCGTCTTCGATAGGAATGACGAAAATACGTCCGTCACCGATTTCTCCGGTCTGTGCAGCTTTGATGATAGCCTGCACTGTTTTCTCGGTATTCTTGTCGCGCACGACAATAGAGATCAAAATTCGTTCAATGGTGCTGGTGTCATAAACTACGCCACGGTAGATACGTCCTTGCCGTGCTTTTCCAATGCCTCTTACATCGTAATAAGAGAACCATTCGATGTCCGCTTCGAGTAGGGCGTCTTTTACGTCCTCGAATTTGGTTTTACGGATGATAGCTTCAATCTTTTTCATATACCTTAAATATTAGTGTGTCCTGTAAAAGAAAGAGGTATAGGGCAGCGGCAGCCATAGCAGGTTACCATACAACAAACCGATAAAATCTAAACTCTAACTACCTTTTCTAATCCCTATACGCTCTTTGTATTGTAAATTCTCTCTCTTAAAAACTTAGTCCGAAAGCAAAGTAGGCTCCTTCAGTGCGTGGGTTCACTGTTACTTTGGCAAATGTCGGTACAGAGAAGGAATCTGTGATTTTAATCTCCTTGGATGCTCCGAGACTGATGTCTGTTACGCAGAATCCACTGGTATAGCCATTATAAAAAGTTGTTTCCCAGGGAACCATACCTAAATCTACTGTCCAGTCGAGACCTCCCAATTTGAAAGGTGCGCTAAGTGCGAGGTAAGAAGAATAAGCTCTTTTGCCGTTTTCTTTCACACCGTCGGCACCTGCAAAGTTTGTGTACCAGTTGACGGCTAGCGGACCGAAATCATATCCCACTTGTGCTTCAAATACATGTGCTGTAGAATAGGCCCCATATTGGAAATACTTATTGGTTGTATAAATCTCCTTTCCGTATTCATCTACATCCCCTGTATATGTTTTATCAAACCAATAATCCGTTATTGAAACACTAAATCCACCAATTGAATAACCGATAGTTAAGTCAAACTCTTTTGCATCTTTGGATTCAACTCCTACTGATCCCCATGCTCCGAGTGATAAACCTTTGTAAGAGATTCCCAGTGAAGGCTGGACGCTAACTCCGCCTAAATTCTGACCGCGCCAGATGTAACCACTTACCAAATCTGCCCCAACGGAAGCTTCTACCTTATCTTGTGCCATCATTGTAGACGGGACAAGTCCTGACAGTAATAATGCTACTGTTATTACCCCCAATTTGTTGTTAATCGTCGTTTTCATCGTCTTTTTACCTTTAAAAGTTAGAAAAATGTGGATGTACGGTCCATTTGTTATATAGTAGCGCGCAAAATACTATCGTTTTTTATAGATAACTGATTATGGATAACTGATCCTGCAGGAATGATGATGTCCGTTTAATGGGGGCATGTTGAACTTTCTATTTCCCGCTATCCATTATTCATTCAATCAGAGCCAGTTTTTTATTCTTCTCATCGCTTCGATACAGTCGTTGCGTTCGCCGAATGCAGTTAAACGGATATACCCTTCACCGCTTGGCCCGAAACCTACACCGGGAGTACCGACCACATTGGCTTCATACAACATCTGTTCGAAGAATCGCCATGAAGAAAGTCCGTTCGGAGTTTTCACCCACAAGTAGGGAGCGTTGACGCCGCCGTATACTTTCAGTCCTGTGGCTTCCAATCCTTCCTTCATGATTTTTGCGTTGGTCATATAATAGTCGATTGTTTTCTTAATCTGTGCCTTGCCTTCTGCACTGTAAACGGCTTCTGCTGCCCGTTGGGTAATATAAGAAGTGCCGTTAAACTTAGTACACTGGCGACGGTTCCACAATCTGTTGAGTGGTATGCGATCGCCTTCCAGAGTGGCGGCAGTGAGCTCTTTCGGAACCACGGTATATCCGCAGCGTACTCCTGTAAATCCTGCCGTTTTTGAAAAACTACGGAATTCAATCGCGCACTTTTTAGCTCCCTTAATCTCATAGATAGAGTGGGGGACATTCTCGTCCTGGATATATGCCTCGTAAGCGGCATCGAACAGAATCAGTGTATCGTTTGCTAAGGCATAATCCACCCACTTTTTCAGTTCCGGTTTGGTTAAGGTGGTCCCTGTCGGGTTGTTCGGATAACAGAGATAAACGATGTCTATCCGTTTGTCCGGAATTTCCGGGATAAAGTTGTTCTCACTTGTGCAAGGCATATAAGTAACGTTGCTCCATTTACCCGTTTCTTCTTCCAATACTCCGGCGCGTCCGCACATAACGTTACTGTCTATGTAAACCGGATAAATGGGATCTGTAACACCTACGCTATTGTCGTGGCGAAGAATATCACCTATATTTCCGGTATCGCTTTTAGCCCCGTCACTGACAAAAATCTCGGATGCCGAGAAATGAATCCCGCGTGGAGCGAAATCGTTCTTTATGATTGCTTCAATCAGAAAATCATATCCCTGTTCAGGACCATATCCGCGGAATGTATCTTTGCCGGCCAGTTCTTCTACCGCTTTATGCATTGCTTCTATACAGGCTGGAGGAAGTGGCTGCGTAACGTCGCCGATACCTAGCCGGATGATGTCCTGTTTGGGATGCGTTATCCTGAAAGTATTTACCTTTTTCGCTATATCCGAGAATAAATAACTTCCCGGTAATTTTAAAAAATGCTCGTTTACTAATGCCATCTTGTTATTGTTTTAAGTTTCTATTACTATTCATTCTCAACTCTCCATTCTCAACTCTCAACTTCTTCAACAATTTCCCCATCGAAAACCTTGGTTGCCGGTCCGGTCATTAATATATGTCCGGAGGTTTCATCCCATTCGATGGTGACTGTCCCTCCATCCATTATCACATCGCTTTTTCTTCCTGCAAGTCCGTTGATGAAGGCGGTTACTGCTGTGGCGCAGGCACCTGTTCCGCAAGCTTGAGTAATTCCCGATCCTCTTTCCCACACTCTCATCCGTATGGTGTCTTTACCGACGATCTGTGCAAACTCTACATTCGTTCTGTCGGGAAAGAGAGGATGATTCTCCAGTTCAGGACCGATTTCCGGCAGATTAATTCGGGTAATGTCATCAATAAATGTGACAAGATGAGGATTGCCCATTGATACTTTAGTAGATTGGAAAGGATATTTCTTTCCCCAATCAATCTCTCCTGTTTCTTGCGGACTGCCCATATCTACGGTGACTGTACTGACTATTTTTCCCTCTACCTGCAATTTCAGAATTTTAATTCCCGATAGTGTATCCAAAGTTATTTCTGTTTTATCAGTCAATCCGTATTCATATACATATTTGCCTACGCAGCGGCTACCATTGCCACACATCATTGCTTCCGAACCGTCGGCATTGAAAATACGCATACTGAAATCCGCTTTATCAGAGACACCAATCAATATAAGTCCATCGCTTCCGATTCCTGTATGAAACTTGCTCCATTCGATTGCCTTCTTTTCAGGGTCTGCTATCGGACATCTGGTCGTGTCTACATATATGTAGTCATTTCCTGCTCCATGCATTTTGGTAAACTTGATTTTTGTTGTCATTTTGATTGGTATTTATTGGTTGTTGTATCCTTTTGTTTTATTACAATGCAAAGGTATGACTTTTTGCTTTATATTTTATTGAAAAGTATGTCTAATCTCTATTAATTTTCTGTGAACTTATAATTGCCTTTCATACGGCTATGTTTAGTTATAATTTGGAATTATATATATTCATATATTAATAAACTGTTATTTGAACGAATTGCTTTGTATATTCTTTCATAATATATGAAGAATATTTAGTCCTGATAATCCATAAAACCAGTTATAAAAACAAGAAATATATTCTTTTTCTTTTGACGATATGAAAGTGAAAATCCTTATTTCTCTATCATATTGTTCGCGGAGTGTTTTGAAGAACCTTTTTCTGTATTCATTGTTTTAGCACTATCATTAATATAAAAACGTAGCGATATGAATATAGAGAAACAATTAGAAACAGCTATTAAAACCAACCATTTGGTGTTGGTGGTGTTCTATGCCGATTGGTCCCCTCATTATGAGTGGATAGGGCCTGTGCTTCGAACTTACGAAAAGAGAACTGTGGAATTGATTAGAGTGAATGCAGAAGAGAATAGAGCAATTGCTGATGCTCATAATGTAGAAACAGTACCGGCTTTCCTTCTATTGCATAAGGGGCATGAACTTTGGAGGCAGGTAGGAGAGCTTACGGTAGAAGAATTAAAAGAGGTATTGGATGATTTTCAATGAATTGTCTGTAATCTTTTATTGGTATTCATAAAAAGGACTCTTTTCTTTTTTCGTTAAAAGATTGATATTTCTAAAGTGTTGGTATTAAGAGTATTATAGAAGAGCATTTTTTCATTTAAAGAAACGGGTGTTTCCTTTTAAAGGAAACACCCGTTTGACACCGAGAAACAATCTGTTTCTTTTAAAGGAAGATTCCGTTTCCCTAAAGCCAGATATTAAATTCTTTAATATGTGAATATTTTTTCTTATTGAAGCTTTTTAAGTTCTTCTTGTAAGATGACCGGTTCGTTAGTGGTGATGAAATCTACCTTTTGCTCGATCAACCATTTCATATCTTCTACTTCGTCTACTGTCCATACGTTGACTTTCAAGCCGAGGTCGTGCGCTTCTTTGATCCATTCGGGGTGTTTCTTAATCACTCCCATGTGATAGTCCAGACCGGCAGCACCCAGTTCTTTCAGCTCTTTGGGAGACAATTCTCCGTTAAGGTAATATACCGGAGTACCGGCAGGAGCCAGACGGATAAACTCTTTCATGGCATGTAGAGAGAACGTGATATATTCCATACGGTTTTCCAGTCCCATTTTCTTTACCATGGCAACAATTCCTTGCACCGCTTTAGTCTCACGTTTCTTGTTGTTATGTGCTTTCAGTTCGAGAATCAATTGGGTTTTACAGTTTTTTCCGGTTTCCAGATACTGTTCCAGGCTGGGTAAGTTTTCTCCGTTGGATAATTTAAGTCCGGTCAGCGCATCACCTTTGGAATATTCCATCGGCCTCATCTTATATACAGGATCATGGTTAACCACTAACTTGTTGTCCTTCGCGATCCATACGTCAAATTCTGAACCGTAACAACCGATGGAATCTGCTTTTAGAAGTGATGAAATACTGTTCTGCGATGATCCCGGAGTTTTCCAGAAACCGCGGTGAGCTATCACTTTTGTCTGTGCCTGCATACAACAAGCAGCCATTAGAAGGGCAGAAGCCATCATCATTTTTTTTAAATTCATTTGTTTGATCTTTTAAAAGTTTGATAGATTTAATTGGGTTTGGCCTCAAAATTATAAAAAAGATAACGCAAATCAGCCGATAATATGCTAATCTGCGTTAATCCTTGGGATTTTAGAATAGAAATGCTACAAAAGAATAACAGAATTTGCTGTTTCCGTTATTTTTTATCAGTTAAGTATAGGCCTCTTCATGTATTCCTTTCACTGCACGTCCGCTAGGCTCGTTCAGATTTCTGAAAGCGATATCCCATGCCAGAGCTTCTGCTGTGGAGCAAGCTACGCTAGGAACACTGGGGACGGTGCGTGCTGCACTTTCACTGGGGAAATGCTCTTCGAAAATGCTACGATAGTAGTACTCTTCTTTGTTTTGTGGCGTATTGATCGGGAAACGTTCGGCAGCATGTTCCATTTGCTCATCGCTCACGGCAGCTGCTGTGATCTCTCTCAATGTGTCAATCCATGAATATCCTACACCGTCACTGAACTGCTCTTTCTGTCTCCAAGCCACACTTTCCGGTAACATATCGGCAAAGGCTTCGCGAACAATTCGTTTCTCAATGTTTTTTCCGGGGCACATTTTAGCTTTCGGGTTCAGGTTCATTGCCACGTCGAGAAATTCTTTATCAAGGAAAGGGACGCGTCCTTCTACTCCCCATGCTGATAAACTTTTATTGGCACGGAGGCAATCGTACATGTGCAACTTTGAAAGTTTACGTACTGTTTCTTCGTGAAATGCCTGTGGAGTAGGGGCCTTGTGGAAATACAGATACCCCCCGAAAACTTCATCAGCACCTTCACCGCTCAACACCATTTTGATTCCCATTGATTTAATGACACGCGCCAATAAATACATGGGAGTGGAAGCGCGTACGGTAGTTACATCATACGTCTCGATGAAATAAATTACGTCGCGAACAGCATCCAGACCTTCCTGAACGGTGTAGTTGATCTCATGATGGACGGTACCGATATATTCGGCCACCTCACGCGCTTTAATCAAATCGGGGGCGTCCTTTAGACCGATGGCGAAAGAGTGGAGTTGAGGCCACCACGCATCGCTTGCACCGTCTGTTTCTATACGTTTTGCCGCATATTTTTTGGCAATGGCAGAGATAACGGAACTATCCAACCCGCCCGAAAGCAACACTCCATACGGTACGTCACTCATTAACTGGCGGTGCACAGCCTCTTCCAATGCCACTTTCACATCCTCGGTTTGTGCATCATTCTCTTTGACGGTTTCATATTCTGTCCAGTCGCGCGAATACCAACGTTTCATTTTTCCCTCTTTACTATAGAAATAATGTCCGGGAAGGAATACTTCATATTCGTCACAAAATCCTTCGAGAGCTTTCAACTCGCTGCCGAAGTAGATTTTTCCCTCTTTATCTTTTCCTATATATAAAGGAATAACCCCTATCGGATCGCGGGCAATCAGAAATTCATCCTTTTCCTCATCATAAAGCACGAAAGCGAAGATACCGCTGATATCTTCCAAAAAATGGATGCCTTTATCTTTGTAAAGGGCAAGAATTACCTCACAGTCACTTCCGGTCTGAAAGTTATATTTTCCCGCATATTTAGCTCGAATATCACGATGATTGTAAATCTCACCGTTGACGGCGAGCACCTGTTTACGATCGGGAGAGTATAACGGTTGTCCGCCACTCTGCGGGTCGACAATAGAAAGACGTTCGTGTGCCAGGATGGCACTTCCGCCTACATAGATTCCGCTCCAGTCCGGTCCGCGATGACGGATCTTCTGGGCCATTTTCAGTGCTTTATCTCTTAGTTCTTTCGTTTGAACTTTGATGTTGAGTATACCTGCTATTCCACACATAACTTTAATTTTTAGAGGGGGTAATGTAATCTGTTGATTGTTTATTCGCTATTTCTAAGAAGCTGATTAGCTATTCTTAATTCGTTCCATAATTGTTATCGTTTAGTTCCACAACTGTTTCCCTTTAGTTCCATATCTGTTATCCTTTAGTTCCACAGATATGGAACGAACCGGTAATAGCAATCGAGCTTCTTGTTGTACACTGTTGCAAACCTTATTGTATTAGATAAGCATCTATTTCCGCAGCAGCCTTTCGTCCTCCCGCCATGGCGCGTACTACCAGGCTGGCACCAGTCTCGGCGTCACCAGCAAGGAATACATTCTTTGCAAATTTCGGTTGCTCCGGTTTCAGGAATCCCATCGCCAATAATACCATATCAGCTTCGATGACTTCCTTCTTCCCTGTTGGTTTCATCGTGGGACGTCCGCCATCTGCTGCCGGAATCCATTCCACTTCTTCCACTTCTACACCTGTCACTTTTCCATTCTTTCCGAGGAACTGATTGGAAGCCAGGCACCAGCGGCGTGTACAACCTTCTTCATGGCTGGAAGTCGTTTTGAAGACTGCCGGCCATTGTGGCCAAGGAGTAGCCGGATTGTAGCCGACAGGAGGTTTCGGCATGATTTCGATTTGAGTGACACTGACGGCTCCCTGTCTTACACTGGTTCCGATGCAGTCGGAACCGGTATCTCCGCCACCTATCACAAGTACTTTTTTACCTTTGGCATTCACCAATTTGTCTTTCGGGAAAGTCTGTCCTGCCAGAATCCTGTTCTGCTGTGCCAGCATTTCAAGTGCGAAATGGATGCCTTTCAGTTCACGTCCCGGAATACTCAAATCACGTGCAGCCGGCGTTCCGGTACAGATGCAGTAAGCGTCGAATCCTTCCGGCAAATGATTGACGTCTATTTCTACTCCCATTTCAAACTGTATTCCTTCTGCAGCCAATATCTTCATCCGTCGGTCAATTACATTCTTATCCAGTTTGAAATTAGGAATACCGAACCGTAATAACCCTCCGGGTGCTTCATCCTTATCGAATAAAGTAACGCTATATCCTTTTAAATTCAGCTGATTAGCCACTACCAATCCGGCAGGACCCGCACCAATCACCGCCACTTTCTTTCCGTTTCTTCTCGGCGTCTTTACCTGTATATATCCTTCACGAAAAGCCGCTTCCACGATAGCTGCTTCATTCTCGCGAATAGTCACCGGCTGATCGCAGGAAAGTTCCAACACGCACGATTTCTCGCAAAGGGCAGGACAAATACGTCCCGTAAATTCCGGAAAATCGCAAGTAGACGACAATACTTCGTATGCCTCCTTCCATTTTCCCCTGTATAATGCATCCTGCCATTCCGGTTGTTTATTTCCTATCGGGCATGCCCAATGACAGAAAGGTACACCGCAATCCATGCAGCGTGACGCCTGCAATTTACGGCTGTTTGTATTCAAAGTCTGTTCTACCTGACTATAGTCAGCGATTCGCTCGTTTACAGGGCGGTATCCCGCCTCTTGTCGAGGTATATTTAGAAATGCTTTAGGATCTCCCATCTTGTTATTTACTATTTGACGATTTACTATTTACTATTTTTAGACTATCTTGTCATTTGCTATTTGACTATTTACAGACTATACATTCAAATAGTAAATTGTAAATAGTCAAATTGTAAATCTAATAGTCTCTTTGCATGTCTGCAATTTTTTGTTGTAATTTTCTCATCTGTTCCTCCTGCAATACTTTTTTGTATTCGATGGGTACTACTTGGATGAACTGTTCTGCATAATGATTCCAGTTGTCAAGCATGGTACGGGCTAGTTTTGAGCCTGTGTACAGATAATGTTGGCGGATTAGTTCGTGTAGCTCCTTCCGGTAGCTGGCTTCTTCGATGAGTGACAGTTCCACCATTTCCATGTTGCAGAAATAATCGAAGTTGCCATCCTTGTTCCATACGTAAGCCACACCGCCACTCATACCGGCTGCAAAGTTACGTCCGGTTTGTCCGAGGACTACCACACGACCTCCCGTCATGTATTCGCAACAATGGTCGCCCACACCTTCCACTACGGCAACTGCACCGGAGTTACGAACTGCGAAACGTTCTCCTACACGACCGTTGATATATACTTCACCGCTTGTTGCTCCATAAAGCAAGGTATTACCGGCAATTGTATTCTTTTCGGCTTCGAAGTTGCTGCGGATAGGAGGCAATACGGAGATGCGTCCGCCGCTCAATCCTTTACCCAGATAATCGTTTGCTTCACCTTCCAGTTTAAAGTTAACTCCTGGTACGAGGAAAGCCCCGAAAGACTGACCTGCCGATCCTTTGAACTTCACATTCAGCGTATGTTCCGGCAATCCTTTGGCACCGTATTTCTTGGCAATCACTCCGGAGAGCATCGCACCTATTGCACGGTCTGTATTGGCAATCGTATATTCTAAAGAAATCTCTTTTTCATGTTCAATAGCTTCCTGTGCCGCATCAATGAGGGTTACATCCTTTACAGTAGAAACACCGTGGTCTTGATCGATGACATGGCGGATAGCCGCGTTGTTATCAATGCGTGCCAGCAATTTGGTGAAGTCGATTAACGCATGTTTCGGATTCGGGTCATTGGCAACGGATTTGCGTTCGATCAAGTCTGTGCGCCCGATAATATCATCCATCCTGGTGAATCCCATTTCGGCCAAATGCTCGCGGACCTCCTGCGCCAGGAATGTGAAGAAATTTACCAAATATTCACTACGCCCATGAAAGCGTTTACGTAATTCCTCATTCTGTGTGGCAACTCCCACCGGACAAGTATTCTGATGGCATTTGCGCATCATTACACACCCTAATACAATCAATGCCGAGGTGGCGAAGCCATATTCTTCGGCACCCATTAGCGCCATTAAGATGATGTCACGTCCGGTTTTCAGTTGTCCGTCGGCTTGCAGAACTACTTGACCACGAAGTCCGTTCAAAACCAATGTTTGCTGTGTCTCGCTCAATCCCAATTCCGGTGAGATGCCCGCATAACGGATAGAAGAAGCCGGAGAAGCACCTGTTCCCCCTTCAGCACCGGAGATGACAATCAGGTCCGCCTTTGCTTTTGCCACCCCGGCGGCAATTGTACCGACGCCGCTTTCTGCTACCAGTTTCACACTGATTTTGGCCTGTGGATTTACATTTTTCAGATCGAATATTAATTGTGCCAAATCCTCAATCGAATAAATATCATGATGAGGTGGGGGAGAAATCAGTGAAATTCCCGGAATGGAATGGCGTGTTTTTGCAATCACATCATTCACTTTAAATCCCGGAAGTTGTCCGCCTTCACCCGGCTTTGCCCCCTGTGCTATCTTAATCTGAATTTCATCCGCATTAACCAGATATTCTGCCGTTACACCGAAACGTCCGGAAGCTACCTGCTTGATTGCACTTCGTAAGGAACTGCCATCGGGCAGCGGTTGGAAACGGGCAGCGTCCTCGCCACCTTCACCGGTATTGCTGCGTCCGTGAATTTTATTCATGGCAATAGCCATTGCCTCATGAGCCTCTTTGCTGATAGAACCAAAAGACATGGCCCCTGTGACGAAACGATGCAGAATGTTTTCCACCGGTTCTACCTGATCGATCGAAATCGGATTACGACGGAATCCTAGAAAGTCACGAAGGAAAATAGGCTTCTCTTTTTCGTCTACCAAATGAGTATATTCTTTAAACTTCTTATAACTCCCCATCCGTGTAGCCAATTGCAGCGTACTGATTGTTTCCGGATTCCATGCATGCTCTTCTCCGTCTTTACGGAAAGCATACAAACCGGTAAGAAGTTGAGAATGGAGAGTTGAGAGTTGAGAGTTGCCATGCGGAGCCTCACTCTCCACTCTCAACTCTCCATTCTCAACTTCTCCCACTCCTTCCTTGTGGAAAGCGATGGCATCTCTGGCTATTTCTTCCAGGCGAATACCTCCGATGGGCGAACCGAGTCCACCGAAATAGGCCTTACTCAATTCTTCGCTCAAACCGACGGCTTCGAAGATTTTTGCACCACGATAAGAGCGGATGGTAGAGATCCCCATTTTACTCATGATTTTAAACAAGCCTTTGCAGATGGATTTGATATAATTTTTTTCAGCAGTGGCATAATCCAACTGAATATCCCTGTCTTTAACCAAGCGGTCGAGAACAGCGAATGCCATGTAAGGATTCAGGGCACTTGCTCCGAAACCCAGTAATAACGCAGCGTGCATCACCTCACGTATTTCACCGCTTTCTACAATCAATGCTGTTTGTACACGTTTGCCAACTGAAATCAGGTGGTGATGAACGGCGCTTACCGCCAGCAATGAAGGAATAGCGGCATGGGTAATATCCACGTCACGGTCGGTCAGGACAAGGTAGTTTACGCCTTCCGTCACAGATTCTTCCGCCATTTTACAGAGACTGTTTAGTGCCTCCTGCAATCCGGCTTTTCCTTTCGCTGCTTCAAATAACATGGGCAGTTTGACCGTTTTGAAACCTTTATAGCGGATATTACAAAGAATATCCAGTTGTGTGTTGCTCAAAATCGGATGATTCAGGCGGACCATTTTGCAATGACTCTCGCTGGGTGTCAGAATATTCATGCCGACTGCCCCGATGTATTCTGTCAATGACATTACCAGTTCTTCGCGGAGCGGGTCGATGGGAGGATTGGTCACTTGTGCAAATTGCTGCCGGAAATAGTTGTAAAGCAATTGCGGCTTATCCGAAAGTACAGCTAACGGAGTATCATTACCCATTGAATGGATCGGTTCTGCTCCGCTGCTTGCCATCGGCATAATCAGTTTTTCGATATCCTCTTTGGAGTAGCCGAAAGTGCGAAGCATACAGTCGTAGTTTTCTACATGATGAGGTACTTTGCGTCCGCTCTTTAGTTCATCCAGTTCGATTCGGTTCGTAGATAACCAGGTGCGGTAAGGTTTGGCTTCAGCCAACTGTTTTTTCAGTTCGCCATCATAATAAATTTCACCTTTTTCTGTATCTACCAGCAAAATCTTACCGGGCTGTAAGCGACCTTTTTCTTTGATGTCTCCTGGTTCGAAATCCATCACACCGACTTCCGAAGCCACTACCATCATATCGTTTTTAGTAATCAGATAACGGGCAGGGCGCAGACCGTTGCGGTCGAGCATACCTCCTGCAAATCGTCCGTCACTGAAGAGAAGTGCAGCCGGTCCGTCCCACGGTTCCATCAGGATAGAGTGGTATTCGTAGAATGATTTCAGATCCTCGCTGATGGGATTCTTTTCGTTGAAAGATTCCGGCACGAGCATAGCCATAGCATGTGGCAGGCTCAACCCCGACATCACCAGGAACTCCAGTACATTGTCCAGGGAAGCACTGTCGCTCATGCCCGGTTGTATAATCGGGCGAAGTTCTTTTATGTCACCTAAGGTAGGAGTGGAGAGTACGCTTTCGCGGGCTTCCATCCATCCGCGGTTACCACGGATCGTGTTGATTTCACCGTTGTGTGCCAGAAGGCGGAATGGTTGTGCCAATCCCCATGTAGGGAATGTGTTGGTACTGAAACGGGAGTGCACCAGTGCCAGTCCGCTGGTAAAATAGCTATTCGTCAGGTCCGGATAGTAGTTGCGCAGTTGCAACGACGAAAGCATACCTTTATATATAATGTTTTTTGTAGAAAGCGAAACAACATAAAAATCGTCCTTTGTCGGAATGGATGACAGTCTGACCTTATTCTCGATTCTTTTCCGGATCAGATATAACTTCCGGTCGGCCGTTTCCGTTTCTGTAAATCCGGTGATAAACACCTGCTTGATGTCAGGTTCGTTTGCCAAGGCAGATTCTCCTAGAATTTCAGGGCAGGTGGGCACATTGCGCAGATGCATCAATGTGAGTCCTTCTTTTTCAATTTCTTCAATAATGATACTTAAAATGGCTGCCTGGTCTTTCTCATTTTTCGGCAAAAATAGCAATCCTGTGCCGTACCGTCCTTTTTCGGGTACAGGAATACCTTGCAATAAAATAAACTCATGCGGAATTTGCAGCATGATACCTGCACCGTCGCCGGTTTTGTTATCCGCACCTTCGGCGCCACGGTGGCGCATGTTCTCTAATACCTTTAAAGCCGACTCAACAATGTCGTGTGACTTTTCTCCATGAATGTTTACCAGCATACCAACACCGCAGGCATCGTGTTCGTATGCCGCATTGTACAAGCCCATCTGTTTGGGCTGTCGTTGGTAAGGGGATCCTTCTGTTACGTTGTTAAAAAGTTCTTGTTTCTTCATTCTTACTAGCTTTATTGTATGATAATACCTAATTGAAGTGTCAATTTGTTCGGCAAAGTTAGTGGTTTAATTTCAAAATGACAGTAAAATACAAGTTTTCTGTAACGCGAAATTAAAAGAAGAGCCTATCTTCTTCTAATTTGTAATTAAAAGAAGGATATTTACTTTTAATTTGTTAGCTCTTTTAGGTTAATGGTGAGTTAATTGTAATTTGTTTCTTTTTGAGCTAAAAATAATATATTATTTAACTTTTTGATGTGTTTACAACTTTTTTATGCGTTTCTGTCAAATAAATATGCTTTTTGTTGTCTTTATGTTATTTGTAATGTGTATATTTGCAGTCGAAATAAAAATATCATAATATGTGTGGAATAGTAGGCTATATTGGTAAACGAAAAGCCTACCCTATCCTTATAAAAGGGCTGAAGCGACTGGAGTATCGTGGATATGATAGCGCGGGGGTAGCAATCATCAGTGATGACCGACAGTTAAATGTGTATAAGACGAAAGGAAAAGTCTCCGATCTTGAAAATTTCGTCATACAAAAAGATATTTCCGGTACAATCGGAATTGCCCATACTCGTTGGGCTACTCACGGGGAACCTTGTTCCGCTAACGCCCACCCTCATTACTCTTCTTCCGAAAAGCTCGCTCTCATTCATAACGGTATTATTGAAAACTACGCCGTTCTCAAAGAAAAACTTCAAGCCAAAGGCTATATTTTTAAAAGTAGTACAGATACCGAAGTCCTTGTTCAATTAATAGAATACATGAAAGTCACTAATCAAGTCAGTTTGCTGACAGCCGTTCAATTGGCGTTGGGAGAAGTGATTGGTGCCTATGCGATTGCGATTCTTGATAAAGAGCATCCCGATGAGATTATTGCTGCCCGTAAGAGTAGCCCGCTGGTAGTGGGGATTGGAGCGGACGAGTTCTTCCTTGCTTCGGATGCCACTCCGATTGTAGAATATACAGATAAGGTGGTTTATCTGGAAGACGGAGAAATTGCTGTTCTCCATTTGGGAAAAGAATTGAAGGTGGTCAACTTGAGTAATGTTGAAATGACACCTGAAATTAAAAAGGTGGAGCTTAATCTCGGCCAGCTGGAAAAAGGGGGATATCCGCATTTTATGTTGAAAGAGATTTTCGAACAGCCCGATTGTATTCATGATTGTATGCGCGGACGTATCAATGTGGAAGCAGACAATGTGGTACTTTCCGCTGTGATCGATCATCGGGAAAAGCTACTGAATGCCAAGCGGTTTATTATCGTTGCCTGCGGAACTTCCTGGCATGCCGGACTGATTGGTAAGCATCTGATTGAAAGTTTCTGCCGCATACCGGTGGAAGTGGAGTATGCTTCCGAATTCCGTTACCGTGATCCGGTGATTGACGGACAGGATGTAGTGATAGCAATCTCCCAAAGCGGTGAGACTGCGGATACTTTGGCTGCTGTGGAATTGGCAAAAAGCCGCGGAGCATTTATATATGGTATTTGCAATGCTATCGGGTCTTCTATTCCCCGTGCCACTCACACCGGTTCGTATATCCACGTAGGTCCGGAAATCGGAGTCGCTTCCACCAAAGCGTTTACCGGACAGGTCACTGTGTTGGCAATGCTGGCATTGACGCTTGCCAAAGCGAAAGGAACAATTGACGAACGGCATTATCTTTCAATAGTACAGGAATTAAATCATATTCCGGAGAAGATGAAAGAAGTGCTGAAACTGAATGATACCCTGGCGGAATTATCGAAAACTTTCACGTATGCGCATAACTTTATTTACCTGGGACGCGGATATAGTTATCCTGTTGCCTTGGAAGGTGCATTGAAATTGAAAGAAATATCGTATATTCACGCCGAAGGTTATCCGGCTGCCGAGATGAAGCACGGACCGATTGCCTTGATTGACGCGGAAATGCCGGTAGTGGTGATTGCTACGCAGAATGGACTGTACGAAAAAGTGCTAAGTAATATTCAGGAGATCAAGGCGAGGAAGGGAAAAGTGATTGCGTTCGTTACGAAGGGAGATACGGTTATCAGCAAGATTGCCGATTGTAGTATCGAACTTCCTGAAACAATAGAGTGTCTCGATCCGTTAATAACTACGGTACCTCTCCAACTTCTTGCTTATCACATTGCGGTATGTAAGGGGATGGATGTAGACCAGCCGAGAAATCTGGCGAAGTCGGTAACGGTGGAGTAATGTGATTTACAATTAGACAATTTACTATTTACGATTTACGATTGAAGAATCAATGATAGATAGTAAGTTGTTTGATTGGCAGGTGGTAATTTAAATCGTAAATAGTAAATCGTCAAATCGTAAATAGTATAGATGGAACAATTGAAACATGAATGTGGCGTTGCCATGATACGCTTGCTTAAACCGTTGGAGTATTACGAGAAAAAGTACGGAACATGGATGTACGGTCTTAATAAGCTCTACCTGTTGATGGAGAAACAACATAACCGTGGACAGGAAGGTGCGGGACTGGCATGTGTGAAACTGGAAGCAAATCCGGGTGAAGAATATATGTTTCGTGAACGTGCTTTAGGCTCCGGAGCTATTACGGAGATTTTTGAAAATGTTCAAAACAATTTTAAGGAGCTCACTTCCGAACAGTTGCATGATACTGCGTATGCCAAACGAGTCCTGCCTTTTGCCGGGGAAGTATATATGGGGCATCTTCGTTATTCCACTACGGGAAAATCCGGAATCTCATACGTGCATCCATTTTTAAGAAGAAATAACTGGCGTGCCAAGAATCTCGCTCTTTGCGGAAACTTCAATATGACGAATGTGGACGAAATATTTGCCCGTATCACTGCCATTGGCCAGCATCCGCGTAAATATGCCGATACATATATCATGTTGGAACAGGTGGGACACCGTCTTGACCGTGAAGTGGAGCGTGTATTCAATCTTGCCGAAGCCGAAGGGCTTACGGGCATGGGCATCACGCATTATATAGAAGAACATATTGATTTGGCAAACGTACTGCGTACTTCCAGTCGCGAATGGGATGGGGGGTATGTTATTTGCGGATTGACCGGAAGCGGTGAATCTTTCGCTATCCGTGACCCGTGGGGCATCCGGCCTGCATTTTGGTATCAGGATGACGAGATAGCTGTTCTTGCTTCCGAACGTCCGGTTATCCAGACAGCTTTGAATGTTCCGTTTGAGGAAATCAAGGAACTGCAACCGGGGCAGGCATTGCTGATTAGCAAAGAGGGTAAGATACGTACTTCGCAAATCAATAAGCCGCGTGAAAATCAGGCTTGTTCTTTCGAACGTATCTATTTCTCCCGTGGCAGTGATGTCGATATTTATAAAGAAAGGAAACGGCTGGGCGAAAAGTTGGTTCCGAAAATACTGAAAGCTATCAATAATGATATCGATCATACGGTCTTCTCTTTTATTCCCAACACTGCGGAGGTTGCTTTCTACGGAATGTTGCAGGGACTGGATGATTACTTGAATGAGGAGAAAGTGCAACAGATCGCTGCATTGGGGCATAACCCGAATATGGAGGAGTTGGAAGTTATTCTTTCCCGTCGTATTCGTAGCGAAAAGGTGGCAATCAAGGATATTAAGCTCCGTACGTTCATCGCCGAAGGAAACAGTCGTAATGATTTGGCTGCCCATGTGTATGATATTACATACGGAAGTCTTGTACCCGGTGTTGATAATCTGGTGATTATCGATGACAGCATTGTGCGTGGCACTACGCTGAAACAAAGTATTATCGGTATTCTCGACCGTCTCGGTCCGAAGAAGATTGTCATCGTATCTTCTTCTCCGCAGGTGCGTTATCCTGACTATTACGGTATTGATATGGCAAAGATGAGCGAGTTTATCGCCTTCAGGGCTGCTGTCGAACTTTTAAAGGAACGGGATATGAAAGATGTGATTGCGGCCGCCTACCGTAAATCGAAAGAGCAGGTAGGACTGCCGAAAGAGCAGATGGTAAATTATGTGAAAGACATTTATGCTCCGTTCACTGATGAGGAAATCTCTGCCAAAATGGTAGAACTGCTGACACCCAAGGGAACCAAGGCGAAAGTGGAAATCGTCTATCAACCGTTGGAGGGATTGCACGAGGCTTGTCCGCATCATAAAGGCGACTGGTATTTTAGCGGTAACTACCCTACACCGGGTGGTGTGAAAATGGTGAACCGGGCGTTCATCGACTATATAGAACAAATGTATCAATTCTAACAACCATACAACGATTCAATAATAAGAATGAGAAATGTGACATTAATCCTTGACGACGGGAGCCGGTTTTCCGGTAAGTCGTTTGGCTACGAGAAGCCGGTGGCGGGCGAAGTAGTGTTTAATACTGCCATGACCGGATACCCGGAGAGCCTCACTGACCCTTCATACGCCGGACAGTTGATGACGCTTACCTATCCTTTGGTAGGTAACTACGGTGTTCCTCCTTTTACTATCGAGCCGAATGGACTTGCCACTTTCATGGAAAGTGAGAAGATCCACGCGGAAGCGATTATCGTAAGTGACTATTCTTATGAATACAGCCACTGGAACGCTGTGGAAAGTCTCGGTGACTGGTTGAAACGCGAAAAGGTTCCTGGTATCACGGGCATTGACACACGCGAGTTGACGAAAGTTCTTCGTGAACATGGAGTAATGATGGGGAAAATAGTATTTGAAAATGAAGAATTAAGAATGAAGAATGAAGAATTTCCGTCTTATAGCGATATAAACTATGTAGACCAGGTTTCCTGTAAAGAAATTATTCATTATTTCCCTAGTGGAACAAGCAGCCACAGCGCAGCTAATTCTTCATTCTTCATTCCTCATTCTTCATTAAAAAAAGTTGTTCTGGTAGATTGCGGTGTGAAGACTAATATCATTCGTTGCCTGCTGAAACGTAATGTTGAGGTGATTCGTGTACCTTGGGATTATGATTATAACGGACTCGAATTTGACGGACTGTTTATTTCTAACGGACCGGGGGATCCGGATACCTGTGATGCTGCAGTGCAGAATATCCGCAAGGCGATGGCAAACGAGAAACTGCCTATTTTCGGAATCTGCATGGGTAACCAACTGCTATCGAAAGCCGGAGGAGCCAAGATTTATAAATTGAAATACGGTCACCGTAGCCACAACCAACCGGTGCGTATGGTAGGCACTGAACGTTGCTTCATTACTTCGCAAAATCACGGTTATGCCGTAGACAATAATACGTTGAGTGCAGATTGGGAACCGTTATTTATTAATATGAATGATGGCTCTAACGAAGGAATCAAGCATAAAAGAAACCCTTGGTTTTCTGCACAATTCCATCCGGAAGCAGCAAGTGGACCTACGGATACGGAATTCCTGTTCGACGAATTTGTAAAACTATTATAACCCATATTCATCACGGATTATAAAAAATCTGTGTTAATCTGTGTAATCTGTGGTGAACCAGAAAGTAGAATCAATGAAAGAAAATATAAAGAAAGTATTGCTGTTGGGTTCCGGTGCCCTGAAGATCGGTGAGGCCGGTGAGTTTGACTATTCCGGTTCGCAGGCACTCAAAGCCTTGAAAGAAGAAGGCATTGAAACGATTCTTATCAATCCTAATATTGCTACAGTACAGACGTCCGAAGGAGTGGCGGATCAAATCTACTTCCTCCCGGTGACTCCGTATTTCGTAGAGAAAGTGATTCAGAAAGAAAAACCGGAAGGTATTATGCTGGCGTTCGGTGGTCAGACAGCCTTGAACTGTGGAGTGGCATTGTATAAGGAAGGTATTCTTGAAAAATATAATGTAAAAGTTCTTGGTACTCCGGTACAAGCCATTATGGATACCGAGGATCGTGAACTTTTCGTTCAGAAATTGAATGAAATCAATGTAAAGACCATTAAGAGTGAAGCCGTAGAAAATGCGGAAGATGCTCGTCGCGCAGCAAAAGAACTGGGGTATCCCGTAATTGTTCGTGCTGCTTACGCTTTGGGTGGCTTGGGCTCCGGTTTCTGTGATAACGAAGAGCAACTGGATATTCTTGTAGAAAAAGCGTTCTCTTTCTCTCCGCAGGTATTGGTGGAAAAATCTCTTCGTGGTTGGAAAGAAGTGGAATATGAAGTGGTACGTGACCGTTTCGACAACTGTATCACCGTTTGTAATATGGAAAACTTCGACCCGCTGGGTATTCATACCGGTGAATCTATCGTTATTGCTCCGTCACAAACGCTTACTAATAAAGAATATCATAAACTTCGGGAACTGGCAATACGTATCATCCGCCACATCGGTATTGTGGGCGAATGTAATGTACAATATGCCTTCGACCCCGAATCCGAAGATTATCGGGTGATTGAAGTAAATGCCCGTCTTTCCCGTTCATCGGCTTTGGCATCTAAGGCAACGGGTTATCCGCTGGCTTTCGTTGCGGCCAAATTGGGACTGGGTTACGGACTCTTCGACCTGAAGAACTCTGTAACAAAGACTACTTCTGCTTTCTTCGAACCGGCACTGGATTATGTTGTATGTAAGATTCCACGTTGGGATTTGGGTAAATTCCACGGTGTAGATAAAGAATTGGGATCTTCTATGAAATCTGTCGGTGAGGTGATGGCTATCGGTCGTACTTTTGAAGAAGCTATCCAGAAAGGGCTCCGCATGATCGGACAGGGAATGCACGGATTTGTAGAAAACAAGGAGCTAGTTATTTCTGACATCGACAAGGCTTTGCGCGAACCGACTGATAAACGTATTTTTGTTATCTCGAAGGCTTTTCGTGCCGGCTACACCATCGATCAGGTACACGAACTGACTAAGATTGATAAATGGTTCCTTCAGAAATTGATGAATATCATGCAGACTTCCGAAGAACTGCATAGCTGGGGAAATAATCACAAACAAATAGCCGATCTGCCAAACGAACTGCTTCGTAAAGCCAAGGTTCAAGGTTTCTCTGATTTCCAGGTTGCCCGTGCCATCGGCTACGAAGGTGATATGGAGGATGGTATTCTTTATGTCCGCAAACATCGTAAAGAGGCGGGTATTCTTCCGGTAGTGAAGCAGATTGATACTTTGGCAGCCGAATATCCGGCACAAACCAATTATCTGTATCTTACTTATAGCGGCGTGGCAAATGATGTTCATTACTTGGGCGACCATAAATCCATTGTCGTATTGGGATCCGGTGCTTATCGTATCGGCTCTTCCGTAGAATTTGACTGGTGCGGTGTGCAGGCTTTGAATACTATTCGTAAAGAAGGATGGCGCAGCGTGATGATTAATTATAATCCTGAAACTGTATCTACGGACTACGATATGTGCGATCGCTTGTACTTTGACGAATTGACTTTTGAACGTGTGATGGATATTCTGGAACTGGAGAATCCGCATGGTGTAATTGTATCTACCGGTGGTCAGATTCCAAATAACTTGGCTTTGCGTTTGGATGCACAGCATATCAATATCCTTGGCACAAGTGCCAAGAGCATTGACAACGCTGAAGACCGTGAGAAATTCTCTGCCATGCTCGACCGTATCGGTGTGGATCAACCCCGTTGGCGTGAGTTGACCTCTATGGAAGATATCCATGAATTTGTCGAAGAAGTAGGTTTCCCCGTACTCGTTCGCCCGTCATACGTGCTTTCGGGAGCTGCAATGAATGTTTGTTCCAATCAGGAAGAACTGGAACGTTTCCTGAAACTGGCAGCCAATGTCTCGAAAAAACATCCGGTAGTAGTAAGTCAGTTTATTGAACATGCCAAGGAAGTAGAAATGGATGCCGTGGCGCAGAATGGCGAAATTGTGGCATACGCTATTAGTGAGCATATCGAATTTGCAGGAGTACACTCCGGTGACGCGACTATTCAGTTCCCGCCACAGAAGCTATATGTAGAAACTGTTCGTCGTATTAAGCGTATCAGCCGTGAGATTGCCAAGGCTTTGAATATCTCCGGTCCGTTTAATATTCAGTATTTGGCAAAAGACAATGATATCAAGGTGATCGAATGTAACTTGCGTGCTAGTCGTTCTTTCCCATTTGTCAGCAAGGTACTGAAGATTAACTTTATTGAACTGGCAACCAAAGTTATGCTTGGTCTGCCTGTCGAAAAACCGGAAAAGAATCTTTTCGAACTGGACTATGTGGGAATCAAGGCTTCCCAATTCTCCTTCAACCGTTTGCAGAAAGCCGATCCGGTGTTGGGAGTAGATATGGCTTCCACCGGTGAAGTAGGTTGTATTGGTATGGATACTTCTTGTGCCGTATTGAAAGCAATGCTTTCTGTAGGTTATCGTATTCCGAAGAAGAATATCTTGCTTTCTACGGGTACGATGAAGCAAAAAGCGGATATGATGGATGCAGCCCGTATGTTGGTGAATAAGGGATATAAACTCTTTGCGACGGGCGGTACACATAAAGCGCTTGCCGAGAGCGGTATTGAGAGTACTCATGTTTATTGGCCGAGTGAAGAGGGACATCCGCAGGCGTTGGAGATGCTTCATAGTAAGGAAATAGATATGGTAGTCAATATACCAAAGAACTTGACTGCCGGAGAATTAAGTAATGGGTATAAAATCCGTCGTGCCGCCATCGATTTAAATATTCCGTTGATTACGAACGCTCGTCTGGCTAGTGCATTTATCAATGCTTTCTGTACAATGAGTGTGGATGATATAGCTATCAAGAGCTGGGCAGAATATAAATAAGATGATTATATTCTATTGAAATGAAAAGACAAAGGTCGTTCTTATTATTCGAGAGCGGCCTTTGTCTATTATTGTAGAAATACAATTTTTCGATTATTCAGTTGGAAAATTAAATACTCTTGGTCTTTATTTGCTGTTTTGGACATTTTAATGTAACTTGCGCGCTTATTTAAATAATATTTTTTTTACAGGAGGATGATAGGTATGGATAATCATGTTGTAATAATGGCTGGTGGCATAGGGAGCCGTTTCTGGCCGATGAGCACTCCGGAATGTCCTAAACAATTTATTGATGTAATGGGATGTGGCCGGTCACTGATTCAATTGACGGCAGACCGTTTTGATGGTGTTTGCCCCAGGGAAAATATGTGGGTGGTAACTTCTGAAAAATACATTGATATTGTTCGGGAGCAGTTGCCGGAAATCCCGGAAAGTAATATTTTAGCGGAACCTTGTGCACGAAATACTGCACCTTGTATCGCGTTTGCTTGCTGGAAAATCAAAAAGAAGCATCCCCGTGCTAATATTGTAGTAACTCCTTCGGATGCATTAGTCATCGATACGGGCGAGTTCCGTAGAGTGATGGAGAAAGCACTTCGTTTTACGGATGATAGCAGTGCTATTGTCACAATAGGTATTCGGCCGACTCGTCCGGAGACAGGCTACGGATATATTGCTGCTGCCAACCAGCTTCAAACAGATAAAGAAATTTATACAGTAGACGCATTCAAGGAAAAACCCGATAAAGAGACAGCTGAAAAGTATTTGGCGGAAGGTAATTACTTCTGGAATGCGGGAATCTTTGTGTGGAACGTGCGTACTATCACTTCCGTGATGCGTGTATATGCTCCGGGTATCGCACAGATTTTTGACCGTATTTTCCCGGATTTCTATACGGAAAAAGAAAATGAAACAATCAAAAAGTTATTCCCGACTTGCGAAAGTATTTCTATCGACTATGCGGTGATGGAAAAAGCAGAAGCGATTTACGTGTTACCGGCTTCTTTCGGCTGGTCGGATTTAGGCACATGGGGAGCACTTCGCGGTCTTTTGCCACAGGATAAATCGGGAAATGCTACTGTAGGAACCGATATACGTTTGTATGACAGTAAGAATTGTATTGTGCATGCCAGCGAAGAAAAACGAGTTGTCGTTCAAGGACTGGATGGATATATCATCGCGGAGAAAGATAATACATTACTGATTTGTAAATTGGAAGAGGAACAACGGATTAAAGAGTTCTCGAAATAAAGATTATTTCGTTTGCTGATATTCGTGTGGTGTCATTCCTGTCATTCGTTTGATATTCAATTGAAAGCCGGAGTTAAGCACTCCGGCATTATTTTTATAATTGCACTTCGATATTTAATTTTCCACCAAGTCCACGTTCTACAATATCAAATAATGTTTTGAGAGTAATATTTTCTCCATCGTTTTCAACTTTTGATATGAATGTACGTTTCTTGTCAATGCGACTTGCAAGCTCTGCTTGTGTCATCTCTAATTTTTCTCTGGCACTTCGTATCTTAAAGCCAATGCGCAAAGCCTCAAGTTCTCGCTCAAGCCTGTCTCGTTCCGGTGCTCCAACTTCACCGTAATACTCATTTTTAATTTGGTCTAATGTCTTTGTATTCATTCTAAAATCTCCTTTTCTTTTTCTTTATAATAGTCGGTCATAAGCCGTTCTGCTCTTTTTATTTCTTCTGGTGGTGTTTTTTGTGTCTTTTTCTGAAAGCCACTTAACAAAACAACCAATTTATTACCGTCAAAGAAACAAAAAATGCGGAAGATATTATTGCCTAGTTGCACGCGAACCTCAAATAGTCCATTAGTACCTTCTATGTATTTTAGATATGTCGTTGGGATTCGGTCTATCTGCTCGATAATATCTAGCACTTTGATGATTTTATCGCGAACCTTCTGTGGTTGTTTCTTGAAAAAATCATCAAAATATTCTTTATATGTTATGACTTCTCTTACTTTCATTTTACAAAGGTAACTTATAAATTACATAAAAGCAATTTTAGGCTACTTTTTCTTTAATTTTTCTCATCATTTTATCCATTATCTCTTCAGAACATTTTGCCAACTCATAGAGAGTGACTGTATTCAGGAAATCCCTATCTTTGTCTTTCGAAGAAACCAAAGAAATAATGGATATGAAAAGAATGATTTTCAGTTTCTCCTTTTTACTGTATGTAGCAGGAGCGTATGCGCAGATAACATTGGAAGAATGTCAGCGGAAGACGCAGGACAATTATCCGCTGGTACATCAGTATGGCTTAGTGGAGAAGACAAAGGAATATAATCTGGAAAATGCAGCCAAGGGATATTTGCCTCAATTTGCTCTTTCGGCAAAGGCCTCTTATCAGAGTGATGTGACAGAAATTCCGGTAAAACTTCCCGGAGTAGATTTAAAAGGATTGTCCAAAGACCAATATCAGGTCATGTTGGAATTGCAACAGAAGATATGGGACGGGGGAGGAATCCGTATGCAGAAGAAGCAGACGATTGCAGAGGCTGAAGTGGAAAAAGAAAAACTGAATGTAGATATGTATGCGCTGAATAACCGCGTGAATGATCTTTATTTTGGAATTCTCCTGCTGGACGAGCAAATCAAACAAAATACATTGTTGCAAGATGAACTGGAGAGAAATTATCGTCAGATTACTGCTTATGTGGAAAATGGAATAGCCAATCAAGCTGATTTGGATGCAGTGAAAGTGGAGCAGCTGAATACAAAACAGAAAAGAGTGGATTTAGTATCATCACGGGCAGCTTATTTGAAAATGCTTTCGCTGTTGGTAGGAGAAGCACTGTCTCCGGAGACAGTGCTGGAGAAGCCTGTACCTCAAAGTATGGTTTCAGCTGTCAGTGAGATTCGTCGGCCGGAGTTGGCTTTGTTTGATGCACAGGGAGCCGGACTGCAAGTGCAGGAGAAGGCTTTGAATGTGCGTCATCTTCCGCAGTTCGGACTGTTTGTACAGGGAGCATACGGGAATCCCGGATTGAATATGCTGAAGAATGAATTCTCTCCTTATTATATGGCAGGTGTCCGGCTTTCATGGAATTTCGGTAGTCTGTATACTTTGAAAAATGACCGTCGGGTGATCGAGAAGAAAAGGCAGCAACTGGATAATAACCGGGATGTATTCCTTTTCAATACAAGACTGGAAATGACGCAGCAGGATCAGGCTATCCATTCTTTGGAGAAGCAAATGCGGGATGATGATGAAATAATCCGGTTGCGTACAAATATCCGTAAAGCTGCCGAAGCAAAGGTGGCAAATGGAACATTGACCGTGACTGAAATGTTACGTGAACTGACTAATGAGAGCTTGGCGCGTCAGTCGAAAGCTATGCATGAGATTCAACGGTTAATGGGAATTTATCAATTGAAATATACAATAAATGATTAATATAACTTCTCCGGATATGAAAAGAATAACAAAAATAGGAATGTGGGGGATAACGCTGATGATGTTATCTGCCTGTGGAAATGGAACACCAGATTATGACGCAACCGGTACATTTGAAGCTACGGAAGTAATAGTGTCCGCCGAGGCTGCCGGAAAATTGCTACGACTGGAAGTAGAAGAGGGAACAAAGCTGGAAGCGGGTGAGGAGATCGGTTTGGTAGATACGGTACAATTGTATTTAAAGAAACTGCAATTGGAAGCCAGTATGAAATCGGTAGAAAACCAGCGTCCTGATCTTGCCAAACAGATTGCCGCTACCAAACAGCAAATTGTCACGGCAGAGCGTGAGAGGAAACGGGTGGAAAACTTGCTTGCTGCAGGTGCGGCCAATCAGAAGCAACTGGATGATTGGGACGCGCAAGTCAAATTACTCGAACGACAGCTCGTTGCACAGGAATCATCGTTGCGTAATAGTACGAATAGCCTTACAGAACAAGGCAATTCGGTTGCTATACAGGTAGCGCAAGTGGAGGATCAGTTAGCCAAATGTCATGTTCAGTCACCTATCGCAGGTATAGTATTGGCTAAATATGCGGAAGCCGGTGAATTGGCGGCTATCGGCAAGCCTTTATTTAAGGTGGGCGAAGTGGATCGTATGTATTTGAGGGCTTACATCACTTCCGAACAGTTGTCAAAAGTGAAACTGGGAGATCAAGTGACTGTGTATGCTGACTATGGCAACTCGGAGCAGAAAGCTTATCCGGGGGAAGTGACCTGGATTTCCGATCGTTCGGAATTCACTCCAAAAACAATTCTGACGAAGAATGAACGTGCTAATCTGGTATATGCAGTGAAGATTGCGGTGAAGAATGACGGAGCGTTGAAGATTGGTATGTATGGCGGAGTAAAATTAAAGAATGAAGATTAAAAATTAAAGTCAGGGAGATGGAGAAGGATGTACCCATAGTGGTTGTGAAAGAAGTCGGCAAGAGCTATGGAACGGTGGAAGCGCTGAAAGAGGTTTCTTTTGTGGTAGAACGGGGAGAGATCTTTGGGCTGATAGGTCCTGACGGTGCTGGTAAGAGTACCTTATTCCGTATTCTGACTACTTTGCTGCTGGCAGATAAGGGAACGGCCACGATTGGCGGACTGGATGTGGCAACAGACTATAAACAGGTTCGTACGAAGGTTGGATATATGCCCGGTCGTTTTTCACTTTACCAGGATCTTTCAGTAGAGGAGAATCTGGAGTTTTTCGCTACCGTATTCCATACAACTGTTCAGGAGAACTATGATTTAATTAAAGATATCTATCAGCAGATAGAACCGTTCAGGAAAAGAAGGGCAGGGGCTTTGTCGGGTGGTATGAAGCAGAAACTGGCATTGAGTTGCGCTTTGATTCATAAACCGGATATTTTATTCCTGGATGAACCCACTACCGGAGTGGATCCTGTGTCGCGCAAGGAATTTTGGCAAATGCTTCGTAACTTGCGGGAACAGGGTATTACTATTGTTGTTTCTACTCCCATCATGGATGAAGCCCGGCAATGTGGCCGGATTGCTTTTATCAATCATGGAAAGATTCATGGCATTGATACCCCCGAGCGTATTCTTCAGCAATTTGCATCCATCCTTTGTCCTCCTTCTTTGGAACGGGAGGAGGTGAGACATGAAACCGCTCCGGTCATTGAAGTGGAGCAGTTGACAAAGTGTTTTGGTAATTTTACAGCGGTAGATCATATCTCCTTTCAGGTGAACCGGGGAGAGATATTTGGCTTTCTGGGTGCTAATGGAGCCGGAAAGACTACGGCCATGCGCATGCTTTGCGGATTGAGCAAACCGACATCGGGCATCGGAAAGGTGGCAGGATATGATATTTTCCGGGAAGCTGAACAAGTAAAGAAGCATATCGGCTATATGAGCCAAAAGTTTTCGCTGTATGAAGATTTGAAGGTGTGGGAGAATATCCGTCTGTTTGCCGGGATTTATGGGATGAAAGAGCAAGAGATAGAACGGAAGACAGAAGAATTGTTGGATCGCCTGGAGCTTACTGCCGAACGGGATACTCTGGTGAAGAGCCTTCCGGTGGGGTGGAAGCAGAAATTAGCTTTTTCAGTTTCAATCTTCCATGAGCCGAGAATTGTTTTTCTGGATGAGCCGACGGGTGGAGTAGATCCCGCTACGAGAAGGCAGTTCTGGGAATTGATTTATCAGGCAGCCGACCAGGGAATCACCATATTTGTCACTACCCATTATATGGATGAAGCGGAATATTGTAACCGGATATCTATCATGGTGGATGGTCAGATTAAAGCTCTTGATACACCTGCCCGTTTGAAGCAGCAATTCGGTGCGGAAACGATGGATGATGTTTTTCAGCAATTAGCCCGCGGTGCGGTGCGCAAAGCAGATTGATTATGAGACAGTTTATAGCTTTTGTAAAGAAGGAATTTTATCATATTTTCCGTGACCGGCGAACCATGCTGATTTTGTTGGGGATGCCGGTTGTACAAATTATACTATTCGGTTTTGCCATCAGTACAGAGGTGAAAAATGTCCGGTTGGCGGTGCTCGATCCTTCTAATGATGTGGTGACACGAAAGATAATTGATCGTTTGGACGCCAGTGAGTACTTTACCGTTACTGCACGTTTTCATTCGCCCCAGGAAATGGAAGCTGCTTTTCTGAAGAATAAGGTTGATATGGCGATTGTTTTTAGCGAACGTTTTATAGATGATCTCTATACGGGTGATGCTCGTGTGCAGCTGGTAGTAGATGCGACAGATCCGAATATGTCGACTTCGCAGGTTAATTATGCAACGGGAATTGTTTCTATGGTAGGTCAGGAAATGATGCCGCCCAATATGTCGGCTGCCCGTTTAACGTCGGATATAAAACTGTTGTATAACCCGCAAATGAAGAGTGCTTATAACTTTGTTCCGGGGGTAATGGGGTTGATCCTGATGCTGATTTGTGCTATGATGACCTCGATTTCCATCGTTCGTGAAAAAGAGACGGGTACCATGGAAGTATTACTGGTTTCGCCTGTGAAGCCATTATTTATTATTTTGGCAAAGGCTGTGCCTTATTTTGTGTTGTCGTTTGTCAATCTGATAACAATTCTTTTACTTTCGGTCTTTGTGCTGGATGTTCCGGTAGTAGGAAGTTTGTTCTGGTTGATAACCGTCTCTTTGTTGTTTATCTTCGTATCCTTGGCGTTGGGTTTATTGATTTCATCAGTCACGCGTACACAGGTTGCGGCCATGCTGGTTTCCGGTTTGATGTTGATGATGCCCACGATGCTTTTATCGGGGATGATTTTCCCTATTGAGAGTATGCCGTTGATACTTCAATGGATCTCAGATATACTTCCGGCACGTTGGTATATTCAGGCTGTGCGAAAGTTGATGATTGAAGGAGTGCCTGTTGTATTGGTATATAAGGAGATTGGCATCTTATTATTAATGGCGACGGTACTTATTACGATCAGTATCAAAAAATTCAAGTATAGATTGGAGTAGATAAGAATAATATGTAAATGTGCCAATTGGCTGTGTTATACTGCATAGCATTGACATATAAACATATCAGCAAATTGAAGAATTATTTATGATAAAGTTCCTGATAGAAAAAGAGTTTAAACAATTGCTTCGCAATTCGTTTCTTCCGAAATTGATTCTTGTATTTCCATGTATGATTATGCTATTGATGCCTTGGGCGGTAAATCTGGAAATCAAGAATATACAGCTGAATATTGTGGATAATGACCATTCGGCTATTTCACAACGTTTAGTGAATAAGATTGCTGCCTCCACTTACTTTCGTTTGGTAGAAGTACCGGCCTCGTATGAAGAAGGTCTTCGAAACATTGAAATTGGAACGGCTGATATTGTGATGGAAATTCCAAGGCATTTGGAACGGGATTGGATGAATGGAGAGGATGCTCATGTATTGATAGCGGCCAATGCCGTGAATGGAACGAAAGGCGGTCTGGGCAGTTCTTATTTGTCTTCTATCATTAATGATTATGTAGCCGAACTACGTTCGGAACATCCCGAAGCAGCTACCGTTTCCGGTGCTTTCGCTTCCATACAGGTTGATACGCAGGGATTGTTTAATCCGAATCTGAACTATAAGCTCTATATGATTCCGGCATTGATGGTCATGTTGCTGACTTTGATTTGTGGTTTCCTGCCTGCGTTGAATGTGGTTAGTGAGAAGGAAGTGGGGACAATAGAACAAATCAATGTGACTCCGGTTCCGAAGTTTGTTTTTATTTTGGCAAAGCTCCTGCCTTATTGGCTGATTGGTTTTCTGGTGCTGACGGTGTGTTTCATATTAGCCTGGTTAATTTATGGCATAGTACCTGTCGGGCATTTTCTGTTGATTTACTTTTTCGCGGTTCTTTTTGTTCTGGTGATGTCCGGCTTCGGACTAGTCATTTCCAACTATTCAGCAACGATGCAGCAATCAATGTTTGTTATGTGGTTCTGTTTGTTGGTGGTGATTTTGATGAGCGGTTTGTTTACCCCCATTAGCAGCATGCCGGAATGGGCACAAATAATAACGATATTCAATCCTTTGAAGTATTTTATGGAGGTGATGCGAATGATATATCTGAAGGGGAGTGGTTTCTTTGATTTGCTGCCGCAGTTCGGAATATTGTTGCTTTTTGCAGTCGTGTTTAATAGTTGGGCGGTAATTAGTTATCGGAAGAACAACTGAAGTTAATAAGGCGGCATTGCCTGCAAAGACAATAAAAAAACAGCTCGTTTCCCTTTAAGGGAGAGAGCTGTTTTTGATCCTTTTCATCACCGTCTCCGGTGAATAGTAAGTGGTTACTGTATTACTTTATTTCGATTTGTCTATTTGGCTTCTTTACTTCTTCTTCGGAGAGTTTCGGAAGTTCGATATTTAGAACGCCATGTTCTACAGATGCAGCAATTTTTTCTTTGTCTACATTATCCGGTAGAATCATTGTTTGCTGGAACTTAGAGTATGAGAATTCGCGACGCAGATAGCGACCGTCTTTCTTTTCCTCCTTGTTTTCTGTCTTCTTCTCCATGCTGATAACGAGGTTATTATCTTCATCAATGCGAACATTGAAATCATCCTTCGTCATACCCGGAGCAGCCAATTCCACTTTGTATTCTTTTTCTGTTTCCAAAACATTAATTGCAGGTGCAGTAGCATTTGCTTTTACCATCCAATCGTTATCAAAGAAATCATTAAAGATACTTGGTAACCAACTTTGAGTTCTTCTAACAGGCATCATAATTTTAGTCTCCTATCTTTAAGTTAAACATTCAGTTAATTATTCTTGAACTTCGGTTTTTTCACTTCTGATGGTACCGGTTGTCCCGGTTTCCATCGTCTGCTTTTGAACCGTTGTTCGCTTCTATAAGTGCAAACCTTATGCCAAGTGATTTTTGAGACTAAAATTGTCTATTTGTCATTATAATAATGCCAATTTTGCAATAATAATGACAAAATGTATTCTGTTTTTATTTATTTTATATAAGATAGATATTAATTTGATAATATGTCTATTTCTTCTCGATTAGTTTGAATCTCATTCTTAATGTTTGCCTTTCTTCGTCATAGTCATAGCTAATGATTTTGAAAGTTCCCATTTCAGAAGTATTTGATACATGCAATCCGATACAGGCACAGGCGTCATAATCTCCAATGCGGACAATGCGAAGGGTAGGACTTGCGTCAGCAGGTAGTTTGCTTAAATCTACAATGTCTTTGGCCTGTTCATGTGTCATATACTCAACAGTCACAGGTAGGTTTTGACTAATTGCTTCATTTACTATCTCTTCAATTGACTGAATTTGTTCTGCTGTCGGACATGACGAAAGTATATAATCACATTTGCTCTTTTTTCTTTCGATGTGGGCATTGCGAGAACGTGGACAGCCAAAGGTTTTTACCATGGTTGCATTGAGTAAATGCTCTGCTGTATGCATAGGAGGATACTCCTGCTTGTTGTGGTCGTTGAGTTGAATTTGTTGTTCCATAAATTATTTCAATAACTTTTTATTTTTGATATCTTCTAGTATGCTCATTTGTTGAATTGCTATTTGATTTAATTTGATAAGTCTGTCCTTGGGTGTCAAACCTTCATTTATGAAAACGGCATTTAAATTTTCCATGTTTGATAAGCAGATAAGTTCATTGATTGAGGCATAATCACGAATATTACCTTTTAAATTAGGGTGTGTATCACGCCATTCTAAGGCTGTCATTCCAAACATGGCTACATTAAGGATATCAGCTTCGCTGGCATAAATCATGGATGCTTGCTGTGGAGTGATTTCTTGAGGGATAAGATGCTGCTTGATTGCATCAGTATGAATATGATAATTAATTTTAGATAGTTCTCGTTTTGCTGACCAACCAATTTGAGCTTGCTCTTGCTCTTTGAGACGTTGGAATTCTTTTACTATATATAACTCAAATTCAACAGAAATCCAACTTGCAAATTTGAATGCAATATCTTTGTGAGCAAAAGTGCCGCCATATCTTCCGGATTTGGATATGAGTCCAATAGCACAGGTCGTTTCTATCCATTTTTGAGGAGAAAGAGTGAATGCATTTAAACCTGCTTCTTTTCTAAACCCCTCGAATTCGAGGGGTTTAAAATGGGGGTTATATAATATTTCCCATAATCCTAGATATTCAATAGTCATTCTATTACGTAGCCAGTTGGCAATAACAGTATTAGCATCTGTTGTCTTGTATTTAGCTATGTCGGTTAAAGAAATATAATCTGTATCGTTGATCTTTAAGATAGTAACGTCTGTGGTCTGAACTGTAATCTTTGCCATATTCTGATTTTTCAGTAAAGGTAAAGTTATATTTGGGAATAAAGAAACGTATATCATTTTTTATTCAAGGTATGTTAAACTCACTTCTAATATATAGGCATAAAAAAAGGAGCAACGCCTTGCTCCAACCTTTGTTAACCTTAAATCTAATACTATGAAAAACACAGTGCAAAGATACGGACTCTTGGGAAATTAGCAAATAATCCAAGTAAAATAGCATGTTATATAACATAGATTAAGAAAAACTTCTTTCGTCTTAACGGTTATTCGATATTTTGGGCGTCTATGTATGGAGTTTTTTTTATCTTTGTGAAAAATATCATATTACTAATACTTAATATAAACATGGATAAAAGAAGATTGAGCCAATGGATGTTATTGGCTGTTGTTTGCTTGAGTTTCTCAATAGGAGAAAGCTATGCACAGAAAAATGATTTTGGAAATTTAGCTCGTTATTCAAAACAAAATGCTGCACTTCCAAAGGCGACGAAGAAAGACAAACGAGTTATTTTTATGGGAAATTCCATTACGGAGGGCTGGGTACGTACTCATCCGGACTTTTTCAAATCAAACGGTTATATCGGCCGTGGAATCAGTGGGCAGACTTCTTACCAATTCTTGTTACGTTTTCGGGAAGATGTGATTAATCTTTCTCCTGCTTTAGTGGTGATTAATGCCGGAACCAATGATGTCGCCGAAAATACACAAACTTATAATGAAGATTATACATTTGGAAACATCGTTTCTATGACAGAATTGGCAAAAGCAAATAAGATAAAAGTGATTCTGACTTCCGTATTGCCTGCCGCTGCATTTAAATGGAGAATGGAAATAAAAGATGTTCCACAGAAAATTAAATCTTTAAATGATCGGATAGAGGCTTATGCAAAAGCTAATAAAATTCCGTTTGTTAATTATTATAAGGCAATGGTGGATGAAAATCAGGCCTTGAATCCCCAATATACTAAAGATGGAGTTCATCCGACAGGCGAGGGGTATGATATTATGGAGCCATTGATAAAAGCTGCTATTGAGAAAGCACTCTAAGGTTTATTGATGTAAATTTTGAAATATAAATGCTGTCTGATAATCAAGTTAGGCAGCATTTATTGTGAATGTGCACTTCTAATGGATATAGTTGTTGAAAAGGTTTTAGATGACGTATAGACATAAAAAAAGGAGCAACGCCTTGCTCCAACCTTTGTTAACCTTAAATCTAATACTATGAAAAACACAGTGCAAAGATACGGAGTTTTGGCAACTTTGCAAATTATAAGCTGCTAATTGGTGTTTTTATAACACTAATTAATAGATTAAATCCTGTGTTACAGGTTTGTTAAGAGTTTTATCCCTTGGCAATTCTCATGTAATATATGAAGAGGGGGAGTTTTTACCCCCATTTCTCTTTCATCAAATCTTCCAGTTTCAACAACTCGTCACGGTATTGTGCAGCTTCAATAAATTCGAGTTTCTTGGCTGCTTCCTGCATCAGTTTGCGAGTACGTTCGATACTCTTTTCCATTTGCGCTTTACTCATATACTGCACTACCGGGTCTGCTGCAATGTTCGGAGTAGAAGGTTCTACATAAGCATGTCTTTCTTTTAGCAGTTCATCCGCCTCTTTGGCATTACCGAATACCGACAAGTTTCTGGCCTTTTTAATCTGCTGCGGAGTAATTCCGTTTGCTTCATTGTATGCCAACTGTTTTTCCCGGCGGCGATTGGTTTCGTCAATCGTCAGTTTCATGCTATCCGTCATCCTGTCCGCATACATGATTACCTTGCCGTTTACATTACGGGCAGCACGTCCTGCGGTTTGCGTCAGGGAACGGTGGGAGCGGAGGAATCCTTCTTTGTCAGCATCAAGAATAGCAACGAGCGACACTTCCGGAAGATCGAGTCCTTCACGGAGCAGGTTGACTCCGATAAGCACATCATAGATTCCTTGCCGGAGATCATCCATAATCTTCACACGTTCCAATGTATCGACATCACTATGGATATAGTTACATCTTACATTATTATTAAGAAGATACTCTGCCAGTTCTTCTGCCATTCGTTTGGTTAGTGTGGTGACGAGTACGCGTTCTTCCTTTTCAATGCGGAGCTGGATTTCTTCCATTAAGTCGTCAATCTGATTAAGGCTCGGGCGCACTTCGATGACAGGATCAAGCAGTCCCGTAGGACGAATCACCTGCTCTACGACGATACCTTCAGACTGAATCAATTCATAATCTGCCGGTGTGGCACTGACATAAATTACCTGTTTCGCCATTTCCTGAAACTCTTCGAATTTCAACGGACGGTTGTCCATAGCCGCAGGTAATCGGAAACCATATTCCACCAGATTGATTTTACGTGCACGGTCTCCTCCGTACATCGCACGGATTTGGGGTACACTTACGTGGCTTTCGTCAATGACAATCAGAAAATCATCCGGGAAGAAATCGAGCAGACAATAAGGACGGGTACCGGCAGCACGACCGTCGAAATAACGGGAATAATTCTCAATTCCGGAGCAATGCCCTAACTCCCGTATCATTTCCATATCGTAAGTCACCCGTTCATATAGTCGTTTGGCTTCATATTCTTTACCGATAGACTCGAAGAATGCCACTTGTTTGGTCAGATCATCTTCTATTTCGTGGATAGCACGGAGAGTAGCCTCTTTGGTCGTCATGAACAGGTTGGCCGGATAAATCTTATAGGCGTCAAATGGTGCGATAGTGACTCCTGTAATCGGGTCTACCTCTTCTATACCATCAATCTCATCTCCCCAGAAGGTGACACGGAGCAGATTGTCGGTATAAGCCAGATAGATATCCACGGTATCACCTTTAACGCGGAAATTTCCACGGTTCAGGTCGATATCATTACGGACATACAAACTGTCTACCAGACGACGTAAAAAGACATTGCGGTCCATCATCCGTCCCTGTTCTATTTCAATGACATTTTTGTAGAAGTCCGAAGGATTTCCCATACCGTAGATACAAGAAACGGAAGAAACCACTACCACGTCTTTTCGTCCGGAGAGTAGGGCAGAAGTAGCCGCGAGTCGAAGCTTGTCGATTTCGTCATTGATGGCAAGATCTTTCTCTATATAAGTATCACTGCTCGGGAGATAGGCCTCCGGCTGATAATAGTCATAGTAAGAAACGTAATATTCTACCGCATTATTGGGGAAGAAACCTTTAAACTCACTATAAAGCTGGGCAGCCAATGTCTTGTTATGGCTCAAAATCAACGTAGGTTTGTTGATATTGGCGATCACATTGGCAATGGTAAATGTTTTTCCCGATCCGGTCACTCCCAGTAAAGTCTGTGCGGGAACTCCCTGAAGTACCCCTTCAGTCAGTTGTGCTATCGCTTCCGGCTGATCCCCGGTAGGTTTGTAAGCTGATGTTAGTTCATAATTCATAGTTAAATCCTAAAAAGTGGAGCAATATTCGGTAAAATAATCGAGATAACAAATCATTTTTCCAAATAAATCCTTTACTTTGCAACATATTAATATCAAAAAACAGATTCATACAACTAGTAATACCAGAAACACATGATTTGGAATGAGAGCATTGAGTGTATGGACCGCGAAAGTCTTCGCAAGATTCAAAGCATACGACTCAAGAAAATTGTAGATTACGTCTATCACAACACTCCTTTCTATCGAAAGAAGATGCAGGAAATGGGAATAACCCCCGATGAGATCAATAGTATCGATGATATTGTAAAACTGCCGTTTACCACGAAACATGATTTAAGAGATAATTATCCGTTCGGACTTTGTGCCGTGCCGATGAGCCAGATTGTACGTATTCATGCCTCTTCCGGAACGACCGGAAAGCCGACGGTTGTCGGATATACCCGTAAGGACTTGGCCTCTTGGGCGGAATGTATATCACGTGCTTTTACCGCTTACGGAGCGGGCCGTTCTGATATTTTTCAGGTATCATACGGATACGGACTGTTTACGGGCGGACTGGGAGCACATGCCGGAGCCGAGAATATCGGTGCTTCTGTTATTCCGATGTCCAGTGGCAACACTGAAAAACAGATTACCTTGATGCATGATTTCGGATCGACAGTGCTTTGTTGCACTCCTTCTTATGCGCTTTACCTGGCAGATGCAATCAAAGATTCCGGTTTGCCACGTGAAGAATTTCAACTGAAAGTCGGTGCGTTCGGTGCGGAACCCTGGACGGAAAATATGCGTCATGAAATTGAAGAGAAACTGGGAATCAAAGCATACGATATTTATGGGTTGAGTGAAATTGCCGGACCGGGTGTCGGTTACGAGTGCGAATGTCAGAACGGCACTCACTTGAATGAAGACCATTATTTCCCGGAAATTATCGATCCGAATACTTTGCAACCGGTTGAGCCGGGACAAACGGGCGAACTGGTGTTTACCCACCTCACCAAAGAGGGTATGCCATTGCTCCGTTACCGTACGCGTGATTTGACTGCCTTACATCATGATAAATGTTCTTGCGGTCGTACATTAGTACGTATGGATCGTATTTTGGGACGCAGTGATGATATGATGATTATCCGTGGTGTAAACGTATTCCCGACACAGATTGAATCCGTTATCCTTGAAATGGCAGAATTTGAACCGCATTATTTGTTGATAGTGGGTCGTGAAAATAATACCGATACGATGGAGCTCCAGGTTGAAGTACGTCCGGAATTCTATTCTGATGAGATCAACAAAATGCTGGCTTTGAAGAAAAAGCTGGGAGGACGTTTGCAAAGCGTACTCGGATTGGGAGTCAACGTGAAATTGGTAGAGCCTCGCAGCATTGAGCGTAGCGTAGGTAAAGCAAAACGTGTGATTGATAACAGAAAAATATAAATAAGTATTAGGTATTAAGTATTAAGTATTAACCATGCGGGTGATCTTGGAACTACGGTAATACTTGTTGCCTAATACCTAATGCTTGTTACTTAATACTTATTACTTAATACTTTAATAAATATGGTAGCAAAACAACTTTCTATCTTTTTGGAAAATAAGTCAGGCCGTTTGACGGAAGTGACTGAAGTGCTGGCAAAAGAAAATATCAATCTTTCTGCCTTGTGCATTGCCGAAAATGCTGATTTTGGTATTTTGCGTGGAATTGTATCCGATCCGGATAGAGCATACAAAGCTTTAAAAGATAATCATTTTGCAGTGAATGTGACTGATGTAGTAGGTATAAGCTGTCCCAATATACCGGGTGCTTTGGCAAAAGTGCTGGGATATTTATCAGATGAGGGTGTATTTATTGAATATATGTATTCGTTTGCCAATAACAATATTGCAAATGTGGTAATTCGCCCCAGCAATCTGGATAAATGTATCGAGGTATTGAAAGAAAAGAAAGTCGATCTGCTGGCTGCAAGTGATTTGTACAAGCTGTAGATATAGCAGTAAACGATAAACAGGGAACGGTAAATAGCTGTGTTGTCTTTGAATGGGATAACACATTTGTTTGCCGTTTTCTGCTATAAAAAATAGTGACGCTATCCTGGGCATATACCGTCACTATTTTTTTTCTGCCTTATAACAAGTTTTTTTCTGTCTTATAACAAGGAATCTGACGTTTGTTCGTCAGGTTTATGTCAATCATGATTTCTGTGTGATTCGTTTATTACCTGCCGTTTACAGTTTGGTGTTTGCAATTCGACGTCATTTTCTCTCCTTTTGTCGATGTTTAACGCCTTTTATGTATTAAAAAACACAGATTAATTGCTAAATTCCCAGCGAATAAGTAACTTTGCGCATTATTTTTAAATAGGATGAAGAAAAATATCATTATAACTTTGCTTGCGGCGGCTACTCTGACATCATGTGGAGAGTACAATAAATTGCTGAAAAGCACCGATTACGAATACAAGTACGAAGCTGCCAAAAACTATTTTGCGAAGGGACAGTATAATCGTTCAGCTACGTTGCTGAATGAGTTGATAACCATTCTGAAAGGAACCGATAAAGCGGAAGAGTCTTTGTATATGTTGGGAATGAGTTATTATAATCAGAAAGATTATCAGACAGCTGCCCAGACATTTATCACCTATTTCAATACGTATCCCCGTGGCACTTTTACCGAACTGGCACGTTTTCATGCAGGTAAAGCTTTATTCTTGGATACCCCGGAACCACGTTTGGATCAATCAAGCACTTATCAGGCTATCCAGCAGTTGCAGATGTTCATGGAATATTTCCCGAACAGCACAAAGAAGCAGGAAGCACAGGATATGATTTTTGCTTTGCAGGATAAGCTGGTTTTGAAAGAACTTTATTCTGCAAGATTATATTATAATCTGGGTAATTATTTAGGCAATAACTATGAGTCTTGTGTAATCACAGCTCAAAATGCACTGAAAGATTATCCTTATACTGACTATCGTGAAGAACTTTCTATCTTGATTCTGCGTGCAAGACACGAAATGGCTATTTATAGTGTAGAAGACAAGAAGATGGATCGTTACCGTGAAACAGTGGACGAATATTATGCTTTCAAGAATGAATTTCCTGAAAGTAAATATTTGAAAGAAGCCGAGAAAATATTCAATGAATCACAGAAAGTAATTAAAGACTAAATTTAAATAGATTTATGGACTACAAAAAAACGAATGCTCCTGCTACAACAGTAACCCGTGACATGATGGAACTCTGTGCTGATACAGGTAATGTTTACGAAACTGTTGCCATTATTGGCAAGCGTGCTAATCAGATCAGTGTAGAAATCAAAAACGATCTTTCAAAGAAATTGGCAGAGTTTGCCTCTTACAATGACAACTTGGAAGAAGTGTTTGAAAATAGAGAGCAAATCGAAATTTCTCGTTATTATGAGAAATTGCCGAAACCGGACTTGATTGCTACGCAAGAATACATCGAAGGGAAAATATATTATAGAAATCCGGCTAAGGAGAAAGAAAAACTTCAGTAATTTATTTTCTGACGAAGAATTTGATAGTCAAGTAGTAAGTGGGATGATTATCCCTACTCCTTATTGCTTGGCTATTATTGTTTAACTCAACTACTTTAGAATACTTATGATTCAACGAATTCAAACTGTTTATTTATTGATTGTTACAGGATTACTGATTACAGCTATGTGTATGCCGATAGGTTACTTCATTGATACAATGGGCGAACATCCTTTTAAGGCATTAGGATTGGAAATAAACGACGCTTTTCAGTCTACATGGGGGTTATTCGGGATTCTGATGCTTAGTACTATCGTTGCCGTGGCTACTATTTTTTTATATAAGAACCGTATGTTGCAGATTCGCATGACGATTTTCAATAGCTTGTTGTTGGTCGGTTATTACATTGCTGTCCTTGCTTTTTATTTTGCGTTGAAGAATGATGCAAATATGTTCCGGGTAGGCTGGGCATTGTGTTTACCACTTATTTCCATCATTCTGAATATATTGGCTGTTCGTGCTATTGGACGCGATGAGGTGATGGTAAAGGCTGCGGATAGATTGAGATAAGACTTTTCCCTATATCTGGGTAATTCGTTAATATGATTAATGAAAAGCATCGCTTTATAAGAGTTAAAGCGGTGCTTTTTGCTCTCTAAAGCTATGCTTTAGCATCCCTAAAACGGTGCATTTACTGAATATTCCTGTTTTAAAGATACAAATAAGGCAACTAATTCATTGCGAGTTAGTTGCCTTATTTATTTAAAGAGTATCCCTAAAGCGCTGCTTTGTAGATATTCAAGCTCCTTCTCTCGAAAGGGAGGAGGGAGAGGATTTTATTTCTTCAAGTCAAATAGGTACGTGAGCTTTATGGTAATTGTTCCATGCGCTGCACGGGCGAAATAGTCTTTCTTTGTGGTGCTATAAAAGTCAGACAGCGCAAAGTAGTAACGGCCTTCAACGATGAAGCTGCCGGCTTTCTTTGTTCGGAGTTCTACACCGCCGCCACCGGCAATACCGTAGTCGAATTTATTCTGAATCTTAACTCCGTATACGGCTTTCTGTGTATTGGATAAGGTGTTCATATCAATACCTTTTATTGTTTCCGATTCGCTTATCAGAAAGCTGATTTGAGGACCTGCATGAACAAAGAATTGTAATCCTCTGTCTCGTCCGAAAGCAAGATGGGCTAGAAAAGGAATATCAATATAGGTCATTTTGCGGGTATAAGTTTTGCTCGGATCCTTCGAGGTGACTTCATATCCGTTATCGTCCAATGATACCGTTTCAAACAATTGGTCCCAACCCCTTTGTGATACATTCAATTCGACTTGTGCACCACAAATCATGGCAAAATACTTCTCGGATATATAACGTGCCGTCACCCCTCCGGTAATTCCCATCAAGCTATTTTGCTTGATGCTGGGAGTGAAAGAAACACTGTTTAAGTTGACACCTCCATTAACACCTACTGATAAATTGCTGCGTGCTTCTCCAATCTGGGCAGTGGCAGGAAGAGCAAATCCTGTAAGTAGGAGTGTTGCAATCAAAAATGGTTTTATCTTTATCATTTTCGTATTATTCGAAGTCAAGTTTTACTAATTCAAAATTCTTAGTGAAACGTATGAAGAACACTTTTTTATTAATAAATCCTCCCCAGTTGTTCACGCGCTGGAATTTGAATCCTGTCTGGATTGGCGTCAGGTTCATCTTAGGCAGATTGTTTTCCAATTCCGAGCCATAGAGCGATAATCCCTTCAAGAAGAAGAAACCGGTGTCGAAGCCAAGCATTGCGTAATTGGGGTATTTGCTTGCCAAATCTTTACTATACCATTTATGATAAGCGTTGGTGAATTGTACGGCTGCCGGAAACAATGTATTCGTATAGAATGAAGAGTAGAAATATACATCCAACTCAAAGAAATTTTCCAGATGATCTCTAGTGTAAGTCTGCCATTCCGGGTAGCCGAACAGGTGAATTTTTTCTGCAGGATTCTCTCTGACTAACAACGTCAGTTGAGGAAGTACCTTAATCAGTAAAACATTACTGCCCGATGTCGGGATAAAAATGTTTTCTTTATCACTGCGAAGTGTTGCTTTCAATGTTTCTTTAGTTGCGCTTTCGCTGACGGTTCTCATAGGAATTCCTTTGCTCTTCAACTCTTGTTTCAAGCCGCTGATAAATTCTGCTTTCTCCTTGTCAGCACTCGACGGTTCGATGAAAATAACGTTCGCATTAGGGAATTGGCGGGTGAAATGCTCATAAACCTCTGAATATAAATAAGATTGAGGCGTATTAATCTGATAAATAGCAGGATTTTTGAATACCTCTTCTCCTTTTTGAGAGAAAGGGATCACCAGGCGTATATCGTTCTTTTCCGCGAAGTCTGACAATGGTTTTATTTGATTCTGATGCATTGGACCGATGATGATATTCATACTCTTCATCTCGTTTTTGGCAAGAATCGTATTTAATGTAGAAATGTCTTTTCCACTGTCATATACATATAAATCAAGAGAAACGCCCGTACGTTTCAGACTGTCTACTGCCATCAGGAAACCTTCGTAATATTCCACCATGCGTTTGTCTTCCTGGAAAGGCAACAACAAGGCAGCCTTAATGGTAGACAGTTTTTGGGGAGTCTCCTTATTTTTGCGGAAAAGCTCGCTATTGCTGGGAGGAACAGCGTATGGATCTTCCTTCTGTGTAGGTTGTACGGTGGTTGCTGCCGGGTAGGGGATGCAAAGGAATTGTCCCTTTTTCATGCCCTTTTTCAGTTCCGGGTTAGCGTCAATCAACTCCTGCTCGCTGATTCCGTATTCACGGCTCACGCTGAATATAGTCTCTTTGCGCTTTACCTTATGCATATCTTTGCATCTCGGAACAACAGGACCTTGAATAGTCGATTGTTCAGTAGGCGTTTGAACTACGGCGTCAGTTTGTTCTTCTTTTTTCTGTGGAATCAGAATAACTTGTCCGATACGGAAATTCTCGGCACTCAAACCTGGGTTTGCTTCACAAATATCTTTGGCGGACACATTATACATCGTTGTCAGTTTGTACAATGTTTCTCCGGCTTGGATCGTATGGAATGTTTCTCCCTTCTGGCTTTCTTTCCCGGTAGGGATTTTGATGGTCTGTCCGGCATAGATTTTTTCGTCACAACCAGGATTCAGACGTATGATGTCTGACGTAGTGACATTATACATCTTGGAAATGGAGTATAAACTTTGTCCTTTTTCGATGGTATGCAAGAAATAAGATTGGTTTTCCTGTGCATAACTGATAGCGTATGAAACGCTTATAAAAAGCAGAAATAAGAATATTCGGTTTATCGGTTTCATCAAATTATAACTATTGGTTCTTGAAATCAAGGAACAAAGGTACAAATAATGCCCTATATCTTCATAAGATTTGAGTTAAGAAAATAATATTGTGCTTTTTTAGGAGCATATTTCGGGCGGAAACATTAATTTTGCAACATTTATGGAAGGATATGAATATGCAGGAAACAGAATATATTAATGTGTACGGTGCGCGCGTGCACAATTTGAAGGACATTGATGCCGAGATTCCCCGTAACAGCTTGACTGTTATCACCGGATTGAGCGGTAGTGGAAAATCTTCATTAGCTTTCGATACGATTTTTGCCGAAGGACAGCGCCGCTATATCGAAACTTTTTCAGCCTATGCCCGCAATTTCCTGGGCAATCTGGAACGTCCGGATGTCGATAAAATAACAGGCTTGAGCCCGGTTATCTCCATTGAACAGAAAACAACGAATAAAAATCCCCGTTCTACCGTAGGAACAACTACCGAGATCTACGATTATCTCCGTTTGTTGTATGCCCGTGCGGGAATCGCTTATTCGTATCTGTCGGGGGAAGAAATGGTGAAATACACCGAAGAGCAGATTCTGGATTTGATTCTGAAAGATTATAAAGGAAAGAAAATATATTTGCTGGCGCCATTGGTACGTTCACGTAAAGGACATTATAGAGAACTTTTTGAACAGATACGTAAAAAAGGATATTTATATGTACGGGTGGACGGAGAAGTGCGTGAAATCACACATGGTATGAAGCTCGACCGCTATAAGAACCACGATGTAGAAGTGGTTATCGATAAATTAGTGGTTGCAGAGAAAGACGACCGGCGTCTGAAACAGAGTGTGGCAACTGCCATGCGTCAGGGAGACGGGCTGATGATGATTTTGGATGCCCAGTCTGAAAGTATCCGGCATTATAGTAAGCGGCTCATGTGTCCTGTCACCGGGTTGTCTTATCGTGAACCTGCTCCGCATAACTTCTCATTCAATTCACCGCAAGGAGCGTGCCCGAAATGTAAAGGGTTGGGAGTAGTCAATCAGATTGACGTGGACAAAGTGATTCCCGATCGTGAACTTTCCATTTACGAAGGTGCGATAGCTCCTTTGGGGAAATATAAGAATGCGATGATTTTCTGGCAAATCGGTGCTTTGCTTGAGAAGTACGATGTAACGTTGAAAACACCGGTTAAGGAGTTGCCGGACGATGCGATTGATGAAGTGTTGTATGGCTCTGACGAACGGATTAAAATCAAGAGTTCGCTGATCGGCACTTCATCCGATTACTTTGTTACCTATGAAGGAGTGGTGAAGTATATTCAGATGTTGCAGGAGAAAGATGCTTCTGCGACAGCGCAGAAATGGGCGGAACAATTTGCCAAAACAACGGTTTGTCCTGAATGTAAAGGGGCTCGCCTGAATAAGGAAGCTCTGCATTTCCGCATCCACGATAAGAATATTAATGAATTGGCAAACATGGACATCAACGAGCTGTATGACTGGTTGATGAAGGTAGATGAGTTCCTTTCCGATAAGCAGAAGAAAATATCAGTGGAGATTCTGAAAGAGATTCGTACACGTTTGAAGTTCCTGCTGGATGTCGGTTTGGATTATCTGGCGTTGAACCGTAGTTCTGTCAGCCTTTCCGGTGGTGAGAGCCAGCGTATCCGTTTGGCTACACAAATTGGTTCTCAATTGGTGAATGTGCTTTATATTCTCGACGAGCCGAGTATCGGTCTGCATCAGCGTGATAATTTACGTCTTATCAACTCCTTGAAAGAACTCCGTGACATGGGAAACTCCGTGATTGTGGTGGAACATGATAAGGATATGATGCTGGCTGCCGACTATGTCATCGATATGGGACCAAAAGCCGGGCGTCTCGGTGGAGAGGTTGTTTTTGCAGGAACTCCCCAGGAGATGCTGAAGACCGATACGATGACTTCGCAATACCTGAATGGAAAGATGAAGATAGAAATCCCCGCCAAGCGTAGAAAAGGAAACGGGAAATCTATCTGGTTGAAAGGAGCGAAAGGGAATAACCTGAAGAATGTCGATGTAGAGTTTCCGTTAGGTAAACTAATTTGCGTGACAGGTGTATCGGGAAGCGGGAAATCTACTTTGATTAATGAAACTCTGCAGCCGATTCTATCGCAGAAGTTCTACCGTTCTTTGCAGGATCCTTTGGAATACGATTCGATTGAAGGATTGGAAAATATCGATAAGGTAGTGAATGTCGATCAATCACCTTTGGGACGTACGCCACGCTCCAATCCTGCTACCTATACCGGTGTGTTCTCTGATATCCGTAATCTGTTTGTAGGGCTTCCGGAAGCTAAGATTCGCGGTTACAAGCCGGGACGTTTTTCCTTTAATGTTTCAGGCGGACGTTGTGAAGCCTGTACGGGAAATGGTTATAAGACAATTGAAATGAATTTCCTTCCTGACGTATATGTGCCTTGTGAAGTATGTCACGGCAAACGTTATAACCGGGAAACACTGGAAGTACGTTTCAAGGGAAAATCGATTGCCGATGTATTGGACATGACAATCAACCGTGCCGTGGAATTCTTTGAAAACGTTCCGCAAATCTTGAATAAGATAAAAGTATTGCAGGATGTCGGACTCGGATATATAAAGTTGGGACAATCTTCTACCACACTTTCCGGTGGAGAAAGCCAGCGTGTGAAACTGGCAACGGAACTGTCGAAAAGAGATACAGGCAAGACCCTTTACATCCTTGATGAACCGACTACCGGACTTCATTTTGAAGATATCCGCGTACTGATGGGAGTACTGAATAAGCTTGTGGATAAAGGGAATACGGTTATTGTCATCGAACACAATCTGGATGTGATTAAAATGGCGGATTATATTATCGATATGGGTCCTGAAGGTGGTAAGGGCGGGGGAGAACTCCTTAGTTACGGAACACCGGAAGAGGTTGCGAAGAGCCCTAAGGGATATACACCTAAGTTTCTTCGCGAAGAACTGGGGCTCTAATTTGAAGCATAGAGCGAGTGCGTTCCTCCAATAAAGTCAACTATTCTTAATCATATTAATTAAGGCGCGGATTACATGGTTTTTATTTAATTAGAGCCGTGTAATCCGTGCCTTAATAAAAGTCATAGAGGACTTTGTCTCTCATTAATTCTTTATTTATCAGATATAGAAAGTATAAATACAACGAAAATGAAAATCAATAAAACAAATGCCGCACGGCTGTTAGATAAGGCTAAGATAGCCTATGAACTGATTCCTTACGAAGTGGATGAAAACGACTTAAGTGCTGTTCATGTAGCAGCAGATTTAGGAGAAAACATTGAGCAAGTGTTTAAGACTCTTGTCCTCCATGGCGATAAAAGCGGATATTTTGTCTGTGTCATTCCGGGAGAACATGAAATTGACTTGAAACTGGCAGCTAAAGCTTCGGGTAATAAGAAGTGTGATTTGATTCCCGTAAAAGAACTTCTGCCACTTACCGGATATATCCGGGGAGGGTGTTCGCCTATCGGCATGAAGAAACATTTTCCTACTTATATCCATGAAACCAGCCGGGAGTTTCCGTATATTTATGTAAGTGCCGGTGTGCGGGGACTTCAGATAAAAATAGCTCCGGAAGATTTGATTCGTGAATCCAAGGCAGAAATTTGTCGTTTATTTGAGGAGTAGTTTAACAAATCATTGTGCAAAAACTCAAGAAAAAGTATATATTTGCAAGAAATATTTATTTAAATCAATCATTTATTAATTCTAAAAACTTATATCTATGTTCAGTAAACACCCTAAAGGTCTGATTGCTGCAGCTTTAGCTAATATGGGAGAGCGTTTTGGCTTCTATATTATGATGGCGATTTTGACATTGTTTATTTCAGCGAAATTTGGATTGTCCGAGACAACTACCGGATACATTTATTCCGCGTTCTATGCTTCCATTTATATTTTAGCTTTGGCGGGAGGTGTTATTGCTGATAAGACGAAAAATTTTAAAGGCACTATTTTAGTAGGGCTGATATTAATGGCTATCGGTTATTTGATTATTGCCATTCCTACTCCGACCCCTGTTCCTAGTATGGCTCTTTACTTGGGATTAACTTGTTTCGGACTTTTGGTGATTGCTTTTGGTAATGGTTTATTTAAAGGAAATCTGCAGGCTTTGGTAGGCCAGATGTATGATGACCCTAAATATTCAAACCTACGTGATGCCGGTTTCCAGATATTTTATATGTTTATCAATATTGGAGCTGTTTTTGCACCGTTTATTGCTATTGGTGTGCGCAACTGGTGGTTGAAGGTGAACAACTTTGATTATGATGCCACTTTACCTGAATTGTGCCATCAATATTTAGAAAAAGGAAATGATATGGCTCCACAGGCAATGGAGAATCTGACAACTTTGGCTAAGAGTGTTGTTCTTGACGGGACTCCTGTAACAGATATGGGTATGTTTGTTAATAACTACCTTGATGTGTTTAACCGTGGTTTTCAGTATGCTTTTATGGCTGCTATTGGTGCTATGCTTGTTTCGCTGATTATTTATATGGCAAATAAGAAACGCTTCCCGGATCCTGCGACTAAATTGGAAACCAGTAAAGGTACTGCGGCTGTGAATAAGGAAGAAATCCAAATGAGCGCTACTGAAATCAAACAACGTATCTATGCTTTGTTTGCAGTATTCGGTGTTGTTATTTTCTTCTGGTTATCTTTCCACCAGAATGGTTATTCTTTGACTTATTTCGCCCGTGACTATGTGGACTTGAGTGTGATTAATATTGACTTAGGTTTTACGCAGATCAAGGGAGCTGAAATATTCCAGAGCGTTAATCCGTTCTTCGTTGTATTCCTGACTCCATTTATCATGTGGATGTTCGGCTCAATGAAAAAGAATGGTAAAGAACCTTCTACCCCGATGAAGATTGCCATCGGTATGGGTATTGCCGCATTAGCGTATGTATTCTTGATGGTATTCTCCTTTACATTGCCTTCGAAAGAGGTGTTGGGTACTATGAGTGCTGCTGAAATAAATGCTATTCGTGTGACTCCGTGGATTATGATCGGTCTGTATTTCATCCTTACAGTTGCCGAATTGTTCATTTCTCCTCTGGGATTATCGTTTGTATCTAAGGTTGCTCCTCCTCATTTGCAAGGATTAATGCAAGGTTGCTGGTTAGCTGCAACAGCTGTGGGTAATTCACTGCTGTTTATCGGTGGTATTCTTTATACAACTGTTCCTATCTGGGCTTGCTGGTTAGTATTTGTAGGCGCAACAGGTGCTTCTATGATTGTAATGCTTTCAATGGTAAAATGGCTGGAACGCGTAGCGAAATAGAATCCCGTCATTGACTAAATAACAAAATGCCCCGGAACATTCACGATACTTGTTCCGGGGCATTTTGGTTTATTAAATATCCAATCCCATAATATAATCATTCATATAATACCCATTGCCAATCGGGAAATCACCTTCCCGTAACTTTCTCATTCCCATGTGTTCGTAAAACTGCAAGGCTTTATTATTACGATTCACGTTGAGTTCCATCAGACAAGGTTCCGGATGCATCTCTTTGATGCATTTGATTGCTTCCTTAAATAAGAAACTGCCGCAATGCGTACCCTGAAAGCGGGGGAGAACATAGATTTTCTGAAGATGGAATACATCTTTTTCCTGTTGCTGCACAGAGACATATCCGCATGGCTCATTCTCTTTATAGGCGATGGAATACACATGCCCTTCTTCTTCTATTTGCTTGCGCACATTGGAAGGAGCATACATCCAGTCCATCATATAATCCAGTTGTTCAGGAGATAAAATATCCTTGTAAGTGGCGGGGAATACCTCCTTTGCCATCGTATGAATAAGCTCGCAATCGGCTACCGTTGCTTTTCGAATTGTAAACATACGTATTTTCTATTTTATAGTTTAACGGGCACAAATATAGTCATTATTTCTTTTTATAATAAGGTAAGCACTCTCTAATGTTTTAATTATTATTAATTTATAGTACTTTGTAATGCAAGGTACTTAAGTAATGCATATATTTGCGCCATCTAAAAGAAGTGAATAATGAAAGTAGACAATGTAAAATCACAGATGAGGAAAGGCATGCTTGAATATTGCATCATGCTTTTGCTGCACAAAGAGCCTGCCTATGCTTCTGATATTATTCAGAAATTGAAAGAAGCCCAGCTGATTGTAGTGGAAGGCACCTTGTATCCGTTGCTGACCCGTCTGAAAAATGACGACCTGTTAAGTTATGAGTGGGTGGAATCTACCCAGGGACCTCCCCGCAAGTACTATAAACTCACTGAACAAGGAGAAACCTTTTTGGGAGAACTGGAAATTTCCTGGAAAGAACTTAACGACACAGTGAATCATATAGCCAATAGATAATCCGAAAAAGAAGAAATAAAAATGAAAAAGACATTGACCATAAATTTAGGAGGAATAGTTTATCATATAGATGACGATGCCTACCGACTGTTAGACAATTATCTGTCTAATTTGAAACATTACTTTCGTAAACAGGAGGGTGCGGAAGAGATCGTAGACGATATTGAGATGCGTATTGCCGAACTGTTTGCCGAGAAAGTAACTGAAGGAAAACAGGTCATCACAGTTTCGGATGTAGAAGAAATTATCGCCCGCGTAGGCAAACCGGAAGATTTTGGTATTGCTGACGAGGATACAGATTCACAGAAAAGAACGGAGCAAGCATCGTCCGCTAATCAAAGTAATACGCAAACCTCTGCCCAACGTCGCTGGTTCCGTGATCCGGATAATAAATTGTTGGGTGGTGTGGCAGCAGGACTGGCAGCTTACTTCGGTTGGGACATCACATTGGTGCGTATCCTGATGATTATTCTGGTGTTTGTGCCTTATTGTCCGATGATTATCCTTTATATTATCGGATGGCTCGTTATTCCGGAAGCCCGTACCGCCGCAGAAAAGTTAAGTATGCGTGGAGAAGCGGTAACCATTGAGAATATTGGCAAAACAGTGACAGACGGCTTCGAACGGGTAGCAGATGGGGTTAATAATTATGTGAACTCCGGTAAACCTCGTACCTTTCTTCAAAAGATAGGCGATGTATTTGTTTCCATTGCTGCCGTTCTCTTTAAGATATTTCTGGTAGCTCTTGTCATTCTTTGTTGCCCTGTCTTGTTCGTATTGGCTGTCGTATTGGTAGCGTTGGTATTTGCGGCAATTGCCGTGGCAGTCAGTGGAGGAGCTTTACTTTATGAGTTGTTGCCTGCCATCGACTGGATGCCGGTTGCCTCTGTATCTCCTATGATGACATTATTAGGTACGATTGCCGGAGTTGCCCTCATTGGTATTCCATTAGGAGCTTTTTTGTATACCATCTTGCGCCAGCTATTCCATTGGTCACCAATGGGAACAGGTTTGAAATGGTCGCTATTGATTTTATGGATATTGGGTGCGGTCATTATGGTTATCAATCTTTCTGCTCTTGGCTGGCAACTGCCTCTGTATGGGCTGCACTGCTGTTAACTAAGCCTCATTCTATTAAAAAAGGATAATATTTATTCTTTTATAAGTAAATGTACCCCGATAGTGTGTCCGGGGTACATTTTTTGTTTCCCCTTATTCACCGTAAATCGAGATTTTTTAGTAAGTTTGTAAATACGTATTCAGGAAATAAAATGGGTGAACATATATGTTTTAGGAGAAACGAACGTTTAGCGACAGTCAATCCTTATTGGAGAGGAAATCCGATGGTGCGCGGACGTTTTTTTAACAGGCAGCATCGCTTCCGTCCGGGGATGGGCAGCGTGTTGAAATGGCGTCTTTCGCCCAATCCCCAACGCAAAGAGAAGAAGACGGTGAAATGGGACCCGAAAGTTTGTTATCTTCGCTCATTGGATGCGATGGTAGGAGATTCTCTGATATGGCTCGGACATAATTCTTTCTTTCTTCAATTAGCAGGTAAGCGAATCATGTTCGATCCGGTGTTCGGCAGTATTCCTTTTGTGAAAAGACAGAGCGAATTTCCTGCTAATCCTGATATATTTACGGAGATTGATTATCTACTTGTCAGCCATGACCATTTTGACCATTTGGATAAACAGAGTATAGCCCGCTTACTGAAGAATAACTCGCAAATGAAACTTTTCTGCGGCTTGGGAACTGGTGAACTGATTCAGGGATGGTTCCCTGAAATGAAAGTGATTGAAGCCGGATGGTATCAACAGGTGGAAGATGAAGGGTTGAAGATCACGTTTCTGCCGGCACAACACTGGAGCAAACGTTCCGTACGTGATGGTGGTCAGCGACTGTGGGGAGCTTTTATGCTGCAAGGAAATGGGATTTCTCTTTATTATAGTGGTGATACGGGTTATTCCAGCCATTTTCGTGAGATTCCCGATCTGTTCGGAGCACCAGATTATGCTTTGTTAGGTATCGGTGCATACAAACCTCGCTGGTTTATGCGTCCCAACCATATATCACCATACGAATCATTGACTGCCGCCGAAGAAATGCATGCAGGTCTTACCATTCCCATGCATTATGGCACATTCGACTTGTCTGACGAGCCTTTGCACGATCCTCCGAAGGTTTTTGCAGCAGAGGCAAAGAAACGGAAGATTCCTGTGGAGATTCCCTATTTGGGAGAGATTGTAAAATTGAAAAAACAGAAATAATTAAAAACGAATAAAGAGATGAAGAAATTAGAAGTAAAAGATTTGAAAGAAAACTTTTTCGAAGCGATTGGAAAAGAGTGGATGCTGGTAACGGCGGGAACAAAAGAGAAGTTTAACACGATGACAGCAAGTTGGGGTGGCATCGGCTGGTTGTGGAATAAACCGGTTGCTTTCGTTTTTATCCGTCCCGAACGGTATACGTATGAATTTGTAGAGAAGAACGATCACCTGACTCTTTCTTTCTTAGGGGAAGAAAATAAGAAGATTCACGCTATTTGTGGTTCTAAGTCGGGACGTAATGTAGATAAAGTAAAAGAGACCGGATTGAAGCCAGTGTTTACAGAAAATGGCAATGTGTTGTTCGAGCAGGCACGATTGAGCCTGGAGTGTAAGAAGCTTTATGCTGACGGTATCAAACCGGAATGCTTTCTGGATAAGGAATCATTGGAAAAGTGGTACGGTGGTGCTCATGGCGGTTTCCACAAGATGTATATTGTAGAAATTGAAAATATTTATTCGGAGTAAGATTTAGCCGATTTATGATGGATGCAATGGAGAAGGCTCTGAACTCAAGTAGATTGAGAACAGAGCCTTCTTTTATTTTACTTTATTGGAAAGTCGTTAAGCACAGATTATATGAAATATGCAGTTTTAGTGAATCAAATAACTGTGAGATTCGTATAATCCGTGCTTTAAAATTTTACTTAGATGGAGCTTTCTTCACCCATTTGTCCAGCCATTCGAAGAATGTGCGTTGCCATAGAACCCCATTCTGCGGTTTTAATACCCAGTGGTTTTCATCCGGATAAATCAGCAACTCTGCAGGAACACCACGCATCACGGCAGCATCGAAAGCAGCCATTGCCTGATTAGCCAAAATACGATAGTCTTTTTCTCCATGAATACAGAGGATAGGCGTATCCCATTTCTCCACGAATAGGTGAGGAGAGTTGGCAAACGTACGTTGTGCCACCGGGTTTTGTTTTTCCCAGTATGCGCCTCCCATATCCCAGTTGGCAAACCATTTTTCTTCAGTTTCCAGATATTGCATTTCCATATTGAAGATACCATCGTGGGCAATGAATGCTTTGAATCGTTTGTCATGATGTCCCGCCAACCAGTATACGGAGAATCCTCCGAAGCTGGCACCTACACATCCCAAGCGATCTTTGTCTACATACGGCTCTTTTGCCATTTCATCGATAGCAGTGAAATAATCTTTCATACACTGGCCACCGTAGTCACCACTGATCTGTTCGTTCCATTCCACGCCAAATCCCGGCAAGCCGCGACGATTCGGAGCAACAATGATATAATCATTGGCTGCCATAATCTGGAAGTTCCAGCGATAAGACCAGAACTGGCTTACCGGACTTTGCGGACCTCCTTCACAGAACAGCAAAGTCGGATATTTCTTGTTCGGATCAAACTGCGGAGGATAGATTACCCATGTCAACATCTGTTTGCCATCTGTTGTTTTCATCCAGCGACCTTCCACTTTACCCATTTCCAACTGGTCGTAGATCTGCTTGTTTTCCTGCGTCAGTTGAGTAGTAGAGCCATCCAGTGCCACTGTATAAATCTCATCACCCATGCTCATAGAATGACGTTTGGCGATCAGTTTATCCCCGAAAAGAGCTACACTTTCATAATCGTACATTCCTGAAGTGATTGCCTTTACCGAATCATTGGCCAAATCCAGCGCATAAATCTGCGATTCTCCGTGCCATACACCGGTGAAATAAATCATCTTTGCATCTGCTCCCCAGACAAAAGCGTCTACATTCGATTCGAATGCCTTGCTCACAAAACGTTTCTCTCCGGTTTCCAGGTTCATGATGAACAAACGGTTTAAGTCGGCTTCGTAACCGTCACGTTCCATACTTTGCCAGGCGATATATTTGCCGTCTGGAGAGTATTGCGGATTGGTATCATATCCTTTGTTCTCTTCCGTGATATTTTCCGTTTTTTGAGTATTCAAGTCATAGATATAAATATCGGAGTTGGTGGAAATCGCATATTCCAGTCCTGTCTTTTTACGGCAAGTGTAAGCCACTTTGTCCGAAGTAGTATTCCAGGCAAGTTGCTCAATGCCACCCCAAGGTTTCATTGGACTTTCATACGGTTCTCCGTTCAGGATATCCACGATATTGGAAATACCGTTACCGTCGAAGTCGGCAATAAAAGGATGTGGAGCTGTCGTTACCCATTCATCCCAATGTTTGTACATCAGATCGGTCACGATGATACCTGTGGCTTTCGGCAGGTCCGGATATTTATCAGCAGTGCTTTCTTTCGTCTTTACTTGTGAAATAAACAGCAGCTTTTTGCCATCCGGTGAAATGGAATAACCTTCGATGTCTCCGTCGTAGTTGGTCAATTGCTTGCGTCCGCTACCGTCCGGGTTCATTTCATAGAGCTGGCTGCTTCCGTTGTCATTACTTAAGAATGCAAGTTTGGTGCCTCCTTTAATCCATGTCACTTCATTTTCCTGATACGGGGTATGAGTGATTTGCTGGTTTTCGCTTCCGTCTGCGTTCATCACGAAAACTTCCCGGTTACTCTTGTTTTCCGGTACACTGTAATACGCTACCGTATACGCAATTTTCTTTCCGTCGGGCGATACGGCGAATCCGCCGATACGTCCCATAGCCCAAAGTGCTTCGGGAGTCATGCGCTTCCCTTCGATCTTAATATCCGATTTCTCGATAAGCACCTGATCTGTTTTGCCTGCGTCTTTGGTTCCTCCGCAGGCAGCTAACAACATTGCTGCCGACATCATAAATAAATTAGCTTGTCTCATATATTTTATAAAATGTTTATTTTCTTGCGAAGATAGTGAAAAAAGGATTTAAATCTTCTTTTTCTGCCAGTTTCCTTTCTTCATATACCAGTAGCAGAACAACAGTATAAAAGTACCGTACACACATTCCGTTGTCCAGGCAAAAGCGACGTCCATCCGCAGGTACATAATGAAATATGCAGAGTATGTGACATAGATAGCCAGTACACAGAGTTCCATAGCCAATGCAGTCCGCGTATTTCCTGTTCCTGATACCGATTGGAAATACACATTGGCAGGCACCAGTACCAGATAGGCAGAACATAGTACCCACAGTGAAGGTACGGATGCCGCCCTTAAATCCGGGATGTCTGTATAAATGCGCAGAATCAGATCCGGGAATAAACAGAAGAATACCAGGATCGGCAATACAAAGATATATCCGATACGGATATGCTGTTTGATAGTTCCCCGTACACAATCCTGTTCGCCTGCACCGATCAGGTTACTTACCAGTGAACCGCAGGTGGAAGCAAATGCCATTGCAATCATAAACGGTATCCCCGACACGTTGCGGATGATGTTGGCAATCGCCAATGACCGCTCTCCCAAATGTTCCACAAACAAGAAGAACATGAACCAGGTAGACAAAGAAACGAAATTCTGAATCATTGTCCACACAGAAACATTCAGTATGCGTTTCAGTGTTTTTCCATGGAATTTGGGCAATATGTTCAACGCATATTTCTTGCAGTCAATTCGTTTCCATGTATAGATGATGAAGAAAATCACCGATACCATTTCGGCCAGTGACGAACCGATGGCAGCGCCGGCAATTCCCAGTTGCGGGAAACCGAATTTACCGAAGATCAGGATATAGTTGAATACCACGTTCGAAAGCACCATTACGATAGAGTTCAGCGTCAGTGTTTTGGTTTGTGTCGTACCTACAAAGAAGGCGCGGAACATGACCATGACAAAAGAGAAGAAGAACCCATACACACGCCAATGAATATAACTTTCGGCTGCATCGTAAATGTGAGGAGACGAAATGATATTCTTTAAGATATATGGTGAAAATACGATGGAGAATGTGAATAAAATCACTGCCATGGCAAGCAGGAAATAAATGCCCTGATAGAAAATCGGTCCGATTTCCTTGTAGTTTCCTTCTCCGTTGCGGCGGGCGATTAAGATCTGTGCGCCGATGCTGAAACCGAATGCCATCATAAAGATGGCGAGATAATATACCCCTGCGATAGCAGAAGCACCCAGCTCGATTTCTCCTACACGTCCCAGGAAGGCCGTGTCCGTCATGCCGATCATTTGCTCCATAATCAGACTGATCAGGATAGGGAAGGTGATCGTCCAGATTTGTTTATACGAATATTTAGTTTTCATCTTATTATATTATTTAGAGAAAGAAAGCCGGGCAACCAAAATAGGGTGTCCGGCTTTCTTAGAATATGATTCAGGAATAATTCCTTATTTTTTATTCTGTCTTTGCTGTTGCAGTAGCTCTTGTTGCTTTTGCATCGCTTCCAGGCGAGCAGCAAATCCGGTCTTTTTCATTTGTTTCGGGTCCTTCTTTTTCGCTTCAAGAATAGCCAACAATTTAGTTTCGTCGGTCGTTTTACGAAGCAGAATCATAGTACCCACGCTAATCAGCGTTGACACGAAGTAGTAATAGTTCAAACCTGACGGATAGTCGTTCAAGACAAACAAGAACATAATCGGCATCAGATACATCATCCATTTCATTGCCGCCATTTGTGGCTGCGCTCCGGTATCCTGCATAGACATCGTGTACTTCGTGTTCAAGATGTTTGTCACCGTCATCAGCAAGCAGAACAAGCTAAGGTGGTTGCCTAGGAACGGAATATGGAATGGGAATGTGATGATAGCGTCATAAGTAGAAAGGTCGTCCGCCCATAAGAAACTCTGTTGACGCAGCTCGATAGCACTCGGCACGAACATAAACAAAGCCATCAGGATAGGGAACTGCAATAACATCGGCAGACAGCCGCCCATCGGGCTTACCCCGTACTGGCTGTAAAGACCCATCACCTCCTGCTGTTTCTTCATTGCATCTTCCTGCTTCGGATATTTCTTGCTGATTTCGTCAATTTTCGGTTTCAATACACGCATCTTGGCAGAAGACATGTACGTTTTCCAGGTAGCCGGATAAACCACGACTTTCACCATGATGGTCAGAATCAACAGTACGATACCCATGCTCAATCCCCAACCGGATAACCAGTCGAATACGTTGATTGTGATAAACTGGTTAATCCAGCGAATCAACGGCCAGCCCAGATAAACCAGTCTGTGAAGTTCCCATTTCTCGTCGCGGCCTTTATCCAACGCTTTCAGCGTCTTAAAGTGGTTCGGGCCGAAATAGAAATACATCTCTGTCGGTTCTTTGCCTGTCGGATCAAAGAAAGTATTCATTTCAGCAGAATAATCTTTGATATATCCGCTTCCTTGCTGCTCCATTTTTGACTTTACGGAAACCTTGTCGAAATCCTGTTCAGCAATAAATACAGACGAGAAGAACTGATTCTTGAAAGCTACCCAATCAATGCGTCCCGGCAAATCCTGACTGTCATCTTTGGCAGCAGATAAGTTGTCCACATTGTCACCTGTTACTTTATAAGTCAGTTCCGACAGACGATTCTCATAAGTGAATCCTTTTTCCAGTTGGCGGGCACGTTGTGACCAGTCGATGTCCACATACTTGGTGCTTGCCAACTTGTTTTCCATGCCTGTCGCTTTGATTTCAAAGTTCATCAGGTAGCTATCCGGTTTCAGCGTATAGATGAAATCGATATAGCTTGCGCTATCCGCAGCCAGACGCATGGTAACACTACTATCCGTCTTGTTTACAGCTTCAAAGAAATAATCTTTGGTCTGGATGGCTCCTGCTTTGTTGTAGAAGTTGAAGTTCATCGAAGCATCGTCACCGTAGAACAACATAATCGGTGTCTTTTTGTCCTGTGCCATATAATCCTTCAGCATGGCTGAATAGACACGTCCGCCTTTTGTTGCGAAAGTAATTTCCGCTACATTATTCTGGATGCTGATTTTAGAATCGGTCCCATGCAAGGCATTGAAAAACAAAGCAGAAGAATCGGCAGCCGATGCAACCTCTTTTTGGCTGTTAGCCAGCGCAGCTTCTGTTTTCGCCTTCAGCGCTTCCTCCTGCTGCTGTACTACGGCAATAGAGTCATAGTATCTTTTTTGTGCAGCTATCTGTTCCTCGCTTGGACGACTCAAAAAGCTGAATCCTACCAATAATATGCCTATTAGAACGAGACCTGTGATGGTGTTTTTATCCATTCTTATTTTAATTACAAATTATAAAATTACAAACTACCGGTCGTTTACCGCGTATTGTTAGCCTTTTGCCGTTGTTTTTTCGTTTTCGATGGCAGCCTTCACGAATGCCACGAACAACGGATGAGGGTTCAGTACCGTACTGCCATATTCCGGATGGAACTGTGTACCGACAAACCATTTCAAAGTCGGGATTTCAACGATTTCTACCAGATCCGATTCCGGGTTGATACCTACACATTTCATGCCGGCAGCTTCATATCGGTCTTTATAATCATTGTTGAACTCATAGCGATGGCGGTGACGTTCCTGAATATGTTCCTGTCCGTAAGCCTGATATGCTTTCGAACCTTTCTGCAATACACATTCGTAAGCACCCAGACGCATCGTACCACCCATATTGGTGATTGCTTTCTGCTCTTCCATGATATCAATCACGTTGTGCGGAGTCTTTTCATCCATTTCACGTGAGTTGGCATCTGCGTATCCTAGTACGTTGCGTGCAAACTCAATAGCAATACATTGCATACCCAGACAAATACCGAAAGTCGGAATGTCATGTGTACGTGTATATTTGATAGCGACAAACTTGCCGTCGATACCCCGTTGACCGAATCCCGGACCAATCATTACGCCCGCCATACCTTTCAAAGCTTCAGCTACATTCTCATCTGTCAGTTTCTCGCTGTTTACGAAATGAACTTCCACTTTGCGGTCATTGTAAGTACCCGCTTGCGATAAAGCTTCACGGATAGACTTGTAAGCGTCCTGCAAATCGTATTTTCCAACCAGTGCAATATTGATCGGTTCTTTAGTCTCTGCAGCGTGACGACGTTCCAGGAATTTACGCCATGGGCCGAGTCCCGGAGTTTCTCCTACCGGCAGTCCCATCTTTTCGAGGATAGTGCTGTCCAGCCCTTGCGCCTGCATCAGGATAGGTACTTCGTAAATTGTTTCCGCGTCGATAGACTGCACGACGGCTTTATCGTCTACATTACAGAATTGTGCCACTTTCTTACGCAGTCCGTCACTTAGCGGATGCTCGGCACGCAGTACCAGTACATCCGGCTGAATACCCACACTTTGGAGTTCCTTTACAGAATGTTGCGTCGGTTTTGTTTTCAATTCTCCGGCAGCAGCAAGATAAGGAACATAGGTCAAGTGTACGCAAAGAGCGTTCTTACCGAGTTCCCATTTCAACTGACGGATACTTTCGAGGTAGGGGAGTGATTCGATGTCACCTACCGTACCACCGATTTCAGTAATCACAAAATCAAACTTGTATTTATTACCAAGCAGTTTTACATTCCGTTTGATCTCGTCTGTGATGTGAGGAATCACCTGGATCGTTTTACCCAGATAATCTCCACGACGTTCCTTGTCAATGACGCTCTTGTAGATACGTCCCGTAGTAATGTTGTTCGCCTTTGTCGTTTGTATACCCAGGAATCGCTCATAGTGTCCCAAGTCGAGGTCGGCTTCGTGTCCGTCTACGGTTACATAGCACTCTCCGTGCTCATAAGGATTCAATGTTCCCGGGTCGATGTTGATATACGGGTCAAACTTCTGGATGGTTACATTATAACCTCTTGCTTGCAGCAACTTACCGATGGATGATGAGATGATCCCTTTTCCTAAAGAAGAGGCAACACCACCGGTGACGAAAATATACTTTGTTTCTCCCACAGCTATAACTGTTTTAATAATTGTTTACTTAGTAGTATTCTTACGAACTTAAAAACCGCAAAATTATAAAAAAAAGAGGAAGATTACAGTCTTTCGTCTCCACAATTTTATTAAAAAATGCAATTTTAAAAGAATCCTATGATTTCTGAACAAAATAATGTAGCTTTGCACTCTAAACCATAGACAAATATGATGAGAATTACTACTTTATGTTCAGCGTTTATTCTGTCAATCTTATCGTTATCGCTTTTTGCACAGGAATCTGTCGATCCCTCTCCACTTCCGACTGACTCTCTGCAGCCTGCTCCTGAAGCGATTAAACCTGCCAAAACGGTTAAATCTTCAACAGTTGTGGCAAAAGCCAGAGTCGTGAAAGCAGATACGCTTTCGGCGGAGCTTCAGAAATATTTGATGCTCAAACTGAATATGTCGGGGCCGACTCCGAAACTGGATACTGTTTCTTATTTATATAATAGGTATGTTGCGCAATTGGATTATTTGAATGATTTGTCTGTGCCGCCACGTTATATTCCGTCCGATCCCGATTATTTTCGTCTGTTTACACCTTTGGCATATTATTATGCTCCGATGGCTCAATACTCGAAGCTGGAATGGAAACCCATGCAATTGGATACCACTCCTCAACTGACGCAAGAGCTTTTGCCATACGATACCCTGGTATTTACCAAAACTCAACGTGCCGGGAAGATAGTCAACAGCGCGTTGATGGATCTTTATTTGGAGCGTCCGGAATTAGTTGTCACTACGGAGGATCGTATCATGAGTCGTGACGTGTTCCGTCATGATGTGAAGCCGAAAATATCTCCCAAAGCAAACGTTATTCATCTGTTCCAACCGGAAAACATGGATGATAATGTAGGAAAGGCCAATATGAAGATTAGCAGGCCTAACTGGTGGGTGACCGGAGGTAACGGATCGTTGCAGATCAGTCAGAACCACCTTTCGGATAACTGGTATAAGGGAGGTGAAAGTAACTTCTCCGGATTAGCGACTTTTCAGATTTTTGCCAACTATAATGATAATGAAAAAGTCCTGTTTGAGAATCAACTGGAAGCTAAAGTGGGTATGACCTCCACTCCGTCAGATGAATATCATAAATATCTTTTTAACACCGACCAATTCCGCTTATATAATAAATTAGGTTTGAGGGCTTTCAAGAATTGGTACTATACCATTTCTTCCGAGTTTAAGACACAGTTCTTCAACGGTTATAAAGCTAATAGTGAAGAATTGGTTTCGTCTTTCATGTCTCCGGCAGATTTGGCAGTCAGTGTCGGTATGGATTATAAATTGAGTAAGAAGAAATTTAATCTTTCCGTGTTTATGGCACCGTTGACTTATAACTTGCGTTATATAGGTGATTCTGAAGTGAATGAAACTAAGTTTGGCTTAGACAAAGGAAAATGCTCTAAAAATGACTTCGGTTCCCAGTTGCAATCGACATTCAACTGGACCATCATTTCTGCAGTAACTTTAGAGTCTCGTCTCAATTATCTGACCAACTATCATTGGGCACGTGTAGAATGGGAAAATACATTCAACTTCGTTTTGAACCGTTATCTTTCTACCAAGCTCTATATACATACCCGTTTTGACGATAGCTCGAAACCGACTGAAGGAGACAGCTTCTTCCAGTTGAAAGAATTGCTTAGCTTCGGTATCAATTATAAGTGGTAAGTAAATCGAAAGAATAGAAATCAGGCGCGGAAATTCTGCGCCTGATTTGTTTAGGGATGTTGTATAAAATATGGGTGGTAAAATAGAACCAATGTGATAGCGGATTTTTCACGTCCAAGATAGTCTTAACTGTATATTTCTATTTGTATGTAAAAAAAGAAAGCGTTTTTTCTTGTTTACTATTTATAATTTTATCTATCTTTGTCACCGAATTCAATCCATTGCCTAAGGGGTATGGAAAAATGAGGGGTAAAAATACATGATCATTAAGAAAAATGACGATCGAAATCTTCTGCCAACAGATGTGATTGGCAGCAGCGTAGCGCGCTCAAAACGTTGGTTGGTGGCAATCGTACGTATTTGTCACGAGAAAAAAACGGGTGAGCGGCTTACGAAAATGGGGATCGAAAATTTCCTTCCAATTCAACAAGAAGTCCATCAATGGAGCGACCGCCGTAAAATTGTCGACCGGGTACTGCTTCCGATGATGATTTTCGTTCACGTTGATCTGCAAGAACAAAAAGAAGTCCTGACTTTATCTTCTATCAGCCGTTACATGGTATTACGTGGGGAGAGTACTCCGGCTGTTATTCCTGATCAACAAATGTTGCGATTTAAGTTTATGCTCGATTACTCGGATGAGACGATTAGCATGAGTACATCGCCATTGGCTCCGGGAGAGAAAATACGGGTAATCAAGGGACCATTGGCAGGATTGGAAGGGGAATTAGTACATGTGAATGGGAAATCGAAAGTTGCTGTTCGATTGACAATGTTAGGGTGTGCATGTGTAGATATACCGGCTGGGTGTGTAGAGCCGGTATCTGAAAATGGGGATTTACGTGATTGAGTAATCAATCTATTTTATAGGGGTATGGGGATTTTACTGCAAAAATGTAATGAAAGTCTGTAAAATAGCAGGCAGTCTATCTGACATCGGTAACCAAACAGTGGATATATTTATCGATGACCTCTCTCAAAAATAAAAATCCATAAAGTATTATGAATTATATCTTTACAAAAGATATAGTGTAGAAATGTATGTACGTATCGAAAGATGAAGGGATTCTTTGTTGGGCTACACCAACATGGAAATCGTAGTCATAGTCCTTGTACTGATCATAATCAATCAGATAAATCAAATTTCGAAATATTATTTTATTCATTTATACTATAATGGAAAAAACATTGAAGGACATAGTGCAATATGTCCGCAAAAATTATTTCAGTTATTGGGTTATTTTAGGTATTGACACGGCAATTTCTGTATTATGTTCGTTGGTCGCTTATGCGGTAATTCATTATATGGCGCATGTTCCAATGACCGACTGGATGCTCTGTAAATTTGCTTGCGTTTCTTTGGTGGCAAGTGTTGCGGGCTCTTTATTATTCCATACTTATCGTAATACAATTCGTTTCTCACAGGCACGTGAACTTTGGCGTATCATGTGTGCCGTTTTATTTAAAATAGCCTGTTTGGTCATTATTTCTTTTGGAGTTATATATGAGACCCAATTGCCATATAATTATAAAATATCCTATCTTCTATTTGATGGTTTATTGACTTTAGTGATCTTGACGACCTTTCGTGTATCATTGATAATCGTCTATGATTTTTTATTGGATTGGGTGAATAAAAAGAACACACGTATTCTTATTTATGGTACTAATGAAGAGAGTGTAGCCTTGAAGTTACGTCTTAGGGATAGTGCACATTATAAAGTAACCGGTTTTTATGTATATGGTAAAAATAACAGCCGACGCCGATTGGCAGATCTTCCCGTTTATTACTTTGAAAATGAATCGGATGTTGATTATATCATGCGGAAGCGCGGAATTAAGGGGATTCTGTTTGCCCGTTATGAAGATACCCGCCTGGAAGAAAAACGACTTCTGGAATATTGTAAAAACAATGAACTTAAAACATTGATAGCTCCTACTATCAGTGAAGCGGACTCTGACGGAAACTTTCATCAGTGGGTACGTCCTATTAAGATTGAGGATTTGTTGGGTCGTGCCGAAATTAATATCAACCTTCGTCAGGTTGCAGAAGAATTCAGGGGAAAAGTGGTGTTGGTGACTGGTGCGGCAGGCAGTATTGGCAGTGAACTTTGCCGTCAATTAGTGCAGATGGGAATTCAGAAACTTATTATGTTCGACTCTGCAGAAACACCTTTGCATAATGTCCGTCTTGAGTTTGAGAAAAAATATCCGAATATAGATTTTGTTCCGGTGATTGGTGATGTGCGTGTGAAGGAACGCGTTCGTATGGTATTCGAATTGTATCATCCTCAAATTGTTTTTCATGCTGCTGCTTATAAACATGTGCCTTTGATGGAGGAAAATCCTTGTGAGGCTGTGCTTGTCAATGTGACCGGTTCTCGTCAGGTGGCTGATATGTCTGTGGAATATGGTGCTGAAAAGATGATTATGGTGTCTACGGATAAAGCTGTAAATCCTACTAATGTAATGGGCTGTTCCAAGCGTTTGGCAGAAATCTATGTTCAAAGTCTGGGATGCGCTATCCGTGAAGGAAAAGTGAAAGGTCATACAAAATTTATCACCACTCGCTTTGGTAATGTATTGGGTAGTAACGGTTCTGTCATTCCTCGTTTTAAAGAACAGATAGAGAATGGTGGGCCGGTGACTGTTACTCACCCCGATATTATTCGTTTCTTCATGACCATTCCCGAAGCTTGCCGTTTGGTAATGGAGGCCGCCACAATGGGTGAGGGCAATGAGATCTTTGTTTTTGAGATGGGAAAAGCAGTCAAGATCGTTGATCTAGCGACTCGTATGATCGAATTGGCTGGCTATCGTCCGGGTGAAGACATCAAAATAGAATTCACGGGATTACGTCCGGGTGAAAAATTGTATGAAGAGGTGTTGAGCGATAAAGAAAATACGATTCCGACAGAGAATAAGAAAATCATGATAGCTAAAGTTCGTCGGTATGAATATGCTGATATTCTTGATACTTATGCAGAGTTTGAGAAGTTGTCGCGTGCGGTAAAGATCATGGATACTGTGCGGTTGATGAAGAAAATAGTTCCGGAGTTCAAATCAAAAAATTCTCCGCGATTTGAAGTTTTAGATAAAGAATAATAAACTAGAAGATTTTATGAATAAACTATTTTATATGTATATGAATGTACAAGGCATGAGACGCAATGTGTTTACCTGCCTGATTACGATATTTTTACTCGCGTCTTGTCAATCATACAAAAAGGTGCCTTACTTGCAGGATGTGGAAGTTATGGAACAGACAGCTCAACAGGAAAATTTGTATGATGCCAAAATAATGCCTAAAGATCTACTTACTATTGTGGTTTCGTGTACTAGTCCGGAGCTGGCGGTTCCTTTCAATCTGACGGTAGCTAGTCCTGCTAGTGTGGTTACTGGAAATTCGCAGTTGACTGTTCAGCCGGTTCTACAACCTTATCTAGTGGATAATGAAGGAAAGATTAATTTTCCTGTTTTGGGTGAATTGAATGTAGGAGGACTAACGAAAAAAGAGGCTGAACAACTGATAGTGAATAAACTAAAACCGTATATCAAAGAAACTCCGATTGTAACCGTTCGCATGGTTAATTACAAAATCTCCGTATTGGGTGAGGTTGCACGTCCCGGTACCTTTACCATCAATAATGAGAAGGTGAATCTGTTGGAGGCCTTGGCTATGGCGGGTGATATGACTGTCTGGGGGCTTCGTGACAATGTAAAACTGATTCGTGAAGGTGCTGACGGCAAACAGCAGATTATAACATTGGATCTTAACAGTGCGGAAACCATTCTTTCCCCTTATTATTGGTTGCAGCAGAATGATATTGTTTATGTGACTCCAAACAAGGCGAAAGCTCGTAACTCTGATATCGGTAACAGTACAAGCCTTTGGTTCTCAGCCACCTCTATCTTGGTGTCACTGGCGAGTTTATTAGTAACAATCTTCAAATAGTAGTATCATATGATTGAGGAAAAAAGAGAAAAACGAGGTGAGCAATCAGAAGAGCAGGTGAATATTCAGGAGATTCTTTTTCGTTATCTGATTCATTGGCCTTGGTTTATAGTATCGGTAATTATCTGTATCGCTTGTGCGTGGGGCTACCTGCGACTGACGACACCCGTTTATAATATTTCCGCCACAGTCTTGATTAAGGATGATAAAAAAGGTGGTGGTACAAGTATGTCTTCCGAACTGGAAAGGATGGGTTTGGACGGTTTTGTCTCTTCATCCAGTAATGTTGATAATGAAATCGAAGTGCTCCGTTCGAAGTCTTTATCTGGAGAGGTGGTAAACAATTTAGGACTGTTTGTTACCTATATGGATGAAGACGAGTTCCCGAAAAAGGAACTTTATCAGACCTCTCCAGTATTGGTGAGCCTTACTCCGCAGGAGGCAGACAAGCTTCCGGGCAGGATGGAAGTCGCCATGGCTCTTCAACCGACAGGGGTGATGGATGTACAAATGAGAGTGGGTGAGAAAGAATACCGGAGACAATTTGAAAAATTACCTGCCGTATTCCCGACAGATGAGGGTACGGTCGCATTTTTCGCAAATAATGATACTTTGTCTGCTGTTCGTCCGGAAAACGTGACGAAAGAACGTCATATTACGGCTTTCATTAATAGGCCTTTTTCTGTAGCAAAAGGATATGCCAACTCCTTGTCGGTAGCACCCACTTCGAAAACGACTTCTGTTGTTGTTATTTCACTGAAGAATACTAATCCCCGTCGTGGTAAGGATTTTATCAATAAGCTGCTTGAAATGTACAATATCAATGCGAATAATGATAAGAATGAAGTGGCCCAGAAAACAGCAGAGTTTATAGATGAACGTATCGGTATTATTTCCAAGGAGTTGGGCAGTACAGAGCAAGATCTGGAAAATTTCAAACGTACAGCAGGTATTACGGATTTGGGTAGTGAGGCGCAGATCGCTTTGACGGGTAATGCGGAATACGAAAAAAAACGTGTGGAAAATCAGACCCAGATCAACCTTATTGTTGATTTGCAAAAATACCTTCAGGGTAATGAATATGAAGTGTTGCCTGCCAATGTTGGCTTGCAGGATGGTGGCTTGGTTGGAGCAATCTCGCGTTATAATGAGATGCTGATTGAACGTAACCGTCTGTTGCGTACTTCAACGGAAAGTAATCCGGCGATTGTCAATCTTAATACCAGTATCCGTGCCATGCGCAGCAATGTACAGACCACACTGGATGCAACGTTGAAAGGATTACAGATCACGAAAGCCGATCTGGACCGTGAGGCGAGCCGTTATTCCCGCCGTATCAGTGACGCCCCGACCCAGGAGCGCCAGTTTGTAAGCATTGCCCGTCAGCAGGAAATCAAATCGGGGCTGTATCTAATGCTGCTTCAGAAACGTGAGGAGAATGCCATTACTTTGGCTGCTACCGCCAATAATGCCCAAATAATTGATGCAGCGATTGCTGATGATAATCCCGTTTCCCCTAAAAGGATGATGGTCTATCTGCTTGCTTTGCTTTTGGGAATGGGAATTCCGGTAGGTATCATCTATCTGATAGGTTTGACCAAATTCAAGATTGAAGGCCGTGCCGATATAGAGAAATTGACTTCACTTCCGGTTGTAGGTGATATTCCATTGGCGGATGAGAAATCCGGTTCAATTGCGGTCTTTGAGAATCAGAACAACCTGATGAGTGAGACTTTTCGGGATGTTCGTACTAATCTTCAGTTTATACTTGAAAGAGGTAAGAACGTAATTTTAGTAACTTCTACTATCAGTGGTGAAGGCAAGTCTTTTGTTTCCGCCAATTTAGCAGTTAGCCTTTCTTTGTTAGGTAAGAAAGTTGTAATTGTTGGTCTTGACATTCGCAAGCCCGGTCTGAACAAAGTATTCAATATCCCAAAGAAAGAGCATGGTATTACTCAATTTCTGACTAACCCGAGTATGAACTTGATGGATTTGGTCCAACTTTCGGATATCAATAGGAATCTTTTTATTCTTCCGGGGGGAGCAGTTCCTCCCAATCCAACAGAATTATTGGCCCGTGATGGATTGGAGAAAGCTGTCGAAACATTGAAGACTAACTTTGATTATGTGATTCTGGACACCGCTCCTGTGGGAATGGTAACCGATACTTTGCTGATAGGTCGTACTGCTGATTTATCGGTATACGTATGCCGTGCTGATTATACCCGTAAGGCAGAGTTTACTTTGGTTAATGAACTTTCTGAAAATAGAAAGTTACCTAATCTCTGTATCGCTATTAACGGTTTGGATCTTCAGAAAAAGAAGTACGGCTATTATTATGGTTATGGTAAATATGGCAAGTATTATGGCTATGGAAAGCGCTATGGCTACGGCTACGAAGAAAAACATGGAAATAAAGCATAACAGGTTTCTGGTATGAATATTAGGTCTGTAATATTAGAAAAACAAATCAAATAAAATATGCGTGATTTCAAAGACATTAAGATCGCAGTAGCCGGTACAGGATATGTTGGACTGAGCATAGCGACACTACTATCACAACATCATCATGTAATGGCGGTGGATGTGATCCCTGAAAAAGTAGAGAAACTGAATCATAGGATTTCTCCTATTCAAGACGATTATATCGCGAAGTATCTAGCTGAAAAGCCTTTGAAACTTGTTGCTACTTTGGATGGTAGATCAGCATATGCTGATGCCGACTTTGTTGTGATTGCGGCTCCTACGAATTATGATCCGGCAAAGAACTATTTCGATACGAGCCGTGTGGAAGAGGTTATTGACCTTGTGCTTGAGGTAAATCCTGATGCTGTTATGGTCATCAAATCCACAATCCCGGTAGGATATACCCGTAATCTTTATGTAAAATATGCCCAAAAAGGAGTGAAGAAGTTCAATCTTCTTTTTTCACCGGAATTTCTTCGTGAAAGCAAAGCACTTTATGACAATCTTTATCCAAGTCGTATCGTCGTTGGTTATCCGAAGATAATTAGTCGTCCTGAATTTGCCGAAGAAAACAAAGCAATTGAGTCTGTCACAGATGTTGAGATGATGAAGGAAGTGGCTAAAATATTTGCTACACTCTTGCAAGAGGGAGCTATAAAGGAAAATATTGATACGCTCTTCATGGGTATGAAGGAAGCTGAAGCAGTGAAACTTTTTGCCAATACCTATCTGGCATTACGTGTCAGCTATTTCAATGAACTTGATACATACGCTGAGGTCAAGGGCTTGGATAGTAAGGAGATAATAGAAGGCGTAGGTCTTGACCCACGTATTGGAACGCATTACAACAATCCCTCATTCGGTTATGGTGGCTACTGTTTGCCAAAAGATACCAAGCAGTTGCTTGCCAACTATCAGGATGTACCGCAGAATATGATGTCTGCTATTGTAGAATCAAATAAGACTCGTAAGGATTATATTGCAGATGCGGTACTTCGTATGACTGGGTGGTACGGTTATTTTAAAAATAACGAATACAGCCGTTCTGCTACTTCTATCTACCCTCCGGTTGTTGGTGTATATCGTTTAACTATGAAATCAAATTCAGATAATTTTCGTCAGTCTGCTATTCAGGGAATCATGAAACGTATAAAGGCTAAGGGTGCAGAAATCATCATTTACGAGCCTACGCTTGAAAATGGTACATTATTTTTTGGTAGCAAAGTTGTGAATAATTTGGAGGAGTTTAAGGCAAGTAGCCGCGCAATTGTAGCTAATCGCTATGACACTTGTCTTGATGATGTAAAGAATAAGGTTTATACACGGGATATTTTTGGAAAAGATTAAATTAATAAGAAATATATACGACTATGAGTATTTTTGCAGGTAAAACTCTTATGATTACCGGTGGAACGGGTTCGTTTGGTAACGCAGTTTTGAATCGTTTTCTCCGTACCGATATCGGTGAGATTCGTGTTTTTTCACGTGATGAGAAGAAACAGGATGATATGCGCCACGAATATCAGGTAAAATACCCTGATGTGGCATACAAAATCAAGTTTTTTATTGGTGATGTGCGTAGTCTTCAGTCTTGCAAGAACGCTATGCCTGGTGTTGATTACATTTTCCATGCTGCTGCCTTAAAGCAGGTTCCTAGTTGTGAATTCTTCCCGATGGAAGCAGTAAAGACGAATGTGATTGGTACCGATAATGTGTTGACAGCAGCCATTGAGGCAGGTGTGGATGCTGTAATATGCCTGTCTACTGACAAGGCTGCCTATCCTATCAATGCGATGGGTATCACGAAGGCTGTTGAGGAGAAGATTGCTGTAGCTAAGAGTCGCTATTCTGGAAAGACCAAGATTTGTTGCACACGTTATGGTAACGTGATGTGTTCTCGCGGTTCTGTAATACCTCTGTGGATTGATCAGATTCGTAGTGGTAATCCTGTAACATTGACCGAGCCCACGATGACCCGTTTTATCATGTCTCTTGAGGAAGCTGTAGATCTTGTACTTTTTGCTTTTGAACATGGTCAGAACGGAGATATCCTCGTTCAGAAGGCCCCTGCTTGTACTATCCAAACTCAGGCAGAGGCAGTTTGTGAACTTTTTGGTGGTAAAAAAGAGGATATTAAGGTCATAGGTATCCGTCACGGAGAGAAGATGTATGAAACGTTACTTACAAATGAAGAGTGCGCTAAGGCAGAGGATATGGGCAACTTTTATCGTGTACCGGCAGATAATCGCGGTTTGAATTATGACAAATTCTTCAAAGAAGGTGAAAAAGAGCGTAATACTCTTACTGAATTCAATTCCAATAATACTCACATATTAAATGTAGAAGAAACCAAGGCTAAAATAGCCGCCCTTGATTATATCAAGAAAGAATTGAGTGGTGAGGGTAACTTTGTGCAATAAAAGAGCTATGAAAATTCTGGTTACCGGTGCCAAAGGTTTTGTCGGTCGAAACCTTTGTGCCCAACTTAATAATATTAAAGACGGTAAGGCTTGTTATTATGGTGACTTGCAAATAGATGAAGTCTTTGAATACGATCTCAATTCCACTTCTGTGGAATTGGATGTTTGGTGTCAAAAAGCAGATTTTGTATTCAATCTTGCCGGAGTTAACCGCCCCAAAAATAATGACGAGTTTATGAGAGGCAATTTCGGTTTTGCAAGTACATTACTTGATACATTGAAAAAACATCATAATACTTGTCCTGTCATGCTTTCGTCTAGTGCTCAAGCTTCATTAACAGGCCGGTTTGGTAATAGCGAATATGGTCGTAGTAAGAAGGCTGGTGAAGATCTTTTTTTACAGTATGGTAAAGATACGGGAACCAAAGTATTGGTATATCGTTTTCCGAATCTCTATGGTAAATGGTGTCGTCCCAACTATAACAGTGTCGTAGCTACCTTTTGTAATAACATTGCTAATGACTTGCCTATACAAGTGAATGATCCGGATGTAGAACTTGAACTACTCTACATTGATGATCTTGTAGACGAGATGATTCATGCTTTGAAAGATGAGGAACATCATTGCGAGTTTGAAGGTTTAGATGTACATCCTTCAAATGATGGAAAGTACTGTTATTGTCCCATTACTCATAAGGTAACACTTGGAGAAATTGTTGATTTATTGCATCAGTTTGTAGAAATGCCAAGGACACTGATGATTCCTGAAATTCCTGCCGACTCGTTTGCTAAGCGTTTGTACAGTACGTTCTTGAGTTATTTACCTAAAGAAAAGGCAATTTTCGATTTAAAGATGAATGTAGACCAACGTGGCTCATTCACGGAACTTGTGCATACTTTGAACTGCGGTCAGATAAGTATAAATATTTCGAAACCGGGTATAACCAAAGGTGAGCACTGGCATAATACCAAATGGGAGCTGTTTATTGTTGTCAGTGGTCACGGACTCATCCAACTCCGGAAAGAAGGTACTGACGAGGTTCTTAACTATGAAGTGAGCGGAGAGAAAATGCAATCCGTCATAATGCTTCCTGGTTATACTCATAACATTATCAACCTTTCTGATACGGAAGATCTGATAACTGTTATGTACTGCAATGAAATATTTGATCCCAATAAACCGGATACATACTTTGATAAAGTAGAAAAATAATATGGAAAAACAACCTAAATTTGATTATTCAGATATAAAGTTTAAGGATAATGGTAAGTTGAAACTCATTATCGTTGTCGGTACTCGTCCAGAGATTATCCGTTTGGCAGCAGTAATCACTAAATGCCGCCAATATTTTGATGTAATTCTTGCCCATACAGGTCAGAACTACGACTATAACCTTAACGGTATCTTTTTCAAGGACTTGAAGCTGGCAGAACCGGAAGTTTATATGGATGCTGTAGGTGATGATCTAGGTGCTACCTGTGGTAATATCATCAATTGTAGTTATAAGCTGTTCAATCAAACTAAACCTGATGCAGTATTGGTACTTGGCGATACCAACTCATGTTTGAGCGTTATTGGTGCGAAGCGCCTTCATATTCCTATTTTCCATATGGAAGCTGGAAACCGCTGTAAGGACGAATGCCTTCCTGAAGAGACTAATCGTCGTATTGTAGATATCATTTCCGATGTGAATATGGCTTACTCAGAACACGCTCGTCGCTATCTTGCAGAGTGTGGACTTCCTAAAGAACGCACCTACGTCACCGGCTCACCGATGGCCGAGGTTCTTTGTGAGAACCTCGCAGAGATTGAGGCATCAGATGTTCACCAACGTCTAGGACTTGAAAAAGGAAAATACATTTTACTCTCAGCCCACCGTGAGGAGAATATTGACACGGAGAAAAATTTTATTTCTCTTTTTACTGCTATTAACAAAATGGCAGAGAAATATGATATGCCTATTCTATATTCTTGTCACCCACGTTCTCGTAGTAGGTTGGTGGCATCGGGTTTTGTCCTAGATTCTCGTGTGCAGGTGCAGCAACCATTGGGTTTTCATGACTACAATTGTCTTCAGTTGAATGCTTTTTGTGTTGTGAGTGATAGTGGTACGCTGCCAGAGGAAAGTTCGTTCTATGCTTCTATTGGTAAACCAATTTCAGCGGTCTGTATTCGTACCAGTACAGAACGTCCAGAGGCTCTTGATAAAGCCTGCTTCATTTTAAGTGGCATCGATACCAAAGGACTGCTTCAGAGTGTTGATCTTGCGGTTCAGATGACAGTCGATGGTAATCATGGTATTCCTGTACCAAACTACACTGATGATGTATCAAATAAAGTAGTTAAGATTATCCAATCGTATGTAGGTATTGTTAATAAGATGGTATGGAGAAAAGAGGGTACATAGACTTTTTTTCTTTACTATAGAAAATAGATAAGCGTGTGCATTGATGTTTACAGAGGTTTGAGTCCTCCGCACGCTTTAATTTAGCAATTAGCATTGGTTACGGGTTGCAGGTCAGGAAGAATGTTTAATTTATTAAAATTTTCCAATTTTAGGTCCCTTAACAACTGTGAAAGTAGCTTTTGCTTATATGAATTGAATGGATAGTTGATGTCAATCTTTCATTCTGCCAAGACAATATTATTTATTAGGAATATTACTATTTTATGGATAACATTTCTCAGCCAACGAAATGTTCTCATAGTCGAAACAATAGACTTTTATTTGTTGAATTGAGTGGCTACATTGTGACATTCTGCATTGGTATGTAGGAGATGAAGTTGTAACATTACATTGACAGCACAAAGATAGAGTTTATCAAGGATATTAATGTTATTAGTAATACAACATGAATAGAGCCCTTCGACAATAAAAATGGAGATAGCAAATTAGAAGTTGTATGCAGATTATATAAGAATGAGTGATTATTTATTGAACAAATGAAATTAATAATATGACTCCAATATTAAAAGTTGTAGGATGGTTCCTAAGTAAATGTGAGTATATTTATTCTGTATATAAATTGAAGAATATCAATGTGTTACTAGGAAAGGGCGAAAGATTTGTAGGTTATCCCTATAATATTAGGGGAGTGGAGAATATTATTGCTGATGAACCTATGAGTATAGGACCGAATAGCACAATTTACACGACTAGAGCAAAACTTATTATTAAATCTCATTTTATTGCAGGTCCTAATCTTACAATTATTACAGGTGACCACCATTATATGGTGGGTAAGTTTATTGATCAGGTCAAAGATGAGGATAAACTTCCGGAAAATGATCAAGATATAGTTATTGAAGAGGATGTGTGGTGTGGTGCTAATGTAACCATAATGAAAGGAGTTACAATAGGTAGAGGTTCGATTGTAGCTGCTGGTGCGGTAGTAACAAAGAGTTGCTCACCATATAGCATAATTGGTGGTGTTCCTGCAAAGTTTATCAAAAAGAAGTTCACTGAAGAGCAGATTAGAGAGCACGAAAGAATATTATATAGCCGTTAATATAATGTCAGAGACTACAGCAAATAATAAGCGAATAGTAAAAAATACAATGTTTCTTTATGTGAGAATGTTGTTGTCTTTATTGGTGTCATTGTATACGTCGCGAGTTGTACTTAATGCGCTGGGTGCAAGTGATTATGGTATTTATAATGTTGTAGGTGGAGTTGTTGTTATGTTTGCCTTTATGAGTAATACTATGGCTACAGCTGCACAAAGATTTATGTCTTATGCAATAGGTCGTAAGGATATTAAAGATTTACGGAACACATTTGTTGTTTCTAGAATGATTCTGTGGACGATTGCATTACTTGTATTTATTCTCGTTGAATCAATAGGAATCTGGTTGTTGTTTGATCAGCTTTTAATTCCAGAAGATCGTATATATGCGGCTTTTTGGGTGTTTCAATTTTCAGTAGCTTCGTTGTTTATAACAATTGTCAGTATCCCGTATAATGCGGTAATAATTGCCCATGAGAAGATGTCTGTATATGCGGGGTTAAGTCTTGTTGATATTTTCCTCAAATTTGGGGTAGCTTTTTGGCTTTTAAATATTTCGGATTCTGTGGACAAACTTATTATGTATGGTTCTTTGATAATGGTGATAGCTATATTAATGAGAATTATTTATATAATTTATTGCAAAAGACATTTTGAGGAGTGCTCACATAATATAAATAAGTATGATAAAGAAAAAGGTAAACAGATGCTTTCATTTTTTGGATGGAATACAATTGGAGCATTATCATATGTAGCTAAGGAGCAGGGGGTAAATATTCTGATTAATATTTTCTTTGGTACAATTGTAAATGCCGCAAGGGGGATTACTTCGCAAGTTACTGGAGCCGTTCAAGGCTTTATTTCCAATTTTCAAGTAGCAATGAATCCACAGATTACAAAGTATTATGCGCAAAGAGATTACGAGAACCTGTTTAAGTTAGTTCAAAGAGGAGCTAAGTTTTCGCTTTTCTTATTCTTTTTTTTGGCCCTTCCTATTTTTATTGATATTAATTATATTCTGCAATTGTGGCTGGTAAATGTTCCTGAACATACTGCTTCGTTCATTAGATTAACATTTATTTTAATGATGATAGAAGCATTATCGTCTCCAGTGATAACATGCCTTTTAGCAGTGGGAAAGGTTAAATGGTATCAAATTATTGTCGGAGGACTTCTTATATTCAATTTACCTATTTCGTATATTGCTTTTCATCTAGGCTATGCCCCAGAGATAACCATTGTTATAGCTATTGTTATATCACTTATAAGTTTGATTATAAGATTGATAATGTTACATTTTTATATAGCGTTCCCAATTAAACAATTTATTATTACCGTATTGGTTAGGGCGTTCTTTGTTATTATCTTATCATATTACATTAGTTATATTTTCTGCTCGATAATTTTAGTGACAGGATTTATACACCTTGTTATAACTCTCATCATTTCTTGGTTTATTGCAGGTTTATGTATATTATTTGTTGGTATGAATAAATCGGAACGAAGAATTGTATATGAAACGGTTATTAAAATATTAAGAAAAACCCATTTCAAAAAATGAAAACTGTAGGAATAATTACTATACATGGAATCTGTAATTTCGGATCTTTACTTCAAGCGTATGCAACCCAAAAAGTTGTTGAGAGTCTTGGATATGCACCCCAAATTATCAATTATAAATATCCTAATGATTATCATCAGAAAGAGAGTCAAAAGCATTCCCCATATGCAAGAGTGAATTACTCGTTTTTTCAACGAGTGCGTTTGGCAATATATGGCCGTATATTAGGGAAGCATAATAGTGATAAAAGACATGCTTTGTACGAAAAAGAGAGGACTGCCTTGTTGTATCTGACGGAGGAATATCCGAATCAGGCTTCCCTTCACTCGAAGCCTCCTCTTTTTGATATTTATTTGACAGGTAGTGATCAAGTTTGGAATCCAAGATATATGTACTCTGATTGTACATATATGTTGAATTTTATTCATAATGTCCCCAAAATTGCATATTCTGCAAGTTTTGGTACTACCAATCTTACTAATGAATATAAAGATTTGTATAAATCATTACTGAATGAGTATGTGTCCATATCCATGCGTGAACAATCTGGTGTCGGAATGATAAAAGCAATATGTGGAAAGGAATCTACTTGCACATGCGATCCCACGTTGTTACTCTCTGGTGAGGAATGGGCAGATCTATTTGGAGAAAAACCCTTAGTAAATGGTGAATATATTCTTTGCTATATATTGACATATACAGCTAATCCATATCCATATGCTTCTGCGTTTATAAGCCATATTCAAACACATTTGAAGAAAAAAGTTGTTATATTGGATGAGTTGGGGAGATATTGGATGGATTTTAGATATAAGTCATTTCAGAGTGCTGGTCCAAGAGAAATCGTAAACTTGTTTAAAAATGCTGCATTCATCATTTCCTCTTCGTTCCATGGAGCAGCTTTTTCCATTAACTTTAAGAAAGACTTTTATTCTTTATTTCCCGCGGATGTTAAGGATGAGCGACAGGAGAGTTTACTCAAGATAGTAGGGGCCGAAGACCGCTTTATTCATGTTGGAGATCCTTTCCCGGAACCTTCAGCTTTTAGAATTTGCGATTGGGATAGTATTTCTGTAAAATTGGCTGCTTATAGACAAAAATCAATTGATTACCTTATTAAAGCTTTAGGAGATGCTGCAAAACTTACCAAATAGAGAGCATTGTACTGGATGTTCTGCTTGTTATAATAGTTGTATGCATGAAGCTATTATAATGCGGCAGGACAAGGAAGGTTTTCTAATGCCAATAATTGATGAGGATAAATGTGTCAGATGTAATGTATGTGTAAAAAAATGTCCAGTTATCAACGTACCGAATATTGAAGAAAGTACAAAGAAAATATTTGCAGCATATAATTTGAACAAAGAGCAACATCAGAAAAGTGCATCAGGTGGGCTTTTTTCTGCTTTTGCCAATTACTTTTATGACCTAAAAAATGGTGTCATCTGTGCGTCTGCATTTGATTTATCGTTGAATTTAAGGTTTGATATTTCAACAGAGAAGAAAGATTTAGAGAAACTTCGTGGTTCTAAATATGTACAAAGTGAAGTAGGTCTTATCTATCGAGAGATTCGTAAACTCCTTATAGATGGAAAATCTGTTTTTTTCTTGGGTACGCCATGTCAGGTCGCTGGTCTTAGAGCATATCTCGGAAAAGAATATGATAATTTGTTTACAGTTGATTTAGTGTGTCATGGTGTTCCTTCACCAAAGTTATTTAAATCTTATCTGAATTCTATTGGTATTTCTTCGAAAAAGGAGTATGATAATTACTATTTTCGTAGTCAGAAAAATTCTATTTACTTTATAAGTTCTGTGAAACCTGTAGGCGAACATTCTATGTTTATACCTTATAATCAGCACAGTTATATAAGTGCATATCTTAGAGGATGGATACATAGGGAGTCTTGCTATAATTGTCACTTTACGGGAAAACATCGACAGGGAGATTGCACTATTTGCGATTTTTGGGGAATTCTTGCTGGGAAAACATCATTTTTGGGTGGAGATAAATCAATGGGAGTGTCTATGTTGATGGTAAATACGCCTACAGGAGAAAGGATTTTCTCCGAAATGAAGAGTCAATTGTATTTAGAAGAAAAATCATTTGAAGAAGCTCTTATTGATAACCATAACTTAATTCATTCTGATGAACGTCCACCTGAACGTGATTTTATGTACGATGAATTGATAACTCTTTCACCTAAAGAGTTTATGAGGAAGTATAACTGCAAGTTATATACTCCAACTTCTTTTGTGAAAAGAATAATAAGAAGAGTAAGAAATTTTTTTCATATATAAAATTGCTATAACGTCTTTTTCATATGCCCAAAGTTTCAGTAATTATTCCTGTTTATGGAGTGGAAAAATATATAGAGAGGTGTGTAAGAAGTCTTTTTGAACAGTCACTTGATAGTATGGAATTTATTTTTGTTGATGATTGTACATTAGATAATTCTATTAATATCCTATGCAATTTAGTTAGAGAATACGAATCACGCCTTGCTAAAAGTCATAAAATAGTTCGGATAGAAAAAATGCCCGTGAATAGCGGATTACCTTCTGTTAGGAAATTTGGTTTGCAATTCTGTACTGGTGATTATGTTGTACACTGTGACAGCGATGATTGGGTTGAAAAGGATATGTATAAGCTAATGTATGAGGCCGCAATACAGTATAGTGTTGATATTGTAGTATGTGACTATTTACATACGGATGGTGACTTGTATAATCGACGTTTTAGAGGTTGTTATACACCGCATATTCGTGAATTTTTATATGAAACATTGGAGGGAAAGGTGGGGTGGATCGTATGGAACAAGCTAGTCAAACGTTCTCTCTACGACAATAAAATAATTTATCCACTTAAGTCAAACGGTGAAGATTTGGCATTGATTTCTCAGCTTTTGTTTTATGCAAAGAGTATTGTTTATATTAATAAGCCCTTGTATAACTATTTTTGTAATGATAAATCTATAACTCGTATGTCGTCAAAAGATGCAGCAATTAAAAGGTTTTTAGATGCTAGAGAAAATCTTAATATTCTTGATGATTTCTTTGAAGCAAGGCAACTATTTGACGACAGATATGAGACTGCATTAGTAAATTTAAAATTCAAACAAAAACAATTTTTATACCTCTATCTAAATGATCCTGAAGTTCAAAGGATATGGAAAATTCATTATCCAGAACTGAGCACTAAGGTTTGGTACAATTCTCTTATAAAAGTTAAGGATAAATTAAAATTTTATCTCGTTATTGCAAGATATAGGCTTTTTTGAACAATTGCTATTTAGGTATTTACTTGTTTTTATAAACATTGTAAAGTGTAAATGAGATATTTTTTTAAACAATCAGAAATAGTATATTACGTAATTCTATTATTAGTTCTCGTTTCATGGACTAACGTGAATAGTCTTCCACCGTTGATATTTAGATTGATGTATTTATCTGCGGTGGTTGTTCCGCTATGGATTAATAGGAATAAGTTTACGCCAGAAATCCTTTTCGCTTTTGTGATTATTTCAGGCTCTTCTTTTGCAGTTTCCTATATGCCCGTGGATGGTATGTATATATCTATTGTTCTGCTTTTTACATATATATTTTCTAGACCGTATGTTGATAGGTTACAAATGCCAGCTTCTTTTGTAATTTTGGCTTTGTTAGCATTATTTGTTGACTTATTCAATTTTGAGAATACTATATTCTCTTATAAATTATTTGCAGTAATACTTGCTAGCCTTTTTATATCGAAGTCAGATGAAGATACTTTGAAATTTGTAACAATTACTATCATTCTTATTTCTTTGGTGCTAGGGCTTGAATTTATTACGATGGGGAATAAATTTATAAGTAGTGTAAGTACGATTGATGGCGAACTTGAACGAAAAGGTTGGACTGATCCCAATTATTTTGGGGCTGTGATAGGATATGGGGTAATTGCTTCTTTTATTTCGTTATTAGAGTGGCCGAACATGAAAAAGAGATTAAAGTGGGGTATATATGGAACACTTGTAATTTCATTGTATGCCATTCTGATTACAGCTTCGAGAGGTGTCTTTGTTGCAATAGCGACATCTTTGGGTATTTTCTTTTTGTTTGGTTCTGTTCGTTTTGGTAAAAAAGTTCTTTTTTTGCTTATCGGTGGACTTATTGTATTACTTTTTTATCAATTGGGGTTCTTTGATTTGATATTATTGCGATTTCAAAGTGATTCGGGGGATGCTGGTGGTAGAATTATTATTTGGGAAGCACGACTTAAGGCCTTTTTTAATGACTGTAATATACTTCAACAATTATTTGGTGTAGGATTTCATCAGTCTCGTTATCTCGGTACTCCTAAATTATTAGGTTCCCATAATGATTATATAGCCATCCTAACTAGTTATGGTTTTGTAGGACTAATAGCGCTGTTTTCGATTTTCCTTTATCCAATAAGGAAGGCTAAAGAATACAAAAGTTATGTCTTAATTGCAATCTTATACATGATAACTTGCATGTTTTCGATTGAACCATTTACAAGTGGACACTGGTCCTGTTATTATTTTTACTTATATATATTGTTATTAAGTCAATATCGCTCCTCTAACAAATGATTGTTGTATTAAAAAAATAGTTTTATGAAAAAGGACTCAATAATGGAGTTTTGCCTTGTCCCCCCCCCTTATGGTGGGGTCACTGTATACGTAAAGCGTCTATCTGATCAATTGCGTCAGGATGGTTATATTGTAGGTGGTTATTATACATCAGAGTGTAAAGACCTTCAGATTCAGCAGTCTCCTTATTATTATGAAACAGAATATAATGCATCTTCACCTATAATATTAAGGGCGTTATTTCATGTAATTCGTATTGTAAAGAATGTCTTCGATATTAGGCCGTTCTCAATTGTACATTATCATGGCTTGGAAAACTTAAAATTGTTATGGTTCTTACATAAATACTGTAAAAAGAAAGTTGTGATTACTGTTCATAGTGCTATGGTAGAGGGATTTTATAGAAGGACAAATTGGGTGAATAAGCGTTATATGCGCAAGCTTGCAGAGGTAGATATTCAATGGATTGCGGTAAGTGAACAGGTTAAGCAGTGTATGCTGAAGTTGCCCTTTACATTTTTTAATGAAATTTCTGTTATAGCGGCTTATGTTCCTGTTCCCCAAGATAGTTCTACCCCTCTTTCTTTGGAAATGCGAAATTATATTAAATCACATACACAAAATATAGCTTTCTATGCTCGAAGTTTTATGTGTAATGATGGTACTGATGTTTATGGTTTTGATGCTGTACTGCAACTGTATGTTGATATTTTAAAACATTATAATAATACAGTAGGAATGGTATTTTGTTTATCAGAAGATAAGGATAAACAAAAAATAGATCAGTTACATTCCAAAGCTAAGGATTTAGGAATATTTGGTAAAATATATTGGCAGATAGGCGCAATAGACAATATTAATCTTGTCTGGCAGAATGTTGATGTTTATGTTAGACCGACTTCGACCGATGGAGACTCTGTTGCGGTTCGAGAGGTGTTAGATCAAGGGGTTCAAGTTGTAGCAAGTGATGTCTGTTGGAGACCCAAAGGTGTAATAATATATCACATTGGTGATTCTGATGATTTTGTAAAAAAAACTATGGAAGCTCTTAAAAAAGGCAAATCTAAGGCATCTTCAAATTTTGGATGTTATAATGCTATGAAGGATGTTTTTGATAAAATTTGATGGGTTTTATAGCCCCTCCTTTAGAGTATATACGATGATGATATTTTAAAGAAACTAATGAGATAAATGAATCTTATGAAAATAGCATATTTAACAGCTTATTTAGGTAAAGAATTTATGACGAAATACGGAAATGGTAAGAAATTTGCTCTTTCTGGTCCATTCAAGTCGTTGGGTATTGCCCGCAGCATGATGGCCGCAGGTCATGATGTGACCATTTACAGTTCTGGTGTGACTACTTGTGGCGTAAAGATTTCTGCCTTTACCGAGATAGAGGAGTATCCTGAGGGTAAACTTACCATCAAATATTGTGATATCTTGTCAAAACGCAGATGTGACCCAATCAACCAATTGTGTGTTGCAAAGCTCCTTAAGAAGGAACATAAGTGTGAGCATTTTGATGTGTTGGTATATTATAATATTACTCTTGGTGCAGCCCTTCTTGTAAAGAGTCTGAAAGGCTGTATTAATGTATTAGAGTATGAGGACAATATCTTCAATCGTGCCTTGATAGGCGATAAGAACAATTTTGTGTGGTTCAAGACGAAACTCTACAACCGCATCATTAAGCACACAAAAGGTATTATGGCAGTCTGCAACGGTCTGATGCTCCCAGAAATTCCGAATCGTGTGCTGACTCCGGGTATCGTGAACGAGGAGGTAAGTGATAATGTGAGTACTCGCGTGAACAAATTGGAGGCAGGCAGGCCAGTCATCATCATTCTGACTGGTGGTATCCATTATAGCAAGGGAGGTGATTTGTTAGTTGGAGCTATGAAGTATATCAAGACTCCTTGCATCGTGAAGGTGTATGGTAACTGCAATCTAGACGAGCGTTTAAAGGCGTTCATAGCTGAGCTTCCTGCCATTCATAAGTTTGAGTTTAATGGCTATATGGAACATGCTAAACTGATCCGCACACTAGATCGTGATGCAGACATTCTAATCAACACTACCCGAAGCATGGGGGTGGGGGCTCAGGCAGCTGGTTTCCCATTCAAGATGATGGAGTATGCCAGTACAGGTCGCCCTATCGTAAGTAGCGAAATTGGTAAGTTGGATGCTGACTACAATAGCCACATCACCTATTACGATGGTGAGGATCCTAAGATGATAGCCAACACTATTGAGGAGGTGATAGCGCACTATGACGAGAAGGTGAAGTCTGCCCTTGAGTTGCAGAAACGTGTACTTTCGGAATACACCATCAAGGGAACAGGCAGGAAACTGGATACATTCTTTAAGGTAATGAAATGATGAACAGAGAATCACTAAAGAAGAACCGCTTTGTGCGCACCTTGGCTTTCCATTTCCGCAACTGGCGTGAGAGCAGAAGCTTCACCAGCGGAAGCGGGCACTCCATCGTGAAGAGGGGCGTGTGCGTAGACTCCCAAATTCAGATTCAGGGGAGTAATAATTTTGTTCTGCTTGATATGGATTCGGTACTGTTCAGAAGTAAAATCAAAGTCAATGGTCAGAACAATCGGGTTATTCTTCACCCTGGAGCATACCTTTCGGGGGTAGAGCTTTACATTGAGGACAATAACTGCACGATGGAGATTGGTGCCAATACCTACATTGGTCACCACTCGCATCTGGCTTGTACCGAAGATGACAGTACACTGAATATTGGCTCCAAGTGTATGCTCTCATCATACGTGCAGATTCGCACAGGAGACAGTCACTCCATTCTTGATATGGAGGGCAGTCGCATCAATCCTGCTGCTTCAGTTGAGATTGGCGACCATTGCTGGTTGGGCGAAGCTTGCAAGGTGATGAAGGGCGTGACGCTCGGAAGAGATTCTGTAGTGAGCACAGGTGCGATTGTGACAAAGTCCTTCGGCAGCAATGTGCTCGTAGGAGGCATGCCTGCCAAGGTACTAAAAACAAACATCAATTGGGACGAAAAAAGAATATAATCAATGGAACAGATAAAGATAGAGCGCTTGACAAGTGGACCTAAGCACCATTTGTTTGGTTTTCATGACCTGCTGATTACGAATGGAGTAGGCGACAAGTACCTTTCTTTGGAGGTGGATACCATGAACCGTCCTCCACTCCCCGGAGAACTTTTTGGAGTGGGTTACGTGAAGAATGGGCAATATGTGCGTATAGGCGAGACTACCGCTCTAAACTATCCGCAAGGAGCTCGTCAACAATGGGTAGGCGAGACGGAACTCTTTATCGTCAACAATCGTGTAGGTGACGTATGGGGTACTGACTTGTACGATACGACCACCAACCAACGGATTGATCGATTTGAGGCTACCACACACATGTTGAGCAAGGATGGCCGATATGCTTACGGTTTGGATTATGCACGTTTGTTCCGTTTGGGTGGCTATGGCTATAGTGGTATTGTCGATAAGGGCGTGAATGATGCAATGCCGAAGAATTCAGGTATCACTAAGCTGGATATGCAGACTAAGAAGGTGGAGCTGTTGGTAAGTGTCCGTCAAGTGGCAGAATGTGGTGGTGCGTCTTCGGGTGTGTCACATCATTATCTGACGCATCTTTGTCTGAATCCATCATGTACCCGTGTCGCCTTCTTGCATCGCTATTTTATGGCGGATGGAGGTTTGATGACCCGACTGATGAGTGTGAGTACAGACGGTACTGGACTTCGCTGTCTGGCGCAAGGATTTCTCAGCCACTTTGATTGGAAGGACAATCAGACTATCTATATCTTTGGTCGCGCCAACAGTTCGTTGGATGCTCTCCGCAACAATTCTTTGCTCTCCAATCCGCTGATGGCAGGACCGATGAAGGTGGTAAAGAAGGTGGCAAAGTTTGTACTTCGCCGAGGCAATGGTGGCAGTAATGCCAATGCGGGAAAATACTTCATGATGATAACTGATGCCGAACGGCCGGTGATTACACCTTTTGCTCAGGGGCTGATTACCGAAGATGGTCATCCGATGACTAATCCTGTGAATGGGAATTGGTGCATCAACGATACCTATCCTGATAAGGAGGGCATCCGTACCTTGATGCTCTACAACTTCCTGACCAACCAGTGTATAAACCTTGGTACTTTTAAGATGCTAATGGATAAGCCCGATATGGCATTGGCTGAAAAGTATTTTACAGGGGTAGATCCTAAGATATTGGGCAGCATATCGCAGGAGGAGTTGGCTTTTACCCGTAGCGGATTGCATTGTGATCTTCACCCTCGTTGGAGTCGTGATGGACAGCAGGCAGTATTTGATTCGATACATGAGGGTACACGCCAAATTTATGTAGCACACGTAGGAGGACTGATAAAATAATATGAGCAAAATCTGTTGTATATTCAACATCCCTTCGTTCTATCGCGAGAAGATTTATCTAGACATTAATAGGGAGTATGATTGTGAGTGGTACTTCGAGCAAGAAGAGAATGGTATTAATTTGTTTGACACCAACAAGCTCAAGAAGGCTCACATTTTACAGCATAGAAAATTCATTGGCCGTTTCTATATGATGAAAGGGTTAGTGCCTATGGTATGGAAGCAGAAGGATTATGACAAGTACCTGATGGTTGGTACCCCTATGTGTGTGTCGTTATGGGTGCTTTGTATTCTGCTGAAGCTGTTCCGTCCCAGTAAGAGAATCTACTTTTGGACACATGGATGGTATGGCAAGGAGACTTGGGTAGAACGCGTTATTAAGAAGAACTTTCTTCGATTGGCAGACGAACTCTTTATCTATGGCAACTATGCCAAGAACTTGTTGGTAAAGGAGGGCTTCAAGGCCAATAAGATGCATGTCATCCACAACTCACTTTCGTACGATGTACAGATGGAGTTGCGCAAGCAGATGCAATCTACGGGAGTATATAAAGAGCATTTTGGAAACAATAATCCTGTGCTTATCTTCATCGGTCGATTGACCCCGGTCAAGCAGTTGGATATGCTGGTTCAGGCAGTGGCAGACTTAAAGAGAGATGGGCAGCAATATAATCTTGTGTTCATAGGTGACGGACCGGAACGAAAGAAGTTGGCAACGATGGTTTCAAACTACAACTTGCAGGAGCAGGTGTGGTTTTATGGTGCTTGTTACGATGAGCAGGTGAATGCTGAACTGGTGTATAACGCTGACCTCTGTGTGGCTCCGGGAAATGTGGGATTGACGGCAATGCACACATTGATGTTTGGCTGTCCTGTGGTCACGCACGATGATTTCCGCTACCAGATGCCAGAGTTTGAGGCTATATCACCCTATCACACAGGTAACTTCTTTAAGCGAGGAGATCAAAAATCGCTGAACCATGTCATTAATGAATGGTTTGTGGTGAATGGCAATCAACGCGAGTACGTACAAGACCTTTGCTATAAGGAGATAGACAATCAGTGGAATCCTTATTTCCAGATGAAGGTTATCAACGAAGTATTCAATCACTAACAAGACAAACATGCCAAAATTGCTGCAAATAAATAGTGTAGTCAACACGGGTTCAACCGGTCGCATAGTCGAACAATTGGGGCAGTGGGCTATGACTCAAGGATGGGAGAGCTATATCGCGTACGGACGCGAAGCTAGAGAGAGCCAATTGGAGCTGATCCGGATTGGCTCCAAGGCCGGCGTGTATCTGCATGCCATAGCCTCGAAGTATTTGGACTGTCATGGGTTGATGTCGCGTTGGGCAACCCGTAAGTTTTTGAAGCAACTGGAGGTAATTCGTCCCGATGTGGTGCATCTGCATAATATCCATGGGTACTACATCAATTACCCTATGCTGTTCGACTACCTTAGGGAGAAGAATATCCCTACGGTCATCACAATGCACGATTTCTGGTTGATGACAGGACATTGTGCTTACATCAACAAGACGTGCGACCGTTGGAAGAATGGCTGTGGCAAGTGCCCTCGTCTGGATCAGTATCCTGCTGCCAAGAGGGATGCTTCGGCAAGCAACTGGCAGAAGAAGGCTGCACTCTTTGCCGATATGCCCAATGTGACACTGGTGCCCGTATCGCATTGGTTGGGTAGATATGCTGATGCTTCGTTACTCAAGCTGGTGAAACAACAGGTTATATACAACGGCATCGATACCGAGGTGTTCAAGCCTTGCGATAAGCAGGAGGTATCCGTCAAGGGAGTGGATTGGAATAAGTTTACTATTATAGCTATTGCTACTCGATGGACGGAGGCGAATGGCTATCTCGATATATTGCAGTTGAGCCAGTTGCTGTCCGAGGACTGTCAGATAGTGATGGTAGGATTGGATGATGAGCAGATGAAAGCATTGCCTGCAAATATCGTTGGGTTTAAGAAGACCGAAAGCTTCACGCAACTGCAAGAACTCTATTCCAAGTCAGATGTTATCTTCAACCCCAATACCGAGGTTACTTTTGGATTGGTGACTATAGAGGCAATGGCTTGCGGTACGCCTGCTATCATACTGCGAGATACTGCCGGTGAGGAACTGGTGGACGAGCAGACGGGTTTTATGGTGGAGAAGGTGGAAGAAGTAGTTGAACTGATTCCGATCATTAAGAGCATTAATAAGGAGCAGACTGCCAAGGCTTGCAGACTGAAAGTACAGACTTTGTTTGAGGCAAGTAAACAGTATCAGAAGTATATAGATTTGTATAATCAGTTGATAGGAAAATGATGAACCAGTAGAAAGTAGCAATTCTTCCTTGGTTGGATTTAATTTGATATGTGGCTACACTATTGGTTGTGTTGAGCCTGTATGTGTTTGCCTCACGCCTTAACATTGCCGTAGGCTCCTATGGCTGCTGATGTCATCACTTTGTGCTTTGGTTTGTCGGCTTGTCTCTTCATCATGAATATGATCCACATAAAGCCAACAAGCAGATTGTCGCTTTGGGTGAGTCGAATGGGCGAGAAGATGGCGAAGTTCTCCCATACTCTCTATCTGATTCATTGGTCGGTTTTGTTGCTGATGCAGTATTGGACGCACTCAGAGAAGTATGATGTAAATATGTATTCCGTAACGTTATTCGTTGTAGGTGTTGTATGTTCACATATCGTTGTCTATCTGCTGTATACACCTTTTGAATCTCAGTCTTATAGATTGAAGGTTTGGATGAAAAAGAAACTACACGTCATTTAATAGAATTATGATCGCACTAATCATATCATTGAATTTTCACCCTGGACATGTGAGTCACATGGTGGCGAGTTATAAACAATGTGAGGAGTTGGACTATGAGTCGATTTATTATGTCAATCCGGTCTTTGCACCCTATTTGCCCAAAGACAGCCGTATTGTGTTGGCAGTGAGTAGTGAGCGTCCGAAGGCTGATCTGGCCATCTTCCTCTTCCCGAGTCAGAAGAATCTACCACTTATCTGGAAACTGAAACGACAGGGGGCGAAGGTGGTGTATATCTTCCACGAGCCTCTGGCTCCGATGAAGGTGTATCGCGAAGCCGGCTTCTCTAAGAAGTATCTTGCTAAACTTTGGGTGATTGATCATATCAGTGCGCTTACCGTCAAGTGGAGCGATTATGTGCTTATCCCATCGGAGAAAGCTATGAAGTATTATGAGGAGAATAGTCTTTATACGAATAAGAACTATCATTATCTGCCTTTAATGTATAGCGATGAGCGTGAGGAGCGCCATACATTTATACCTCGAATGTATTTCAGTTACATTGGTACAGTGGCGGCAGATCATTCATTTCAGGAATATTTGGAGTTCGTAGAATGGGCGGTAACCAACAATAAGCTTGAGGGCATCAGTTTTATGATTAGTACTAAAAGTGAGTTTGAGATTCCAGAGATAATAAAGAACTCAAATAGAGTCTCCATCCATAAGGGGATTCCTATGACCGATGAGGAGATAAATACTTATTATAGTAGCTCTATAGCAGTATGGAATGCATACGCCCGTACTACTCAAAGTGGTGTATTGGCTAAAAGTTTCATGTTTGCTACACCTGCTGTAGTGATGAGGGCGAATCTCAATGAGTTTACGCATGACGGGGTAAATGTGGTGGCTATTGAGGATAATTCTGATAAAGAGCAGATAGCTGCTGCAATACAGAAGATATACGAGGATCAAGAAAGTTTTTCAACAGAATGTCGTAGGGAATTTGAGAAATCATTCTATTACAGAGTTTATAATGAATTGTTTAAGAAGATAATCTATGGTTAAAGTCAAATTATCCAATTTCTAATTACTGAAGGTGTGGGGGATATAAATAATGAATAACATAACTCAACGACTTTGGATAGTAACCGAACTTTTCCCACCAGATGAAACTTCCACGAGCTATATCCTTGGCGAGATTGCCAATGCGATGGTACAGAAATACAACGTGGGAGTAATTTGTGGTCCTGAGATATATGACAAGCGAAAGAAACTTGACGTAAACAATAAGTTTAGACTTCACGAGAGCATTGAGATACATCGTGCGTTAGGTGCTGATTTGGATAAGAATACCACAAAGGGTAAGGCTCTTTCTTTCATCCTAATGAGTCGAAGAATGATAGCCCTGGTACGTAAGCATGTATGTGCCGGGGATAAGGTGCTGATGGTGACGAATCCGGCTCCTATGATTCCATTAATGGCGAGACTAAAGAAAAAAATAGGATTTGAACTGAATATCCTTGTACATGATGTATTTCCTGAGAATACCCGTCCCGCTGGCTTGAAACTACCCATGTACAGTTTGTTCAAACATATCTTTGATAAGGCTTATACGAAAGCCGATCAGCTGATTGTTCTTGGGCGTGATATGGCAAATGTGCTAGAGCAGAAGGTTGGTAAAGGGGAAAATCCTAAGATCACTATTATAGAAAATTGGGCGGATATCGGTAATATCAAGCCACAGCCGTTTCCGGAGGGTAAGATAATTCTTGAATATGCTGGTAATATTGGGCGTGTGCAAGGATTGGACAAGGTGATGGATATGTTACCAGAGGATGTGGAGCTGCATTTTTATGGTACGGGAGCGATGGAGAAAAAACTCGAGGAGAGAAAGCGGAAAAATGTTTTTTTTCATGGTCCTTATTTCCGTTCTCAGCAGAATGAGGTATTGGCTGCTTGTGATATTGCTCTCGTAACTCTTCAGGAGGGTATGTACGGCCTGGGTGTTCCAAGTAAGACTTACAACATTCTAGCATCAGGTCGTCCTGTTTTGTTCTTTGGACCTAAAGGTAGTGAGATAGATTTATTGATTCGTGAGGAAGGTATTGGCTATTGTGGATGGCCTGAAAAATGGGACAGAACGACTTTGATTGAAATGGGTCGAAAGGCAAGAGCTCTGGCTGAGAGTAAGTATTCTGAAAGTGTAATTCTGGATAAATTCTTGAAAGCTATATAATGGATAAATTACTGTTTACCGGTGGTACGGGTTTTCTTGGCAAGAATATCCGTCCGATATTGGACAAAATGTATGAAGTGACTACTTGTGGTATCACTTCTGAAGATATGGTTAAAACGAATTTGGCAAAGGAGGTTCCTCGGCTGGAGCAACATTATGATGTGGTATTGCATGCTTGTGGTAAGGCTCATGTTGTACCTAAGACTGAAGCTGAGAAACAGGCATTTTTTGATGTGAACTATACCGGTACGGTTCATTTGTGTGATGCGCTAGAGAAAGTAGGTCCCCCTAAGGCTCTGGTTTTTATCAGTACTGTGGCTGTATATGGTTGTGAGTCCGGTGAATTGATTACCGAAGAACATCCGCTGGAAGGGGAAACTCCATATGCTAAAAGTAAGATTTTAGCTGAGGAGTATCTGACTAAATGGTGTGGGATGCATAATGTGGTTCTCGGAATTCTTCGTCCTTCACTTCTTGCTGGTAAAGATGCTCCGGGTAATCTTGGTACTATGGTAAATGGTGTGAAGAAAGGTTTTTATATGAATATCGCCGGAGGCAAGGTTGTGAAGAGTATTTTGATGGCAGAAGATATTGCTCGTATCATGCCTGCTTTGGTTGAGAAAGGAGGAGTTTATAATGTGTGTGATACATTCCAACCGACTTTTGGTCAGATTAGCAAGTCGATAGCAGAGCAACTAGGCAAAAGTAGACCTATCTGTATTCCAATGTGGATGGCTAAGTGTATGGCTTTAGCCGGTGATCTTTTAGGGACAAGAGCTCCTATCAATAGCTATAAATTAGAAAAGATGACCCGGAGTCTCACTTTTAGTAATGAGAAAGCACGTAAGGAACTGGGTTGGGAACCGTTGGATGTACTAACGAATTATAAAATTTGAAGCGGAAGAAGAAACGAATTATTGGGGCTTATTTACTGTGTGCTATATAGAGATTTTTGAAAACTATAATTTTTTAATATGCACATGAGTTATAAATAAGGATAAGATCATTCCGGATATATTCAGACAGAACTAATTCATATGATAACATACATTGTAATTTTTATTCTGCTTCTCATAGCAGAACTCCTCTATTTCCGTATTGCGGATAAATACAACATCATCGACAAACCAAACGAACGCTCATCACACTCTACGATTGTATTGCGTGGTGGAGGCATAATTTTCTTAATTGGGATATGGATTTGGAGTGTATTCTTTGGATTTCAATATCCCTGGTTTCTGGTAGGCCTGACGCTTGTAGCAGGCATTAGCTTTGTAGATGACATCCATTCATTACCGGACTCTGTAAGATTGGTCGCTCAATTTGCAGCTGCCGTTATGGCATTCTATCAGCTTGGCATATTGCATTGGTCAATGTGGTGGATAATATTACTGGCGCTAATCGTCTATGTCGGTGCCACGAATGTAATAAACTTCATGGATGGAATCAATGGTATCACAGCAGGCTACTCTTTGGCTGTATTGATTCCGTTGGCTCTGGTGAATATGGATGATATTTTTGTAGAACAGAGTTTGATCATATCAACGATTCTTTCTTCATTGGTGTTTTGTATTTTCAATTTCCGTCCGAAGGGTAAAGCGAAATGCTTTGCAGGGGATGTCGGCTCTATCGGCATTGCTTTTATCATACTGTTTCTGTTAGGTAATGTGATAATCAGGACAATGGATATTACTTGGCTGATATTTCTGTTGATATATGGTGTGGATGGCTGTCTGACTATTGTACATCGTATTATGTTGCACGAAAATTTGGGTGAGGCGCATCGTAAGCATGCTTATCAGATTATGGCTAATGAGTTGAAAGTAGGTCATGTAAAAGTTGCATTGCTGTATACGGTTATGCAGTTAGTGATTTCTCTTGGATTTATTTATCTCTGTCCCGATACAGTGTTTGCTCATTGGTTATATCTGGTGGGTGTATTAGCAGTATTGGCTATTGCTTACATATTATTCATGAAAAAATACTATCATTTACATGAAGAATATCTTATATCATTGAAACAATAACGATTATGGAATTTGATAAAGAATTTTTAGATAAGTTATTTGAGCAAGCTATGGAGAATCCACGTTTGCGTCAGAACTTCGACCTACGCACTTCATCTGCCGATACCAGTCAACGTATGCTAAACGCATTGTTGCCAGAAACTAAGGTGCCTATCCATCGACATGAAGATACTACCGAAACAGTAATCTGCCTGTGTGGTAAGTTGGATGAAGTAATTTATGAGGAAGTAGTTTCGTATGAGAAGGATACGGATGATTTTCAGAAAGGGGTGAATGTACAAGATGTAGCTCGTAAGGTTGAGTATCGAGAAGTACAGCGTATCCATCTCAATCCTACAGAAACCAAGTATGGTTGTCAGATACCTAAGGGTGCATGGCATACTGTGGAAGTGATTGAACCATCTGTCATCTTTGAGGCTAAAGATGGAGCTTATGCTCGTTAAACGATGAAAAACAGATGAAATGAATAGGAAGTACTGAAAGTGCTTTTTAATACGTTATGTTATAATTGAATATTTACAATGAGATGGAAAAATGTAGGTCCCTAGATTCATGTGACAAACATAAATCCCTACATTTAGTAGATTAGGAGCAATATAGTGGTATTGTCCTAATCTCGCTCTTCATATTAGTGTTAACACTAATATGATTTCCAAAAATACCAACTGTCTGTGAAGATCGTTGATATTTTTTTATACAATAAGCTGTGGTGGAAATCTAAAAGGAGCTATTTTTGATAAGAAATTATTTGGGAATACTCTTTCACCGCATCAAAGCACGGACATCCTTTCATTGGATTCAAGTCCCGGTGTCCCACGACCAATGCTTTCGGAAACTGCCTTTTCAACTCCCTCAACAAAGCAAGCAAAGCTCCTTTTTGCTCCAATGTACGCGTATCTTTCGGTTTTCCGTTCGCATCCAGTCCTCCCTCATAACAAACACCTATCGAATGGGTGTTATGATTACGGCAGTGTGCTCCGACCTTTTCTAACGCACGTCCCCGGTGAATCTCCCCATCACGAGTGATGTAAAAATGATAGCCAATATCACGGAAACCACGGTGCAAGATATGATCCTGTCGGCAAGCCTCCGCCGAAAGGGACTTTCCTTCCGGCGTGGCACTGCAATGAATGATAATTAATGTAATAGTCCGCATGGGATTACATGCAACTTTGTATTCCGAACACACCTCCGATGGCGGTGGCTACAGTGATAATGATTTTGAGGACTAAGCTCCATACAGAGCGGGGAGATGATGATTTACTCATACAATAACAGGTTTTAAATAAATTAATAATAGTTTTCTTTTACTACAGATTTACCGTAGGTTTACCATAGGTTTACCACAGATCTACACAGACTCACACAGATAAATAATCGACTACTTTAGCAACTACCAATTCAATATAATCTGTGGAAATCTGTGTAGTCTGTGGTGAATCTTTTAGGCAGCCGGGTCAGGCGCCTCGCCACCTCCATCCGGTTTCGGATCAGGGTTGTCACCCGAGTCAGAACCTCCTCCGGCAGTTGTCGGTTTCTGATATTCCGCCTGCTGCTTCAACTGGCTGTCGAGCTTCAGGTTCGTGGTAGACAGATTACCGGTGGCACGAGCTTTCAGACGCATGCCGCTAATATTCTTCTCCAACGAGAATTCTTCCAGCGTATCGGCTGCCTTACTGCGAATACCCACACCAAAAATGGCAAGATCATCAATTTTCACACACTTGCCGTCTAGCAACAATTCCTTGATGCAATCTACCATATCCGAAAGCACACCTTTGATGACACCACCGGAATACGGTGAATTGTGCTTCGACATATGTTCGGCAAGCTTTGCCAAATCAAACGTCTCATCGCTTACTGCACGGGCGAACCACTTACCCGCATTCAAGCCTTTCTTCTGCTGGTTCTGATAAATTTTGTAACGAATCATAAAACAATAAATTAAAGGGTTAAACATATTGTCCGGGGATTCTTTTCCCTTTTGACGATACAAAAATACCACTCCGGATCTTCCGGAAATCAGCTGTATACGGTTGTGTCTGGTAGCGGTCGGTTATTTGTCATTATAGTCGTTTATTCAAAGGAAAAACGTTGGTTATATAGTCGTTTTTTGTTATTTTTGTAACAGTAAATCAGAAATATATCCATCATGAGTGAATTTAAGATACGTGCTTACGGGCGCATGGAACTGGCGCAACTCTATTCTCCACAACTAACTGACATCGCTGCCTATCGAAAAATGAAGAAATGGATCTCTTTGTGTCCCGGACTTCTGCAACGCCTGTACGACTTAGGCTACGAATCAAAGCGACGCTCATTCACACCGTTGGAGGTGAGAGTCATTGTGGATGCTTTAGGAGAGCCTTAAATAAAGCACCGCTTTACGATGTCTAAAGCTTAGCTTTACACCTCCTAAAGCGATGCTTTATGCATGACAAACGATTGTTTCAGTCAAAACGGATGTGGTAATTGAAATGACTACTGCATCCGTAAGTAAAACAGGTACAGTAGGTACACTTTTTCCGGTTCACTCATACACACACGCACGCGCATACAACCCTTTACCGTCCATACTGATTAATTTTCCGTGTTTGGTGAGCCGTTTCAGCCAAGTGAGGGCTGTGTTTTCTTTAATTCCCATGGCAACTGCTTCTTCCAGTAACTGGGTACGAGTAAATTCATCACCCAGTTTCTGGAAAAGATAATCACGATCGGCATTAGGACGATGGCTGACTTCTGTACTGGGGAGGAACGATAGAATATGCGTGGCATGGCAGTAGAGAGGTTCCGCAAGGCTAAGCACAGCATGAAAGTCTTCCTGTGAAATGGATACATCCCAACGAGTGATGATGTCATCTTTGCAGTTGTCCGCAGGAATCTCCTTGTCCGGTGTGAAAGGAGAGGTGGGAGAGGTCTTGAAGTCGTAGGGCTGCGGGCTTTCGAGAGCACGCAATACGGCTACTTCCGACATGATTCTGCATAGATTGACAGCCAGACGTGCCACAAAGCTATACATTTCCCTTCCATTAGCTACACTGGAGCGTTCAAACAAGTCGGAAAAGACGGTGTCGATTTCTTCTTTTTGTTCATCCGTGAGTTGCAGGGTATGAATGCCGTGCGATTTTATCACGCTCAACTTTTCTTTCCATTCCAGTCCCATAGCGGTGAATATCTCCTCCCAATCTATCTCGTTGTCCATAAATTGGCTGATCCATTTACTGATTCCGCACATGTAATAATATAATTGGCGGGAGTATGATCCGTCTTCTGCCGTCGGAATGAAAGTTTGCACTTGCGACGGCGTACCCGAAATCAGGACGGAAAGATAGCTTTTCTTCACTTCCCGGTATTCCTGGTCGGTGCGGCGGTTGTAGGACAAGCGGTCGTGGTCGAACGCTTTGCGCAGGGTATCGCTCCAATGACCGTGGTCCGATCCGATGGCGGTGGAAAGAGTGTCCGCTTCCGCTTCGCAGATAAGTCCGGTTCCGTCGGAGTCCATGATGTTTTGTAGGATACCCGTACCGGTGTTGTTGCCCGAAATGAGGAACATCCTGTTAGGGGGCATTTGTGGAGCCTCCTTTTTGATTCGTTCTTTTCCCATTGCATCATACTCGGCTTTCTCTTTTTTGTATGCTTTCATCTGTATGGCCACTTCTTTGCGGATCTCGTCGTGGATAGGTTCCACGAGTAAGCGGATGTAGGAAAGGATACCTTTGCCGGAAGCCGAAGGAACCACTACGAAACATTGGAGGCTGGGGTGATGGTATTTGCCGCCATATAGGCATCGCACGTGGCGCGACATACAAGCACCCAGGGCAGTGAGCGCTCCCAATAACATGATGTCGTGTTGTATTGGGCTGCTCCCGGCTTTTATGATACGTTGCAAAAATTCCGGCCAGTTGTTTTTCGGAAAAGTGGGTAATTGATGTTGTGGTTCACTGCCTGGCAATAGTTCTTCTTCCCCTTCTCTATCATCGGAGATATTGTCATTTCCCACCTTATTATACGCGCCCGTGTGTGGGGGAAATTTGCGTGCTGTACCTGCTGTACCTTTTGTACCTGTGGGATGTTTGGGCATTTCTTCTATGCAGATGCTTACTCCCGTCGCTTCGGCAAGGTGGAAAGCGGTGCCCAGGTGCACTTCTCCACGTTGGGTGTGGAGTGCGTTGGAGAATACCCGTTCGGCATGTTCGCGCTGATACTTGGGAGACACCCTGCACAGGCGGTGAAAAAACTCACGTCCTGCTTCGCCGCAATCCGTTGCGATGGCGAATGACAATTGTACGTATTCAAGATAAGTGGGAGCAATGTCCGCTCCTGCCGCTTCGACTGCTTCGGTGAGACGGCGTAAAGATTCAATATCGGTCATTTTGATTTATGATTTTTGATTTATGATTTATTTGTTGGTGGTTCTGAACAATGCTTCCGGGTCGTAACTAAGGAAACAGGCTCTCACGAGGTCTTTGCCGGAGAAATCTACTTTGGATTTTGTTTCGGAAGAAACTGCTGTTACCGTATTGTATGCCGTCTCTACGTACCGCATCGCCCAACTCATGTTGTCTGTGATATTTTGGATGTCATTTGTCGTGGAGGAATAATGGCAGGGAACAAATGCCTTTACACCCAGTCCGCTGGGGCTGACAAAGGTGAGTACAGGTTGTAGGAGAGGATCGTCATAGAGCATACGTCGCATTTCCACTGCTTCCTGATAAGAGTGGAGACCGTCCACATCTACTATCACCAGGTGAGACGGGGAGACGAAATTCTTACTGCTACGGCGGGTGAATGTGCCGCAGGGGGTCACATACGGTAGTAATGACGCTTTGGCGGTTCGTATATCTTCGGAGTTGCGTACTTGTTCGGTCAGGGCTTTGAGATTTTCGTTGCAAGTAATCATTTGGAAAACTTGTTCGATGGAGACTTCGCAGAAGGGGATAAGCGTGGGAGGAGTCATCAGTCGGCCTTGTTTGTCTTTGATAGGAGCGATAGGTGGCATGAAATAGGACATTCTGTAGTTGTTTGGCATCATTTTCTTTTTGTTTCAAGTTAAAATATTTATTTTTGCAAAAAAATATGAGTGTGTTTCAAAACACGGCGTAAAATTAGTAAATGCAAAATAGACATCGTCCCGACATGTTGGGATGAAAGTGAAAATAATTAACCGTTACAGTGTAATTTTAACAATAAAAAAGAATGGAAAATGAAAAAGGTTTATATGTAGCTTTAGGAGTTTACATAGGAGAGTTGCAAAAGCGTGCGGATTTGAAAAATGACGAAATACGGAAGAGCGTACACATCGGCCACTCTACTTTTAATGATTTAAAAAAGGGGCAAAACGCCCATTGAGTGATTACGTAAAAGTGGTGGAGTGCTGTCTGGATGCCTTCAATGAAGAGGAAGCCGGGGCTATCTGGGATGAATGGAGGAGAATGTATTTTCGATACAGGAGAAGAAAAGAGGATGAGAGAGGAGAACGGTGAAAAAACAGATAAGGTAAAAGCGGCAGGCGGGAAAAAGTTTCCCGCCTGTGGTCTTTATGAATGGATTTTTTTGTAGCTTTGTGAAAAATAAGATTGATATGGAAGATTTGCAAAGATTATATCCTATCGGGATACAGACTTTCTTTAAGATACGTGAGGGGAATTTTCTCTATATTGACAAGACGGAATATGTGTACCGGATGACGCATTCGGCTTCCAGCTATCTGTTTCTAAGCCGTCCCCGACGTTTTGGAAAATCTTTGCTTACCAGTACCCTTCACTGTTATTTCGAGGGACGGAAGGATTTGTTTGAGGGACTGGCCATGGAGACATTGGAGAAGGAATGGATACAACACCCGGTGTTGCACTTCGACATGAGTACCGCTAAACATGTGGACAGGGAACAACTGAACGCGGAACTGGAATTGAAACTCATGGCATACGAGGAGATTTATGGACGTGTAGAAGAGGAACTGTATGTGAATCAGCGTCTGGAGGGACTTATAAAACGTGCTTATAAGCAGACCGGTAAAAAAGTGGTTGTCTTGATAGACGAATATGACGCTCCTCTGCTTGATGTGGTTCATGAGGAGAAAAATCTGCCGCAGTTGCGTAATGTGATGCGCAATTTTTACAGTCCGTTGAAGGCGTGTGATCCTTATCTGCGCTTTGTTTTTCTTACGGGTATAACCAAGTTCTCGCAACTTAGCGTGTTCAGTGAACTTAATAATATCACCAATGTGAGTATGCTGCCTGATTATGCTGCCATTTGCGGTATCACTGCTGAAGAACTCCGTACTCAAATGGCTCCCGATGTAAAGCATCTGGCTACCCGGTTGGGAATCACTGCAGAGGAGATGTTGGACAGACTGAAGGAAAATTATGACGGTTATCATTTTTCGTGGCCGTCGCCCGACGTTTTCAATCCTTTCAGTTTGCTGAAGGCGATGGCTTTGGGAGAGATCGGCTCTTATTGGTTTGAGAGTGGTACACCCACTTATATCATAGAGATGCTGCGTAAATATGCTGTATTGCCATCAGAAATTGGTGGCGAGGAAGCGTCTCCCAGTGATTTTAACGTACCTTTAGAGTTGGCTACCAATTATATGCCGTTGCTTTATCAGGCTGGTTACCTTACGATAAAGGGTGCGGATTTGGAATTTGACGCATATATGCTTGATATTCCAAACAAAGAGGTGCGTGTCGGTCTGATGAAAAGCCTGATCCCATCTTATGTGACGAGTGACAGTCATGAGGTGAATAGTGTGGTGCGTAACTTAGCGCGTAACATTGTGCGGGGAGATATGGACGAGGCTTTGAAGCTGCTTCAGGCTTTTCTTTCCACTGTGCCATATTGCGACAACACGGATTATGAGGGACATTACCAGCAGATGCTATATGTGATATTCTCATTGCTGGGCATTTATACCGATGTGGAGGTGCACACGCTGAAAGGACGTGTGGATATGGTGCTTCGCACGAGGACTACTCTCTATCTGGTAGAACTGAAATTGAATCAAAATGCAGAGATTGCCATGAAGCAAATTGATTTGCAGCAATATGCAGATCGTTTTACTCTTTGCGGGCTTCCGGTGGTAAAGGTTGCAATAAATTTTAGTGCGGAGACTCGGACAATTGCTGATTGGGTGATTTCAAGAGGAACGTATGCATAGTTGTATTATAATTTAAATAATTTTAAAAGAGTATGAGTAGCAAGATATACCCCATTGGCATACAGAACTTTGAAAAAATCCGGAAAGACGGTTATTTCTATATTGATAAGACTGCTTTGATTTATCAGATGGTGAAGACAGGCAGTTATTATTTCTTGAGCCGTCCCCGTCGTTTTGGAAAAAGTCTGTTGATATCTACGCTTGAAGCGTATTTCTTGGGCAAGAAAGAACTTTTTGAGGGCTTGGCCATGGAAAAGCTGGAAAAGGATTGGATTACATATCCCATTTTTCATATCGATCTTAATACGGAGAAGTATGATACGCGGGAGAGCCTGGACAGCATATTGAATTTCACATTGGAGAAATGGGAACAGCAATATGGCACCGCCCCGTCGGAAACAACTTTTGCATTGCGTTTTCGCGGCCTTATTGAACGGGCTTATGAGCAAACCGGGCAGCGTGTGGTCATTCTGATAGATGAATATGATAAGCCCATGTTACAAGCAATAGGTAACGAGGAGCTTCAGAAGGAATTCCGGAATACCATGAAAGCTTTTTATAGTGTGCTGAAGACTATGGACGGTTGCATTCAGTTTGCTTTTCTGACAGGAGTGACGAAATTCGGTAAGGTAAGCGTGTTCAGCGATTTAAATAATCTCGATGACATCTCAATGCGGAAGCAATACGTGGATATTTGCGGAGTTTCTGAAAAAGAATTGCATGATAATTTGGAAATTGAACTGCATGAACTGGCGGATGCAAAGGAGCTGACTTATGGTGAACTGTGCAATAGATTGAGGGAGTACTATGATGGCTATCATTTTACATACAATTCTATCGGAATATATAATCCGTTCAGCTTGCTTAATACTTTTAAATATAGAGAGTTCGGTAGTTATTGGTTTGAAACGGGAACTCCTACTTATCTAGTGGAGTTGCTGAAAAAACATCATTATGACTTGGAACGTATGGCGCATGAGGAAACGAGTGCCGCTGTATTGAACAGTATTGATTCAACATCGGACAATCCCATTCCGGTTATTTATCAGAGCGGTTATCTCACTATCAAAGGATATGAAGAGCGTTTTGGCATTTATAGCTTGGGTTTCCCGAATCGCGAAGTAGAGGAAGGATTTATTAAATTTTTGCTTCCCTTTTATGCGAACACCAATGCGGTAGAGTCGGAGTTTGAAATATAGAACTTTAACGCGAAAATGCGTAATATTGAGAAATGGATAGTGGAGTAATCTGTGAAATAATTGATGGAAAATCCCGGCTGAAGAAATAAAACGGCTGGGATTTTTTGTTTAGGATGTCTATTTGCCATTCTTGAAAAATATCAAATGGTAGCTATATCTTTTCCGTGTGCGATAACGTAAACGCAAAAAATAACAATTTATTATGTAGAAAAAGTTGGGGGAATGCTTCGTAGTTCACAAATAATGATTAAATTTGCCGCGATTTGTAATGCGGAGTTTGCAAAATGACGAATAATACTATAAAGCATCTAGGTATTGTGGAAAACATACAAGGTTCTCATCTGTCGGTGAGGATTGTCCAGACATCGGCTTGCGCGGCTTGTAGCGCAAAGGGGCATTGTTCCTCGGCGGATAGTAAGGACAAAATCATAGATATTATAGATACCACGGCTTCTTCCTATCAGGTGGGAGAGAAGGTGATGGTGGTCGGCGAAACGTCGATGGGCATGATGGCAGTGGTATTGGCTTTCGTACTTCCTTTCGTACTTCTTATATTTTCATTGTTTCTTTTGATGGCGTGGATAGAGAATGAGTTGTATGCAGCACTTCTTTCTCTGGCTGTCCTTATACCTTATTATTTCGTTTTGTGGCTCAATAAAACGCGACTCAAACAACAATTTTCATTTACTATAAAACCAATAAATAACTAAGAACATTATGAATTTGATTCTGATTGCAGTGATTTCATTGGGAGCTATAGCGCTCGTGCTGGCCGCTATTCTTTATGTGGCTTCCAAGAAATTTGCCGTGTATGAAGACCCGCGGATTGCCCAGGTGGGAGAAGTGCTTCCCCAGGCTAATTGTGGTGGATGTGGCTATCCCGGTTGTAGCGGATTTGCCGACGCTTGCGTCAAAGCCGGTTCGCTGGATGGTAAATTCTGCCCCGTAGGTGGACAACCTGTCATGGCACAAATTGCTGATATCCTCGGACTTGCAGCCGGTGAAGCTGAACCGATGGTAGCAGTGGTAAGATGTAACGGAACGTGTGCCAATCGTCCGCGTACCAACCAATATGATGGTGCGAAGAGTTGTGCTATTGCCGCTTCGCTGTATGGTGGGGAAACGGGATGTAGTTACGGATGTCTGGGGTGTGGTGACTGTGTGGCTGCTTGTCAGTTCGATGCCATCCACATGAATCCTGAAACGGGGCTCCCGGAAGTGGATGAAGCGAAATGTACCGCTTGTGGCGCCTGTGTGAAGGCTTGCCCGAAGGCGATCATCGAAATCCGTCCGCAAGGAAAGAAGTCACGCCGCGTGTATGTCTCTTGTGTGAATAAAGACAAGGGAGCTGTGGCACGTAAGGCTTGTACAGTGAGCTGTATCGGCTGTGGCAAGTGTGTGAAGACTTGTCCGTTCGAGGCTATTACGCTGGAAAACAACTTGGCTTACATTGATCCGAACAAGTGTAAATCTTGCCGGAAATGTGTGGAAGTTTGTCCGCAGAATAGCATTATCGAGTTGAATTTCCCGCCGCGGAAACCGAAAGAAGAAGCTCCGGCTGCTCCGAAACCGGCTACAAAAGTGGAAACTCCTGCTGCAAAGGCTACAGAAGCTCCGAAAGTAACAGAATAATAACAGAAAAAAATACAGAACTGTATGTTAAAGACATTTTCAATTGGTGGAGTTCATCCACACGAAAATAAATTGTCGGCACATCAACCTATTATCACAGCGGAAGTTCCTGCAAAGGCTGTTATTTTGCTGGGGCAGCACATCGGTGCGCCTGCAAAACCGGTTGTAGCGAAAGGGGATGTGGTAAAGGTAGGCACACGGATTGCCGAACCTGCCGGCTTTGTTTCGGCAGCAATTCACTCTTCGGTCAGTGGTAAAGTGGCGAAGATTGATACCATAGTCGATGCCAGCGGTTATGCGAAACCTGCCATCTTCATTGATGTGGAAGGCGACGAATGGGAAGAGACAATCGACCGTAGCACCACACTGGTGAAAGAGTGTGAACTTTCCGCAGAAGAGATCGTGAAGAAGATTGCCGATGCCGGAATCGTAGGTCTGGGCGGTGCTTGTTTCCCTACGCAGGTGAAACTTTGTCCTCCTCCTTCTTTCAAGGCTGAATGTGTGATTATCAATGCCGTAGAGTGTGAACCTTACCTGACTGCCGACCATCAGCTGATGTTGGAACACGCGGAAGAAATCATGGTGGGTGTTTCTATCCTGATGAAAGCGGTGAAAGTGAACAAGGCATTTATCGGAATCGAAAATAATAAGCCTGATGCTATCGAACTGATGACCAAAGTGGCTTCCAGCTATGCAGGTATCGAAGTAGTGCCCTTGAAGGTGAAATATCCGCAAGGAGGTGAAAAGCAGCTGATCGACGCGATCACCAAACGTCAAGTGGCGAGCGGTGCATTGCCTATCTCTACGGGAGCAGTCGTGCAGAACGTGGGAACAGCATTTGCCGTTTATGAAGCTGTACAGAAAAATAAGCCGTTGTTCGAACGTGTGATTACCGTGACAGGAAAGTCAGTTGCGAACCCTTCCAACTTCTTGGCTCGTATCGGTACACCGATGAAACAGTTGATTGACGCTTGCGGTGGTCTGCCCGAAGATACGGGTAAGGTGATCGGTGGCGGTCCGATGATGGGTAAGGCGCTCGTAAATATCGAGGTTCCTACTGCGAAGGGCAGTTCCGGTATCCTGATTATGAATCAGAAGGAAGCCAAACGTGGTGAGGCGCAGACTTGTATCCGTTGCGCGAAGTGCGTGAGTGCCTGTCCGATGGGACTGGAACCGTACTTGCTCGGAGCTTTGTCCGAAAACGGAGATTTTGAAACAATGGAAAAAGAAAGAATCATGGATTGTATCGAGTGCGGCTCTTGCCAGTTCACTTGTCCTGCCAACCGTCCGTTGCTCGACTACTGTCGTCTGGGCAAAGGTAAAGTAGGTGCTATGATTCGTGCACGTCAAGCTAAAAAATAACGAATATGGAAAATAAATTAATCGTATCACTATCACCCCACGTTCATGGCGGAGACAGCGTACAGAAAAATATGTATGGCGTGCTGATCGCACTGATTCCGGCTTTTCTGGTGTCTCTCTATTTCTTCGGACTGGGTGCCCTGATTGTCACGGCTACTTCCGTTGCAGCTTGTTTGTTCTTCGAATGGGCGATCGGGAAATATTTAATGAAGAAACCTACCACTACCATCTGCGACGGCTCTGCCATCATCACAGGTGTGTTGCTGGCATTCAACTTACCGTCTAATCTCCCTATCTGGATTATCATTCTGGGTGCACTGTTTGCTATCGGTGTAGGCAAAATGTCTTTCGGCGGATTAGGTTGCAATCCTTTTAATCCGGCACTGGCAGGACGTGTGTTCCTGTTGCTTTCTTTCCCGGTGCAGATGACCAGCTGGCCGGTAGTCGGACAGTTGACCGCTTATACGGATGCTACCACCGGTGCCACTCCGCTGGCCTTGATGAAGCAAGCCATTTACGGTGACACTGCCGCTTTAAGCCAGATTCCGGACGCATTGACCTTGTTGATCGGACAGAATGGCGGATGCTTGGGTGAAGTGAGTGCACTGGCTCTGCTGATCGGACTCGTTTATATGCTCTGGAAGAAAATCATCACCTGGCATATTCCTGTGTCTATCCTGGCTACTGTGTTTGTCTTTGCAGGCATCATGCACCTGGCAGATCCGGAAAAATACGTTTCTCCGGTATTGCAGTTGCTTTCCGGTGGTCTGATGCTGGGTGCTGTCTTTATGGCAACCGACTATGTGACTTCTCCGATGAGTAAGAAAGGGATGCTGATCTATGGTGTATGTATCGGTCTGCTGACGGTAGTTATCCGTCTGTTCGGCGCCTATCCCGAAGGTATGTCGTTCGCCATCCTGATTATGAATGCGTTCACTCCGCTGATTAACACCTATTGTAAACCAAAACGCTTTGGGGAGGTAGCGAAGAAGAAATGAAAAAGTTAGAATCATCTTTAAAGAATATGTTGCTGGTACTTACGGGAGTGACTGCTATTTCCGTTGCGTTGCTGGCTTATGTAAATGAACTGACAAAAGGCCCCATTGCCGAAGCGAACGCGAAGACACTGAACGAGGCCTTGAAAAAGGTTCTTCCCGAATTTACCAATAATCCGGTAGCGGAAAGCGATACGATCTTCAGTGAGAAAGACGGAAAGAAGAATGTTGACTTTATCGTTTATCCGGCTAAGAACGGTGAAGAACTTGTAGGAACCGCTGTCGAAGCTAAATCAATGGGATTTGGCGGTGAACTGAAAGTGCTGGTAGGCTTTAATGCCGAAGGGAAAATCTATAACTACTCTTTGTTGGCTCACACGGAAACTCCGGGATTGGGCTCTAAAGCCGACAAATGGTTCGGAGCGTATGATCCCGCGAAAGGAGAAAAAGCAGTATCTCACGAAGAGAGTACGAAATCTATTTTGGGTATGAATCCGGGTGAAGCTCCGTTGACCGTCAGCAAAGATGGAGGAGCAGTGGATGCCATCACGGCTTCTACCATTACTTCACGTGCTTTCTTGAATGCCGTGAATGCTGCTTATCAAGCCTATAAGGCCGAAGGCGGGGAAGTGAACGGGGTAACCGGTGCTTCTCAAAAAGCGAAAGGCGCGGACGCAGATGCTGCTGACGCTGCTACGGGAGCTACGATCAAAGTTGAACTAACTGATTCAGTCAGTGCTAAATAAGAAAGGAGACAGATATGAATAACTTTAAAGTAATGATGAACGGGATTATCAAAGAGAATCCTACGTTTGTACTCCTGCTCGGTATGTGTCCTACATTGGGTACTACATCATCGGCTATCAATGGTATGGGCATGGGACTGGCTACCATGTTCGTATTGATCTGCTCGAATGTGGTGATCTCTTTAATAAAGAACCTGATTCCGGACATGGTGCGTATCCCATCGTTTATTGTGGTGATCGCATCCTTCGTGACCTTGCTTCAAATGGTGATGCAGGCTTACGTGCCGGGACTGTATGCTACACTCGGTCTTTTCATTCCGTTGATTGTAGTGAACTGTATTGTACTGGGACGTGCCGAAGCCTTCGCTGCCAAGAATAACGCAGTTGCTTCTATGTTCGACGGTATCGGTATGGGGCTTGGCTTTACCATCGCCCTGACTTTACTGGGTGCTGTCCGCGAGTTTTTGGGAACCGGTAAAATCTTCGATTTGACCATCATGCCGGAAGAATATGGAATGTTGGTGTTTGTATTGGCTCCGGGCGCTTTCATCGCTTTGGGATACCTCATTGCGTTGATTAACAGTTTCAAGAAAGCCTAATTCAATTAAATAAGAAAAGAATATGGAATATATATTGATATTTATTTCGGCAATCTTTGTAAACAACATCGTGTTGTCGCAGTTCCTGGGTATCTGTCCGTTCCTGGGCGTATCCAAGAAGGTGGAAACTGCGATGGGTATGAGCGCTGCGGTTGCTTTCGTGTTGACCATCGCTACCATCGTCACTTTCCTGATTCAGAAGTTTGTACTGGATGTTTTCGGACTGGGATACTTGCAGACGATTACATTTATCCTGGTGATTGCCGGATTGGTGCAGATGGTGGAAATCATCCTGAAAAAGGTGTCTCCGGCTCTGTATCAGGCGTTGGGTGTGTTCTTGCCGCTGATTACAACGAACTGTTGTATTCTTGGTGTCGCTATCCTGGTGATTCAGAAAGACTATGACCTGCTGACAGGTGTTGTGTACGCGTTTTCTACAGCTATCGGCTTCGGTCTGGCACTGGTGCTTTTTGCCGGATTGCGCGAACAGATGAGCCTTGTGAAAATTCCGAAAGGAATGCAAGGAACTCCGATTGCTTTGATTACCGCCGGTTTGCTTGCTATGGCATTCATGGGATTCTCCGGCGTGGTGTAAGGATTTACAGTTGATAATTAAATAGAGGATTGGAAGCTCTGCTGTGTGGCGACATACAGGTTAGAGTTTCCAATTCTTTTTTATACCTAAATGCTACCAAATCGTACCTTAATTACTTTTCAGCAAATAAATTTGTGGCAGATTATTGCAATTCCATTTTATTTCCATACATTTGTAACTCAAACAATAATAAGCCGAGAAACTAACCATTTTTTATAAAGTATATGAAAGAAAGAATTTTAGTAACAGGCGGGACAGGATACATTGGGTCTCATACTGTTGTAGAACTACAAAACAGTGGATATGAAGTAATCATCATCGATAATTTATCAAATTCAAGTGCCGACGTTGTTGACAATATAGAGAAAGTTTCCGGTATTCGCCCAGTTTTTGAAAAGCTGGACTGTTTGGACTTTGCCGGTCTGGATGCAGTATTTGCAAAATATAAAGGAATTAAGGCAATCATTCACTTTGCAGCTAGCAAAGCAGTAGGAGAGTCGGTACAAAAACCGTTGCTTTACTACCGTAATAACCTGGTTTCTTTGATTAACCTTCTCGAACTGATGCCAAAACATGGAGTAGAAGGTATTGTGTTCTCTTCTTCTTGTACAGTATACGGTCAGCCGGACGAGCTGCCGGTAACGGAAAAAGCTCCGATCAAGAAAGCGGAATCACCTTATGGAAATACCAAACAGATCAATGAAGAGATTATTCGTGATACGGTAGCTTCAGGTGCTCCGATCAATGCGATCATGTTGCGCTATTTCAACCCGATTGGCGCGCATCCTACTGCATTGCTGGGTGAACTGCCTAACGGGGTTCCTCAAAACCTGATTCCATATCTGACCCAGACAGCCATCGGTATCCGTGAGAAACTTAGCGTGTTTGGTGACGATTATGATACACCGGACGGTTCTTGTATCCGTGACTTTATCAATGTCGTTGACTTGGCTAAAGCACACGTGATTGCTATCCGTCGTATCTTGGAAAAGAAACAAAAAGAAAAAGTAGAAGTATTTAATATTGGTACAGGACGTGGTGTTTCTGTATTGGAATTAATAAATGGCTTTGAAAAAGCCACTGGCGTAAAATTGAATTATCAGATTGTCGGACGTCGTGCAGGTGACATTGAAAAAGTTTGGGCTAACCCGGATTTTGCTAATAAAGAGCTGGGTTGGAAAGCCGTAGAAACTTTAGAAGATACTTTACGCTCTGCATGGAACTGGCAGCTGAAACTCCGTGAAAGAGGGATTCAATAAAAGAGAAACTTGTTTTAAATAACATAAAAGTTTAAACAAATCGTGCATGCGATTTGTTTAATTGATGCTAATCGACCTGAAGCTATTTATGAGTATGCGAATATACGTAAATAGTACTTATGCCTCCCCGGCATAGACAGGAAAGATTGCATAGTAGTTTTGTCGTGTTTTATTTTGTGTTTGTGTTGTGACGGTACTACGACGTGAGTCGTGGTACCGTTTTTTGTGTTTATGCTTGGTGAATATTTCAAGTGCTTTTTGTTGAAAAATAGGCTCACCCGCAATTTCTTGGGGGTAACTATTTGTAGCTTTCTTTAAAGTGATTACTTTTGTAATATGACAGAAGCAGCATTAATATCTTTAGCTCAAATAGTACTACCAAGCGAAGTCCTTTCCTCGTTTGATATAACTAAGGTAGAAAGTACCGATACCGAGATTAACATTCATCTTGATGAAAAGATGTACGATACTTTACGTAATGATGTTCACTTTGAATCCAAAGGTTTTATTCCTGCGGTTTCCATCACCGATTTCCCCATCCGCGACCACAAAGTAATCCTTTTGCTCCGACGCCGTAAATGGGTTGATATTCGTACCGGCAAGAGTTTTATTCTACCTCTTAAAATAGCCGCCGAAGGCACCCGCTACTCCAAGGAGTTTGCGGCTTTTTTAAAAGAAACGTATGGACACATCCCCGGTGACCTGCCGTACGCTTGATGATTTCTATCATATTGACGCATCTACCTTTGAGAAGCAATACAAGGATGTGCTAAGCGGTTATCGTAATTGGGAAGAGTTGAGCCATGCGGAAGAGTGGCTTGTCTTTCCTGAGAACATTGGCCCTAATCTGGCTATTGACGAGACTTCCCTGTCGAATGGCGACCTTTATACAATAGTAACCAACAGGGACAGGCATGGTCGTGAGATGTGCCTTGTCGCCATTGTTGCAGGGACGAAGTCAGAGACGGTCATAGCGGCTTTACGCCATATTCCCGAACACCTGTTGGACAGTGTAGAAGAAGTGACACTTGATTTATCGGACTCAATGCGTAAAATAGTCCGCTCCTGTTTCCGCAAGGCATCTCGTGTAATAGACCGGTTCCACATCCAGAAATTAGCTTGCGATGCAGTGCAGGAAATGCGTATCAAACTCCGCTGGGACGCAATCCAGGAAGCCAATGATGAGATGGAAGAAGCAAAGCAGAAAGGGGAATCATATGTGCCTATGAGATATGAAAATGGAGATTCAAAGAAAGAACTGTTGGCAAGAAGCCGCTATCTGCTGTTTAAATCCTCCGAAAAATGGACCCCAGCACAAAAACAAAGAGCCAAAATTCTTTTTAAGGAATATCCGGAATTGGGACAGGCGTATGGATTATGTCATTCACTCAGAATGATTCTTGCCAAAAATACAATCAAAGATGCGGCAAGATTGAGTATGGCTAAATGGTATAATAAAGTGGAAGAGGCAGGCTTTCATGCTTTCAATGTAATTGCAGCAACCTTCTATGAACATTATGATGATATTCTTAACTTTTATAATAAAAGATCCTCTAATGCGGCGGCTGAATCCTTTAATGCGAAAATCAAACAATTCAGAACCGCATTAAGAGGAGTAGTGGATGAGAAATTCTTCCTCTTTAGACTGGCTAAGATTTATGCATACCCCCAATGATTATCGGGTGAGCCGAAAAATAATAGAATGTTTTGTATTTCAAAACCAAATAGCTACATTTGCATAAACTAAAGTACATGAGAATAATAGCCAGGAGTAAAATAATAGATTATTATACTGATAATCCGGATGCTGAAGTAGCACTTGAAGAGTGGTATCATAAAACAAAAAGAGCGGAATGGACTTGCTTTGCTGACATGAAAAAAACATTCAATAGTGTTGATAACGTAGGTAACCAACATTATGTGTTTAATATTAGAGGTAACAATTATCGGTTAGTAGTTGTTATTAAGTTCACTATAAAAACAGTGCTGATTCGCTTTATTGGTACTCATGCTGATTATGATAAGTTAGATGTTAAAAATGCATAGTTATGGCAAAGATTCAAAATGAAATAGCTTATATGGCTGCAATGGAAAGAATAGAAGAACTTCTTCCATTGGTAGATGATGATACTCCTTTGACGGACAGAAATCTTATAGAATTAGATTTATTGTCAGGACTTGTAGAGGAGTATGAAAAAGAACATTATCCTATCAAGTCTCCATCTTTGGTTGATGTTATGAAACTACGAATGTACGAGATGGGAATAAACCAAGCTAAGTTGTCGGAACTGCTTGGTGTAAGTCCTTCTCGTGTTAGTGATTATCTTACAGGAAGATGTGAGCCTACATTGAAAGTAGCTCGTGAAATGAGCCGGAAACTGAATATTGACGCTAATATAATACTGGGGATATAAGGTTATTCTTATAATGTGCCTTTGAAGCAGAACATGTCAGTTCCCCAATCAATTTCCGGTAAGACGAATCCGGGAGCAAACAGCCCGAACACTGAAGAGCCGGAGCCGCTCATGGAGGCGTAGATCGCTCCTTGATGATAGAGTTCTCTTTTAATTTCCCCAATAACGGGATGTTGCGGGAATACACTTGCTTCAAAATCATTGATTAGGATATCCTTCCATTCTGCAACTGGACGCAGGATTGCCTCTTTGACCGGATATTCCGGACGGTGCGGGTGGATATTTGAAAAGGCTTCCCGGGTAGAAACGAAAACGTTCGGTTTGACAATCATGATTTGGTAACCGCTTAATGAAAGCTCGATTGGTGAGAACAGGTTTCCGATCCCTTCGGCATAGGTCGGCTTGTTTTTAATAAAGAAAGCACAGTCCGCTCCCAAAGTGGCGGCATATACCTCCAGCTGTTCTTCAGATAATTCCAGCTGAAAATGATCGTTGAGCAACTTCAGCATAAAAGCGGCATCGGATGAACCGCCCCCCAGTCCGGCTCCCGAGGGAATATGCTTATATAAATGAATTTCGACAGGGGGAAGATGAAACTCCTTATCCAGCAATGAATAGGCCTTTGCCACCAGGTTGTCTTCCGGATTGCCGGCTATCTCCATGCCATACTGGTGGAGGGTAATCTTCTTTTCTGTTTCAGAAGAAGTACGGATTTCGAGAGCGTCCTCGAGGGCTACCGGATAGAAAACGGTTTCCAGATTGTGATATCCGTCCGGGCGTTTTTCCGTGATGGAAAGTCCCAGGTTTATTTTGATATTAGGAAAAGCGAGCATAAGGTTATTTACTATTTTTCAATTTACGATTTACTATTTGCAGTGCCGCACATGACAATTAATCATGTGTTGAATGTAATTCGGGAGCAAAGTTAGTAAAATCTTCATTTTTCCTTATCCATTCTTCATGATTATATTCTATCTTTGTCGTCCCGACTGGAAAAACTCTGTTATAAAGGAGTCTGTCCGGTCGCAAAATAGTAAATAGTAAATTGTAAAATAGTAAATACCTCGATGGCCGAACAGAAAAGAAATACCCGCAATACAAAGTCTACTAAGGTACAACCGGTAAATGATTATGGACGTATTCAGCCGCAGGCACCTGAACTGGAAGAAGCAGTTCTGGGAGCTTTGATGATTGAAAAGGATGCTTACTCATTGGTGAGTGAGATTCTTCGTCCCGAATCTTTTTACGAACACCGACATCAGTTGATTTATTCTGCCATCACCGATCTTGCGGTGAATCAGAAGCCGGTGGATATTCTGACTGTAAAGGAACAACTTAGCAAACGCGGAGAACTGGAAGAGGTGGGAGGCCCGTTCTATATTACTCAATTGAGTAGTAAGGTGGCTTCATCAGCGCATATTGAGTATCACGCCCGTATTATTGCACAGAAATCTCTGGCGCGTGAGCTGATTACGTTTACAAGCAATATCCAGAGTAAGGCGTTCGATGAAACGCTGGATGTGGACGACTTGATGCAGGAAGCGGAAGGTAAACTTTTTGAGATTTCGCAGCAGAACATGAAAAAGGATTATACGCAGATCAATCCGGTGATTGACGAAGCCTATAAGCTGATTCAGAAGGCTGCGGCGCGAACCGACGGTTTGAGTGGTCTTGAGAGTGGTTTTACAAAGCTAGACAAGATGACTTCCGGTTGGCAGAATTCCGACCTTATCATTATCGCTGCACGTCCTGCGATGGGTAAGACCGCCTTTGTCCTTTCTATGGCTAAGAATATTGCTGTCGATTATCGGAACCCGGTGGCGTTGTTCTCGCTTGAAATGAGTAACGTTCAGTTGGTGAACCGTTTGATTGCGAATGTCTGTGAGATTCCGAGTGAGAAGATCAAAAGTGGACAGTTGGCAAATTATGAATGGCAGCAATTGGACTATAAACTGAAGAATCTGATGGATGCACCGCTTTACGTGGATGATACTCCGTCTCTGTCTGTATTTGAACTTCGAACAAAAGCGCGTCGTCTGGTACGTGAACATGGAGTGAGAATCATTATTATTGACTACCTCCAGTTGATGAATGCGAGCGGTATGGCGTTTGGTAGCCGTCAGGAAGAGGTTAGTACCATTTCCCGTTCGTTGAAAGGACTGGCGAAAGAGTTGAATATTCCGATTATCGCACTGTCGCAGTTGAATCGTGGTGTGGAAAGTCGTGAAGGTATTGATGGTAAACGTCCGCAGTTGAGTGACCTTCGTGAATCGGGAGCCATCGAGCAGGATGCCGATATGGTGTGCTTTATCCACCGTCCGGAATACTATAAGATTTATCAGGATGATCGTGGTAATGACTTGCGTGGTATGGCGGAGATTGTCATCGCCAAGCATCGTAATGGTGCGGTAGGCGAGGTGTTGCTTCGGTTTAAGGGAGAATTTACCCGTTTCTCCAATCCGGAGGACGATATGGTTATCCCGATGCCGGGTGAGCCTGCCGGGGCTATGTTAGGATCGAAAATGAATACAGGTAATGCAGGTTCCGTACCTCCTCCCGCGCCTGATTTTGCACCGCAGACAGCGAATCCGTTCGGAGCACCGGGGGATGGACCTTTGCCGTTCTAGTTGCGTCCCTGTGGTGAAATAACGCGCAATTTTTTATCAAACCTTCTCGGTCAACCGAAAAATCTTATTAACTTTGCGAATCTTTTTGAGAAACAATAAAAAATTAAGTATATGAATATCTCTTATAACTGGCTGAAAGAGTATGTCAACTTCGACCTGACGCCCGATGAAACGGCTGCTGCGTTGACTTCTATCGGCTTGGAAACAGGTGGTGTAGAAGAAGTGCAAACCATTAAAGGTGGTTTGGAAGGACTTGTGATCGGTGAAGTGCTGACCTGCACGGAACATCCTAATTCTGACCATTTGCATATTACTACTGTTAATCTGGGAGACGGTGAACCGGTACAGATTGTTTGTGGTGCCCCGAATGTGGCTGCCGGACAGAAAGTGGTGGTAGCTACTTTAGGTACGAAACTTTATGACGGTGACGAATGTTTTACCATCAAGAAATCAAAAATCCGTGGGGTAGAATCTACAGGTATGATTTGTGCTGAAGACGAAATCGGGATCGGTACGGATCATGCAGGTATCATCGTATTGCCGGAAACTGCTGTTCCGGGTACGCTTGCCAAGGATTATTATAATATCAAGAGCGATTATGTACTGGAAGTGGACATCACGCCTAACCGTGCGGATGCCTGCTCTCACTATGGGGTAGCTCGTGACCTGTATGCTTATCTGATTCAGAACGGTCGTCAGGCAACTTTACAACGCCCATCAGTGGATGGCTTTAAAGTGGAAAACCATGACTTGAATATCGAAGTGAAGGTTGAAAACAGCGAAGCTTGTCCGCATTATGCCGGTGTTACCGTGAAAGGTGTAACGGTGAAGGAGAGTCCGGAATGGCTGCAAAACAAATTGCGCCTGATCGGTGTGCGTCCTATTAATAATGTAGTGGATATTACGAACTATATCGTTCATGCTTTCGGTCAGCCGTTGCATTGCTTCGATGCCGGAAAGATTAAAGGCAATGAAGTGATTGTGAAAACAATGCCCGAAGGTACTCCGTTCGTTACGTTGGATGAAGTGGAGCGTAAGTTGAACGAACGCGACCTGATGATTTGCAACAAGGAAGAGGCCATGTGTATTGCCGGCGTATTCGGCGGACTGGACTCCGGTTCCACGGAAGCTACGACAGACGTATTCATCGAAAGTGCTTATTTCCATCCTACATGGGTGCGTAAGACGGCTCGTCGTCATGGCTTGAATACGGATGCTTCTTTCCGTTTCGAACGTGGTATCGATCCGAACGGCGTGATTTATTGCCTGAAACTGGCTGCTTTGATGGTGAAAGAACTGGCTGGCGGTACGATTTCTTCTGAAATAAAAGATGTATTCACTACTCCTGCACAGGATTTTATCGTCGATCTTGCTTACGAAAAAGTACATTCTTTGGTAGGTAAAGTGATTCCGGTAGAGACAATCAAGAGCATTGTGACCAGCCTGGAAATGAAGATTACCAATGAAACGGCAGAAGGACTGACATTGGCTGTTCCTCCTTATCGTGTAGACGTGCAGCGTGATTGCGATGTGATTGAAGATATTCTTCGTATCTATGGATATAATAATGTGGAAATTCCGACTACGTTGAACTCCAGTCTGACTACAAAGGGTGAGCACGACAAGTCGAATAAATTGCAGAATCTGATTGCAGAACAACTGGTGGGCTGTGGATTCAATGAAATTCTGAACAACTCACTGACTCGTGCTGCTTATTATGATGGGTTGGAGGCTTATTCGTCCAATCACCTGGTGATGTTGCTCAATCCGTTGAGTGCTGATTTGAACGCTATGCGTCAGACTTTGCTGTTCGGCGGACTGGAAAGCATTGCTCATAACGCCAATCGTAAGAACGCTGATTTGAAATTCTTCGAATTCGGTAACTGTTATTATTTCAATGCTGACAAGAAGAACGAAGAGAAGGTACTGGCTCCTTATTCGGAAGATTATCACCTGGGCTTGTGGGTAACCGGTAAGAAGGTTTCCAATTCATGGGCGCATGCGGATGAAAATAGTTCGGTGTATGAATTGAAAGCGTACGTAGAAAATATATTAAAACGTCTGGGACTGGATTTGCACAATCTGGTTGTAGGTAATCTGACAGACGATGTTTTTGCTGCCGCACTCTCTGTCAACACGAAGGGCGGAAAACGTCTTGCTTCTTTCGGTATTGTAACTAAGAAGTTGTTGAAAGCATTTGATATCGACAATGAAGTATATTACGCCGACTTGAACTGGAAGGAATTGATGAAAGCCATCCGTTCTGTGAAGATCAGCTACAAGGAAATCTCCAAATTCCCTGCTGTGAAACGCGACTTGGCATTGTTGCTTGATAAGAATATACAATTTGCCGAAATCGAAAAGATTGCATACGAAACAGAGAAGAAGCTGTTGAAAGAAGTGGAACTCTTCGATGTATATGAAGGTAAGAACCTCGAAGCGGGTAAGAAGTCGTATGCGGTGAGCTTCCTGCTTCAAGATGAAAACCAGACTTTGAATGATAAGATGATTGATAAGATCATGTCGAAACTGGTGAAGAACCTGGAAGATAAACTGGGTGCCAAACTTAGATAAACTTAAAATTGTCATTATTAAAAATATAAACCAATGGGAAGAGCATTTGAATATAGAAAGGCCGCTAAACTGAAAAGATGGGGCCACATGGCTAAAACTTTTACAAGACTGGGTAAACAAATCGCTATCGCTGTAAAGGCAGGCGGTCCGGAACCTGAAAACAACCCGACGCTGCGTTCGGTGATCGCTACTTGTAAGCGTGAAAACATGCCGAAGGATAACATTGAACGTGCTATCAAAAACGCAATGGGTAAAGACCAGAGCGACTACAAGAGCATGACTTATGAAGGATACGGCCCTCACGGTATTGCTGTGTTTGTAGACACATTGACAGACAACACAACTCGTACGGTGGCTGACGTTCGTTCGGTATTCAATAAGTTCGGTGGCAATCTGGGTACAATGGGTTCTCTTGCGTTCCTTTTCGACCACAAATGTGTGTTCACTTTCAAGAAGAAAGACGGATTGGATATGGAAGAACTGATTCTCGATCTGATCGACTATGACGTGGAAGATGAATATGAAGAAGATGATGAAGAGGGAACAATTACTATCTATGGTAATCCTAAGAGCTACGCCGCTATTCAGAAGCATTTGGAAGAATGTGGCTTTGAAGATGTCGGTGGAGACTTTACTTATATCCCGAACGACTTGAAAGAGGTAACTCCGGAACAACGCGAAACATTGGATAAGATGATCGAACGTCTGGAAGAATTTGATGACGTGCAGACTGTCTATACCAACATGCAACCGGAAGAAGGGGAAGAGTAAAGTAAGGTTATGGAATATGTTTATAAGACCCAGGGAACTTGCAGCACGAATATCGAACTGAATGTGGAAGATGGAGTGGTGAAGGAAGTTGCTTTCTGGGGAGGATGTAATGGTAACCTTCAAGGTATTTCCCGCCTTGTGAGAGGAATGAAGGTGGAGGATGTTATTACAAAACTCGAAGGGGTGCGTTGTGGTGGCAGACCGACCTCATGTCCCGATCAATTATGTCGTGCATTGCATGAGATGGGATATTGATTGATCTTCATTTATGTAAATTATATATTGATTTGTGACCTCTGGCAATTGGTTTGTCGGAGGTCATTTTTTTTGCAGAAAGTCCTTATTTCCTTTTCTCGAGTAGTCCTTACTCAATCCTTTTATAATAATGTCCTCACAATTAGTGTATCATCAGTGTCCATAGGTCATCTACTTATTGGTCGGTATTTTGAACTAAAATTGATTCTCACTCGTTATTTATAAGTATATTTGTACTGGATAAACTATTATGCAAAAATGAAGAATATTTTTCAAGACTTAAGACGCAAAGATCATAAACGCTATCTAGGTGGACTGGATGTTTTTAAATATATTGGTCCGGGGCTACTGGTTACTGTAGGATTTATTGATCCGGGAAACTGGGCTTCTAATTTCGCCGCCGGTTCCGAATTCGGCTATTCCTTGCTTTGGGTGGTTACCTTGTCTACTATCATGCTGATTGTCCTTCAGCACAACGTTGCTCACTTGGGAATCGTTACCGGACTTTGCCTTTCGGAGGCGGCCACTAAGTACACTCCTAAATGGGTGTCACGACCTATTCTTGGCACAGCAGTACTGGCGTCGATCTCTACTTCCCTGGCGGAAATTCTGGGAGGTGCCATCGCGTTGGAAATGTTATTGGATATTCCTATTATATGGGGAGCTGTATTGACTACGCTTTTTGTCTCCATCATGCTTTTCACTAATTCGTATAAAAAGATAGAACGTTCCATCATTGCGTTCGTTTCTGTTATCGGGCTTTCATTTATTTATGAATTGTTTCTGGTGGAAATAGACTGGCCGGCTGCAACGGCGGGGTGGGTGACTCCTTCTTTCCCGAAAGGTAGTATGCTGATTATCATGAGTGTGTTGGGAGCGGTAGTGATGCCTCATAATCTGTTCCTTCATTCGGAGGTGATACAGAGTCACGAGTACAATAAGAAGGATGATGCTTCTATTAAGAAGGTATTGAAATATGAGTTGTTTGACACTCTTTTCTCAATGATTGTCGGTTGGGCGATTAACAGTGCCATGATTCTGCTGGCGGCCGCCACTTTCTTTAAAAGCGGTATTCAGGTAGAGGAACTGCAACAGGCTAAGTCTTTGCTCGAACCTTTATTGGGAAGTAATGCGGCAATTGTATTTGCATTGGCATTGCTGATGGCGGGCATTTCGTCAACTATTACGAGCGGAATGGCGGCAGGTTCTATTTTTGCAGGTATTTTCGGCGAGTCTTATCATATCAAGGACAGTCACTCGCAGGTGGGAGTTCTCTTGTCTTTGGGAATTGCCTTATTGCTGATTTTCTTTATTGGAGATCCGTTTAAAGGATTGATTATTTCGCAGATGGTACTTAGTATTCAATTGCCTTTCACCGTGTTCTTACAGGTGGGACTGACGTCTTCCCGAAAGGTGATGGGCGATTATGTCAATAGTCGTTGGAGTACGTTCGTGTTGTACTCGATTGCTATTATCGTTTCGGTACTGAACATTATGCTTTTGTTTTCATAAAATGAACATGAACTTATAAATATAGAATGATGAAAATTATTACTTATAACGTGAACGGACTACGTGCTGCCGTATCTAAAGGGTTACCGGAATGGTTGGCACAGGAGAATCCTGATATTCTTTGTCTGCAAGAGACGAAACTGCAACCGGACCAATATCCGGGAGAAGTGTTTGAAGCATTGGGCTACAAGTCTTATTTGTACTCGGCGCAGAAGAAGGGATACAGTGGAGTGGCTATACTTACCAAGCGGGAACCGGACCATGTGGAATATGGGATGGGAATGGAAGCATACGATAATGAAGGACGTTTCATCCGTGCGGACTTCGGAGACTTGTCGGTAGTCAGCGTTTACCATCCTTCGGGAACGAGCGGAGATGAACGCCAGGCCTTTAAAATGGTCTGGTTGGAAGATTTCCAGAAATATGTGATGGAGTTGCAGAAGTCTCGTCCCAACTTGATTCTTTGCGGCGATTATAATATCTGTCACGAGCCGATTGATATTCATGACCCTGTCCGGAACGCGACCAACAGCGGTTTCCTTCCTGAAGAACGGGAATGGATGACGCGTTTCCTGTCTGCGGGATATGTGGACTCTTTCCGTACGCTTTGTCCGGAGAAACAGGAATATACCTGGTGGAGCTATCGTTTTAATTCGCGTGCCAAGAATAAAGGCTGGAGAATTGATTATTGTATGGTCAGCGAGCCGGTACGCCCGCTGTTGAAACGGGCGTATATTTTGAATGAGGCCGTACATTCCGACCATTGTCCGATGGCTTTGGAAATATTATAGAATGGTAATACTCAATTTACGGGTGTCTCCTCCGTCGCGAAACTCGCCGAGGTAGACGCCTTGCCATGTACCTAAGTTCAAACGGTGGTTTTTGATGGGGATGGTGACCGAGCTTCCTATCAGGGAGGCTTTTATATGGGCACTCATATCGTCAGGGCCTTCAAGGGTATGGATGAAGTAGGGAGCACCGTCGGGAACGAGTTTATTAAAAAACGTCTGAAAGTCATGCCGTACGTCCGGGTCTGCATTTTCGTTGATGGTCAGTCCGGCAGAAGTGTGTTTGATAAAGACTACCAGCAGGCCGCTTTCAGGAAGTGCGGGTAGCTGTGAGACAATATCGCGCGTGATTAGGTGAAATCCGCGCGAATAATGAGGTAGTTGGATGTCAAATGTTGTAGCCATATATATTTTAGCTTTTTAAAATTTGGATGGTGGATTCAGATCCACATACGGATCTTTGACGGCTGATTCCATCATCGCGTTGATTGTGATTCCTGTATCTTCTTTATAATTCCTTCTTTTGTTCCATTCACGTATGTCCTTGAGAGTGACATCACGTTTCTTTCTGTTTTGAGGGAAATTACTTTTTCTTTTCCTATCGGCATATTCATCCTTTCTGGCTGCGCTCATCATAGCTTGGATGGCAATGGCTGTTGATTCTTTATATGAAATAGTTTTGTTCATATTTTCTTTTTTTTGATTTTAATCTTTACGCCCTATCTGATACAAAGATACTTTTTTATACTTTTGTACAAAATAAAAATGCAAAATAGTTTATGGAAGATAGAATACAGAAAGCAGTGGAGCTTTTTAAGAGTGGATATAACTGCTCACAGTCGGTGGTAGCGGCTTTTGCGGACATGTATGGATTTACACAGGAACAGGCATTGCGTATGAGTGCTTCTTTTGGCGGGGGCATCGGACGGATGCGTGAAACGTGTGGAGCTGCCTGCGGCATGTTTCTGGTGGCAGGCTTGGAAACCGGTGCTACGGAAGCAACTGACCGGGAAGGAAAAGCTGCCAATTATGCGGTAGTGCAAGAACTGGCGGCTGAATTTAAGAAGCGTAACGGCTCGCTGATTTGTGGCGAATTGTTGGGATTAAAGAAAAAAGAGCCGGTCTCCACTATTCCGGAAGAGCGTACTGCTCAATATTATAGCAAGCGTCCCTGTGCAAAAATGGTTGAAGAAGCGGCAAGAATTTGGTCGGAATATCTCGAAAAGCATCCAAAATGAGCTCCTAAAATGCTTTTTTATTACAAAAACGGTAAAAAAGTGCTCAATAAAGTGTTATATAACATAAAAATAACTATCTTTGCCTCCGAAATAAAATCTGAAAGTCTTTATGGCTGGAAAGATTTTAAGCATGTCTAACTAAAATTGCAAAGCAAATGTTGAAAGAAAAAGCTGGTGTAATTGCAGGTACTATCTGGAATGCACTGAACGAAACAGAAGGAATGACTGCCAAGCAGCTTAAAAAAGCAACTAAATTGGTTGACAAAGATCTGTTTCTCGGCCTTGGCTGGTTATTGAGAGAAGACAAAGTCTCTGTGGAAGAAGTTGAAGGTGAACTCTTCATCAAATTGATCTAAGCGAGTAACTCACTTAAGCAATAAAAAAATGCGTTGGTACATAATCATAATGTTATCAACGCATTTTTTTTTATTCCGCCATTTACGTATCTTTGCACACCAAAAAGATAAAATAATAAGAATTCAGAATGAAGAATATACGCAACTTTTGCATTATTGCTCATATTGACCACGGTAAGTCGACTTTGGCTGACCGTTTGTTGGAGTTTACACATACCATTCAGGTGACTTCCGGGCAGATGCTTGATAATATGGATCTGGAGAAGGAAAGAGGGATCACTATCAAGAGCCATGCTATCCAGATGGAATATACTTATCAGGGTGAAAAGTATATCCTTAACTTGATTGACACCCCGGGACATGTGGACTTTTCGTATGAGGTATCGCGTTCTATTGCTGCGTGTGAAGGTGCGTTGCTGATTGTCGATGCTTCCCAGGGAGTGCAGGCGCAGACGATTTCAAATCTGTATATGGCCATTGAGCATGACCTTGAGATTATTCCGGTGATTAATAAATGTGACATGGCGAGTGCCAATCCCGAAGAAGTGGAAGATGAGATCGTTGAATTGTTGGGCTGCAAACGGGAGGAAGTAATCCGTGCGTCCGGCAAAACGGGGATGGGAGTGGAAGAGATACTGGCGGCTGTGATTGAGCGGATCCCTCATCCGGAAGGAGATGAAGAGGCTCCGTTGCAGGCTTTGATTTTCGACTCTGTATTTAATTCTTTCCGCGGAATTATAGCCTATTTCAAGATCGAAAACGGTATGATTCGCAAGGGAGACAAGGTGAAGTTCTTCAATACAGGAAAAGAGTATGATGCCGATGAAGTAGGGGTGTTGAAAATGGATATGGTGCCTCGTAACGAACTTCGTACGGGAGATGTAGGATATATTATTTCCGGTATCAAAACTTCCAAAGAGGTGAAAGTGGGAGATACCATTACGCATATTGCCCGTCCGTGTGAAAAGGCTATTGCCGGTTTTGAGGAAGTGAAGCCGATGGTATTTGCCGGAGTTTATCCGATTGAAGCGGAGGATTTTGAAGATCTCCGTGCGTCTTTGGAGAAGTTGCAGTTGAATGACGCGTCTTTGACTTTCCAGCCGGAATCTTCGTTGGCTTTGGGTTTTGGCTTCCGTTGTGGTTTCCTCGGATTGCTCCACATGGAGATTGTGCAGGAGCGCTTGGACCGTGAGTTTGATATGAATGTGATTACTACGGTGCCGAACGTTTCTTACCATATATATGATAAGCAAGGTAATATGAAGGAAGTGCATAACCCTGGTGGTATGCCCGACCCGACTATGATTGACCATATCGAAGAGCCGTATATCAAAGCATCTATTATTACTACTACCGATTATATCGGTCCTATCATGACGCTTTGTTTAGGTAAACGTGGTGAATTGATTAAACAGGAATATATCTCCGGTAACCGGGTGGAAATCTATTATAATATGCCTTTGGGAGAAATTGTGATTGACTTTTATGATAAGTTGAAGAGTATTTCCAAAGGGTATGCTTCGTTTGATTATCATCCGAATGGTTTCCGTACTTCTAAACTGGTGAAGTTGGATATCCTCTTGAACGGTGAGCCTGTGGATGCGCTTTCCACTTTGACGCATATTGACAATGCTTACGATATGGGACGCCGGATGTGTGAGAAGTTGAAGGAACTTATTCCGCGTCAACAGTTTGATATTGCCATTCAGGCAGCTATCGGAGCGAAGATTATTTCTCGCGAAACCATTAAGGCGGTTCGTAAGGATGTGACCGCGAAGTGTTATGGTGGCGACGTGAGCCGTAAACGTAAACTGCTTGAAAAACAGAAAAGAGGTAAAAAACGAATGAAACAAATCGGTAACGTGGAAGTGCCGCAGAAAGCCTTCCTCGCCGTACTGAAGCTGGATTAAAAAACACTGCCGCAAGCAATTTTTCAGAGATATGTTCTGAACAAATTGACTTGCGGTTAGTTTTTAATACACCAGGTGATTGCCTTCTGTCTGCAGAGCTTTCCTTGGCAATCATTTTTTAGGAACAAACAACTATAAATATGAGAAAAGTTCTGTCTTTTTCGGGCTTCCTGATGCTGGGGCTCGTCGTTTCGCAATTCCTGCCGATGATGGCAGGGGATGGCTATGGAGCTGTTAAATCCGTATCGAATGTATTGCTCTATGTATGCCTTAGTTTTATAATGATTAATGTAGGCCGTGAATTTGTTCTTGATAAGACACGGTGGAAAAGTTACGCCCAGGATTATTTTATTGCCATGGCTACGGCTGCTTTGCCGTGGTTTATGATTGCCATCTATTATGTGTTTGTATTGCTTCCACCCGATTTTTGGAACAGTTGGGAAGCCTGGAAGGAGAATTTGCTGTTGAGCCGTTTTGCCGCACCGACATCAGCCGGTATTTTGTTTACGATGTTGGCGGCTATCGGGCTAAAGTCCAGTTGGATTTATAAGAAGATACAGGTGTTGGCTATTTTCGATGATTTGGATACGATTCTTTTGATGATTCCTCTTCAGATTATGATGATCGGACTGCGCTGGCAGTTGATTATTGTGGTGGTGATTGTGTTCCTGTTATTATCGATCGGCTGGCAAAGGCTGAATAAATACGATTGGCGTCAGGATTGGAAGGTTATCCTCTTTTATTCAATAATCATATTTTTGGCTACTCAAATTCTTTATCTCGGTAGTAAGGAATTGTATGGGGAGGAGGGAAGTATTCATATTGAAGTCCTGCTGCCTGCATTTGTGCTGGGTATGATTATGAAACATAAGGAACATGATACGCCCGTGGAACGAAAGGTTTCTACCGGAATTTCATTTTTCTTCATGTTCCTGGTGGGGATGAGTATGCCGCATTTTATTGGAGTGAACTTTGCGGAGACTCATGCAGGTGCTTATTCCGTCACCGGTTCGCAGGAGATGATGTCGTGGGGGATGATTATGTTTCATGTAGTGATTGTCTCTTTATTGTCGAATATAGGAAAGCTTTGCCCGATGTTCTTTTACCGTGACCGGAAATTAAGCGAGCGACTGGCTCTTTCTATCGGTATGTTTACCCGTGGTGAGGTAGGAGCCGGAATCATTTTCATTGCATTGGGCTATAACTTGGGTGGTCCGGCGTTGGTAATTTCTGTTCTTACCTTGGTACTGAATCTGATTTTGACAGGAATTTTTGTACTTTGGGTCAAAAATCTTGCTTTAAGGAGTTATACTAATTAGAAAATTCTGTATATTGCAAAACTAATATTATAAAAACATTTCGTTATGACTATTTTGCGGACTATGCGGAACTTCTCGTCTATGAATATCACGGCGAGTATTCTTTTATTCCTGGCTGCTATCTCGGCAGCCATTATTGCGAACTCTTCTGTGGCTCCGGTATATCAGGAATTTTTGTCGCATGAACTTCATTTACAGATAGGAAATTTTAATTTGCTTTCGCATGGTGGGGAAAATCTGCGAATGATTGAGTTTATCAATGATGGTTTGATGACGATTTTCTTTTTATTGGTTGGACTGGAAATCAAACGTGAGTTATTGGTAGGTGAGCTTTCCTCTTTCCGTAAGGCGGCGTTGCCTTTCATTGCCGCTTGTGGTGGGATGTTGTTGCCTGTGATGATCTATTCGCTTATTTGTGTTCCGGGTAGTGAAGGCGGACATGGACTCGCCATTCCTATGGCTACGGATATTGCTTTTTCATTGGGGGTGTTGAGCTTATTAGGCAGCCGTGTGCCGTTGAGTTTGAAGATTTTTTTGACTGCTTTTGCGGTAGTCGATGATATCGGGGGAATTTTGGTGATCGCTCTTTTTTATAGTTCACATGTTGCCTATGGCTATCTTTTGGTAGCTATACTCTTTTATATTTTACTTTATTTTATAGGAAAGTATGGAACGACAAATAAGGTATTCTTCTTGGTGATTGGGGTGATTATCTGGTATTTATTTTTGCAATCCGGTATTCATAGCACTATTTCGGGAGTTATTCTTGCTTTTGTTATTCCCGCTAAACCTCGTCTGAATGTAGGGAAGTACATCGAAAAAATTCGTCATACCATTGCCGGTTTTCCGGCAATGCAATCTGAAAGCATTGTGCTGACTAATGAGCAAATAGCCAAGTTGAAAGAGGTCGAATCGGCTTCCGACCGTGTAATTAGTCCGTTGCAGTCATTAGAAGATAATTTGCATGGAACAGTCAATTATTTGATTCTTCCTCTTTTTGCATTTGTCAATGCCGGCGTTGTGTTTAGTGGGGGAGGCGAATTAGTGGGAGCTGTCAGTATTGCTGTTGCTGCCGGTCTGTTACTGGGAAAATTTATTGGAATATATTTCTTTACCTGGCTGGCTATAAAAATAAGATTGACTCCCATGCCTTTAGGGATGACCTGGAAGAATCTTTCCGGAGTTGCATTGTTGGGAGGTATTGGCTTTACTGTATCACTCTTTATCGCTAATCTTTCTTTTGGGGTAGACTATCCTGTATTATTGAATCAGGCCAAATTTGGTGTATTGACCGGAACCGTACTTTCCGGCTTACTGGGATATGTCGTACTTCGGATTTCGCTTTAATCTGTCGATTCATCGTCTCCATCATCTATCGGAAGAATTTTCATGCTTTCTTCATGTGGCAATTGTTCAACTTGGCGGAGTTTTCGTTCGATAGCGCGAGTCCGCTTACCCATTACTTCTTCTAGTTGGTCGCCGGCATTTTGAAGGTTTTTCTGTACTTTTTCGAGTAGTCCTCCGAATTTGCTGAATTCTGTTTTTACAGCTCCTAATACCGTCCAAACCTCTCCCGTTCGCTTTTGAATAGCTAACGTGCGGAATCCCATTTGCAGGCTATTTAGGATAGCCCCTAGTGTAGTAGGTCCTGTGACAACTATTTTGTAATCTTTTTGCAGAGTTTCTACCAGACTTGTTCTTCGGATTACTTCGGCATAAATGCTTTCAAAAGGCAGAAACATAATGGCGAAGTCTGTGGTAAAAGGAGGATCTACATATTTGTCGTGAATGTCTTTTGCCATTTTTTTGATGGTTGTTTCCAATTGCTTGCCGGACGATTCTATCAATGCAGTATCTCCTGCTTCAAAAGCATCATAATATTGTTCGTACACATCTTTGGGAAATTTAGCGTCGATAGGCAGATAGACGGTGCTGTTCGCATCATCCTTTCCCGGAAGTTTGATTGCAAACTCAACGAATTCGGTTCCGCTTTTCTTGGTTTTTACATTAGCGTCGTATTGTTCCGGACTCATCATCTGCTCTAATAATGCTCCTAACTGAACTTCGCCGAATGTACCACGCATTTTTACATTGCTCAACACCTTCTTTAATCCGCCTACGTCTTGAGCCAGAGATTTCATTTCGCCTAGTCCTTTCTGCACATTCTCAAGTTGTGAGCGGACAATTTCAAATGATTGGCCAATGCGTTCGTTTAATGTCTTTTGCAATTTTTCTTCCACCATTGTCCTCATGTCATCCAACCTCTTTTCGGTCGATTTAATCAATGATTCCTGTTGACGGGCCATCATATCGAATTTCTGACGCTGCAGCTCTCCGTTAGTCAACATATTTTTATGCAATACGTCTTGCAATTGCTGCATATTCTGATTCAGCGTTTGAGTCATCTCCAGGCGGAGTTCCCGGATGCTGCGATTCAGTTCTTCGCGATTCTCCTGCATTTGTTGACGCAAAGCTGTTTGCAGTTGTTCCGCTTGCGTTTGATTATTACCTTTTGTAAGTGACAGTATTAGTAAGACTATCACTAATGCGGCAACAACGATAAGTAAAATTAATTCCATTAATAAGTAAGAATTTCGTTTCCGTTTTCAGTAATCAGAATCATGTTTTCCCATTGGGCGGAGGGGAGTCCGTCGTCGGTGCAGACAGTCCATCCGTCGGCATCATCTATAAAGACTTCGTAGGTTCCCATGTTAATCATGGGTTCGATGGTAAAGGTCATTCCCGGTACGATCATCATGCCTGTACCCCGTCGGCCGAAATGCTCTACGTCCGGTTCCTCATGGAATTGCATCCCTACGCCATGTCCGCAGAGATCACGAACTACGCTGAAACCGTTCTTTTCTGCATGTTCCTGGATGGCGGCGCCTACATCACCCAGTTGTTTCCAGGGTTGTGCGGCGGCAATACCTATTTCCATGCACTCTTTGGTGACTTGTACTAATCTTTGCATGTCAGGATTGACATCGCCAATCATAAACATACGGGATGCATCGGAGAAATATCCTTTGTAAATGGTAGAAACGTCCACATTGATAATGTCTCCGCTTTTCAGAATCTCATTTTTGTTGGGAATACCGTGACAAACCACGTCGTTAATGCTTGTGCATACACTTTTAGGAAATCCTTCGTAGTTGAGTGGGGCAGGGATAGCACCGTGGCTGGTGGTGAAATCATATACCAATACATCAATCTCTTCAGTAGACATTCCTTCGCGAATATTTTCTGAAATATAGTCCAACAGTGCAGTATTGATTTTGGCACTTTCCCGAATACCTTCTAGTTGTTCGGGAGTACGGAGTACTTTACGCGGTGGAAGTTTGTAACCTTGTTTTCTGTATTTCTGTATTTTTGCTTCTACTTCTGCCGGATAATTAGAGGGGGTAAACCGGAATCCCTTGATAAAGTTCTTCATTATGATAGCATATTTAATCGTATGACAAAGGTACGAGAATAAATGGAAAATATGCTTTCTTGCTTTCTAAAACTTTTCGATCCTCAATTATCAATAGGATTTACCATTCGTATGAAACGCTAACTTGAGGTATCCATTCCCATCTTTTTCGTATAGCATTATATTGGTATTGCATCCCTGTTTTGATTTTCCAGTTTTTATTTATTTTGAAAACGACATTACTTCCTAATTTGGTTGGTTCCACTTCGGAGGGGAGCCCTCGGTATCTTCGGGTATCGAGGTTTTGTGAACCATATATATCGAGAGACCATCTGGAGGATAATTTATATTCCATTTGGCTTTGGATATGGAAATGATTGGAATTTTCTGCAAAGTCACTTTTACTATGCAGAATAAGATTCTTGTTTATTCTTAACCAGGAATAAGTGGGTAAAAAGGTGGAACCTGGCTTTTGGAACATCTTGTATGTGTGAATAGAAGGTTTCGAAAAGATTGTGGAAGATTTTAAAGTGGGTAGTGTGGGATCAAAATCTACAAATGGTTTTCGAGAGTACATTTTTTGCTCTACTTTTTCGATAAGCTTTCTGTTTATCTTGATTTCCTGATCGGATTCCAACATTTGCTGAAGTCTCAATGAGTCCTGTTTGCTCCATTCTTGCCCTGCTGCGGATAAGGGGAACAATAATAAACAAAGAATATTCAATTGATATTTCCGAATGTCCATACACTGTGCTAGTAAAGTTTATTGTATGGACGGTGAAAAACAGGATATGCTGCTTTGAACGATTAGTGAATAGTAATTATTTCACATAATATGGGAATACTTTTCTTTTGTTTATGATAGTTTTCTAGCTTTGAAAACGGGTTGTATCTTCTGAATTTCCGATTCAAAGCCAAACCAGTAGCCATGTCCTTCTTCATCGACAGGGAGGAAACATAGTCGTAGATTTTCGCGGTATGCGCCGTATACTACTTCCCAACTTTCAGGAGGTAACTGTCTTTTGGTTCTTACTTTTTCTGCCGGAGCTTTTTTTAATGACATACCTGCTTCTATCCATGCAATACTGACTTGTGTCAGGTAGTCGGGATAATGATTCTTGCAGAAATCATAAAGGATTAATCCTCTTCTTTCCAGGCTAAGAGGAGCGTCGATGACATCTGTCCGGACCAGATGGTCGAGTAGGTCATGTATGAAATGGGGGTTCTCCAAAATTAGTATACGGGTGATATTTCGCCAGGTAGGAGTGTTATAGAAACCGTCTAACAGGCGTGACAGATAATGGGCTGTTTGTAACTCATCTACCGTGATTTCACGGGTTTGAAGTACTTCGTATGGAGGAAGTGGAGAATACTGTATACCTAATTCATCCGCTCTTCTTCGCATTTCGGTGCCCGGAAGTAATTTCAGAGATTCCAGTTGGATTTCTCTTGCGCCATACTCGGTTAAGGTACGGACGTCGTCGAAAATCTCTGATAGATGGTAGAGTGGGAGTCCGGCTATCAAGTCGGCATGAGTTTCCATGTTTTCAAGTGAACATAGATAGTGGAGTCCGGCCAAAGCATCGGGGAGTTTTCCTATTCTTCGACTTTGTTCAAGCACGTTTTCCCGAAGGCTTTGGATACCGGCTTCCAGGTGCAGCAGACCTTTAGGCAGAGTGGCTAATTCCTGTTTGAGTTCATCGGAAAGTAGTGCCGGATGAATTTCCAGATGGAAACAGATGTCCGGGTATTCGCGGAATAAGTTTAATAGCTCTTTTGCCCGTTTATTATTGTAATTGAAAGTACGATCCAGTACTCGCACGTTTTTGATTCCGTGTTCGTGTATCACGTCGAGACGTTCTTTGATTGCTTCGAGAGATAAGGTACGAACCGGCTTTTCACCTCCACTGACACAAAAAGCACAGGTGTTAAAACATCCCCGGGTAGTTTCTAACTGTACAAATGGTTTGCTCCAATTGAAGAAACAGCTTTTTTCGGGAGGAACCAATTCAGAAAAGTTCATGACACGGGCAAGTCCGTTGTCCTGATATTCTCCTGATTCATTCAGGTAACAAAGTCCTGTGATTGATTTCCATTCCTTTCTTGGCTGATTCCACACTTTTAACCATAATGGAAATACTTCTTCGCCTTCTCCGCGAAACACTCCGCTTACAAATTTGTTCTTATATAAGAAAGCTTCATTATCTCCTAAAAAATCGGGACCTCCGAGTATAACACAGCAGTGAGGTAGTAATGCTTTTGCGCGTGAAACGATGTGCAGGAGTTGCTCATGATTGAATAGCCAATTGGTAGCTGCAATGATATCCGGTTGATGGCGGTAGATTTGATTGACGACACTGCCAGTGTTTTCATTGATCGTAGCGGAGACGGTACACCATTCAATGTCTGTATTATTTGCTATTTGGGCATGTAAGGCAGGTAATGCCAACGAAGAATGAGCGTACGAACTATTTAAATCAAGCCAAAGAAGTTTCATGTGGAAATTTTAATATTATCTTTGCAAAGGTACAAAAAACTTGTGGCTTGTGATGTATAGTAAATAAAAAACGCTAATTTTGTATTAATAAACGCAATAAACTAGAGAATTATGGAAATGATAAAGAAATATGCGGGTATCTTGATGATGCTGACTTTATTGGTTGGCTTTACTTCGTGTGAAGACGATGAAGATATTTATGACGATTTGATGGGACGTACTTGGGTTGGTGATTTATGGTTTGGTTCTGACAATAATCCGATAGAAAGTGGTATTCGTTTGGATAACAATGGTTTGGGAATAGATTACCAAGTCTTTGACTACGATGGTATACCTGCCGGTGATTTGCCATTCCGTTGGTGGGTGGATTATGGAACATTGTATCTTGATTATGGTTATGATTTTGCTTTACGTGAGATTAGAGGTGTTCGTGTTAGAGGTCGTTATTTGCAAGGTGATTTGTATCTTGATGGAGAATATATTGATTATATTGAGTTGCAGATGCAATAGAATAAATTATAATTTAAATAGAAAAGGAGTTATATCAATCGATATAACTCCTTTTCTATTTTGAGCATATTGTTTTATTTTTTTAGAAACAACTTCTTAAATTCCGCCGGATAAGGCGTCTCGAACTCCATTAAATCTCCCGTTACCGGATGATAGAAACAAAGTTTGAAGGCATGGAGTGCCAATCGTCCGATAGGGTTGGGAGAATCTTCTCTTCCATATCTTCCGTCGCCGATAATAGGATGGCCTAAATCCTGCATGTGTACACGAATCTGATTCTTTCGGCCAGTTTCCAAATCGAGTTCCAACAGAGAATATCCGTTAGCGCGTTTGATTGTCTTATAGTGGGTAATAGATTTTGATCCACCGTCATCGTATTCACTGGAACTTACGTAAAGTGTTTTATCAGTCAGCCAGGAAACGACTGTATCATAATCTTTTTCCATACTACCTTCCACTACGGCTACATATCGGCGGTCGGTCACTATCTCATGCCAGTTGTCGCGTAGCGTCCGCTGTGTTTTTTCGTCTTTGGCAAACATCATCAGACCGGAAGTATCTCTATCTAAGCGGTGAACGATAAACACACGGAATTGACGTCCGGAGCGTTGCACATATTCATTCAGTATCGTGTAGGCAGTGCGCTCTTTCTGACGCTCCGTATTGACGGATAGAAGTCCTTGCATCTTTTCGACGACAATGATATAGGCGTCTTCATATACAATCTTCAGCAATCTGTTATTAAATTCTTTCTTTCCCTTTTGCTTGCTGATTTTCACTTTCATGCCTGCTTCAAGGGGAAAGTTGAATTGCGTGGTTATCACATTATCAACAAACACGACCCGCTTGCTTAACAACGATTTTAATTTCGTGCGACTTGCATCCGGCATCTTGGCAGCCAGGAACTCCATTAATTCCATGGGCTCTTTGACTGCATAATTGGTATATTGAGCACGTGCTTTTTCAGCAGGAGTTCTTCTAGGTCTTTTTTTCATTTCTTTTTTCTTTTGAGAATTTATTTTTCACCACAGATTACACAGATTAACACAGATTTTTATTACTGATTATTATAATCTGTGCTAATCTGTGGTGAACTCTTTATCGAAGTTCCAGCAACACCACATTTTCTACGTGGTGAGTGTGAGGGAACATATCTACGGGTTGAACAGCCTTCACCTTATACTTTTCATCCAGTAATTGCAGATCCCGCGCTTGAGTAGCAGGATTACAACTAACATATACAATTCGTTTCGGTTCCGCAAACAAAATGACATCAATCACATCCTGGTGCATACCGGCACGGGGAGGGTCTGTGATGATTACGTCGGGGCGTCCATGCTGATTGATGAAATCCTGCGTCAGCATATCTTTCATATCACCGGCATAAAAAATTGCGTTCTTGATATCATTGATCTCTGCATTCACCTTTGCGTCTTCAATAGCTTCCGGCACGTATTCGATACCGATCACCTGACGGGCTTGGCGTGAAACGAAATTGGCAATTGTTCCTGTTCCTGTATAAAGGTCATATACCAGTTCGTTTCCTGTTAATCCGGCAAAGTTACGGGCTATCTTATATAAATTATAAGCCTGTTCCGAGTTAGTCTGATAGAATGATTTCGGGCCGACCTTGAAACGCAGGCCTTCCATCTCTTCAAAGATGTGGTCTTTCCCTTTAAATACGTGAACGTCCAAATCGTTGATGGTATCGTTGCACTTATTATTAATAATGTATAGAAGCGAAGTGATTTCGGGGAAAGAGTCCGCTACGAATTGGAGTAATTGCTTGAACAGTTCCATTTCGTGATCTTCTGTAATCTTGCAAATGACGATTACCATCAGTTCCCCTGTGGAAGATGTGCGTATAATCATATTCCGCAGCATACCTTCCTGTGTGCGCAGATTGATGAAAGAATAATCGTGTTCGTAAGCGTAGTCACGTACTGCGTTCCGGATGCGGTTGGATATATCATCCTGCAACCAGCATTTCTCAATAGCCAGTACTTTGTCGAACGCTCCCGGAATGTGGAAACCTACCGCATTCATCTGATCGTATTTCACGTCCTGACGAACTTCCTCGTTTGTCAACCAGCGCTTATTTGAAAAGGTGAATTCCAGTTTGTTTCTGTAAAACTCCGTTTTGTCAGAACCGAGAATCGGAGAAATCTCGGGAAGTTCGATCTTTCCAATACGTCTCAAATTATCTTCCACTTGCTTTTGCTTATATCTGATCTGCTCTAAATAGGGGAGCACTTGCCACTTGCAGCCACCGCATACGCCATAATGTTGGCAGAAAGGAACAGCGCGATTGGGCGACAGCTCGTGAAACTTTACCGCTTCAGCTTCGGCATATTTATTCTTTTTACGCTTGATTTGCAGGTCTACAACATCACCCGGCACTACATAGGGAACAAAAATCACCAGGTCGTTTACTTTTGCGATGGCTTTTCCTTCGGCAGCCACATCCATGATTGTTACCTTCTCCAATAAGGGAAGCTCTTTTTTCTTTCTTGCCACTTTTACACCAGTCTAATAATTACTTTGCAAAAGTAGGTATTTTTTTTGGAAAAAATTCGGGTATACAGAAATATTCCGGATTGTAATGTCGAAATTGCATTTTGATAGAAAGTTTTTTCGCAAAAAGTTTTCAAGTTTGCGAAATATCCTTAGATTTGCGAACAGAAAAAAGTCATAATGTAACTTTAAACACAATATTATGGATAAAAAAAGAGTTTATACCTTTGGTAATGGTCAGGCAGAAGGAAAGGCTGACATGAAAAATTTGCTCGGTGGTAAGGGAGCCAACCTTGCTGAAATGAATTTAATCGGAATTCCTGTCCCTCCCGGATTCACAATAACTACAGATGTTTGTACGGAATACAATACGTTAGGACGTGATAAAGTGGTTGAGTTGCTGAAAGATGAAGTTGTAAAAGCGATCGCTCATGTGGAAGCGTTGATGAAATCTAAATTCGGTGACGTTGAAAATCCTTTGTTGGTATCTGTACGTTCCGGTGCACGCGCATCTATGCCGGGTATGATGGATACGATCCTGAACCTCGGATTGAATGATGAAGTGGTGGAAGGTATTATCCGTAAAACGGGTAATGCACGTTTTGCATGGGACTCTTATCGTCGTTTTGTACAGATGTACGGTGACGTTGTGTTGGGCATGAAGCCTACCAATAAAGATGATATTGACCCGTTCGAAGCTATCATCGAAGAGGTGAAGAAAGCGAAAGGGGTAGAATTGGATAACGAGTTGAAAGTGGAAGACTTGCAGGAACTCGTAAAGAAATTCAAGGCCGCTGTAAAAGAACAGACCGGAAAAGATTTCCCGACTTGTGCATACGAACAACTTTGGGGAGCTATCTGTGCTGTATTTGATTCATGGATGAATGAACGCGCTATTCTTTATCGTAAGATGGAAGGTATACCTGATGAATGGGGTACAGCTGTCAATGTACAGGCTATGGTGTTCGGTAATATGGGTGATACATCGGCTACAGGTGTTTGTTTCTCACGAGATGCCGGTACAGGCGAAGATCTTTTCAATGGTGAATACCTGATTAACGCACAAGGTGAAGATGTAGTGGCAGGTATCCGTACTCCACAGCAGATCACTAAGATTGGTTCTCAACGTTGGGCTGTATTGGCTGGCATTACCGAAGATGTTCGTGCTGCTAAATTCCCTTCAATGGAAGAAGCAATGCCGGAAATCTATAAAGAACTGGATGCTCTTCAGACTAAACTGGAAAATCATTATAAAGATATGCAGGACATGGAGTTCACCGTACAGGAAGGTAAACTCTGGTTCCTCCAGACACGTAACGGTAAGCGTACAGGTGCTGCCATGGTAAAGATTGCTATGGACTTGCTCCGTCAGGGTATGATTGACGAAAAGACTGCTTTGATGCGCGTGGAACCGAATAAACTTGATGAATTGCTCCACCCTGTATTCGATAAGGATGCTTTGAAGAAAGCCAAAGTGTTGACCCGTGGTCTTCCGGCTTCTCCGGGTGCTGCAACCGGTCAGATCGTATTCTTTGCTGATGACGCTGCCGAATGGCATGCTGCCGGTAAACGTGTGGTGATGGTGCGTATCGAAACTTCTCCAGAAGACTTGGCCGGTATGGCAGTGGCCGAAGGTATTCTTACGGCTCGTGGAGGTATGACTTCTCACGCGGCTGTTGTGGCTCGTGGTATGGGTAAATGCTGCGTATCGGGTGCAGGTGCATTGAACATTGATTATAAAAACCGTACGGTAGAGATTGATGGTGTGTTGCTGAAAGAAGGTGACTATATCTCTTTGAACGGAAGTACAGGTGTAGTATATAATGGTAAGGTAGAAACGAAAGCTGCAGAGCTTTCCGGCGACTTTGCCGAATTGATGACACTGGCTGATAAATATACTCGTTTGCAGGTACGTACCAATGCGGACACTCCTCATGATGCGGAAGTTGCACGTAACTTCGGTGCAGTAGGTATCGGCCTTTGCCGTACAGAACACATGTTCTTCGAAGGCGAAAAGATCAAAGCAATGCGTGAAATGATCCTGGCGGAAAATGCAGAAGGACGTCGGAAAGCATTGGCTAAGATTCTTCCATATCAACAAGAAGACTTCAAAGGTATCTTTAAAGCAATGGCTGGTTGCCCGGTAACCGTTCGTTTGCTTGATCCTCCTTTGCATGAGTTCGTTCCTCACGATTTGAAGGGACAGCAAGAAATGGCGGATACGATGGGTGTAAGCCTGCAATATATCCAGCAACGTGTAGAATCACTGTGTGAACATAACCCGATGTTGGGTCACCGTGGTTGCCGTTTAGGAAATACTTATCCTGAAATTACTCAAATGCAGACACGTGCAATTTTGGGTGCTGCATTGGAACTGAAGAAAGAAGGAGTGGAAACTCATCCGGAAATCATGGTTCCGTTAACCGGTATCTTGTATGAATTCAAGGAGCAGGAAAATGTGATTCGCTCGGAAGCTAAGAAATTGTTTGAGGAAGTAGGAGATAGTATTGACTTCAAAGTAGGTACAATGATCGAGATCCCGCGTGCTGCTTTGACTGCCGACCGTATTGCTTCTTCTGCCGAGTTCTTCTCATTCGGTACAAATGACTTGACGCAGATGACCTTCGGTTATTCTCGTGATGATATAGCTTCTTTCCTTCCTGTTTATCTGGAAAAGAAGATTTTGAAAGTAGACCCGTTCCAGGTTCTCGACCAGAATGGTGTGGGACAGCTGGTACGTATGGCGACAGAAAAAGGCCGTGCTATCCGTCCGGATTTGAAATGTGGTATCTGTGGTGAACATGGTGGTGAGCCTTCTTCTGTGAAGTTCTGTCACCGGGTAGGTTTGAACTACGTTAGTTGTTCTCCATTTAGAGTGCCGATTGCCAGACTGGCGGCGGCGCAGGCAGCGATAGAAGGATAGTCAAATACGCTGGTTAGGTACTTAACTATCTGATAAATAGACTGTAAATACTTGCGAAAGTATTTGCAGTCTATTTTATTTTAGATTATCATTGATTTTTAGTTGGGATTAATAGTATTTCTCAATTCCACCAAATCCTCTGATTTTTTTATTTTCTTTCGTTTTATTGATAAAGTTGTTTAATCGCTTCTCAAATTCTTCAGGTCGTTTTCTGGCTGCTTCAATGTATGCAATTCGGATACGTTTATATGCGTCGGAAAAATGGAGATAATTTTCCCATATTGTCTTATCTTCCTTCAATCTTTCAATTATATCATTGGGGAAAATGAAAGGATCAGACAATACATTTCGTATTTTATCTTCAAATTTGGGGTGTATCATTTTATTTTCCAATAGCCACTTAAGTCTTTCTTTGTTAGCTTGTGAATAGGTACTTTTAGGGTTTCTGGGTGTGAAATGCTGAATTTTATGTTCTTTGTCGAGCGATTTTATTGTACTGTCAATCCACTCGAAACAAAGGGCTTCTTCAACAGCGTCGTTGTATGTGATACTTTTTTCGCCTGAAGACTTGCTGGGAAATACAAACCAAACTTCATTGGCAGTCTCAAAGTTGTCATTCAACCACTTTCGCCAATCTTTTCTGTTCTCGAAATACTTTATTTCTATTGACATAACCAATCGTTTAAACTAACTGTTTTATTGCCTTTACTTTCATAATAACGAAGCATTTTACACTATACAATGTCAGTCAAGCGCGTCTGTGTCTGATGGCTGAAAGGCTTACCACCCGTCAAAGATACTAAATCTTAAAGAAACAGTCCTCATTACTTCTTAAATCCTTTGGCTTATTATGGTATGACAACACTCACTACATGCAATATATTTGAATAAGAATCGATAGCTAGAATTTTGTGTTGCCATATAATATGATGTACAGAGTCTCCGTTAAACATTTATTTGGTGTTTATTATAAAAAACTAACTAAATGCTTGTTTGTTCATAAAAACTGCTTTACATTTGCACCCAGAAATCAATCGACCGAATTGGGGTCTAACGTTTAATTAAAAAAACAAAGAAAATGAAAAAGGGTTTATTATTGGTAGTTGTGATGTTAGCAACTATCGCTGTAAAAGCACAGGACATTTACGTAGGCGGATCTTTGAACGTTTGGCGTAACAGCACAGGCAACACTACTTCTTTTAAAATTGCTCCGGAAATCGGATACAACTTTAATGAAACATGGGCGCTGGGTGCTGAATTAGACTATTCACACAATTATGATGGAGGAGTGACTAAAAATTCAGTATTTGTAGCTCCGTACATTCGTTGGTCTTACTGCGAAACAGGTGCTGTTCGTTTGTTCTTGGACGGAACTGCTGCTGTTGGTTTCGTGAAAGTTAAAGACGGAGACACTAGCAAAGCAGGACAAGTGGGACTTAGACCGGGTATTGCTGTTAAATTGAATGATCACTTCTCTTTTATTGCCAAGTATGGTTTCCTGGGATATCGTAGAAATATAAACACTCTTGGAGATTCTTTTGGTCTTCAACTTACTAGCGAAGACCTTTCAATTGGTTTCCACTACGCATTCTGATAAGAAGAAAAGTAATTCAACAAAATAGGAAAGGGAGTTCTCAAAAATAGGGAATTCCCTTTTTTTATGTATAATCTCTATAAATTACGCACTTGTTAACGAAAAAGTTGTTTAATACAAATTACAATTATACATTTGCATTGTTAAACAATAAGGTCAATAAAAACCTTTAGTATTAATTTAAAACTTTAAAATTATGAAGAAGAGTGTTTTGTTTGTTTTATTTGCGCTGATTTCAGTAGCAGGTTTTTCTCAAATTACAGGTTGGAATGCCAAGGTAGGTATGAACATCAGTAATTACACTGGAGATACTGATATGAATGCTAAGATTGGTTTCAAACTTGGTGGAGGTTTTGAATATGCTTTTAATGATACATGGTCATTGCAGCCTTCATTATACCTGACTAGCAAAGGTGCCAAAAAAGATGAATTGACTATCAACGCTTATTATTTGGAATTACCTGTAATGGCTGCTGCTCGTTTTAATGTTGCAGACAATACTAATCTTGTGGTTAATGCAGGTCCTTATTTGGCATGTGGAATTGCAGGAAAATCGAAAATGGATATGGGTAATGTAGAGTATAAGGAAGATACGTTTGGTGACGATGCTTTGAAGCGTTTTGATGCAGGTCTTGGTGTAGGAGTTGCATTGGAATTTGGTAAAATCATTGCAGGCTTGGAAGGTCAGTTCGGTTTAGTTGACGTACAAAAAGTTGGTAATCCTAAGAACATGAACTTTTCTATTGTTGTAGGATATAAGTTCTGATAAGAAAACACTGAAAAAATAGAGAGCCGTTGCAGAAGGTAATTCGCAACGGCTTTTTAATATTTCATGATTGGGAAAAACACTTCTCTTATTGGATAAAATGAGGAAGCATAACCAGTTAGTTTTATGATCGGTTATATTTATTAATCTGATAGTTTCTTCAGCTTTTTGAAATGCTCGATTACGGCTAAATAATTTTGGTCCTGACAAGCGTCGAATCTATTCCAGAGATCTCCTAAGACAACAGCCCCTCCGAAACCGAAATCCTTAATCTCCAATAAATTGTCTTCATTGATACCTCCCAATGCCATCACTTTCGAGTCGATAATCTTGGCTCTTTGTGCTTCGCGTAACTCTTCGGCAGTGTATGTTGAATAGTAATTCACTTTAGAGATACTGTCATAGATAGGGCTCATAAAAACATAGTCGTAAAAGTGCTTTCTGTTTTTTACCTCCTCCACTGAATGGCAGGAACAACTGATATGACCATAATAATCATGCGGTTCTTTGGGGTTACGTGCATTCAGGTGGATTCCCATCAGGTTGAATTCTTCTTTCAGATAAAAATGCTCATGTGTAACGATGCGACGGTGATATTTATCCGGAATAAGTGTCAATAGCCGTTCCGAATACATAGCCGGAGTCTCCGGCTTCCTAAGATGTAGGACATCCAGCCCCTCTTCGAAAAGAGCGGTAATAATCTTATCTTCTTCGACGAAGAAAGTAGGGGTGGTAACTACAATTAGTTTCATTTCTTTTGTTAAAATTGGATTGTTTAGCAAAGTTACTAATTAACTATGTCAGAAACCAACCTTTATAGTGAAAATTTGTTAGATTGCAGTGTCCGCAGGTCAATTGTCCATAGTTCGCCGGCTAAAACATCACCAAAACCACAGATTATTTTCAGTACTTCCGTAGCTTCAATGCTCCCTACAATGGCAGGAGTAACCCCCATCACTCCTTTGGGTGGAGGAGGCATCCGTTGCATTTCTTCTTCATCGGGATAAAGATCCCGGTAGTTTTTCTTTTGATTTCCGTAGTTGAACACAGAAACCTGTCCTTCAAAACCGCAGATAGCACCATATACGTAGGGCTTTTTCTGTGCAATGCAAATGTCGTTAATCAGGTAGCGGGTGGCAAAGTTGTCGCAGCCATCCACCACTATATCATATTCCTGAATGATATCATACGCATTGTCTTTCGTCAGCCGGGCAGCGTAGGGGTGTATTTCGATCTCACTGTTAAGAGCGGAGAGCCGTTCCGCAGCACAGATAGCTTTGGGTTTACCTAACCCCTTTTCGGAATAGAGCACTTGTCGTTGCAGGTTGGTGACGCTTACTAAGTCATCATCTACCAGCCCCAGGCATCCCACACCAGCACCTGCCAGGTAGAGAGCGATGGGAGAGCCCAGCCCTCCCACGCCTACAATAAGCACTTTGGCTTCCTGCAGTTTCTTCTGACCTTCTTCTCCGACTTCGGGAAGTATAATTTGTCTGTCGTATCGCATCTGTTTATCTTTTAAAATCAAAAGACTGATCCCAATCTTTCCAGACGGGTTCACGACCCAGTTTTTTCAAATCACGTTCCACTTCAACCGCCTTTCGCTCATCACTTACGTGAAATTGTTCCAGGGTTTGAGGATAACTGAAATATCCTCCCGGTTCAGTTTTACTTTCCGCACTCATGGTGGTTACGCCAAGTGTTGCCATGTGGTTTCGGATTTCTGCGCTCTCACGGGTAGAATAAGAGATATCTACATCATGGTCGAAGATTCGCATGGCGAATGTAAGTTGGGCGAGTTCCCGGTCATTCATGACTACATTCGGCTGGAATCCGCCGTTTTCAGACGGGCGCATACGCGGGAAGTTTACGCTGTATTTCGTTTTCCAGTAATGTTTCTGTAAATAACGCAGATGATAAGCCATCATCGTTACGTCGGTTCGCCATTCCTCCAGGCCGATCAGGACACCCATACCAATCTTGTGTACACCTGCCTGTCCCATGCGGTCGAAGCCGTTTACACGCCATTCGAATTTTGACTTCATGCCTCTTGGATGATACGTTTTGTAATTTGCTTTATGGTAAGTCTCTTGAAAACAGATCACTCCGTTCAGGCCATGATTGGTTAGCTCCTTGTATTCTTCCGCTTTAAGAGGCATTACTTCAATTTGCAGGTTGCTGAAATAAGGCTTTGCCAAATCCAACGCCCGGGCAATGTATGGGACACCTGCTGCGGCCGGGTTTTCACCGGTTACAAGCAGTAGATTCTCAAAAGGAGCCAACCGTTTGATGGCTTTGTATTCATTGACAATCTCTTCCTCTGTCAATATCGTTCTCTTCATCGGATTGCTGATGTGAAAACCGCAATAGACACAGGAATTGGTACATGAATTAGTCAGGTAGAGCGGTACAAACATAGAGATTGTCTTACCGAACCGTTCCATTGTATATTTCTGACTAAGGCGTGCCATCACTTCCAGATAAGGAGTGGCGGCAGGTGAAATCAGCGCCATAAAGTCGTTGACATCCAGATGCTCTTTTTTACCCAACGCACGGCGTACGTCAGCATCTGTTTTGGAATAGATGGCTTTTGTCGTCTCTTCCCAGGATATTTTTTCTAATTCGTCTGAGAACATTTTATTCAATTATAAATTAAAAATTGAAAATTAAAATGAGGGGAGAGAGGTAGGTCAGTGGCCCGACGTTTTGTTTCTCCCCACTCATTATTTATTGCCTTTGGCACTTTTCTTTAAATCGCGTGACAATCTCATTGCACAGAAATTAGGTCCGCACATCGTACAATATTCTCCATCGATATGGTGTCCTGCACGGAAATAGGTCTGCGCCCGTTCCGGATCGAGAGACAGGTCGAACTGGTCTTTCCAGCGGAACTCATAGCGAGCTTTACTCAATGCGTTGTCGCGTACCTGTGCACCCGGGTGTCCTTTTGCCAGGTCAGCGGCATGAGCGGCTATCTTGTAGGTAATAACTCCTACGCGTACGTCTTCTTTATCAGGTAAGGCAAGGTGTTCTTTCGGGGTGACATAACAAAGCATAGCCGTCCCCAACCATCCGATTTGTGCGGCACCGATAGCAGAAGTGATATGGTCGTATCCGGGAGCAATATCCGTCACCAACGGGCCGAGCGTGTAGAAAGGGGCGTCATGGCATTTTTCAATCTGACGTTCCATGTTCTCTTTAATTTTATGCATCGGAACGTGTCCGGGGCCTTCAATAAATGCCTGAACATTTTTATCCCAGGCACGGAGCACCAGCTCTCCCATGGTATCGAGTTCGGCAAACTGCGCTTCATCGTTTGCGTCGTAGATAGAACCCGGACGAAGTCCGTCACCTAATGACACGGCTACGTCATATTGTGCCAGAATATCACAGATATCGTCAAAATGATCGTATAAGAAACTTTCCTGATCGTGTACGAGGCACCATTTACTCATAATACTTCCTCCACGGCTGACAATGCCGCACAAGCGATTATCGGCAAGATGAACATTATGACGGCGAATCCCTGCATGGATGGTAAAGTAATCTACCCCTTGTTCACATTGTTCAATCAATGTGTCCCGGTAGATTTCCCAGGTGAGGTCTTCCACTATGCCATTCACTTTTTCAAGTGCCTGATAAATAGGAACAGTGCCTACCGGTACGGGACAATTGCGGATAATCCATTCACGTGTTTCATGGATGTTTTCTCCTGTGGAAAGATCCATCAACGTGTCTCCACCCCATTTACAGCTCCACAGTGCTTTCTCCACTTCTTCATCAATGCTGGAGGTAGTAGCCGAATTTCCGATGTTCGTATTGATTTTTACAAAGAAGTTACGTCCGATAATCATCGGTTCAGCTTCCGGGTGGTTGATGTTGGCCGGTAGTACAGCACGTCCCTCCGCAATCTCCTGACGAACAAATTCGGGGGTAATGTGAGTTTTAATTCCCAGTTCCTCACAATTCATATTTTCGCGGATCGCTACGTATTCCATTTCAGGAGTGATAATTCCTCTTTTGGCATACGCCATTTGGGTGATTGCTTCCCCTTTTTTAGCGCGATAGGGCAGGGCGATGTGTTCGAAACGTAAGTGATCGAGACTTTTATCATCTCTTCTCATTTGTCCGTATTCCGAAGTAATTTCAGGCAACTGTTCCACGTCACCACGACTCACGATCCATTCTTCACGCATGCGGGGCAGTCCTTTTTTGAGGTCAATGTTCATTTCCGCATCACTGAACGGTCCGCTGGTATCATATACATATATTTCCGGATTTGGTGTTGCTATCTTTTCTTCGCCTTCAAAGCTGACACTGGGCACTTGCTCCACTTTCCGCATGGCAACGCGGATATTCGGATAAAGTTTACCGGGTAAATAGACTTTCTGCGAACGGGGGAATTTTATTTTTTGTTCCATAGTTTATTTGTTTTAATCAAGAAAAGCCGTTAGAGGTGAACTTGCTTCTGCTACGAAGTCGACGGCTTGTAATCCTAATCCTGCTTTGTAAGCCTGTCTTCCGGCTTCTGTAGCTGCTTTGAATGCTTTAGCCATTTCTACCGGATTTCCGGCAACGGCTATTGCAGTATTCACTAATACAGCGGAAGCTCCCAGTTCCATTGCTTCGGCAGCATGGCTTGGCGCGCCGATACCGGCATCCACTACCACCGGGATACCTGCCTGTTCGATAATGATTTGCAGGAATTCTTTTGTCTGCAATCCTTTGTTCGTACCGATGGGTGCACCGAGCGGCATAACGGTAGCTGCGCCTGCTTCTTCCAGCCGTTTGCAGAGTACAGGGTCAGCCTGGCAATAAGGTAACACGATAAAGCCCAGTTTCACCAGTTCTTCCGTAGCTTTCAGTGTTTCGATAGAGTCGGGGAGCAGATAGCGCGGGTCCGGATGAATTTCCAGTTTCAGCCAGTTTGTTCCAAAGGCTTCGCGAGCCAGTTGCGCGGCGAAAACAGCCTCTTCCGCGTTACGTACACCGGAGGTGTTGGGCAATAACTGAATATTCGGATGAATGATATGTTTCATCATGTCGTCCTCTTTGTTATCCATGTCGATTCGTTTCATGGCAACAGTTACCATTTCCGTACCCGAAGCCAGAATAGCTTGTTCCATTACTTCATTGGAATTGAATTTTCCTGTTCCTAGAAAAAGACGGGAGTTAAATTCGCGTCCCGCAATTACTAACTTTTCCATTCTATATATTTTAGTTGATTATTTAAATGCTGATTTTTTGAGACAGAAGAACATAAGAACAAAAATAAAACAGTAGGAATAATTATCTAAGTGCAGCTTTTATGTTCTTTTGTTCTTCTGTCTGAATTAAAATTCCATTTATCATTTGACAAATTATAGATCACTTTCAATGATTCTACGTGTTTTTTCTACCGGATTATCTGCTCCGAGAATAGTTCCTGACAGGGCTATTCCATTTACTCCTGTATGAAGTATGGCAGGAATATCCTCAAAAGTGATTCCTCCGATAGCTACAACGGGGATTTCGATATTCGCTTCCTTCATCTGTGAAAGAATAGAAGAATAGCCCTCTAAACCCAGTACAGGGCTTAGATTCTTTTTAGTGGTAGTAAACCGGAAAGGACCGATGCCGAGATAATCGGCTCCGGCACGATAGTGCTGTACGACATCTTCGAAAGTGTTTGCAGTGCCACCGATAATAAAGGCTTCACCAAGTATTTGGCGGGCCTGGTCGATAGGCATATCCTTTTTGCCTAGATGTACACCGTCCACTTCCAGCTTTTTGGCCAGTTCGACGTGGTCATCCAGAATCAGGATTGCTTCGTGCTCTTTGCAAAGCGGCTTCAGTTGCAGGGCTACTGCTTCCACTTCTTCGAGAAGAGCGTCTTTCATACGTAGCTGGATCCATTTGCATCCGCCTTCGAGTGCCATACGTGCCGATTCGAGGTACGAATACCGTTCGGTCTGATGCGTGATAAATTGTAGACTAATCATCTCCTTATCCTCCGCAAGCCGCTTTGATAATCACCAGGTTATCGTTCTCGTGTAGAATGAAACACTCCCATTCGGTACGGGGAATCATTTTGTTGTTTACGGCGATAGCAATGCCTTGAACCGGAAGTTCGAGCTGTGCTGTCAGTTGTGTAAGGGTAGAGTCAGGAGACATTTCCACCTCTTTGTTGTTCACTTGTACTTTCATTGTCCTATCAGAATAAATAAGTTGAAAGTAAATACAAAGAGCGTGCTTAAATGGAAAGGCGATAAGAAGAAACACAATCCCTACGTCAGTATTAACTGCCTCAGGTTCCTAGGGTATAATCTCAGCCCCTCATGGGGCACCCCTTTGTCTTTACGGGAGCAAAGTAAGCAAAAAAGAAACAGAAAAACACTAAATCAGTCGATTTTTTTTCATTTTTCTGTTGATTCCTGTTTTTTGATGGGATGAGAAAAGATAAATCGGGCGCCATTTTTGTAGCTCTTGTCAATCCATATATCACCTCCCATATATTGGATGGTCAGTTTACAGATAGCCAGTCCCAACCCTGTACCTTGCACGAATTCATTCAGCTTTTCGAAACGTTGGAATACGAGTTCCTGTTTATCTTCGGGGATTCCCGTGCCGGTATCTGTCACCGAGAACAGCATACATTGCTTTTCTTCGTCCACTTCATAATCCAGCGTGATACTTCCTCCGGCAGGAGTGAATTTCAAGGCATTATTCAGCAGGTTGATAATAATCTGTTGCAGACGCAACGGGTCCGTGTAGAGCATGTAAGGCTCCTTAGGCATTTGGAGTTTGATGTCTACATCCACTGTCTTGTTCCGGTTGGTGAGAGTAATCATATTCTGGCAATGGTTCACCAGCTCGCACCATTCATAGTTGAATTGCAGCTTTCCTGATTCCAGGCGTGATATATCCAGTACATCGCTAATCAGTTGGAGCAATAAATTGGAATTAGTCTGGACGATATCGGCGTATTCTTTCAGTTCATCATTCTGCTCTACCGAACCGATAATCAGGCTGGAGAAACCGACAATTGCGTTTAAAGGTGTCCGTATCTCATGGCTCATATTCGAGACAAAAGCACTTTTTAATTGATTAGCTTCTTCGGCGCGCTCTTTGGCGTCGCGTAATTCGATTTCAGACTCTTCCAGTTTCTTTTTATCTTCCCGCAATTGTTGCGTGGTTCTTTCAAGGTGATTTTTCAGGATTTTCGTCCGGTAATAGTAATACAGGGAAATCATCAGACTTCCTACTAATACGAGGAAGATAATCAGGATAAATTGCACTTCTGTCTTGTAGGCTACAAAGAAGGGGATAGGCTGATTGATAACCATTGAGTTGACAGGCAACTTCTTGTTTTCAAATCCCCATTCCTTTAGTTTCTTCGCGTCAAATTTATATCGGTTGGGTAAGACATTGATGCTGCTGATACCCGTTTCCTTCTGGTCTAAAAAGCGGTAAGCATATTCTCCCATATTTTTTCCCACTCCTTCATATTGCGGGACATATCCTCCGATGGCCCAATAGCCTATTGCGGTGGAAGTCATACTGAACACAGGCAGGAGAGGATTGGCTTTGGAAAAAGCATAAACGGAGTTGTTCATGTAAGTGATCCCCCGGCTGTCAATTCTCCAGATACCAAGAAGCATTGCTGTGTTTCTGGGAAGATTGCGCAATTGATTGGCAGCCATATCGAGTGTGTGGATGCGACCGTCAATATAGGTGATGGATAACTGCGGGAAATGTTGCAGGTTTTTCTTGAACCATGCCAGTTCGGCAAGTCCGTTATAGGTATTATCCGATACAAATACCAGGTGCTCTGTGTCCGGGTAGAAATCCTGTATCATTTCGATATCTTTGCTGATGTTATATTCGTATGTATCACAGTATTTTACGTTGTACTCCTTCATTCGTTCCGTTAAGTTGATACTTACAGGATTATAGTTCCGCATATCGATTGAATCCTCCGGAATACGGATGCCGTTGCGTGATGCCATTGCGCAGAAAACAGGAAGCTGTTTATATTTCTCATCTTCAAGATGAAGGAAACTGCTCCATGCTTCACCACCCAAAAGAATTACTAATTTAGCTTTCGGATGTTTGTCTAAAATATCGGTTAATGTTTTTTTCCATTGGTGTGCCTGCGTTAAATCCGTCGCATTCATGTTTTCTACAATGGTCGAATATCTTCCTCCCAACTGGGTGTAGGTTTCTATAAATGTGCTGATGTTATCGTAGGTATATTTAGTGTCAGAATTGTATGAGGTAATGAACAGGATCTCTTCCTCTGGTTCTTCTGTGGCGGCAGCGTTGCAGAAAAGGGGGAAGAAAAGAAGAACGGCAATGGAGACAATAAATCGTATCTCTTTTCTTTTATATAGTACCATAATTGTTTGTTATGCTGGTTTATGGGTTGCAAAAATACAACTAATGCGTTTGATATACAATAAAAGTTTGTTTTTTTAGTCTGTAAAAAAGGTCGCTGTGAAAACACAACGACCTTTTTCATAAGTATAGTTTTGCTAGTAAATCCGGTTACATTCTTTTTTCAACCACATCCCAGTCGATGATGTCCCACAGGGCATTTACGTGGTCGGCGCGGCGGTTCTGATAATCCAGATAATAGGAGTGTTCCCAAACGTCAAATCCGAGAAGTGGTTTCAAACCGGCACGTACCGGATTGCTTCCGTTGGCTTCTTTAGTGATTTTCAGTTTACCGTCTTTCCCAACGGATAGCCAAGCCCATCCTGAACCGAACAATCCGACTGCTGCTGCGTTGAATTCTTTCTTGAAGTTTTCAAAGCTACCGAAGTCGCGTTTGATAGCTTCTCCCAGTTTGCCTGCTGGTTCCTTCTTTGAGGGTTTCGGGGCGAATTGCAGGAAGTACAGATTGTGATTCAATACTTGTCCGGCGTTATTGAATATAGCTCCGTCCGGTGCGGTTGCAACGATTTCTTCTACCGTTTTACCTTCATATTCTGTTCCGGGCACGAGGCTATTCAGATTATTTACATACGTTTGTAGATGTTTTCCGTAATGGAAATCTATTGTTTGCTGACTGATTACAGGTTCCAACGCATTGTTTGCGTAAGGAAGTTTAGGCATTTCGTAAGTCATGGTCATCATAATTAAAGACATTAATATAGTATTCATAATGTTACAAGTTTTAATTGGCTTGTTATACTATAATAACAGAAGCCTTCTGCAAAATGTTCACAGCATCTTACTTTATTTGTAAATGTACTGTATACGTTCCACCTCTTTCGGGTGATCGCGGTTGGTCCGGCAGACCCATTGGCCCGTATTGTCATATTCATAATAAGAATTGCCGTCAATCCGGTTCCCGTATTTATCATACAGGCAAGTCAGGCATCCGGACGTTTTTTGGTTATTACCCAAAATCCGTTGGTAGACAATCTGCGACAGATAACCGTATTTATCGTATTCATAAGCATCTTTTTGTGAAATAATCTGATCCGAAGAGTTGGCAAAAAGCAAGTTTTGATGTTGGGATGAAATCAATCTTCCTTTATCATCATATTTGTTGGCGGTGTATGCCTGAAGTTCTCCGTTCTTATTATATTCTTTGGTTTCGGTCAATAATCCCTGTTTATTGTAGGAGCTTATGACGACTCTTCCGTCTGCATACTTGAGCGAATCACTCTCGATACTTCCATCGGTACCGATGCGGCGTGTCCGCCGGTAGAGATCCGTTTTGGTTTTCGGATTCGTTTGTACCTCAAAGATGCAGTGACCTTGCGGGTCGTATAATCTATTCGTCTGTATTTCATTGCCTGGCTGCCCGTTCTTCATGGTAAGTGCCAGGGTGGAGACGAGCTGTCCTTTATCGTCATACGAATAAGTGGTCGAGGTGGTCCCTGTACTGTCGTTTTCCGCAGACTTTATCAATCGCCCTCCATTATAGTATTTCACGGAAGTAGGGGTGGATATGATTGTTTGCAGAATAAAAGGTGCCCGCAGTGCGTTGGCCTGGTCGCGAAATTCCTTGTATCTGTGTGTACAAAGAAAATCCTGCAACATACTTAACGATTCGGAACTGACAATGGCAGGTTTTAAAAGCTCAAAATCCGCTTTTTCACTAAGATATTCAAGGTCATCCAGGTGCGTACGTGCTGTGGAAGTCAGGTAAGGTGATTGCTTATAGTCGTCAATGATCTGTCGGATAGCTGTTGCATTTCCTTTCTCCCGGAGGCTGTCAATTCCTTGAAACAGAAAATCGTCGTATAATGTGCGGACTTCCGAAAGGAAGGGACGTGTATCTTTATCAGTGAAGAATTTCTGCATGGCGGCATTATCAAAGAATGCTTTGAAATTCGCAGAGGTCGGATTACTCTTTACAATCTGATAAAGCCGTTTGTTTTCCGCAGTGTTGATTTGAGAGATAAACTTGCCGTTCGGATATTCCGAGATATACGTTTGATAGATGTTCAGCGCAGGTGTTTTCAGCATCCCTTCCAGTAGGGCCAGTTCGCGGATGTCCCGCACCTTTTGCAAGAGGGCGGAGTCTGCCGGATAGCCGCTTGACTGGATGCTGTCCATCAATGTCTTGCTAAAGGGAATCTGCTCTTTCGATGCTTCCAGGATGGAGATAACAGCCTGTTCCGCTTTGTCTTGTACGTTGGAAAGCTGTATTTTCTCTTCTTCGCAGATATTCGGAAAATAAGCTTTCGTAGCTTGTTCGTAACAGCCGAAATAGTTGGTGGCGGCTTGCTCACTTTGTTTGTTCCACAATTCGTTGAGAACGTCCAACAATGCCAGTTCTTCGGCATAATAGGTTTGCGTCTCGTCATCTATCTTATCACGGTTTTTCTGCCATTTGTCGGCGTCATTATCGTTCAGATACCTTAGCAGCTTTTCCAAGCGGCTCTGCTTTTGTGCCATTGCCTGTGGAATGCAGGCAACCAGAAACAAACTTAAAATAATTGATAAAAATATACTCCTTTTCATTGCTTTTTGGGGTTAGGTTAAAATAGTTAGTGATGAAAATTCATAAAAATACCTTCATTCTCGAATGAATATTATACTTTTGTATTGAGAACAAATTTGAGTGCCAAGGGTTTGTTAAAAATCCACATTGTTTTTATAATGCTGTTATGAATACCAATTATATAGATGAATTGAACGAGAGTCAGTGTGCAGCAGTGACTTATAATGACGGTCCTTCGCTGGTGATAGCCGGTGCGGGTTCGGGGAAGACGCGTGTGTTGACTTATAAAATCGCTTACTTGCTGGAGCAGGAGAACGGGTATAATCCGTGGAATATCCTTGCGCTAACCTTTACTAATAAGGCTGCGCGCGAGATGAAAGAGCGTATTGCCCGGCAGGTAGGTATGGAACGGGCACGTTATTTGTGGATGGGTACTTTCCATTCCATTTTCTCACGTATTCTTCGTGCCGAAGCACAATATATCGGATTTACTTCCCAGTTTACCATTTATGATACGGCTGATAGTAAGAGCCTGCTTCGTTCCATCATCAAAGAGATGGGGTTGGACGAGAAAACTTATAAGCCGGGAGTAGTGCAGGCACGCATCTCCAATGCAAAAAACCATTTGGTCACTCCTACGGGGTACGCTGCCAATAAAGAGGCTTACGAAGGAGATATGGCTGCCAAGATGCCTGCTATCCGTGACATCTATACTCGTTATTGGGACAGATGCCGTCAGGCGGGAGCGATGGATTTTGATGATTTATTGGTATATACCTATATTCTGTTTCGTGACTTTCCGGAAGTGCTGGCACGCTATCGGGAACAGTTCCGTTATGTGTTGGTGGATGAGTATCAGGATACGAATTATGCGCAGCATAGCATTGTTCTGCAACTGACAAAGGAGAATCAACGTGTCTGTGTGGTGGGAGATGATGCGCAAAGTATCTATTCTTTCCGTGGGGCGGATATTGATAATATTCTCTATTTTACAAAAATCTATCCCAATACGAAAGTCTTTAAACTGGAACAGAATTATCGTTCCACGCAAACTATTGTTTGTGCTGCCAATAGCCTGATTGAAAAGAACGAACGTCAGATACGGAAAGCTGTGTTTTCGGAGAAAGAAAAAGGGGAACCCATCGGTGTGTTTCAGGCGTATAGTGATGTGGAAGAGGGTGATATTGTGGCTAATAAGATTGTGGAGTTACGTCGGGAATATTACTACGGATATGCTGAATTTGCCATTCTATATCGTACGAATGCGCAAAGCCGTATTTTCGAAGAGGCTCTTCGGAAACGGAGTATGCCTTATAAGATTTACGGGGGACTCTCGTTCTATCAGCGGAAAGAGATAAAAGATGTGATTGCTTATTTCCGTTTGGTGGTGAATCCGAATGATGAAGAAGCATTTAAGCGAATCATTAATTATCCGGCTCGTGGCATTGGAGATACGACGGTCGGGAAGATTATATCGGCGGCTACCAATCATGGCGTAAGTCTTTGGGTGGCAGTCTGCGAACCATTGAGTTACGGACTGGATATAAATAAAGGAACTCATGCAAAACTGCAGGGCTTTCGTGAACTGATAGAAGGTTTTATTGCCGATCAGGCGGATAAGAACGCTTATGAAATAGGAACGGATATTATCCGTCAGTCCGGTATTATCAATGATGTTTGTCAGGACACATCCCCCGAGAATTTAAGTCGTAAGGAAAATATAGAAGAGTTGGTGAATGGTATGAATGACTTCTGCGCTTTGCGGCAGGAGGAAGGCAATCCGAATGTGTTTCTTACTGATTTCCTTTCGGAGATTGCGTTGCTCACCGATCAGGATTCAGACAAGGCGGATGATGGAGAAAAGGTAACGTTGATGACCGTCCATTCGGCTAAAGGATTGGAGTTTAAGAATGTATTTGTGGTTGGTTTGGAAGAAAATCTGTTTCCCAGTGGGATGGTAGGAGATTCTCCCCGGGCGCTGGAAGAAGAACGTCGCTTGTTCTATGTAGCTATTACCCGTGCGGAAGAACATTGTTATCTGTCTTTTGCTAAAACACGTTTCCGTTACGGAAAGATGGAGTTTGGAAGTCCCAGTCGTTTCCTGCGTGATATTGATGTTGATTATTTGCGGTTGCCGCATGAAGCAGGAGTGAGCCGTGCTGTGGATGAAGGAGCGGGACGTTTCCGCAGGGAGATTGAAGGGGGCTTTGCCCGTTCTGCTTCTCCGTCGCGTGCGCCTTTCGGTAGTAATTCTTCCGAGCAGCGTGAACGTCCGAAAGCGCAGATTATTGCTCCCAGTGTGCCGAGAAATTTGAAGAAGGTAAGTGCTGTTGGTGGAAGTAGCAGTGCGCAGATGGCGTCTTCCGGTTCAGCATCGGTAGCAGGAGTACAAGTCGGACAGATGATAGAGCACGAACGTTTCGGATTGGGCGAAGTGCTGAAAGTGGAAGGAACGGGAGACAATGCGAAAGCCACTATTCATTTTAAAAATGCGGGTGACAAACAACTATTGTTGCGTTTCGCTCGTTTTAAAGTGGTAGAATAAATAATAACACTAAATAGAGAGGCTCATGAAGAAACAACTAACAGTAATTTTGCTTTCCGCTTTGCTTTTGAGTGGATGTGCGTCGGGGCGTATGGGAAATCCGGGAGCTATCATGGCAGGTGCTTCTATTGGAGGTAGTCTGGGAAGTTCGATAGGCGGACTTATCGGAGATAATAATCATGGCTGGAGGGGCGGTTATCGTGGCTCTGCTATTGGAAATATCGTAGGAACCATTGCCGGTGCGGCTATTGGAAATGCGTTGACGGCACCGAGACAAGAGCAAATAGAGGAGGATGCGTATATTCCTGAAGTGCGGGAAGTACGTGTGCAAAAGTATAAGAAGCAGCCGCAAGTGCAGCCGCCCATTTCTCAACTGAAATTGCGCAAAATCCGTTTCATTGATGATAATCGTAGTCATGTGATTGATGCGGGAGAAAATAGCAAGATTATTTTTGAGATTATGAATGAAGGGAGAAAGCCTGTCTATAATGTGGTTCCTGTGGTAGAAACGGTAGGAAAGGTGAAGCATCTCGGCATCTCTCCTTCGGTGATGATTGAGGAAATTCTTCCGGGTGAGGGTATCCGTTATACGGCTTCGATCCATGCAGGTGAAAGGTTGAAAGACGGTGAAGTGACATTCCGTGTCGCAGTGGCGGACGAGAATGGAATGATTTGTGATTCGCAGGAATTTACCTTGCCTACACAGCGCGGAAACTAGAGTTAAAAGCCCGAAATATTCGGTTTAAATATAGTGACGGTATTTGCCTTGGATAGTGACGCTATCCTAAGCATATACCGTCACTATATTGGTGGGATAGCGTCACTATTTTAATGGCTATTAATAAGGTAGTTCTTTAGATAAGTTTATGTGAATCGAACAATGCAATTGAATGATATTGTAGGGTTTTATAATAATATTAAGTGTCATGTAATCATTTTATTTCGTATCTTTGTTCATATTTCCAATAAAAGCATTAGAGTGGTATGAAAGAGACATTTAGAAGATATCCTATCGGAATACAGAATTTTGAGGATTTACGTAATAATGATTGTGTGTATATTGATAAAACTGCATTAATTTATCATTTGACTCATACAAATAAGATTTATTTCCTTAGTCGTCCGCGTCGCTTTGGAAAAAGTCTTCTAGTCTCTACTCTTGAAGCTTATTTTTCCGGAAAGAAAGAGTTGTTCGAAGGATTGGCTATGGAACAGTTAGAGAAAGAATGGACTGTTTATCCTGTGTTGCATATTGATTTTAGTAGAACGAAATACACCACAATCGAAGATTTGCAAGAGCAATTGAATCTTTATCTAAGCGAATGGGAGAGGACTTATGGGAAAAATGAAGAAGAAACGAGCTATGCAGCCCGTTTAACCGGTTTGCTTCAACGAATCTACCAACAGACAGGAAAGCAGGCTGTTGTATTGATTGACGAATATGATGCACCTTTATTGGATAGTAATAGCGACTCTGCTTTACAAGGACAATTGCGAACTGAAATGCGGAAGTTTTTCAGTCCTCTTAAAGCGCAAGGGCAATATCTTCGTTTCTTGTTTCTGACAGGAATCAGCAAGTTCAGTCAGATGAGTATATTTAGTGAGCTGAATAACTTGCAGAATATCAGTATGAGCGATGATTATAGTGCTATTTGTGGTATTACAGAGCAAGAGTTGCTAAGTCAGATGCAACCGGATATTGAGAGGATAGCTCAAGCGAATAATGAAACCTATGAAGAAGCTTGTCGGCATTTGAAACGGCAGTATGACGGTTATCATTTCAGCAAGATTTGTGAAGATATTTACAATCCGTTCAGCCTTTTCAATGCATTTTCGCAAAGAGATTATAAGAGCTTTTGGTTTTCTACCGGCACGCCTACTTTCTTGATTGAAATGTTACAGCGAATGGACTTCAGTCTTACTCTATTGGAAAAGATGGAAGTGAAAGACGAAGATTTTGATAAAGCGACAGAGGTTATTACCGATCCGATTCCTGTACTTTATCAGAGTGGCTATTTGACTATTAAAGGATATGAACCTCTCTTTCGTACATATACATTAGGTTATCCCAACGAAGAAGTTAAGATAGGCTTTATTGAGACTCTGATCCCTTCCTATCTCAATCAACCGACACGTGAAAGTAATTTTTATGTAGTCTCTTTTGTAAGAGACCTGATGAAAGGTGATATTGAGCAGTGCCTTCTTCGTACTCGTTCTTTCTTTTCTTCTATACCTTATGATTTGGAGAATAATCAGGAAAAGCACTATCAGACTATTTTCTATTTGTTATTCCGTTTGATGGGGCAATATGTGGATGTAGAGGTTAAGAATGCTATTGGTAGGGCTGATGTGGTAATCAAGATGCCTGATGCGATTTATGTGTTTGAATTTAAGGTAGACGGAACTCCCGAAGAAGCGTTGGCACAAATTAATAGTAAACAGTATGCCATTCCTTATGAGGTAGAGCATCGCAAGGTTGTTAAAGTTGGAGTGAATTTCGATAGTACAACGCGGACTTTGGGACAGTGGAAGATAGAATATTCTTAGTAGAAAGAAATTGAAGCATATATACTTGAAATCAAACATTTTCTGCTTACCTTTGTTAGCTTGAAACAAGATAACAAGAAAGGAGACGAACTTATGTCAAGTAATTATATTCGTTTCGATTGGGCTATGAAACGTTTATTGCGTAATAAAGCCAATTTTGCAGTTCTTGAGGGCTTTCTAACTACTCTTTTGAATGAAAAGATAATCATTCGGAAGCTTTTAGAGAGTGAAAGCAATCAAGAAGATGAGTTTGATAAGTATAATCGTGTAGATATGCTTGCTGAAAACTCGAAAGGTGAACTTATTCTGATTGAAGTTCAGAATAATAATGAGTATGCTTATTTTCAACGTATGCTGTTTGGTACTTCAAAATTAGTAACCGAGTATATTAATCGTGGAGAAGGTTATGATAAGGTACGTAAAGTATATAGTGTCAATATTGTCTATTTTTCTTTAGGTAGTGGCAAAGATACCGTATATCACGGTAAAACGGAATTCCGGGGAATTCATCAGGGAGATATGCTTGAACTGACTCCTTTTCAAAAACAAACTTTTAAAGTGGATACAGTAAGTCAACTTTATCCTGAATATTATATTTTGAAGGTCAATGATTTTAATCAGGTAGCTAAAAGTCCGTTGGAAGAATGGATCTATTATCTGAATACAGGTGATATTCCTGATAGTGCGACTGCTCCAGGTTTAACAGAAGCCCGTGAACGATTAAAACTTGACAAGATGACTAAAGCAGAGCTTGATGCTTACTATCGCCATTTGGATAATATTGTCATATTAAAAGATAATATATTTACGGAACGTGCAGAAGGACGTGCAGAAGGACATGCTGAAGGTCGTGTAGAGGGTCATGCTGAAGGACGTGTGGAAGGTATTAATGAAGGCCGTCTGGAAGAGAAAAGGGAAGCAGCAAGCAATATGAAGACTCTGAATATTCCTCTTGATGTTATTTCGCAAGTCACAGGCTTGTCCATAGAAGAAATAAAGGCGTTGTAATAAACGCCTCTATATAATTGTTAGTATCCTATATCATCTTAGACATGATATAGGATTTTTTTATATATGGAAGTCTTGAAATGAGAACATACATAAAAATAGGATATTTGATGCGTTTCTCCTGCTTGAATTTAAGACAGAGTCTTGTATGCGAATAAATATGTGAGTAATTAGGGATTGTGGGAATCCGTGGTGCTTTGTTTTTAGGTTATTTGGATGCTTATTGTTTGCTGTAAAGAGGATATTTGCGGATATTCGTTTGATTATTTGATAAGTACTTTCTTTTTGCTATATTTGATTTGGATGGAATATAGTGTGAAATAGCTGAAAATATACCGATAAACTCGGGTCTCACCGATGAATGTATTGTTCCTCGGTGAGGAAGGAAGCGACGCACACCGGGCAACGAGTCGTTCCTCGGTGAGGAACAAAGCTTAGTTAGCGGTAAATAATTCGTTTTTTATCCCTTATTTATGTAATATTTAGTCTGAAAACGGTATATTCTTGCATTGATTTATGCATTTATTTCTCTCTTTGCTTCATTTTTACTTTAAAATTAAACAGGTAAATCTTAAAAATAGGACAGGTGCTTTTACTATATGGGTGAAAAGGTTGATAACTTATTCTCTAACGTCCCTGCTAGAAAATCGCAGGAATATGTTTTTTGTAGTATGGTATTATCTGTCTAACTCGTCGATTGATGTAAAAAATGTTATCTTTGTGCTCGAAAAGGATATAAAATGAAACACGATGAGAACTAAAAATATTATTCTGTTAGCTGTTATTGCTTGTATTGGTGTAGTTGCATTCTTTTTTGCTTGCAAGTACTCTTATGAATCTAAGCTATCTGCGCTTAAAGAGGAGGCGAAAGAAGCTTTTATTAAGGCATTTAATCAGGAACTGAAAAGTCGGAATGTGGAAGGGGAAGGTCCTTTGATGCTTACTCTTCCGGATGTATCAAATGTGGGATTTACAGAATTACCGGATTCGGTAATCTATGCAGATTCTACAGGTGTATATAAGTTAAAGTTAGATAAGGCAAAACATTACAACAATATAACGACAGATACTAGTGTTCGTTTGCTGCATAGCGTTGCTTTTAAAGAACATCCCATTCAGCCAGATTCATTGAATCTTATTTGGAAAAAGTATTTAAACGAGTCGGGTATCTCAATGGAAGCAGCATTATATGTTTCCGTTGTAGATAGGCTTGGTGATGTGACATCAGCATCTACCTCTTATAGTGAATGGCGTAAGTTCTCAAATTTGGTGTTTATTGTTTCTATAGGCTATGCTTGTGAAATAGAGGTAATGGCTTATCTTCATTATTCTGTTTGGAATATGCTATATATGGAAATCATTTTGGGTTTATTGATATACATCGTTTGTATATATATGATTTACAAATTTATTTTATTTGTTCAAAATAAAATATTTTCTATAAGAAAGAAGGAAGTTATAGAAAAGCCTGTTATAAAAATAGTGAAAGAAATGAATGATAGTTCTTCTATACGTTCTTATAAATTACATGAAGGTTTTATATTTCATGCAGATCAAAAAGTAATAGAGTTTAATGGGCGACAAAAGTATTTGCAGCCACAGCCTAGTAAGCTATTGGAGCTTTTTCTTAGAATGGAAGAAACAGGATATGTTTTAAAAAATAGTGATATTAGTGAGAATTTGTGGTCTGATGGAAGTGCTACAAATGATCGAATTCATAAAGCGGTAGCACGTTTGCGTTCTAACATAAAAGAGTTAGATTCTTCTATTGATATAGAAAAATGTGTAGATGGGTATCAATTGGTTCTATAATCTAAAATTCTTTTAATAGCTATAAACCTCGATGAAATGGCAATTTTTAGATAATTGTAATATCTCTTTAGATTATAATTTATAGTAGGTCAGAAATGGTCAGCCACATTTTATAGCTTCTTTTTGCCAGTTTACTACCTTTGTTCACATATTAATCTTATAACAAAAAGCAATATGAGAAAACTGGTATTCTTCTTATTTTTATGTCTAATGGTGTATTTAACGGTAAAACGTCCAGCTAATCACCACGTTTCATTCAATACATTACTCAATTATAATATAGAGGCTTTAGCTGCGGGTGAAGGTACAAATATGTATAAATGTTTGGGATCAGGATCTGTAGATTGTCCGATAGCTCATGCTAAAGTTAAATATGTCTTTGGAGGATACAGCCTTGAGGAATGATATTAAGTATCTGTTTTTTTTCTTTTTATTTCTGATTTCTTGTAGTAAGAAACATAAAGAATATGCGGACAATGTATTTGCTTATTCTGAATTTCCACGAGAAAAAGAGCTAAAAGGAGAAGTCATAGAGCTTGATACAGCCCTGTTACGCTATCCATTTAGGATACGAATTGAAGAAGATAAAGCTATTGTAATGGATTTACATGGTCTTGATCATTATGGACACTTATTCCAATATCCTAGTTTTCAGTATTTATCTTCTTTTGGCAAGCGTGGTGATTCACCTACAGAAATGTTATCAATGGAGAATTTTCGTTTGCAGGATCGTGGAGTCTGGACATTGGATGCCAATAAAAGTGAATTAACTAGGTTAGACTTTTCTTCATCCGGTGATTCACTGCTTCGTGACGAAACGGTAACATTGGATGAAGATATACTTCGACCACTTGATTTTGCTATATATAATGATACAATGTTTATTATTCCTGACTATTCCGGTGAAAATCGTTTATGTCGAGTTAACTGTAATGGGAGGCTTATAGATAAGATAGGGGTTATTCCGACTATTAATGAAAAAGCATTGAAAAATGCTTGTCCAGCGTTAGCCCAAGCATGGAGGAGCTTCCTTGACTACAATCCTAACAATGGAATATTGGCGGCAGTTACCCAATTGGGAGAAGTCGTTGAAGTTTATAATTTGAAAGATAGTACTCATATTATTTGTATCGGTGAGCACGGTGACCCTGAATTCAAAGTATCAGATGGATATGGTATGCCAACAGGTATTATGGGTTTTAGTGATGTACAAGTAACAGATAGTGCCATTTATACTGTATTTCATGGAACGTCTTTTAAGGAGATAGCAAGACAAAGCGGAAGGTTTCCTGATGGAGGAAAGTATATTTATGTATTTAGTTTGAAAGGAGAACCGTTATGTAAATATGTGCTCGACCATTATATATATGGTATTTGGGTGGATGAAGCTACGAAAACGATAATAGCGACAGATGTAAATAACGATCAGCCAATACTAAAGTTTAACTTTGGCTGAATGAGATAATTAACTTGATTAAAAGGAGCAGAATGATGAGTTTGTTCATCTTGCAGGATTTGCTTACATATCATCTGCTCCTTAACCCCTAAAAAGAAAGGAGGTTATTCCGATACAAACATAAGAATAAAATATTAATGTAGCAAACTATTGCTATTCTGTTGAAAGGATAAATACAGAAGAAATAAAAGTGTTTACTAATATAAAATATTGATATGAGAAAGAAATTCTTAGGTATAGTAGTTGTAGTTATGGTTGTAATAGCTGCAGGTTATAATATTTACATGTTAAAGGGTGGAATGAATCTATCTAATTTGGTTCTTAATAATGTAGAGGCCTTGGCTGATTATGGTGAAACAACCCCTTACGATTGTTATATGGGACATTGTTGTTATGACCCTGCATATGATTGCTTTGGAAGTTCTGACAGGTGGCATTATTGTCCAAATATGAGAAGCTATTGATGTCTAATTAGCTAAGATTATGTCAAAGGTCCTAGATTTAATGGTGTTCATATATGAGACTTTAATATGGAGTTTTTGACATAATCTAAATTTATAATAATATTAATGATGAAACTAGTTATTATAATAACTTTGCTATTAGGTACTTTTAAACTTAATGCTCAAAATTTAGATCAGGTTATTGAGGAGTATATACGTAAAAATAATGTAGTTACAGTATCTGAGAAAGATACAACTTATTATAAAACAGGAAAACCTTATATGAAAAAGTACTCTTCAGGAGTTAAAAGTCTATCAGTCCCTAAAGGTGCTATTCCAATTCCAATGCCTACAGGGACTAATGATGTAAGAGGGAAATTCTATTCTGCTTATGTTAATAATAATGTATGTATGACACTTTATCTTGTACAGTTAGTTAATGGGAAAGAAGTCGTTACAGCAATTAATGGTGGGGAAATAGTAAAAAATAATAGAGCTCGGGTTGATGTATTGTTAGATTATAAAGAGTTTCATAAAGCTACTATTTATTGCTATTTTATGAATGGAGTAGTATTTGGTGCTCCTTTTGCTATGTTAAAAGACTGTGTTGTTAAAATCTGTAACTATACAAAAGGGGATTTAATCTTAGATAAAGATATACCAGCATTATTGATATATGAAGAGGAGAAAGGCTCAATAAAAAGAGAAAAACTAATTGAGAAAATGAGAAACGGGAAGTTTTTATTTTTTGATAAGCAGAAATATGAAGATATTTATAAACAATTAGGTGATTATTGCATCATCTATTATAGACTAACAAAAAATGGAGAAAAATAATAAAAGTATACGTATATTGATGTCTGTATTCTTAGTACTTCTAAGTTCATGTCAAAGTAATGAGAAATATTCAGATGCAGAATGTATATCTTTTTCTGATTTTGGAGAAGTTATTTATTTGAAAGGGGATAGTGTTGCTTTTGATGATATCTTATTGAAACCAGTTAAAATACATTTAGTTGACTCTATTTTAATTATGAAAAATAGGAATACTGAATACGCTTATTATATATTTAACATTTTAACTAAAAAGAAGATAGGTGAACGTGTCTCTTTTGGTATTGGACCTAATGAAATGATTGATCCTCGTTTTATTCCTTCAACAGACGATAATGCTTGGATATTTGATAAAAATAGGAAAATACTGAATATTTGTGATCGTCAGAAGTTTTTGAAAGAGGAAAATTTAGAAATAAATAAAACCATTGAATTTGAAGATTTTTGTGACAATATAGTCTTTATTCCTTCCAAAGGTTTCATAGCTTCAGTTTTTAAATTGAACAATAAAAGATTTGGATTATTTAATTTAGAAGGGGATACAATTTGTTACAAAGGTGAATACCCTACTCTTTCTAGCTTGCAAACGAATATTGAGCAGGTAGAAGGATTTATAAATGAATTTACAGCTAATGTAGAGGAAGATAGAGTTTTTGTTTCATATAAAAGAACGGATTTAATTGAATGTTATGATACTGATATGAATCTTATAAAAAGAATCCATGGACCTGAACATTTCTTTCCTGAAGTTCATCAAGTCGGTGATCGAATAAGAACGAATAAAGGGACTGAGAGAGATGCTTATTCGTTTCCATTATCAGTAGGAAAGAAAGTATTTGTTCTTTATTCAGGGAAAGTCTTTAATCCAAGAAATCATGATTATTTGAAAGATAAAATTCTTGTTTTTGATTGGAATGGAAATCCGCAACAGTGTTATCAATTAGATATTCCTATTTTTGATTTTGCTGTAGATGAAAAGTCCAGAATAATTTATGGACTAACAGATAAGCCGGAGAGTCATATTATACAATTTAAATTTTAATATTTATGAGGAATTCATTGATTGTAATATGTATTATAATATGGACTTCTTGCCAAAATGTAGAAAGAACTTATCTTGTGAATACAGTAAAAGAGTGGGAGGGAAAGAAAATTAAATTTCCAACAGAATCTGTTTTTACACAGTATATGTGTGATACGATGAAATATGATACAGATTCGGATTTCAAATTAATGATTTATGTAGACTCTACTGGATGTACTAGTTGTAAACTACAATTACATAAATGGAAAAGCTTCTTGAATGAAATGGATTCTGTTACTAATGATAAGATTGCTCTTCTTTTCTATGTATGTCCTAAAGATAAGAGGGAATTTGAGCATATATTGAAACGTGATAAATTTGATTATCCAATATGTGTTGATGAATACGATTCTCTTAACATTATGAATAACTTTTCTTCAGATCCCAGATTTCAAGTGTTTTTATTGGATAAGGAGAATAGGGTAATTGTCGTTGGCAATCCTATTCTTAATCCGAAGATTAAAGATTTATATTGTAACATACTTTTTGGTGCAAATATTAGAGGGATGAATCAAATACCTCAAACACAAATAACTGTTACCGAGCAAATAATAAATATGGGGAATTTTTCATGGAAAGATAGTCAGCAAAAAGATTTGATAATGAGAAATGTTGGTCATTTTCCATTGGTTATAAATGAGGTATTGACCTCTTGTGGATGTATGACAGTTGAATATCTCAAAGAACCTGTCCAACCAGGTAAGAGCTTGAATTTGAAAATAAAATATCAAGCAGATCATCCTGAACATTTCAATAAAACGATAACAGTGCATTGTAATGCAGAAGGCTCTCCATTCCATTTGAAAATTAGTGGAAATGCAAAATGAGTAAATAAAAAGAGGTTTGATGAAGTATTTAGGATATATTCAATTTATAGTTTTTGTACTACTTATTTGGCTAGGATGGCAAATGATAGATAGGATTACATTCAGAGAAGAAATGAAAACTCCTCTCGGAGCTGCTTTGCAATCTGCTAAAAACAACAGGAAAGAATTGGAAAAAGTACTCCGTCATTATCAAAAGAATCCTACTGATAGCTTAAAATATAAAGCAGCTTGCTTTCTGATAGAAAATATGCCTTTTTATACCTATTCCTATGGAGAACAATTAGAGAATTATAAGTCTTATTATGCTTGGCTAAAAGTACGTAAGAGTAAAACAGCGCAACAAATTTCGGATTCAGTCAAGAAAGTTTTCGGTCCAATGAAAGAACCCAAGAAGAAATGTGATATTATGGAAATAGATTCTGCTTATTTATGTCATAATATTGATTGGGCGTTTAAGGTTTGGCAGGAGCAACCGTGGGGAAAGAATATTCCATTTGAAACATTTTGTGAATACTTGTTGTCTTATCGAATCGGTGATGAACCATTAGCTTATTGGCGTGAGACATATTATGAAAAATACAACTCACTGCTGGATTCATTGCGCATGTCCAGTACCTTAGATAAGGAGGATCCATTAGTGGCAGCCAGATACTTAATGGCCAGACTACCAGATAAAAAAACGTTTTATACTTCTATAGCTCCTTTTTCTTTCGGACATATCGGACCTGAATTCGTACAGTATCAAGTCGGAAGCTGTAAAGAATTGACTGATTTTCAAATATATTTATTCCGCGCTTTAGGCATTCCTTGTGCAATAGATTACCTACCTGCACGTAATGATACGAATGCTGGTCATTTTTGGGTAATAGTCTGGGATAAAAATGGAGAAGGATATATGTCTGACTTTATGACATATTTAACGCGTGTTCGCAAATGTGCTTTGTATCGGCAGGGAGGAGCAGCCAAGATGTATAGATACACATTTAGTGTGAACAGAGAACTACATGAACAGATGGCACAATATGGAGAGGAGGTGCATCCGTTTTGGCATATTCCTAAGTTTAAGGACGTAACTTTTGATTATGCATATTCATATCAAAAGAATCTGACCATTCCTTTGGAAAAACAATATAAAGATAAGAGGGATGGAAAGATTGCTTATTTATGTGCTAGTAATAGAGATCGTTGGAATCCGATTGATTGGACAGAATACGATGCCGGTCATTTGGCTTTTCGATATGTTCGTAAAGGGGCAGTTTTAAGAGTTGCCACTTATGAAAATGGGTCATTACATTTCTTGACTGATCCTTTTTATCTAGATAAAGAAACTAACTCCCCTCACTATTATTCCGTCGGGAAAAAGACGCAAGATATGGTTTTGTATGCTAAGTTTAATCTTAAAGAAGAAAGTAGTTTTAGAAACAGAATGATAGGGGGTGTTTTTACCGGGAGCAGTCGTTCGGATTTCTTGGATGAAGATACATTGTTTATTATACAAAGTAAACCTGCTCGTTTGAATACTGCTGTAAAATGCTGGTCTGATAAAGAATACCGCTATCTTAGATATATCGGTCGACCTAAAGCCCATTGTAATGTTTCAGAAGTTGCCTTTTATGAAAAGAATGATACTGTTGCTTTAACGGGAAAGATAATAGGAACTCCCGAACACGAAAAAAAGAATGAGGATCATGATTATACCAATGTCTTTGACGGGAAAACATGGACTTCTTTTGATTATTCCAAACCCACCGGTGGATGGGCGGGATTGGATTTAGGAAGAGAAGTAAAAGTCGATCGTATAGTTTATACTCCGCGCAACAGGGATAATTATGTTCGACCTGGTGATGTATATGAATTATTCTACTGTGATAGAGACTGGCAATCTGCCGGGACAATCAAGGCGACTGCCGATTCACTGGTGTTTCGGAATATTCCGGAAAATGCATTATTACTTTTACGAAACCATACTCGTGGAAAGGATGAAAGAATTTTTGTTTATGAAAATGGAGAACAACAATGGAGGTAAGGTTTAATATCAGACAAGTTGTAATGTGGAGGATAGTTTTATTTTCAGGAATTATCTCCTTGATATGTGCTTGTTCTTATTCCGGTAAGAAGGTGTGTCCTCCTTTTGATATTTCTTTCTCCGGACATACGTTGTTGGCTATAGCTCCCGGTTTTACCATAAAGGCAACAGAAGATACTTTAAATAAAACCTATCCGTGCTTAAGAACGGGGAAAATATTTCCGATGGCGGGTATTTTAAAGGTGGATGGTAAATCTTACCGTTTTTTAGGAGGAGATTCGTTACGTATATCCTCTCTAGCCCCTCTTTCAAACGAGAACCTGGGATGGCAGGGAAAATATTCTTATTTATTTCCGGGCAGAGGATGGGAACAAAGGGAGTATAATGATTCTTTGTGGAATAAGGGTAAAGGTGCCTTCGGTTCGGAAAATGGGAAGTTTCAAGCCCATACAGTATGGGGAGCGAAAAATATATATGTTCGCAGGCACATTACCATTGCTAACAAAGATACTTTAAAAGAACGCAAAGTCTATCTCCGTTATATTTATGATGATCAAATAAAGCTTTATTGTAATGGAGAATATTTGTTAGGGGAAGAAACATTTCTTCCTCAAACGGGATGTTATCGTTTAACGGATGAAACAGTAGCTCAAATTATTAATGGTGATAATGTTATGGCAGCTTATGGGGGTAATACGGAAGGTACTGCTTTTTTGGATTTTGGTTTATATGTGGAAAATAAGACTTATGCTGATGTGAAACCTGCAATATTGAAACAAATGAATATGCAGGCTACACAGACTCATTACGTTTTTCAATGTGGAGATGTGGAGCTTCTGATTGATTTTGTTTCACCTTCCTTGTCGGAGAAATGGGATATGACAGGATGGCCTGTAGGTTTTCTTTCTTATCAGATTCAGGCAGAAGATGAAAAGGAGCATACAGTGGAAATTCTGTTTGATGTAGATATGGAGTGGTTATTGGGTAGGAGCAAGGTGGATAGTTGGTGTGAACAGAATTGGCGTTTTGCCAAGTCCGACAGTTTATATTTAGCTATGGAGGCGAATGAATCAACTTTCTCTAGTGAGGATGGTCATGTTATTTTATCTCAAAAGTTAAGCGCAAAGAATGAGGATAAAGGTGTATTGCTAATAGGGTATGAGGAAGGGCAGACTTTACAATATGGGGGTGAAAGTTTGTTCCCTCTTTGGAAGAAAAATAGAACAGGCGAAATAAAAGAATTAATGAAATCTGTTGGGGATAGATGGCAGGAACTTAAAGAAGAATGTGATAAACAGGATTGTCAGTGGAGTGCCAGAGCTTTTCAAGTAGGTGGTGAAACATTTGCAGGACAGATGCTTCCTTCTTATCGTAATTTTATATCTTCCCATAGATTTGTGTTATCATCAGAGAATAAAATATTTTGCTTTGGAGATACTTTAGGTAATATCAGGGAGGCTTATGAGAGTTTTTCTACTTTGCTCTATTTTAATCGTATCGACTGGATGAAAAGCATATTGGATCCTATATTTGAATATTGTGAAGATAATCATTGGGTAAAGAGATATCCGCCTTATGATATAGGTTTGTACCCTATTATTAATAAGCAGGTAAAATTGGATGATAATGCGGTGGCGGTAGCTGCTGATATGTTGATGATGACTGCTGTGATTGTAGAAGTGGAACAGGATTTCGGTTATGCTGATGCGCATTGGAATCTGTTGTGTTTATGGGCAGATTATTTGCGGGAGAAGATGAAGAAAGAAGTTTATCCCTGTGAAGGGTTGTTGAATGAGGATGATGAACGTGTGAAATGCGTGTTGGGGCTTATGGCTTATCGTAAACTAATTCAACTGAAAGAAAGCGTATGAGCAAAGTGAGGAAAATCTTGGCAATATTAGAGAATCTGGCGTTTTTCGTATTCTGCATGGTGCTCATTCTCTTTTTGGTACAACTATTTTGTTTTACCTCGTTTAAAATACCTTCGGATTCTATGGAACCGGTACTAAAGGATGGAGATCGGATACTGGTTAATAAGATGATAAAGGGAGCTAGGTTATTTAATGTGTTTGCTGCTTTAGATAATGAAGACGTTATTGTTCATCGAATGCCCGGATGGGGAAACTTTAAGAGAAATGATATACTGGTTTTTAATTTTCCTTATCAGCAAAATCGTTGGGATAGTATTCGAATGGACGTGATGCAGTATTATGTGAAGCGGTGTATCGCTCTGCCTGGAGACACATTGGAAATCAGAGGCGGATTTTATAAGGTACGAGGTTGCAATGAACAGGTGGGGAATTATCAGGCCCAACAGTATATTGCAAATTTGCAGCATCCGAAGCAGCATGGGATTGTTTTTGGCACATTTCCATATAATAAACAACTTAAGTGGAATATTCGTGAATTCGGACCATTGCCTGTTCCACAGAAAGGACAAGTGGTAGAAATGGACCGCACGACTTATCATTTATACAAGCAATTGATAGTTTGGGAACAAAAGAAGAAACTGCGTCTGAAAGACGGACAGGTGTTATTGGGAGACAGTCTGATTTCTCGGTATCGTTTTAAAAAGAACTATTATTTTGTGTCTGGTGATAATATGGCTAATTCGCAGGATTCAAGGTATTGGGGGATGCTGCCGGAAGAATATATTGTAGGCAAGGCAACCCGTATATGGTATTCAGAAGACAAATTTACGGATAAACCTCGTTGGGATAGGATCATGAAGAAAATCAAATAAGGAATGAAAGTCAAGTTGGAATTGAAGCAAATAACGAAAGAGAATATGGCGGCTGTAATAACTATTACAGGAGTTGCGGCAATTTTGTGCGTAGTAGCTTTTTCTACTCCAAATGACATCCTTGTTGGCGAAATGGCATATCAAAAACTATGGTTGGGACGTATGGCCGTTGTTTTTGTCATTTGTTGTCTGCTTTCTTTTTGCTTGAATAGAAAACAAAATCTGTCTTTTCCGTCAATAGTGACGTGGGTATTGATTGTGTTGGGAGGGATTGAGGCGATATGGGGATTGAGGCAGATATATGGTTTTGCTGTTTCTAATCACTCCTTATATGCACTTACGGGATCCTTCTATAATCCGGGACCTTACTCGGGATATTTGGCAATGATATTTCCGCTTTGCCTACATGAATGGCTCAATTTGAAAGAAAAGACGGAACGTACATGGATAGAACTGGGAAAGTATTACATGGCATTAGGAGTGATGCTGTTGATTCTTTGTGTACTACCTGCCGGAATGAGTCGTTCGGCTTGGATTGCTGCCGCAGTATCGGGCGCATGGGTGTATGGAATGCACGTCTCATGGGGAAGTAGACTGAAGACGATTAGAAAGAGATATAAGAAAAAAGTAGTGTTGGCTTGTATCGCAGGAGGCATTATATTCATAATGATTGTTTACTCACTTTTTCAGTTAAAAGCAACTTCTGCCAACGGACGCCTGTTCATGTGGAAAATCAGTACTCTTGCTATCGCTGAAAGTCCTGTTGTAGGACATGGAATAGGGAATTTTATTTCAGTCTATGGCAGGACACAAGAGAGATATTTTGCAAACGAAGAGTATTCGGAAACGGAAGAATTGGTGGCAGGTAGTCCGGAATATGCTTTTAATGAATATCTTCAAATAGCAATAGAGTATGGAATCCCTTTTTTATTTGTCGTTTTACTAGTAATTGCATTTTGTCTCTGGGAAGGGAGTAGTGAAGGACGAACAGGCATTTGCGGTGGTGTAATTTCTGTTTTAGTATTTGCTTTTTCTTCTTATCCGATGCAGATTCCCGGATTTGCTGTGACGTTCTATTTTCTGCTGGCTGCTTGTGTTATTGGACGTTCGAAAATAATGTTATTACTTTTTATTTCGATGATAGCATTATTGGGAACCTATTATTGGAAAAACAATCAATATGTTGTATGTAAGGATTGGTATCGCAGTAAAATGCTTTATAATATAGGGGGATATCAGTCGGCTAAAGAAGAATATGAAAAGTTATATCCTGACTTAAAGAATCAGGGAGCATTTCTTTTTGAGTACGGGTATTGTTTGCATAAATTAAAACAATATGATAGTTCGACTATAGTTCTGGAAGAGGCAATGAAGCACAGTTGCGACCCAATGATCTTAAATATTATAGGTAAGAACTATCAGGCAGTAGGAAAGTATAAGAAAGCGGAAGAGAGTCTGATTCGATCTACGCATCGACTTCCGGGACGAATTTATCCATATTATCTTCTGGCCAAGCTGTATGCGGAGTCGGAATACCAACAACCTGAAAAATTAAAGCGTATGGTTGAGGTTGTACTGACAAAAGAACCGAAGGTGCAATCGACGGCTGTAAAAGAAATGAGAGAGGAAGTAAAGAAATTATTGAAACAAATAAACTGATAAATATGATGAAACACAATGGTACATGGTTATTGTCATGTCTGGCATTAGGAATGCTGATAACATCTTGTTCTAACAAAAAGAGCGATGTGAATAAACAGGAACAAGGTGTTTCCACTGTTCTTCCTGATGCTAAGAATGAAGTCACTACTCAAATTCTAAAGAGCCGTAATTTTCATCACGAATTAGTCAGTAACGGTAAAGTAAGTGCTCTCGGACAGGCTGATCTTCGTTTTGAGACAAGTGAAGTGATCGCCCGTATCTATGTGAAGAATGGCGAACATGTACATAAAGGGCAGAAATTAGCTGAACTGGATAAATTTCGCTTGGAGCAGAAGCTATCCCAAGCGGAAGATGCTTTATTGAAAGCCGAATTGGAACTGAAAGATGTATTGATCGGACAGGGATATACCTCCGAAGATTTCAGCAAAGTGCCTGTGGAAACAATGAGACTTGCGAAAGTGAAGAGTGGATATGAGCAGTCGAGATCTCAATATGAATTGATGAAAAGAGAAACAGAACATGCTACACTGGTTGCTCCTTTCGATGGAATAGTGGCTAATCTGTTTTCTAAACCATATAATTTAGCTAATACTTCCGAGGTGTTTTGTACGGTTATTGATACCCGTGGGATGGAAGCTGATTTTACAGTGTTGGAGAATGAGTTGGCTTTTATTAAAACAGGTGATAAGGTGATGATTACTCCTTATGCCGGAGGAGATTCGTTTGAAGGCAGCGTATCTGAAATCAATCCATTGGTAGATTCGAACGGAATGGTAAAGGTGAAGGCTGTAGTAAACGGACAAGGAAAACTGTTCAGTGGTATGAATGTAAGGGTAAGTGTTAGAAGAAGTTTAGGGCAACAATTGGTCATTCCTAAAACGGCTGTTGTGTTACGCTCCGGTAAGCAAGTGGTATTTACTTTACAAGAAGGCAAGGCTATGTGGAATTATGTGCATACAGGATTGGAAAATGCAACGGAATATGTTGTTTCGGATAAATCACAGAAAGGGATTGAAGAGGGGTTACTGGAGGGAGATACGATTATTGTGACCGGAAATCTGAATCTGGCACATGAAGCGGCAGTAAATGTAAGATAATCTGTGCCAAAATCGAGTAATTATGATAAAATTTTTAATCCAGCGTCCTATTGCCGTATTGATGGCTTTTACTGCCTGTTTTATAATCGGGCTGGTGACATATAATACTTTGCCTATATCATTGCTTCCGGATATTGCCATTCCGGAGATAACGATACAGGTGTCTGCCGCCAATACCTCTGCCCGTGAACTGGAAAACACGATTGTGAAACCTTTACGGGGACAACTGATTCAGGTGTCTACATTGAAAGATATTCATAGTGAATCGAGAGACGGAGCAGGTATGATCCATCTGTCTTTTGATTTCGGTACTAATACGGATCTTGCCTTTATAGAGGTCAATGAAAAAATAGACGCTGCAATGAATTATCTTCCCAAGGATACTGAACGCCCGAAAGTTATTAAGGCAAGCGCAACGGATATACCCGTGTTTTACCTGAATCTGACCTTAAAGAATGATAGTGCTTATAGTACGGTAGGACAGCAATCTTTCCTGAATTTGTGTGAATTTGCCGAATCGGTGATCAAGCGCAGGATAGAACAGCTTGAAGAAGTGGCTATGGTAGACGTGACCGGATTGGTGGAGCGTCAGGTACAGATTGTACCCGATGAGGATAAACTGGCTATGATGGGACTTTCCATTGAGGATATTGAATCGGCTTTGGCTGCCAATAATGTGGAGCCGGGCAGTATGACAGTACGCGACGGATACTATGAATATAGTATAAAATTCTCCACTCTGTTGCGTACCGCAGAAGATGTGGAAAATATATACCTGCGTAAGGGGGATCGCATTGTCCAACTAAAGGACTTCTGCAAAGTTACTATCGTGCCCGTAAAAGAAAAAGGTGTATCTGTATCGAACGGGAAAAGGGCAGTGACTCTGGCTGTTATCAAGCAGGCGGACGAGAATATGGATAAGATGAAGCAGTCTTTGGTAAGGACGATGGAGCATTTTAGGCGGGTATATCCGGAAATCGATTTTAGTATCAGTCGCAACCAGACGGAATTGTTGGATTATACAATTTCAAATCTACAACAGAATCTAACTTTAGGTTTTCTTTTTATCTGTCTGGTAGCTGTCCTGTTTTTGGGAGATGTGAAATCTCCGTTGGTGATCGGACTTAGTATGGTAGTCTCTATCGTGATTAGTTTTGTTTTCTTCTATCTGTGTAATATGTCCCTGAATATCATTTCGCTTGCCGGATTAATTCTGGCATTGGGTATGATGATTGACAGTTCGATTATTGTGACAGAAAATATATCCCAATATCGGGAGCGGGGCTATTCATTGCGTCGTGCCTGTATAACAGGAACTAGTGAAGTGGTGACTCCTATGTTAAGTTCTTCCCTGACTACCATTGCCGTGTTTGCTCCATTGATTTTTATGAGTGGTATTGCCGGAGCTATCTTCTATGATCAGGCTTTTTCGGTTACAGTGGGATTGATGGTTTCGTATTTTACCGGTATTATGCTTCTTCCGGTGCTTTATCTGTTGGTCTATCGGACAGGTATTCATACCCGGAAATGGAAATGGCTTTCTTTTAAATTCAATAACCCGATAAAGGATCACACATTGGATCGTTTTTATGATGCCGGTGTAGATTGGGTATTTCGTCACAAAACGTTTAGTGTATTGTTTTGTGTTGTCTCCATCCCGCTTTGTGTATTCTTCTTTTTCTTTATCGACAAGCAACGGATGCCTGATATAGAAGAGAATGAATTGATTGCCCGAATCGAGTGGAATGAGAATATTCATGTGGATGAAAACAGGCGGCGTGTGGATGAGCTTTTTAGGGATTTAAAAGAACAGGTATTGGAGCACACGGCATCGGTTGGCAGGCAGGATTTTCTTCTGAATCGTGAAAGGGAACTTTCTTCTTCCGAAGCAGAACTTTATTTTCGAACGGAAACATCAGAAACAATCATTCCTTTGCAGCAGGAGATATACCATAAACTGAAAGAACGTTATCCGCTTTCCGTTATTTCTTTCTCTCCACCGGAGACTGTATTTGAGAAACTCTTTGTCACGGGAGAACCGGATATCATAGCTGAATTTTACACCCGTAATAAGGCAAAAGCACCGGAAGCGGAAACGATCCGGAGTGTGGAGTTGGAGTTAGCCCGTAGGACGGGAATTGCTCCTACAGGCATTGCCTTTGAGAACCAACTGAACCTAAGTATCAATAAGGAGAAACTATTGCTTTATCGTGTTGCTTACAATGAACTTTATAGAGTTTTGAAAACTGCTTTCCGGGAAAATAGTGTGACTATGTTGCATTCTTACCAGCAATATCTTCCGATCAACGTTGCGGGCAGTGAGAAGACGGTGAATGAAATATTACAGGAAACACTGATACAGACTGAACCGGACAATAGAGGAAACAGAGAGTACATTCCACTCCGGGAACTGGTGACGGTTACTCCTGCCGAGGACTTGAAGAGTATTACTGCCGGACGTAACGGGGAATATGTTCCTTTTGATTTTTATGGCGTACAGGACGGAAACAAACTGATAAAGGAGGTGAAACAAACGGCAGAAAATATGAAAGACTGGGATACTGGATTCTCCGGCAGTTTCTTTTCTAACAGTGAGATGTTGGATGAATTGGTGATCATCTTATTTATTTCACTGTTACTGATGTATTTTATTCTTGCCGCACAGTTTGAAAGCTTTTTGCAGCCTTTGCTTGTTTTGGCGGAGATACCGATTGACCTCGCATTTGCACTGCTTTTACTCTGGATTTGCGGACATACGCTGAATTTGATGTCTGCTATCGGGTTGATTGTTACCTGCGGTATTGTAATCAATGACTCTATTCTGAAGCTGGATGCTATCAATGAATTGCGTAAAGCGGGTGTTCCGTTATTAGAAGCGATACATGAAGCTGGCCGCAGGCGTTTGCGACCGATTATCATGACTTCGCTGACTACCATCTTCGCAATGGTGCCACTGCTTTTTTCTTCAGATATGGGCTCGGAGTTACAAAAACCGTTGTCTATAGCTATGATAGGAACAATGTCGATTGGTACGGCGGTGAGCTTATTTATCATACCGTTACTTTACTGGTTTATTTACCGTAACAAGAAAATAAGTATTAAGTATTAGTCCAAAATGAGAGTTATGAATAGATTAAAGAAAAGAATTCCTGTTTTCCTTTGTGTCCTCTATGTCCTCTGTGGTGAATCCCAGCTTCGAGCGCAGAAACACCTGGTATTGGATTTGAACAGGACAATTTCTCTTGCTAACGACAGTTCGCTGGAATCATTCCGTACGCAGAATATGTATTTATCCGGTTATTGGGAGTATAGGACTTTTCGGGCAAATCGGTTGCCTAGCTTGACGCTGGATCTTACTCCGGCACAATATAACCGGGATATTACGAAACGATACGATTCGGGACAGGATTTGGATGTATACCGTACGCAACAATCTTACTATGCTTATGGAGGATTGAGTGTAAAACAGAACTTTGATTTAACCGGAGGTACTTTTTATCTGGAATCGAATCTTGCCTATATGCGTAACTTCGGAAGTAACAGTGCTACGCAACTTACGAGTGTTCCTATACGAATCGGATATTCGCAAAGTCTGGTAGGATATAACTCCTTCAAATGGGAACGGAAGATAGAACCGTTGAAGTATGAGCGTGTGAAAAAGGAATTTCTCTATAATGTGGAAAAGGTGTCGGAAACGGCTACGAATTATTTCTTCTCTTTGGCTATGGCGCAGGCAGAATATAATCTTGCTAAAGAAAACTTGGCTTCTACGGATACATTGTATCGTATCGGGCAACAGCGTCACCGAATTGCAGCTATCTCACAGGCTGATTTGTTGACATTGAAACTGGATCGTGTGAATGCGCAGAATACATTGCAGAATAAAGCAAGTGACCTGAAACGGGCTATGTTTTCACTGGCTTCTTTTCTCAATCTGGATAAGAATACGCAAATCAAACTGGAACTTCCTTCTCGTCCGGAGATGGTGGATATTCCGGTAGATGAGGCTTTGAGGTGGGGCAGGAATAATAACCCGCAATTGTTGGAACTGAAACAGAATGTACTTGAAGCGGAACGGAATGTGGATAAGACGAAGAAAGAATCTCGCTTTAACGCAAGTGTAAATGCCAGTATCGGTTTTAATCAGGTAGCGGATAACTTTGTGAAATTGTATTTAGAGCCTTATAACTAACCATAACTTACTATGACTAACTAACCATAAAGTCTTGATTTTCAATACTCTTTGATTTTTAACACTTTCTGAGTGCTTTTTGGCAGTTCCCAATTTTCCACATATTTTTGCAGCGTATTTCTACCGTGGAGAATTTGCGGAGCTTTTATTTTGTCATATCGTGAACGTAGTTGACAAGGGTTTACGAGTGGCTACAATGGAGGACAGATTTGAAGCTGATAGGCAAAAAGCGTTATATCGTGGACTGGGTTGACAAAGGTTGTCAATGGTTCACTTCCGTTTACTCCATCGGTGGAATACTCAAAGTATGTAGAATATAGCAATATCAAAGAGTATGAGACCGACAAGAAAATGTGAATTTTGTGGCAAGACATTCGTGCCAAGGAGCGGTATGCAGAAATACTGTTCCGAGGAATGTCAGGCAGAGGCAAAGCGTCTTAGGAAGAAAAGACAGCAGGACTTGATTAACGGTATTGAGCCAATCATGGATCTGCAACATCAGGAGTATCTTACTTTCTCAAAGGCAGCCATTCTGATGGGATGCACCCGACAGTATATCTACAAACTTGTGGCTAACGGCAAGTTGAAGGCATCAAGATTGAGCAGCAGAATGGCATTCGTTAGAAAGGCTGATATAGAGAAGATGTTTGAGGGTCATCCCTACAAGCGTGTGGTTCCTGCCAGCAAGAGCAAGCCCAGTAAAAAGGCAAAAGCAGAAAAGCCAACACAAAACCAGGAACCGACAAAAGGGAAAGAGGAGAATGAGGTGCTTGACTATTATTCGGGCGAGGAAGTGATGTCCATTTATAAGGTCAAGAAGTCTTGGCTCTACACCTCCGCCAAGCGCAACCAGATACCGATGTGCCGTATCGCTGGCAAGAACTATTACAGCAAACGGCATATTGACGAGTTCTTCGGTACTGCCGTTGACCTCAACAGTATCACGGAATGGGTGACTGCTGATGATGTAGGGGAAGCTTTTAGCATGAGCAAGTCGGCACTCAGGGCATACACCTACCGCCATAAGATACCGACCAAACGTGAGTATGGTCGTACTTATTACTCCAAGGAGCATCTTGAAGAACTGCGCAGGACTGACCTCATGAACGATGACAACTATTATACCACCGAACAGGTGCAACAGTTGTATGGTCTGACAAGTGCCAATATCTGCCATATTGTGCGAGTTCACCATATCAGCAAGGTAAAAGTGGGTGTAAAAAACCTGCTTTTGAAGACGGATGTGGAGCGAGCAATGGCAGAAAGGACAGCAAAAGGACTGTGATTTCAAATGATTTCTGCATTATCCATCAGTTACTATGAATAATTGGAGTCACGGAAGCATCATTTTATTCCTTTGCAGCCGTGAAGAGACACTTCACCACGAATAATCATCAATAATAAATATCAGTTATGAGCAACATTTGCAAGACCGTATCATTGCGTACACGCAAAATCAAGGACGGACACATGCTGTCCTATTATCTAGACTATTATCCAGGCTATCGTGACGAGAGCACGATGAAAGTCATCCGCCACGAATCGCTTGGCATCTACATCTATGCCAAGCCGAAGAACCAGACGGAACAGAAGTACAACCTCAACCTTACGGCAAGAGCCGAGGCGATACGCTGCCGTCGCTTCGAGGCTATCGTCAACGAGCGTTACGACTTTTTCGACAAGGAGAAAATGAAGGGAGATTTCCTTGCCTACTTCAAGAAACTGGCAGACAAGAAGAACTCCAAGTGGCAGCACGTCTATATGCACTTTCGTACATTCACGCAAGGCAAGTGTACCTTTGGGGAGATAAACGTGGACTTGTGCAACAGATTTCGTGAGTATCTGCTGACAGCACCACAGGGACTGCATAAGAACAGAAAACTACATATCAACTCGGCAGCCAACTACTGGTCAACTTTCCGTGCTTCAATCCATACTGCCTATCGTGACCGCAAGATAAAGGAGAATCCGAACGGTTTCTTGGAGCGTATCGAGACAATCCCGACTGACAAGGAGCATCTTTCACAGGACGAGGTTATCCGCTTGGCATCCACACCATGCTCTGCTCCTGCCTTGAAGCGAGCCTTCCTGTTCTCTTGTCTTACGGCATTGAGAAAGAGCGACATCAAGAAACTCACTTGGGAGGAGATACAGCCATACGGCAGCGATTGTGTGATGTATGTCACCACACGAATGCAGAAGACAAAAGACATCGTGCATAACCCAATCAGTGAGGAAGCCTTGGAACTGATAGGCTATTCACCAGACAAACGAGGTAAGGTGTTCCCTGATTTCAAAGACTCCATGACACAGGCACCGCTGAAAAATTGGCTGAAAGATGCAGGGATTACCAAGCATATCTCCTATCATTGCTCACGCCACAGCTTTGCCTGTCTCCAGTTGGACGCAGGAACAAGTATTGCCGTAGTGCAGCGTTATCTCGGTCACAAGAATGTGGCAACAACAGAGGTGTATGCCAAGATTTCCGATGCACAGAAACGTGCTTCGGTTGGCTGTATCACCTTGAAGAAGTAACCATTTGACAATAACACGCAGAAAAGGACTGTTGGAATAATTGGGTTCCAATAGTCCTTTCCTCGTTTTGTTGGTTCTATTTGTGGTCGTGGATAGAACCAATCCGACAAATTCACTCCAATTTCTGTTGATATTAAAGAGGAACTGCAAATTTCCCTTTTCTTTGCCCTTACCTTTGTAGTCAGCAATTAGCAGCAACTGGCACTAACGAGCTGTTTCAAGTATGATTCAGAGTATGATATCATATTAGAACGCTAATAAAGCGTAAAAGAAAGAGTGCCAAAGAACGTAAATGCGGTTTTTACATGCTTCTGCATCTAACTTTGTGGAAGTTTTTGAACGAATAACAATAAAACGAATACAATAATGACAGTAAACAAGACAACTTCAGATTGTACCATCTACGCTTTTGTTGGTACTGCAATTCTCGCCATCTCTCTTGTCGTGGCTATGTATGTAGGCAATGACTTTCACCAAAGTCTGTTTGTCGAGTCAATCATCTTTGTAGGGAGCAACATCCTGCTTTGGGCGATATTCATTTCTATGGTGAATTATCCCTATGAACTGATGACCATTGGTAGCAACAGCAAGACCAAGAAAAACGTTGTAGAAGCAGAGCCAGCAACAGAACAAGAACAGCCAAAACAAACATTACCACAAACAGAGTCAGCACAATACAGTCATGAGGACTATGCCAAGTGTGTAGAGACACAAGAAAAAGAAGCACAGGAGGAAAAGGACAAGCGAACAAGAGCCGTACTTGACTATGTGCATCGTACCATGTCAAGGTTTCTGTATGAGGAAGATTTGTACAAGGTAATTGAGGCTGTCAAGGAATGGAGCAACGACACCAACTATACCCCGACAGCAATAAACCGTTTCAAGGAAAATGTTGAGAATATCCCTTTAAGGCACTTCGTGTGGAATATTGCAGAACGTTTGGGTAAACGTGATTACACAATGGCCATGCGAATAGCTTTTATCAAGGCATTGTTCCCCAAACCGTTTGAAGGCTTGGACTACAGCACATTGAAGAACCAGAAAGCACCATGTTCCAATGATGTCATTCCTATTGACGAACCTGTCAATGGTGGATATAAGTTTCATGATGTTACAGAGGAAACTTCCGAATAATCCCCATTGTTAGAGTTATTCCTTCGTGAATGACAAATGACTGTCACGAACCTCAGTAACGGAAGCATCATTCTGTTCCTTTGCACCAGTTATTAACAAAGTATCAGAATGAATAAGGAATTAACTTTCAACGACCTTCCAATGGTCGTTGCCCAGCTTCGGGACGAAGTGGTGGGCATGAAGCAGATGATCATCAGTCTGCAATCACAGAACAAGCCACACAAGGCGAACACGCACATACCTATGAGTGTAGAGGAAGCATCGGCATACCTGAAAATGCCGATGGCAACTCTCTACATGAAACTTGGCAACGGCAGCATTCCTGCCACCAAGCCTGGCAAGCGTTACTGCCTTTATCAAGATGAACTCGACAAATGGCTGGAGACTAACCGCAAGAATCCTGTACCTCTCACGGCGGAGGAAGAGAACGCAGCCATTCTTGCTGGAAACAAGCGCAAGCCGAAACCCTTAAACTGGTAATAGTATGGATGCGCTTGAAATTTGTAACAAGCTACGCTCGGAGGCTTCGGGCGTAGCCACTTCTGGAATTCCGCTTGACGTATTCCCCCAGAAGATGCAGCAGATGATTCTTGATTTGGCAAGGACGGAGAACTATTCCATTGAGTTTACCGCTACTTCCCTTATATCCGCTATGGCAGCAGCCGTCGGCAACTCCTGCTATATCCGGATTAAAGGCAATTGGATTACTTCACCTATCCTATATGTCATTCTTGTTGGCAGACCAGGAGTCGGCAAGACTCCACCATTGAACTTTGCCTACAAGCCGTTGCACGACATTGATACTGAAGAGCACCATAAGTTCAAGGCTCTAAAGAATGAGTATGCAGCCATTGTGGAGAGAAACAAGGGCAAAAAGCGGACGGAATGGGAATCGTTACCTCCTGTGCCAGTCCTGCATAAGAATATCATGAATGACTTCACGCCAGAGATTCTGATGCGCAATCACGATGCCAACCTCAGAGGTGTGGCAGTTGTGGTGGATGAGATAATGGGGCTGTTCAACACCATCAACCGATACAACAACAGTTCTTTTGTACAACAGATGCTGTCGGCTCACAATGGCTTGCCAGTAGATGTATCTCGTTGTAATCTTGATTGTCCTTTACGCATTGACTATCCTTGCATACAGATTGTAGGAACTATCCAGACTGGTATTGTGCATGAACTTTATGATATGGGATTCAAGAAGAATGGTTTTCTTGACCGTTTCCTGATCACATACCCAAAAGGTTTGAAGATTGCTCCTTGGGTTAAGGTTCCAAAACAAGATGCTGCAATCATTGAAAGACCATTCCGTGTATGGAAAGAGATCATAGACAAGGCTGTGGCTCTTCCTTTTACGGAAGGCATCTTCAATGTTCTTGACTTCTCTGATGAAGCCATTGATATATTCTATGATTGGCAGAATGAGGACATTGAACGGCAGAATGCCATTACGGATGAAAAAATGATAGACTCACGTGCTGCAAAAGTTCCTTTGAACACGGCTCGGCTTGCCTTGATATTCCAACTGTTCCGTTGGGCTTGTGATGAGTCTCACAAGGATTTTGTTGATGCGGAGTCCGTGAATGCAGCCATACGGATGAGCGATTACTTTGAGAAGTCATACAAAAGGATGGATGACCTCGTTTTAACCGAGGCTACCGACCCTGTGAAAAAACAGGTACTTGACTCGTTGGGAAACAAGTTCGTAACTGCTGAAGCAGTAAAGGCTGGAGCTGATTTCGGTTTTGCAAGACGTACTGTCATGTATATGCTCAAAGACTTCTGTCAGAGAAACTTTATCATCAAAGACAAGCAAGGCAATTATGAGAAAGTACAGAAGTAGAACCACCACCTTGCACCGTTTGCACTTTGCACTTCTTGCACTCTTGCACAAAAGATGCTGCATTTTGTGCCAAACAAGTGCAAAAGTGCAGAAAGTGCAAGGTGCAACAAGTGCATAGCCTTATGAGTGAGTATAGATTCCATCTACAGAAATACAAGCAGGGCAACCGATATGCTTGCCCTCAATGTGGACGTAAGCGTTGCTTTGCAAGATATATTGACGAGGAAGGACAGATTGTATTCCCTGACAATGTGGGGCGTTGTGACCATGAACAGAGTTGTGGCTACCATTATTCTCCATCTGATTATTTCAAGGACAATCCCGATGCCAACTGCAATGATGATTGGAGATATAAAACACCAATCAAAGAGTGCAGGAAAGAGAAACCTCTTCCAACTTTCATTGAGAATAAGTTGATGGAGCAAACACTGCATGGCTATTCTGTCAATCCTTTGTACCGATACATTTCAACGGTCTTTGGCAAAGAGGAGACAGAACGGCTGTTTGCCTTGTACAAGGTCGGCACTTCAAAGAAATGGGGCGGTTCTACTATCTTTTGGCAGATAGATGTCAATGGAAATGTGCGCACTGGCAAGATAATGAAGTATGATGACAAGACAGGACACCGCATCAAGGAACCTCACAGCTTGGTGACTTGGGTACACTCTGAACTGAAACTGCCAGACTTTACACTTCGGCAGTGCTTCTTTGGCGAACATCTGTTGACAGATAAAACGACGACCAAGACAATAGCCATCGTGGAGAGCGAAAAGACAGCCATCATTGCCACACACTTCATATCTGATTTCGTATGGTTGGCTACTGGAGGCATGAACGGATGTTTCAATAAAGATGCAGTCGAAGTCCTAAGCGGTCGGGAGGTTGTTTTGGTTCCAGACCTTGGAGCAACGGACAAATGGAAATCAAAAATTCCATTGCTGCAATCTGTTTGCAAAAGGGTTGTCATAAGCAACATCTTGGAAGACAATGCCACCGATGAACAAAAGACCAAAGGTCTTGACATTGCAGACTTCCTTCTGATGACGGAAACACCGCAGATGGCGCTACAACGACTGATAAAGCAACATCCGTCACTCCAACATCTGATAGACAGTCTTGGGTTGGTGTTGGTGGAAGAACCATAGCAGAGTGGGTAAGGATCTGCGAGTACGCTTGCGTGACGGACTTTCACAAAAGTCCTAAACATAATAGGGACTTTTAGATTCACTTGCTGACGCTGTTCACTTAAAAAGTCCTTCTATTATGCTCAGGCTCCGCCCGAGACCTGTCTCCAATTATACAAGAACTACGTTACAAACTCAAACAAGATTCTTATGGAAAGAAACATACCACGTGCCGCCATCCATGTAGGCACAGACAAGAAATCGTTCTCGTCCCAAGTGGGCAACGAGGCGGAACGCAGAGGTTGGGACGAGAAGCGTTACCAACTAAAAAACGCAGACATAGATAAGAACAACCATTATAACTACTCACGCAAGAGACTCAACTTTGAGATAGTCAAGGGTGGAAAGATAGTGCCTCTTGGTTCCCAGTCGGTGCCGTTGCATGAACGCTTGCAGCATAGACTTGATGAACTTGGCTTCAAGCCGTATATGGATGCCAAGCGTCCCGACCAAGTTTCAAGGAACAGTCCGAACTGCACTGTCGGCATCATCTTCAGTGGTGACCATGATGTGCTTAACAGGCTTGCCTTTGGTGAACAGAAACTCAACACATCAGATCCAAATGCTGACCACAGCAAAGTTGTATTGCAAAAAGGCATCTATGACTGGGCATTGGACACCTACCGCTTTGCATGTGAGAAATGGGGAGAAGAGAATGTCATCGGCTTTGATGTGCATTGTGACGAGACAAGCATCCATGCCCATGTGCAGACCGTGCCTGTTGAACAAGTAAGGAAACGTGGGCGCATCGGAAGCAAGTACATTCACAAGGATAATCCAGAAAAGGTTCTCTCTACCAAGGAATGGAGAGCACTTCCAAAAGAAGAACGTGACAACTACACAAAATCGGAAGCGGCAAAGGGTGTTGTTGAAAGGGTCTCTTATGCCAAAGTGTGGGGAGAGCGAGCAAAGGACAAATCACAATACCTTTCCCAACTGCATACTGACTATTACAACAAGGTAGGGCATAAGTATGGTTTGGCAAGAGGCTTCTCCTATGATGAACTTTCAGAGGAAGAAAAGCGAGGACGCAAGCATAAGAACAAGGTGGTGCTTGAAGCTGAACGTCAGGCGAAAGTCGCTCTTGACAAAGTGGAGAAATATGCAGTGCTTGCCACAATCGACAAGAAGGAGCTGACCATTCCTTTACTCAACATCAAGGCTCCAGTTCAAGAAGCGATGAATGCCGTAAAGAAAGAACTTGCCGTCCCAATTCCTACTATTATCGGGCAAAAGGCGTGGCGTGAGGAGCGGACAACAAACATCAATGATGCTATCAAAGCTCTTGTAGCAGCCATCAATGCAGAACGTGACAAGCAGAATGAAGGTGTACGCAAGTCTGTCAACAAGACGTACACTTACTATATGCAGAACCTCAATAAGCAGATAGAGGAGAACAAGTCGCTTCGTGCCGAGAATGATGCGCTAAAAGCAGAAAACAACAAAGTCAAACAACACATCTCTCAACTTGACGAGAAGGCTGTGGAGCGAGTGACTACTCAACTTGTCTGTGCGAAGGAAGAACTCGCCAGTGCCAAAAGTTATAATACTACACTTATGGAAATGTACAATGATTTGAAGGCTCGTTGGAATGCCATTTGGCAAGAGCCAGAAATGACAGACGCATGGAGACGAGTGGAAGCACGTAAGGAGAAAGAAACAAAAGAAAAGGCTCGGCAAGAAGCCGAAGCCAAACGTGAAAGCATGGCTCGGCAAAATAGATACATAGGAGTACTTGACAAGTTCATCCATGAGGGACATGAAGCTTTATCATCCTTTGCAAAAACAGATAGAGTCAACTTCAACGAGAAAGAATCGGCTTCCATATACTATGGCATTATGGCATCTGCTGTAAAGCATAATATTGGATTGGACTCTAAAGCCAGTATAGAATCGGCAGCAAAAAGGTTCTTATCTGATATGTCTTGGCATGGTTTTACAGACTTCAAGCAGGAATGTGTCACTAATTGGACAAAACTCTTCGCCACGAATGAAGTTCAATTTACAAACAACGCCATTGACAACTTCCTTACTTTTGTTGACCACATGTCATGCAGTGCAGACACATACGTTTCACTTGGTGGCTCTAATGGTTGTGCCGACCAACTTACAAATTGGGACGGAACACAAAAGGCAGGATTGGGAACTGTTACACGGATAAAACATAGAGTGCTGCGATGATTGTTAATAATAAGGAAAAAGAAGTCCTCATTTTAACTTCAACCGTTTTAGATGGTCTTTATATTGTGACCACGTCATTAAAATGTAAAATAGATAACAATAAAATCATGAGAAAATTATTTATAAGTCTGATGCTGACTTTGACAGCATTCATAGCAAATGCCCAGCCTTCTGCCATCGCCCCACGCGACTATCAGCAGATGCTGAAGAAGGGGATAGATGTAGATTGGTGGGGAAGAAGTGAGAAAAACAAATATGGTGCCTATTCGGAAACGGCTGTAAAGAGATTTGCACAGCAAGGAATCAAGCATGTAAGATTCCGCCTGCATCATTATCGTTTCACAGACGAGGATTTCAAGAGACTGTTTTCGCAGATAAATACCTGCATGCAGAATGACCTGATTCCGATTATAGCCTTCTCAGCCAAACCTTATAAGGAGAATCCGAATGCAGAGGAGCATAAGAATGTTGTAGAGTGGTGGAAGATGATGGCAGAAAGATGTAAGGAACTCTCACCAAAGGTTTCGTTTGATTTGATTGTAGAGCCTTCGGACAAAGTGAAAAAGGATGTGGCAGAACTCAACTCCCTTTATGAGGATTGTGTGACGGCTATTCGCAAGACCAATCCTAAGCGAATCATCTTTATTGCACCTTCGAAACTGTCTCATCCCGAAGGTCTTCAATACTTGAAGATTCCTTCGCAGGGCAATGGCTATCTGATGGCTGAATGGCATTTCTATGCTGCAGGTCCCAGCAAGACAAACGTCAAAAAACGCTGGACTACAGGCACGGCAGAGGAAAAGCACCAGATAAAGAAAAGTATCAAGGTTGCAGTTGACTGGCAAAAGAAAACTGGTATTTACACCTGGGTTGGAGCTTGGATGCCTGGAGATTATAACAAAGGCGATAATTATAGTGTAAAGGAACAGATAGAATTCGCTTCATTCATGACCCAGCAGCTTGATAAGTATGGGATCCCCTTTGCCATTAATGCTGATGATCGATTTTACGATTATCAGGCAGAAAACTGGATTCCCAAATATAAAGATTTGTTGAATAGGATATTCATGTAATATTTGCCATTTTTGCATCGGTGTATTCATAATTGAATGACAGCGTGCAAAAATGGCAAATTTTCGCAATTTAAGTGCAAAGATACAAATAATAATCAGAATGTAATAAGATGGATGTTTTTGTGTGGCAAATCTACATTTCTACAATCTCTCCGTCCTCGGGAATATGGATGCGGTCTGCCTTACCGCACTTCATTACTTCTTCTCTCAGGGCAACACGGGTAACCTGATTGTGGTTGACACCTTCAAGATGGGTTGCCACGAAGGTTGCCGCTGGCGCATAGTCCATTGCCTTTAATACATCAGGAATGTGCATGATGACATGTCCGCCCAGATGGAATTTGTTTCCGCCGGCGTTCACGATGATGACCTGCGGACTCCAGCGGTCTATATTTCTACGTACGCCGCAGTACCAGATAGTGTCACCAGCCAAGTAGCATACTGGTTCTGTCTCATGACGAAGCACATAGCCGCAGGTGTGACCTGCTGCGGGAAGCATCCACCAGTGGCCGTGATGGCTTTCTGTCTTCGACAGACGGATGTCTTCGAAACGTGAGTCTTCGCCAATGATTTCCACATGGGTAAAGCCATGACTAAGGACTGTATTCCGGTCTTGCTCGTCTTGCACAAAGATGTGAACCGACTTGCTCAGCAGCTTATAGGCAGCATCGTCTATGTGGTCAAGGTGCAGATGGGTAAGCAATACGCAGTCTATGTTGTGGACAATATCTTCCGCCTTCATCGGCAGGTCGTGGAGCGGGTTGCGCAGCTTCTGATGGTGAGAGAACGGGAATGGAGCAAACGATCCTTTACCGCCGAGCATGGGGTCAACGAGGAATCGCTTTCCTGCATACTCGATAATGATGGTGGCATTTCTAATCTGTTGAATCTTCATAATCTTAATGGTTTTGAGGTTTTAAATAATGGTGCAAAGGTAGTCTTTAACGTTAAATTTAACTATACCATTATATCCGCCATTTATGTCATTTTGATAAATCAACGAAAATATGTAACTTTGCCCCAAAATAACAGATTATGGCAAAGCAACGACAGCGATTGATAGAAGTGCCGTTTAGCAAGACGGAGTGTGGTGTGGATTTCTTCATCAACACGGCGCACGGCAGAGAGCGTCCCGGTGTGCTTACGGAGTATGAAGCGTTCAAGACCGACTTTTTCGAAATCTTTTTCATCAGGAAAGCAAATGGCTACGTGCTGATAGACTACAGAAAGATAAAACTGAAAGATGGTATGGTGCTCTTCGTGAAGCCCCACCAGCAGCAGGAGTGGCACATCGATGAGAAGGCTCTCGACTATGATTTCCTAATATTCCGCGAGGATTTTATGCGAACGTTCATTGCCGACAAGTTCTTTGTCTATCGTCTGCAATACTGTCAGCAGACCAAAACACCGCCATTTTTGATGTGTTCTGAGGCAGAGTGCAAAGAATATCAGTGGTTGCTTCAGAAAATAGGGGCAGAACTTCGGCAGCCTGAAGCCGACAGCTACCACATAATCGTAAGTGTGCTTTGTTATCTGCTGGCAACGATGAATCGCCATTACGCTCGTGAGTATCAACTTCCTTTTGCGGCTCCCAAAAATAATTACGCCTTTCAGTTTATAGAACTGATGGAAACTCACATTCGGAAGTTGCAGCGTGTGCAAGACTACGCCTCGCTGCTCAAGATTAGTCGAATCACCCTAAACCATAGTGTGATGGCGCAGTATGGAATATCTGCTATGAATTTGCTGAAACAGCGACTATTGGCAGAAATAAAAAACGAACTTTTGTTCACCAACAAGTCAATAAGCGAGATAGCCTATGCTTTCAATTTCCCTGAACCATCCCACCTAATGCGCTTCTTCAAGCAGCAGACGGGCATGACATGCGGAAATTTTCAAGAGGACTATAGGAATGGTGTATATGAATGAGGATGGCGCACAAAATGACAACTCTGTGCAGTTCAAGAATATAATCATCGCTCATAAGCTGTAAACCATATTTAGTGGCAGACAGGTTTATCAAAATGATAGAGAATATATTGTTAATGGTATAATGTGTCTTTGTTTTATGCACTACCTTTGCACTCGTAATCAAAACAAATAGCATGATGAAAGAAATTAAAATTGTAGAAAAATGACAGAAACACTCATTCAAACGAAAGAGGTTCGTGGCATCATGACCAAGTCAAACCTCCCAGTAGGAGGCTATTCGGTGAATCCATACGTGGGTTGCACCCATGGCTGTAGGTATTGTTACGCCTCATTCATGAAGCGCTTCACAGGACATAAGGAAGAATGGGGCACTTTCTTGGACGTGAAGCATTGGCCTGCTATCGTGAATCCGAAGAAATATGCCGGACAACGGGTGGTTATTGGATCTGTGACCGATGGATATAATCCTGAAGAAGCAAAGTACCGCAGGACACGTAAACTGCTTGAGGAACTCAAAGACAGCGATGCGGAGATACTCATTTGTACAAAGAGCGACCTCGTGCTGCGCGACCTTGACCTGCTCCGCCAAGTGAAGAAAGTCACCGTATCGTGGTCGGTCAACACGCTTGATGAGCCATTCCGTGCCGACATGGACAAGGCCGTGAGCATAGAGCGACGCCTCGCAGCCATGCGAAAGTGCTACGAGGCGGGCATCCGAACCATCTGCTTTGTGTCGCCCATCTTCCCTGGAATCACCGATTTCAAGGCTATTTTTCATGAAGTGAAAGACATTTGCGACCTCTTTTGGCTTGAGAACCTCAATCTACGGGGTGGTTTTAAGGCCAACATTATGGATTATATCAAATCACACTATCCCCATTTGCTCCCACTTTATGAAGAAATCTATTCGCAAAATGACCGAACATATTGGAAGCAATTGGAGCAAGAGGCCGCAAAAATGGCGCAGGAGGTTCAATGCAAGTATGTGGATAATGAATTGCCTTACGAGCGAAGTCCCAAAGGACATCCCACGATAGTGAATTATCTTTATCACGAAGAAATCAGAGGGTCAGAAAATACGGGTAAAAGAAATGTGCAAAGATAGTTTTTACTTCGGTAGTTTTGAAGGGTCTTTATATTGTGACTGCGTCAGTAAAATATAAACCTCACTTTCGCAGAGATTTCACAGCAAATGAATTTCTACAATCCTGCCCACTTTACCCGTTTCGTCAAGAACCAGACAGGTGATTTTCCTACTGAGCTAAGGCTAAAACAGAAACAGGAGAATAAATGAAATTGCATGTAGAAGCATAGGTATTACATTTACTCGTTTATTGTCACAAGTAGACTCAACTATAATATGCTTTCTTGACATTTAGAGTAATATGGTGTAATCGAAAGTTAAATACGTTAAATATTCACCTTTTCGTATCTAATCAGAATCCATACGGTCACTTTTCTACCGTTTAGAGCGTATAATACTGATAATCAACTAATAATAGATACGAGATGTGTATCATAAACCGATGCAGCAGGATTTGGTGGCAGTCAGTGTTTCTATTCCGTTATTGGACTGGGGTGTTCGTAAGGGTAAGTATAATATGGCAAAAAATAATCTGAATGTAGTGAAGATCTCGGCACGTCAGGACGAGATAAGCATCGAGGAGGAAGTGATTATGACGGTAAGTGATTTTAATATCCAGCAGCAATTGATAGCCAGTGCGGAAGAAGCGTTGGATCTGTCTATACTTGCTTATAATGAGACTAAACAGCGCTTTATTATTGGCAAGGCGGATATTAACAGTCTGACTCTTTCTCTCAACAGGCAGCAACAGGCACAACGTAATTTTATCTCTGCCTTGCAGAACTACTGGCTGAATTATTATAAGATACGCCGGCTTACTTTATTTGATTTTGCTGCAAAGCTTTCACTTTCGGACAGGTTTGATTTTAATGGAGGAAAGTTGGTTAAATGATAATTTTGCGGAGTGCCCTGAAAGGGTTTAATTATATAGCGTAGGGCAACGCCCTACGTAAAAGCGACAATCTGAATTTGCGCCCTGAAAGGGCATAATTGTATATGGTTCCGCCCTTTCAGGGCTTGTGGCTGGTGTGTTTTTTTCGTAGGGCGTTGCCCTACGCTATATAATTAAGCCCTTTCAGGGCACCCCAATAAATATATAATTGTAAGGCTTTCAGCCTAACCGATAAATTCTCATTTAACCGATAAATTCCCATTTAAATAAATATTGATAATGCTAAATATGGATTCTGAAATAGTAAAATCTCCTAAGGCTTCTGCTTTCACATTGATTGTGGCTTTTGTCTGTGTGGCATTAGTTGGGCTGGCACTCATTCCATTGCTGCCTGTCAAACTGAATCCGTCGCGGACCTTACCCGGTTTCACGGTGAGATTCAGTATGCCCGGTACTTCAGCACGTGTGGTGGAAATGACGGCTACCAGTAAGTTGGAGGCAATGCTTGCCCGTGTGAAGGGAATTCGAGGGATTTCTTCCACTTCAGGAAACGGATGGGGAAGTGTCAGTGTAAATTTGGATAAACATGTAGATGCAGCGGTTGCCCGCTTTGAAGCTTCTACTATTATTCGTCAGACGTGGCCGGAATTACCGGATGGGGTGAGCTATCCGTATATTCAGATGCACAGTCCGGGGCAAAGTAATCAGGGGCCTTTTATGGCATTTACGATCAATGCACCCGCTACTCCTTTCTTAATTCAGCAGTATGCGGAAGAACATATAAAAACGCGTCTTGCACAGATTCCGGGAATTTATAAAATCAATCTTAGTGGAGCTACTCCGATGGAATGGCGATTGGAGTATGATTCGGAACAATTGCGTGCGCTTGGAATAAGTACGGATGATATTCGCCAGGCTGTCCGGTTACATTTTCAAAAGGAATTTTTGGGTACTTATGATGTGGAACAGGCTGCTTCGGGCAGACAGTGGATACGTTTGGCATTGATTCCCGAACAGGAGGGCAAAGAGTTTAATGCGGAGCGGATAAAGGTAAAAATGAAAGATGGTAAAATCATAGGTTTGAATGAGCTGGTGAAGGTTTCCCGTATGGAGGAGCAGCCACAAAATTATTATCGAATTAATGGGCTGAATTCAATTTACCTGTCGATTGTTGCAGAGGAAACTGCAAATCAATTGGCATTGAGTGAAAAGGTAAAAGCGTTTATGGATGATAACCAGCTATTGCTTCCGGCAGGATATGAGATTCACACCAGTTACGATGCAACGGAATTTATTCAGGAAGAACTGGGGAAAATTTATTTGCGTACGGGAATGACTGTAGCGATTTTGCTCCTGTTTGTATTGTTGATCACCTTTAGTCTCAAATATCTTTTTTTGATTGTAATCAGTCTGACTGTTAATATGGCAATAGCTGTCATTCTTTATTATGCGTTCGGATTGGAAATGCAATTGTATTCTTTGGCGGGTATTACGGTTTCATTAAATTTGGTGATAGATAATACAATTGTAATGAGCGATCATTATTTGCGGCGTAGAGACCGGAAAGCATTTATGTCTATTCTTGCAGCCACGTTGACCACGATGGGAGCTTTGGTTATCATCTTTTTTCTGGATGAGAAGATACGTCTTAATTTGCAGGATTTTGCTGCGGTAGTGATTATAAATCTGGGAGTATCACTATTGGTCGCTTTATTCTTTGTTCCTTCTCTAATTGATAAAATAGGATTGAAACGAAGAAAGAAATCTTCTCTTTCAATAGTTCGATGGAAGATTGGGGAGGTGCGTTTCTTTGTGTGGATACGCTCAAGAATACGTCGGCTTCCAGTTTATTTCAGTCGTTGTTACAGGTGGCTGATACAAATACTTTGTCGTTGGAGGGTGGCGGTATGTATTTTGTTATTGTTGGCATTCGGACTACCGGTATTTCTATTGCCGGAAAAGATGAAAGGTGATGATAGATGGGCGAAAACTTATAATCAAACGTTGGGTACCACCACTTATAAGGAAAAGGTGAAACCAATAGTGGATAAAGCGTTGGGAGGTACTCTAAGGTTATTTGTGCAAAAGGTATATGAGGGGAGTTACTTTTCACGTAATGAAGAAGTAGTGCTTCATGCCAATGCTAATTTGCCGAATGGGAGTACACTTGAGCAAATGAATACACTGATTAAGAGGATGGAAGCTTATTTGAGCGAATTTAAAGAGATTAAACAGTTCCAGACATCTGTAGAAAGTGCCCGAAGAGCATCTATTCATATCTATTTTGCGAAAGAACACCAAAAAAGCGGTTTTCCTTATACGTTGAAAGCGAATATGATTAGTAAGGCACTTCAACTGGGAGGTGGAAATTGGAGTATATATGGTTTGCAGGATCAGGGGTTCAGTAATGATGTACGTGAGAATGCGGGTTCTTTCCGGGTAAAAATGTATGGATATAATTATGATGAACTGTATGATTGGGTAGAAAAATTAAAAGCAAAATTATTGTCTCATCGCCGGATTCGGGAAGTGACGATCAGCTCTGATTTCTCTTGGTGGAAAGATGATTATATGGAATTCTATTTTAATCTGAATAAACAGCGGATGGCAGAGGAGGGGATTGGAGCTAGAAGGTTGTTTTCTGCTATCCACCCGATATATGGGCGAAATATGGAAATAGGTTCGGTGATGGCGGAAGAGGGGACGGAAAAGATAAAACTTTCTTCGCGTCAGTCGGAAGATAGGGATGTGTGGGCGATGCAATTTTATCCTTTTCAAATAGGAGAGAGGGAATATAAACTTTCAGAATTGGCAACTGTGGAAAAAGGACAAATGCCACAGGAAGTGGCCAAGGAGAATCAACAGTATCGGTTGTGTTTGCAATATGAGTATATCGGTTCTTCAGAACAGGGAAATAAACTCTTGAAAAAAGATCTGGAAGAGTTTAATGAGATTCTTCCGATGGGATATACTGCCAAATCGGAAGATAATAACTGGTCGTGGGGAGGAAAGGATAATAAACAATATCGTCTGCTTTTGATTGCTATTATTTTCTTTATTACGAGTATCCTGTTCAATTCTTTGAAACAGCCGCTGGCCATTCTCTTTGTGATCCCAGTATCTTATATCGGTGTGTTTCTGACATTCTATTGGTTCAAACTGAATTTTGACCAGGGAGGATTTGCTTCTTTTGTTTTGCTTTGTGGTATTACGGTTAATGCGAGCATTTATATCTTGAATGAATATAATTCCGTTCGTAAACGTTTCCCGCGTCTATCACCGCTTCGGGCTTATGTGAAAGCTTGGAACACTAAAGTGATTCCTATTTTCCTAACAGTGACTTCTACCATTCTGGGATTCGTTCCTTTTATGGTAGGCATGGAAAAAGAAGGCTTCTGGTTTCCATTGGCGGCAGGTACTATCGGGGGATTGATAATGTCTGTAATCGGAGTGTTTATTTTCCTGCCAGTGTTTACATTGAAAAAGAAGTGTTTGGTGAAACCTAAAGCTATGCTTTAGCAACTGTAAAGCGTAGCTTTATCCTATCTAAAGCTACGCTTTATAAATCTTACCAATTGTTCCCTGCATTACTGTTACCGATAAGCATCTCCACACGTTGTTTATACAGATTTGCTCCTTCAGCGATATTCTTGCCGGCGTCTGCCGTTCCCATCCCATAAACAACAATAGGGGTTTGCCATGACATTCCCGAATGAATGGCATTTACCTGATAAGGACGTAATAATTCGTCCGTAGTGAAACGGTTTCTGCCTCCACTGCGATAAGCCTCGTATTCGGAACCCGTGGTCGTTACTACTGTCAGCGGTTTGCCGGCGACAGCCGGAGTCTTGGATAGAAAAGTAAAGACTTCATCCTGCCATTTCTTTAGTAATGACGGTGCAGACATCCAATAGAAAGGAAATTGATAGATGACAGCCGAAGCATCGGAAATGATTTTACTCCATTCATCTATATTGAAAACGATTTCCTGCGACAGTTCGTAAAGATTGAAAACCGCCACTCCTTCCATGTCACTGACAGCATCAACTAATGCTTTGTTTGCTTGTGATTCTTTGATGTTAGGATGTGCCAGTAGAATCACTACTTTTCTTAAATCTTTATTCATTTTAATCGGGTATTTAGGATGATACAATACTTACTATAATATATAAGGTGTAAAAATAAGAAAAAGTTCGCGAAAACCAATATCTTAATTAAAAATAAAACAATCCCTCTTTGCTTTTGAATTTGTATTTTTGCATCCACGTTCGTAAGGCGTCAGTTTAGATAATAATTTTATATATGATAGATTTTAATCAGTTTCCTTCTCCTTGTTATATCATGGAAGAAGAACTTTTAAGAAAGAACCTGTGTTTGATAAAAAACGTAGCCGACAGGGCGGGAGTGGAGATTATTCTTGCTTTCAAGTCGTTTGCCATGTGGCGTTCTTTCCCTATATTCCGTGAATATATAGACCATTCTACGGCAAGTTCGGTGTATGAAGCCCGTTTGGCACTGGAAGAATTCGGCAGTAAGGCACATACATATTCTCCAGCTTATACGGAACAGGATTTTCCTGAAATAATGCGTTGCAGCAGTCATATCACTTTCAACTCGATGCAGCAGTTCGAGCGTTTTTATCCGATGGTGGTGGCAGAAGGAAGTGGTATTTCTTGTGGTATTCGTGTAAATCCCGAATACTCGGAAGTGGAAACAGAACTTTATAATCCATGTGCACCCGGTACACGTTTTGGGATAACAGCCGATTTGTTGCCCGATGTATTACCGCAAGGCATTGAAGGTTTTCATTGTCATTGTCATTGTGAATCTTCTTCGTATGAGTTGGAACGTACATTGGAACATCTCGAAGCCAAATTTTCCCGTTGTTTTCCACAGATAAAGTGGTTGAATCTCGGTGGTGGACATCTGATGACCCGTAAAGACTATGATACCGAACATTTGATAACACTATTGCAAGGATTAAAAGCACGCCATCCTCATCTGCGAATTATCCTGGAACCCGGTTCGGCTTTTACATGGCAGACGGGAGTGCTGACTTCCGAAGTAGTGGATATTGTGGAAAGTCGTGGAATCAAGACGGCTATTTTGAATGTCAGTTTCACTTGCCACATGCCTGATTGTTTGGAAATGCCCTATCAGCCTGCCGTGCGTGGTGCCGAAATGGGAAACGAAGGAAAATATATTTATCGTCTCGGAGGAAATTCCTGTTTGAGTGGTGACTATATGGGATTGTGGAGTTTCGATCATCCTTTGCAAATCGGAGAACGTATTGTGTTCGAAGATATGATTCATTATACGATGGTCAAGACAAATATGTTTAACGGAATTCACCATCCTGCCATTGCTATCTGGACCAAAGAGGGGAAAGCTGAAATATACAAGCAATTTTCTTATGAAGATTATCGTGGCCGAATGAGTTGATAATCAAAATGATTGTTTTGCGGTCGATGCAAAGTGAACAGATTTCTGTGAAAAAAGTAGGCAGAATGTTTGCAGGTTTACGGAAAATCCCTACCTTTGCAACCGCAAACGAAAAAATGCGGAAATAGCTCAGTTGGTAGAGCATAACCTTGCCAAGGTTAGGGTCGCGAGTTCGAGTCTCGTTTTCCGCTCATGTTTCTTTGAAATGTTGGAACAATAATCTTTGCCCAGGTGGCGGAATTGGTAGACGCGCACGTTTCAGGTGCGTGTGTCGAGAGGCATGCAGGTTCGAGTCCTGTTCTGGGCAC
>ERZ772835.28-NODE-28-length-162899-cov-17.5589_pt1 | contig 162899 bp, 106 predicted proteins | sample MGYA00511901_ERZ772835 | MGnify/ENA primary metagenome ERZ772835 (study PRJEB29015, sample SAMEA2737729) | human gut metagenome | biome: human gut; feature: human-associated habitat; material: faeces | place: China | collected 2012 ...
TTCAGGGCGCAAATTCAGATTGTCGTTTTTACGTAGGGCGTTGCCCTACGCTATATAATTAAGCCCTTTCAGGGCACTCCGCAAAATTATCATTTACCTCATTCTTGTATAGCAACAATCTTCGAAAAAGAATGGGTAAGATAACGTCCGTTCGATAAAAATCAGCAGATTTGTCAGCAATCAAACCTTATATGTCAGCAATCTGACCATCGTTTCAGCCGGATATTAGCATCTTTGCACCAAGCTTTACAAGTATAAAGCACATATTACGTTTAACCTTTAAAATGCTAAAACGATGAAAAAAGTAGCACTATTCCTATTTTTATCCGTTTGCTTCGCGCAACAATCCTGTTCGTCGGATTCTGTTGGAACGGAACCGGAGGAAAATCCACAAGACATTCTTTTTAAAGACGATTTCAACTTTTTCGACGAAAAAGTATGGACGAAAGAAACTCATGAACCCGGTTGGACCAATCAAGAGCTTCAGGCATACGATGCCGCCCATGTATCAGTAGGAAAGGACGGGGATAAATCGGTTCTGATTCTTACCGCCGAACGCAAAGGGAATAAAATCTACTCCGGCAGGATCAATTCAAAAGGGAAAAAGAGTTTCAAGTATCGCAAGATAGAAGCAAGCATCAAGCTTCCCAAGACTAACGGCGGACTGTGGCCTGCGTTCTGGATGATGGGAGATAACGACAAAGAATGGCCGGCATGCGGGGAGATTGATATTATGGAAATGGGAGAACAGAGCGGAATGGCTGCGGGCGATTCGGAAAAACAAGTGAACACCGCCATTCACTATGGCCCCAGCGCAGCGGCTCACGAACAGCAATACTACAAAGCCAATGTTGCCAACAGCCTGCAAGACGGCAATTATCACACCTACTCTCTGGATTGGGATGAAAACAGCCTGACAATATCCATCGACAACGTCAAGTTTCATACGTTCGACATTAGCTCGAACACATACTTCCACGACAACTTCTACATCCTGTTCAACCTCGCCGTGGGAGGTGCGTTTACAGGAATTACTAACATTAATAAACTGACGGGCCTGAAAGACGGTCAGAAAGTGAAGATGTACATCGACTGGGTGAAAATATTATAGGAATCTTAAATATACATGCTATGAATATGGAAAAATGTAAGTATCTACTATTTTGCGGAACACTCGCCCTTTGGATGGCGGGAGGTTTCCAGCAAGTGTATGCAGCAACGGAACCAAGTTCCCAGGCTATTCAACAACAAAGCAACAAGGTAACCGGAAAAGTGAGCGATGCCACAGGTCCCATCATTGGGGCTTCCGTAGTGGAGAAAGGAACTGCCAACGGAACGATTACCGATCTGGATGGAAATTTCAGTTTGAATGTAAAAACGGGAGCTACGCTCGTTGTCAGCTACGTGGGTTATAAATCCGAAGAAGTAAAAGCGGGAAGAGGTCCTTTGAACATCACCTTGAAAGAGGATGCCAAAGCATTGGATGAAGTGGTAGTCACCGCCCTTGGCATCAAGAGAGAGCGCAAAGCGTTGGGCTACGGCATTGATGAAGTGAAAGGTGAAGCCTTGACCAAAGCGAAAGAGACGAATCTTATCAACTCCATGGCAGGACGTGTGCCGGGCTTGGTAGTCAGCCAGACCGCCGGTGGTCCTTCCGGTTCTACGCGCGTTATTCTGCGAGGCAGTACCGAAATGACCGGCAATAACCAACCTCTTTATGTAGTGGACGGCGTACCTTTGGACAACACTAATTTCGGCAGTGCCGGCACAAACGGAGGCTTCGACTTGGGCGACGGTATTTCGAGCATCAATGCCGATGACGTAGAAAACATGTCGGTATTGAAAGGCCCTGCGGCATCCGCACTTTATGGTAGCCGTGCCAGCCACGGTGTTATCTTGATTACAACCAAGCGAGCCAACAAGGATAAAATCAGCGTGGAATATAACGGAACACTGACTTTCGATACCCAACTTGCCAAATGGGACGAAGTGCAACAGATATACGGTATGGGAAGCAATGGTACTTATAGCTATGATGCCATATCCAACACAAACAAAAGTTGGGGCCCAAAAGCGGACGGTTCAAACATGCTGAAGTATTTCGACGGCGTGGAACGCCCTTTCCTCATTGTCCCCGACAATACGTCCAACTTCTTCCGCACGGGTATCACCGCCACCAACTCCGCCATCATAGGTGTGAACAGCGGAAAAACCGGAATTCGCTTTACCTATACGGACATGCGCAATAAAGACATTGTTCCCCAGACACACATGAGCCGTGACATTTTCAACCTGCGCGCCAATACGTCTGCAGGAAAGGTAGACTTGGATTTCAGCGTCAACTATACACGGGAAGACGTGAAGAACCGTCCGGCTCTGGGCGACAGCAAGTCCAATATCGGTAAAAACCTGATGACCCTTGCCACCACCTACGACCAGGAATGGTTGCAAACCTATCAAACTGCCGACGGCGAATATTCCAACTGGAACGGTATGGATCCCTACAACGTGAATCCATACTGGGATATCTATAAGAACTTCAATAAATCCAAAAAAGATTTGTTCCGCATGAACGGCAAGGCCGTATGGAACATCGACCCACATCTGAAACTTCAAGCAACATTGGGCGCCGAACTCAACTGGTTCACGTTCGATGATTACAAAGCACCTACCACTCCCGGATTCGAAGCCGGAAGACTTCAAAACAGTGCTTTCCGCAACCGCATGTACAACTTTGAAGTGTTGGCTCTCTACAACAACCATTGGGGTGATTTCGATTTCAACGCTACGTTAGGCGGCAATGTATATAAGGTGAACAACCAGACCACCGTTACCACCGCTCAAGACATGAAGATACGCGATGTCCCTTCATTGACGAGCTTCAACGAGATCAGTGTAGTGCCCGGCAGTTACCGCAAGCAGATTAATTCGGTTTACGGAGCAGTGAACGTGGGATGGAAACACATGCTTTACCTCGATGCTACGTTGCGTGGCGACCAATCGTCTACCCTTCCCACTGGCAACAACATGTATATGTATCCTTCTTTCTCCGGCAGCTTTGTATTCTCCGAGCTGACAAAACTGGGCGACCTCCTGCCTTACGGAAAGGTGCGTATGTCATGGGCGCAAGTAGGTAGCGATACCGATCCTTATCAATTGGGACTCGTCTATACGAAATCCAAATATGCTTATCCCGGATATACCATCGGATATATCGATAACGGAACCATCCCCAACAAAGACTTGAAACCAACCAAAACAAACTCCGTGGAAATGGGATTGGAATTGAAATTCCTGAAGAACCGTATCGGACTGGATTTCACCTACTATTCTCAAATCAGTAAAAACCAGATTATGGGAATGGCAAGTTCCTGGACAACCGGTTACAACTATCGCTTGATTAATGCCGGCAAGATAGAAAACAAAGGTATTGAGATTGCCCTTAGCACACGACCGATTCAAACACGCGATTTTTCCTGGGACATTAATCTGAACTTCTCCAAAAACAGCAACAAAGTAAAAGAACTGGATGGCGAATCGGATATGTTTGAACTGGAAAAAGCATCTTGGCTCGACGTTCAGGTAGCCGCTAAGGTAGGCGAGAACTTTGGTTCTATTGTAGGCCCGGACTTCCAACGGAACGAAAAGGGAGATATTCTGATTGACCCGCAAACCGGTCTGCCGCAATATGACAAGAGCAACCACGTATTGGGTAATGCCTCTTGGGACTGGACAGGTGGATTGCTCACCAACTTTACCTACAAGAATCTTTCGCTGGTAGCGGTATTCGATGTGAAAGTAGGTGCCGACCTCTATTCTATGTCTGCCCGTGCTGCTTACGAATCGGGTAAAAGTCCGGAGACACTGGCAGGACGCGACGCCTGGTATCGCTCGGAAGAAGAAAGATTGGCAGCCGGCATTGCGAAAGGAGCCGATAACTGGAAGCCGACAGGCGGATTCGTTGCTCCGGGTGTCATCGACAACGGTGATGGAACATATCGTCCCAACGACATCTACATCAATCCGGAAGACTACTGGATGAGCGTTTGCCGTAATGCACCTTCTATGTTTATTTACGACAACTCATACGTGAAATGCCGTGAACTGACGTTGAGTTACAATGTACCCAAATCCTGGCTGAAGAATGTAGTAAGCGGACTGACCGTTTCGTTCGTTGCCCGCAATCCGTTCATCGTATGGAAGAATATCCCGAATATCGACCCGGATTCCAACTACAACAATACCACCGGTATGGGACTTGAATACGGTTCGTTGCCTTCACGCAGAAGCTATGGTTTTAATGTAAATGTGAAATTCTAAAAAGATATATCATGAGACAATCTAAATACATCACAATCATCACGATGGCATGTGCCCTGTTTTTCGCTTCTTGCAGCGATGAATACATGGAAAACATGAATACCGACCCTTCCAAGGCCGCTACCATCGACCCGAATGCGCAGCTCACCACTGCCCAACTGCAAACGTACGGAGACCTTAGTATGATGGAAATCTACCGTAACTACCATTATGCATTCACCCAACAACTGATGGGATGTTGGAACACCACCAACTACGGTGGACGCCATACGCTAGACAATAATGAAATGAGCCGTATCTGGACATCGTTCTACACTCAATCCCTGAAGAATATCATTGATGCTCAATATCGCACAGCCGAAGATGCAGAGAAAGTGAACATCAACTCTGTGCTCCGCATTTATCGGGTTTATCTTATGTCTATCATCACCGACACTTACGGAGACGCTCCTTTCAGTGAAGCCGGCCTGGGATTCCTCGAAGGAAAGTTCAATCCGAAGTATGACAAACAGGAAGATATTTACAACGCTTTCTTTCTGGAGCTGGAAGATGCCATCAATAAAATCGATCCGACCAAAGATAAAGTGACAGGTGACCTCATCTATGCCGGTGACGTAACTAAATGGCAACAACTGGCAAACTCGCTTCGCCTACGTTTTGCCATGCGAATCTCCAATGTCAATCCTACAAAGGCACAAACGGAATTTGAAAATGCTTTAGCTGCCAATGGGGGTGTGATAACGGACGCCTCAAGCGATGCGCTTATCAAATACATGACAATCGCATTTAGTTTCGGACAAGAAGCTTACTCTGATTATCGCGGAAATTCATTGTCACAGTTATTGTTCGGCAACGACCCCGCTAATAATCCAAGTTACCTCTGTTCCACTTTCTTTAATCAGTTATACAATTCCGGTGATCCTCGTACATTCAAAATTTCCCGTTGTTATTATGACGGGCTGATGAGTGCCACCAGTCCCGACAATCGTGTCGACATCACCCAGGAGATGATTGAAAAAGGGATTGATTTCAGTCCGCGCGACCCGGGTTCCTACTCGTGGGAGCCATGGCCTACAGGATACGACAGCGATATTTGTAAGGAATTAGCCGTTAACAACCCTTCTGTTACAGCAACCATGGCTCGTGAAGTGGAACCCAAACTTGCCAATAATTTCCTAAAAAGCGACAATCCGGGCGTAGTGATGACCTCTGCAGAAGTGAAGTTCCTGATGGCAGAAGCTACCGTGAAAAAATGGAATGTCGGCAGTGTGTCGGCAGAAGATCTTTACAAGCAAGGAGTGCGTGCAGCTATGGATTTCCTGACAGACAACTACGGTTGCACGGCTACTACTGATGCAGAGTTTGATGCATTCATTCAAGGTAGAGGGACGTTCGGACATACGGACAATCAGAAACTTGAAGCTATCAATACACAGGCCTGGATTCTTCACTTCACCAATCCTGCCGAATGTTGGGCAAACGTGCGTCGTTCCGGTTATCCGAAGTTGAAATCACCGGCAGAATATGGGTTCGGACAATACCTCACCGGTGGAACGGAAATTCCGGTACGTCTCTGCTATCCTGTATTGGAATCTTCCTATAATAAGAAGAGCTACAACGAAGCCATCGAGCGCATGGGAGGAACAGACAATTGGCACAGCCTTCTGTGGTGGGATACTGAAAACTAACTATTAAACAATCATCCATTATGAAAAAGATATATATTGCACTATTTGCCCTACTCGCTGTAGGCTCCACATTTACTGCATGCACCGAGGAAGAACCGTTCGCTACGGTGACGGAAAATGATGATCCGCATATCCTTGCCCCGGTATTCCCTGACAGAACGAACGGCCAATTGGCTACATTCGCCAACATCAGCCGGGATGCGAACTTATCCATCGCGCTGACCGTGACTCCGAAAGATTACACCACAGTAACCTGGTTCATTGATGGACAGGAAGTAGAATCGGGTACCGACTCCGACAAAGAAATCAACCGTAGTCTGAAAGCCGGTACGTATAATTTGAAAATAGAAGTGGAAACTGTGAAAGGGAAGAAGACTTCCCGTGAAGGATTGGTGGTGGTCAATCCATTGGCTGATGACCCTCAATCTAAAGAAGTAGCTTTTGAGAGAATTGTATCTCCCGGTAAGACTGCCCGTTTATATGGCAGTAATTTACAGAACGTAACAGCCATCCTCTTGGGAGGAAACACGATCACCAATCCTACTTATGTTGAATCGGAAGACGAGAACTATCTGGAATACATCGTTCCGACAGGCGTAAGCGAAGGCGATTACCGTATCGTTCTGCAAGATGCCGCCGGCAATGAATATGGAGCCGACATGGTGAAAGTGACCAATACTTCCCTTGTCATTTCGGGGGCTAACCGGGCTACTGCCAACGTGGACTGGACCATTTCCGGTATCAATCTTGAAAACATCGCTTCTCTAACTATCGGCGGACAGACGGTGTCTCAATTCAGCAATCAATCTTCTACGGAAGTTACGCTGACTTGTCCGGATTTGTCTGATGGAAGCTATACGCTGACAGGCAAAACCCGTAGCGGAGAGGCTGTGCAGTTCTTGAACGACAATGCTACGACTACCGAACAGACTGTGACCGTATCTACCGAAATAACACTTTGGTCAGGACACCATTACGTTTCGTGGGATAAGCCGGACGGTGACCCCAACAAGAGTTTCGGTCTGATTCCAAAAGATGTGTTTGCCGGTATCACAGCCGGATCAACACTGAAAGTAGTCTACTCCATAGAACCTACTGCCGAATATCATCAGATGCAACTTGCCACAGGTTGGTGGACTGGCCTGGCAGATAAGATAGAATTTTCGGAAAACGGTGAATACACACTGGTACTGACACAAGAGATACTGAATAAGATTCAAACTGAAGACGGATTCTTATGTACGGGTCATGGCTATTATGTAGACCTGGTAACCGTGAAATAATGTTCCTAAGTAAGTTTAAAAATCATTCATACCATAAGTATCTGTCATTCTTCGGGTTAAATCCCTCTGAATGACAGATTACATAAACGATGCTACTTAAAAACAAATCATAATGAAACTAAGAAATATTATATTAATGACCGCATCTATCGCAATGACTGCCTGTTCCAAACAGGCAGTTCCCACTGCCATTCCTGAAGACGCAAAAATAGAACAACAAGTGGAAGAGCTTCTATCAAAAATGGATCTTGACGCCAAGATAGGGCAAATGACCGAGCTTGCTATTGATGTATTAGGAGAGACGATAAATGGAGAATTCCAATTGGACGAGGCAAAACTCCACAAAGCGATTGCTGAATACAAGGTAGGTTCGTTTCTCAATGCTCCCGGCCCGGTAGCACAAAGCCCTGAAAAGTGGAACGAGATTATCGGTCGAATACAAGAACTGTCGATGACGGAGATTGGTATTCCATGTATCTACGGTCTGGATCAGAATCATGGTACTACCTATACATTGGGCGGCACACTCTTTCCTCAAAATATCAATATGGGTGCTGCCTTCAATCCGGATTTGACCTACGAAGCGGCACGTGTAACAGCTTATGAGACAAGGGCTAGCAATTGTCCCTGGACATACTCCCCCACCGTCGATATGGCACGCGATCCCCGTTGGCCACGTGTATGGGAAAATTATGGAGAAGACTGTTTAGTCAATGCCATTATGGGCAGCACTGCTGTCCGAGGCTTCCAAGGAGATGATCCTAACCATATTCCCGCCGACCGAATCGCCACCTCCGTGAAACATTACATGGGATACAGCATGCCACGTACCGGTAAAGACCGCACACCGGCTTATATATCGGTTTCCGAACTGCGTGAGAAATGTTTTGCACCGTTCAAGGCTTGTGTGGAAGCAGGTGCACTGACTATAATGGTCAACAGTGGTTCCATCAACGGAAAGCCTGTGCACGCCGACCGCGAACTCCTTACACAATGGCTAAAAGAAGACTTAGGATGGGACGGAATGTTAATCACCGACTGGGCGGACATCAACAATCTTTATACCCGCGAACATGTGGCGGAAAACAAGAAAGAAGCCATCGAAATGGCAATCAATGCAGGTATAGACATGGCTATGGAACCGTATGATCTCAATTATTGTACACTACTAAAAGAGTTAGTGCAAGAGAAGAAAGTGCCTATGAGCCGTATTGACGATGCCGTCCGCCGGGTGCTTAGACTTAAATTCCGTCTGGGTCTGTTCGATCATCCGAACACTTTATTGAAAGATTATCCTCTCTTCGGCAGCAAGGAGCATGCACTTATCGCACTTCATGCAGCCGAAGAATCGGAAGTATTGCTAAAAAATAAAGATAATATTCTTCCGCTTCCTCAAGGGAAAAAGCTACTGGTAACCGGTCCGAACGCCAACTCTATGCGTTGCTTGAACGGCGGTTGGAGCTATTCATGGCAAGGACATCTGACCGACAGATTTGCCGACAAATATAACACCATTTACGAAGCAATCTGCAACAAATTCGGAGCCGATCATGTCCGTCTGGAACAGGGCGTAACCTACAAACCCGAAGGTGCTTACATGGAAGAAAATGAACCGGAAATTGAGAAAGCTGTGGCTGCCGCCCGCAACGTGGATATTATTATCGCCTGCATCGGTGAAAATTCATATTGCGAAACACCCGGTAATCTTTCCGAACTTGCCATCTCTGCCAACCAAAGCAAACTGGTAAAGGTACTTGCCGCTACAGGAAAACCGATCATCCTGATACTCAATGAGGGTCGTCCCCGCATTATCAACGAGTTGGAGCCATTGGCTGATGCTGTTATTGACATTCTATTACCCGGAAACTATGGTGGCGATGCATTAGCGAACATTCTGGCAGGAGACGTGAACCCCAGTGCCAAGATGCCTTACACATATCCGCGACACGAAGCAGCACTGACTACCTACGATTATCGGGTGAGTGAAGAGATGGACAAAATGGAAGGAGCTTACGACTACAATGCGGTAGTCTCCGTTCAATGGCCTTTCGGATACGGATTGAGCTACACCACTTTCGAATACAGCAACTTCCAAACGGACAAATCTTCGTTTACCGCAGGAGATGATTTGCACTTTTCCATAGATGTAACTAATACCGGTAAATATGCCGGAAAAGAAGTTGTCATGCTATTCAGCAGTGATCTTGTGGCTTCGCTTACTCCCGAAAACCGCCGGTTACGATCCTTCAAAAAGGTGGAACTGCAACCGGGCGAAACCCAAACTGTCACTCTATCCATCAAAGGCAGCGACTTGGCTTTTGTCAATTCCGATGGACAATGGGTACTGGAACAAGGGGATTTCCGTATGCAATGCGGAAATCAAGTATTGACTATTGCTTATAAGTAGGCATTTATAAGTAGGTATTTATAAATAAATGTGCATTATTAATGTATACACTCCCGACAATAACTCTATGAGACACTACGTTACTTTGTGGTGAACTCAAATTATCATCTAACCGGCTGAACAGCCTCAAACGGCTGTTCAACCAAATTTAAACAACCGCTCCTCTTGATCCAAACGACCGTATGTCTACAAAAAAAAGACAATCGTTTGAGCCCAAAGGAGCGGTTGTTTTTATCTGAAAGAAAGCGGCATTATTACAAAGGATATTCCTCAAAAGCATACAAAATGGTAGATAAATAACGTTCACCTGTATCGGGTAATAATGCAACAATCATTTTCCCTGCATTTTCCGGTCGCTTCGCCAGTTCCGTAGCAGCATATACGGCTGCGCCTGAAGATACGCCTACCAACAAACCTTCCTGTTTGGCTAATTCACGACTCGTACGAATGGCATCGTCATTCTGCACCTGAATAATCTCATCTACGATAGAAGCCTTGTACGTTTTAGGAACAAACCCTGCACCGATTCCCTGAATCTTATGCGGACCTGGTTTTCCTCCCGAGAGTACCGGAGAATCAAAAGGTTCTACTGCCACGATCTTTATACTCGGATCACGCATCTTCAGCGCTTCCCCTACACCGCTAACTGTCCCGCCAGTACCTACTCCGGCCACAAAGATATCGACTTTCCCCTCGGTATCTCTCCATATTTCCAGACCGGTAGTCCGTAAATGCATGGCAGGGTTAGCAGGATTCTCAAATTGTTGTAAGATGACAGCTCCCAGAGTGACCGCTTTCAGTTCTTCAGCTTTGGCAATGGCTCCTTTCATACCATCGGCACCAGGGGTCAACACTAATTCCGCACCCAAAGCTTTCAGAAGATTACGCCGTTCGATACTCATGGTATCAGGCATCGTCAGAATCAGTTTATAGCCTTTAGCTGCCGAAACAAAAGCCAATCCCACGCCGGTATTTCCGCTGGTCGGTTCAATAATAGTTGCTCCGGAATGCAAAATACCTTTCGTTTCAGCATCCTCAATCATAGCCAATGCTATGCGGTCCTTCACGCTTCCAGCCGGATTAAAAGATTCAATCTTTACAATCAAACGAGCTTTCAGGTCGTTACTTGTATTATAGTTACTAAGTTCCAATAACGGAGTGTTACCTACCAAATCCGTCAATTTTCTTGCTATCTTTTCCATATATATCTGTTTTAAATTTCTCTTGTTTTAATATATGACAAAGATAGTGCGGATTCTGTTCAGGGTAAATACCATATATGTGGTAAATTCATACCACATATATCTGACTTCTTGCCAGAACAATATATCATTTGAATCTCTTCACATAATCTGCAATCAGACAACATGCCGGACCGAGTACCTGACCATGATCGAATCCTTGCATTTCATACAAAGTCACCTTCTTGTTACCTATACTTTTCAAGACAGCTTCCAGCAACGCATTTTCTTCATATCTTGCCGCCATCTCCAGATGCTTGTCCCCCGTAATCAACACGAGAGGAGCAGTTTCCTTGCGGGCCTTATTTACCGGAGCATACTCATCAACCACCGGAATACCGTCAGGCAAACCGCGTTCCTTACGAATAGTGAAATGTGTCACCGTCTGACCACTCACCGGAAGATAAGCAGCTACACTATCGGCATCTGCTCCGTATGCTGCCATGTACTTTTTATCCATTGCCAGAATCAACGAAAGATAACCTCCCGCAGAATGACCGGAAACAAAAATGTGATCCTTACGACCACCATACTTCTCAATATTCTTGAAAACCCATGCCACAGCTTCAGCTGCATCTTCGATGTAAGCCGGATTCTTTGCTTTCGGACTCAAACGGTAATTCACCGCCACTACTGCAAACCCTTGTTCTCTCAATTCTTTGGGAATAAATTTATTTCCACCTTCCATACCACCGCCATGAAACCAAACGATAGTTGAGAAATCCTTCTTGTTTTCAGGATAATAAATATCCAGTTTACAACGCTCCTGACGATAGGTGTCCGTTTCGGAACCAGAGACATAAGATATATCTTTATCGGTGCGATAAACATTTTGTGCTTGAGCAATGCAAGTAACAAGCAAAAAGAGAAGAGAAAAAATCTTTTTCATGGTTTTATTTATTTTATATTCATCTATTAGTACTATTCTTAAAAATTACTTTAGAGTTAATGATGTCATGTTCATCAATATATAATTCAGGATTCTCACCCGAGCTTTCCACCAAAGCTTCAATTGTGATACACTCATCCGGCAACCACTGTTTAAAATGTAACATATTATCTCTCAACTCTACCATATTATTGTCCGTAGCTGATAATTGAATCATCTTTTTTACATTTTTCGTATATAATGGAAGTCCGCCCCCTTTAGCCACTAAAGAAGATTGGGCACCTTCACCAATAATATTTCTATTTCCCGTATTCTCTAACGTATAACATATTCTCCAAAGATTTTCAACCGGTATCGTATCTTCATACTGTACAAAGACAGTAATTCCAGGTATTTTAGGTTTTTGCGTCAGCAATGTACTCTCTGTACAGCAGATTGTCACTCTGACTTTTTCCTTCGAGAAATATGAAAGCAAAGTAACTACTCCTCCTAAAATTGTGACTATTGTAACTATAACTTCTATCATACACCTGTGTCTTTTTTTTCATAATTACTATTCTTTAGTCAGCTCCCTCAATCGCCATGCACAATCTTTAAATTGCTTATCAATACACTTTAACCGCTCTTCCAATTCATCTATTCTTTGTAAAGCAACTTTTACATCAATCTCCTTTCTCTCAATCTTATCCTCTACATACTTAATTACTTTCAAATCGTACTTGTTATGCCGTATCTCATCCTGCGTAGCGATATAGAACGAACAACCTTTTTTTTCTCTCCCCATCTCTTCTCCGGCAAGAAACTTTTTATATGTATTCGAAAGCTGTTCCAGCATTTTATCAGAAAGTTTACAAAGTCCTTTATTCGAAATATACCCCTTCCGTGCGTCAACAAATAAAGTTTGCGTCCTCATTCTTTCCTTTCTGAATACAAGAATTGCCGTAGAGATAGCCGCTCCATAAAATAGATTCGGCGGCAATTCAATAACTGCCTCAAGTAAATTATGTTCAATAATCTGCTCTCGTATCTTACTTTCAGTATTTCGGAACAAAACGCCTACCGGTACTACTACAACAGCTTGTCCGTCATTCCGCAAACTTGCCAAAATATGACTTATATACGCCCATGTAACCTGACTTTTAGGAGGAATGCCATATTTAAAGCGTTTGTAAAAATCACTATAAGCCTCTTCGGCTGCCCACTTATCCGCAAATGGAGGCACAGAGACAACAATATCAAACTTTCTTAGCCCTCCATGATCCAACAATTTAGGATTACTAAGACTATCTCCCCAAAGAAAAGTCGCACCCTTGAAGCCATTCAGCATCAGATTCATTTTTGTCAATGCATACAAATTCCAATTCACTTCTTGCCCATAGAGCTCAGTACCTCTGATCCCCATTTTTTTACCGACCTCAACCAACAGAGTACCACTACCGGATGCCGGATCGCACAAACAAGCATTTTTTCTATCGCCATCTATTAGTTTCGTGATCAAACTAACTACCTCTGTAGGAGTAAGCACATTATTTATCTTTTTACCTGCTTCTTCAGCAAATATATATAACAACTGATTATATAAATCACCAACGTCTATCAACTGCCCGGTAGCATTAGTCAGCCTGATTTCTTGAAAAAGCAAAAGAAGCTCACGCAACTTGATCGATCTCGCGTTCATATCTCCTAATATATTACTTTCGAAATCAATAGCTTTATTGATTTCATAACCTTCAGTAACCAAAGCGTTCACCTGCTCCAGTTCATAAAGAGCCATATTTATCAATCTGCCAAGTTCCGGTGAATCAAGTTCTTTACATAGATAATCGAAAGAACTGCGCTCGGACACTAACAAACGTAAAGCAGGGCTATTATCATCTTGTTGAAAAGAATTATTTGATTTATAGTACTCACTTGCAGATTTCAAAAATAGCAGAGCCAATACATAATCCCTGCACTGATCGGCAGAAATCGTTCCACCCAAAATTTGCCGTGCTTTACTTACGATATAATATGCTTTCTCTTTCATAATACAATCATTTTAAAGAATCCATCAACAACTGATCTTGCAAACTCTGTTTAAGTATATCAATTTCACTACGAATACATTCACCTTCTTTTCTCAACCGATCCATTTCTACAACAAGCTTTTGTACTTCTATAGATGGTATATCAAGCTGTATTTCCCCCATTACCGATTGAGGAATCACCTGAATACCTGTACCTACTGCTGCATTCTTCAACATACCAAGAATGGACGATGTATTTAAAAAACAACAAAGGAATTCCGGTAATATGTTACTAATGACGGGACGTATGATAATAAAAGATGAAGATGCTATAGTACTTCGTTCTGTCCCTTCATACTGTATGCAATAATTGGAGCCTCCTTTAGCCGCAAACAACAAATCTCCGTTTTTCAACCAATGCTTATCATTTATTCCTGTATTTATTACCGTAGCTATTTGAGTATAATCAAGTTTATTCTCCGAATTAACATCCTTTACCTGCAAATACCTGACCTCACCTTGTGAATCAGTTTTCATGTATATGCCGGATTGCATTATAGCTATATCCTTTAATGTTACTTTCTTATTCATTACCTTACCATTTCAAATAAAGACTCTACTTAAACAATCTGCCATGAATATCAGTAATACTATTTCTTGGCTATTACCTCAATTTTATAGATTGACCGCACAAATATATAGCTTTTTCTGATATTACCAAGCAATAGAAAGAAAATAAATCATAATCGACAAAACATATCTTACCTCCTCCATCTTTTCAGGTTTCGTCAAGTAGAAATCCTACTAAATACAAATCACGCAACTTGATATAAAATCAGAAGAACATAAATTACCTGCTTTTGACAAAACATACATCAATACCCCATTCAAATATCCCACCGTCTTCCCCTAGCATATTTAGTTTTAATATGCCTATAATAAACGACAATCTCCCACCCGAAAATATACCTCAAAGTATATTCCGGACAGGAGACCACCATAATAGACAAAACGAACTGTTTGTCCTTTTCTAAGGTTTTCTTTAAAATCCCTCTCTAAAGTTTCTTGATAGAGAAATCGGCAAAACGAATTTCTTCGTCACGCAACTGGTCTTGCCAGGTCCTATCTTCACCCAAATAGCGGTAGATACCCCATTTGGGACGAAGTCCCGTACAATCCGTACGCCACATATCCATCTTTTCAGAACTAAATTCCAAGAGAACTTTTCCGTCTTTTATGCGTGTGATGACTACTTCATACGAACCGTTCTCACCGAAACAGGCTTTTTCTTCTACTTCCACCCAGTTGCCGAGGAAGCCAGCAAGGTCTGTACTGGCAAGGGTAGTAGTGCTTCCGCCACGTTTGTCATAACGTACGCGCAGTTGTTGACCGCCTTTACTGCCGCTGTTGGAATAAGCAGTCAGGGTAATGAGTGGAGAACCGACGTCTGCCGTGCCCGATGAATTATCAATACCCTTCAACTGGTGGAGATGGGAGAATTTGGCTGTCGTCTGGAATCCTGTCGGCAAACAGAATTTCCAGCGAAACACCATAGTCTCTCCCTTTTGTCCGACAAGGCTTTTCGGAGACTTATTATCCGTCTTTATCTCATTACGCTGGCGGTCGGTGATGTTTGTCAGTCCGCGGTCATCATCTATCTCGGCATGAATAAAGAAAGCAAATACGTACTTATTTAGCTGGTTGTCATGCACCTGCTGAATATGTTGGAAGTGCTCTGTCTTATGTTCGCGCGAGGAGTCGGGAGCTTCGTGGTTATAGCCCGAACGTTTAATCAAGTCATACGTTTTTGCGCTATTACCGTCAGCGGTTAATGTGCCATCCACCGGTTGTTCCGGTTTCAGTTGTTCTTTCTCATCTATCACTTCCGACGAACTGTTGGAGCAGGCGATAAAGGCGAAAAGAGCTAAGAATAAAATTCCTTTTCTCATTTGGATTTATTTAATATGGTTAGTCAGGAAATCTACCGACTTGAAGAAAATCTCTTCCATCTTGTCCGAAGTCTTCGAACTTACGTTATGGTCATAGTATTCATACTTCAACAAGTCGCAGACTCCCCCTCTTTTCTTTAAAGCCGATGCGAACATTTCGCTCTGTTCACACTCTACCGTAACATCACACGTGCCACATACCAGCATGGAAGCAGGAACGTCCTTCTTTGGAATCAGATTTATGGGAGAGGCTTCACGAAGCACTTTCGGCTCTCTGTCACAGAAGTATGCAATACGCTGAGGGTCTTTTGTTTTCATGGTGATGGCAGCCTTTTCCAAGTTATATATTCCGGAATAGCCTACGAAAGCCTTTGTACCGGGAACAGTCATCGCAGCTACTGCTGCCAAGTGCGCACCGGCAGAAGTACCCAGGAAACCGAAGCAATCAGGGTTAATGTTCAGTTCTGCGGCATGCTCCTGTACATACTTCACTGCGTCCAGAATATCCTGGATAGAGACTTTCACCGTTGCATCGGATTGAGGTGCCAATGTATAAGAGACACGTACGCCTGTTATGCCTTTCTGTTTCGCCAAGTATTGGGATAAAGACCGGGACGAGCCGTTATTACCGCGCGCCCATCCACCACCGTGGATATAAACGACAAACGGGGCAGGCTTCTCTGTCTCAGCAAAGTCTACCGTGAGTATCAATTCGTAATCCTTATGTTTCTTGTAGACGATGTCCTTTGTAGTCACTCCTTTATAATCCTTGCTTTTCAAGCGGTCTGCCTGATAGGTATAGGGAACCATCACATCGGGAATGGTGTTCACATCAATAAACTTCGCATATTTCTTTGCATACAACAAGGCATAAGAACCGTCGTCGTTCCGCGTCATCTTCATGCCATAGCGGTTGGAGAACTGCTGTGGTTGAGATTCCTGCGCAAGGCAGAGAAGCGGCAGCATACACAAACAAAAAATCAGTTTCAGTTTCATGTTATCACTTTATATTAGGTACAGATAATCTTATTTCTTCTTCAAATTTTATTTCTTCTTTAAAACCAGATAAGGTATTGTTTCCACATCGGACGTACTGTATTTCAAACCGATGCGCTTTGCCGTATCGACATACTTCTGATTACCCAATGCCGTTCCCGCTTCATAAAGAAGAATGGCGGCACGGGACTGGTCGAAAGGTTTAATCTGTTTAAATTTCCAGTCTTCGGGATTCAGATAAAACGGATACAGATAATCTACCGCCTGCGAAGCCACTTTTCCGTTGGAAGCAGGGGTACTCCATAGATTGATGCCTATCTGGCTGGTAATTTGGTTGGCTTCCATTAAGGCTTCCAGAGCGAAAGTGGAATAATGCAGGGAGAGAGTCCGTTTCAGTTCCTGGGGTAACGAGCCGTCGTCGGCAATCTGTGCACCCATCTTGGGGAGAATACTTTGTTCCGCCACTTCGCGGATACGGTCGGTACGGTCCAAGTAAGCCAGTACCATCAAGTGGATGGCTTCGTACCACAAGCCATGATTGTTGGCGGCATGAGATTCCCTTTGCCCTTGCGTGCTGTTCTCCATCCAGTAACAGAAGGCGGTAGCCCAATCATCGAGTTTTTTCTTATCCGAGGGAGTCCAGCTTTTCGAGCCTTCTATCAGTTTGGCAACACCCAACGCACGGCTGAAACGGCGCGAGTCTATGAAGCCCGAACCTCTCATTTTCTTCATACCCGGCACGGCTTGGGCATAAGTCATATTCGGGTTCATACCCAGTTTCGGGTCTGTGAACCATGTCCGCAAGTGGTTGGCGCATGCTTTGGCGTAGACTTCTTTTCCTGTGATATAATAGAGTACTCCCAGGCAGTAAGCGGCATCACCGAAACGGTTGGCATTCTCACGTTCGGGGTATTCGTAGACTTCGGGATTTCGTTCACCGTCTTTCCGGATATAGGGAAGTCCGTCTATTTTTGTAGAATCAGGCCACCAATAGGGAGATAAGGTCATATAATCCCTGGGATCTTTACTGGGGGGAAGTTTTTTCTTGGCAGTCACCGATAGAGGAGTCATCTTTATATATTTCTCTGCCACCTTTTCCTGAAGTTCAATGTATCGGGTGACTTCCTTCTCACCTTTCTGATAGTCGTTTTTTAGCTGTTCAAGCAAAGTCGCATTAAACGGGCCTAAGGGGGCGGCATTCAGTATCCCCCAACAGAGGCATACAGCCCATATAGCAAAGATTCGTCTCATAAATATTTTCTTTAAAGTAGGTAAGTATGTCATTCGGAGCGAAGCGGAGAACCTGCTTCTGGTATCTGCCAAGGGGCAGGTTCTTCACTACGTTCGGAATGACGGTATCAGCTTTCTTCTTTAAGAGAAGAAACAGCCACCGTTAATGTCAATGTTCGTACCTGTCAGGTAAGAAGATTCGGAGCAAGCGAGGAAGCAAACCAGGTCGGCAACTTCATCGGCAGTTCCTTCACGACGCAATGCGTAGGAAGCCTTCATACGTTCGCGGTTTTCCGGCGTATTGAAACGGTCGTGGAAAGAAGTGGCAATCGTGCCTGGACAGATAGCGTTGCAACGGATTCCCTGAGGGCCGAGTTCCTTCGCCATGGAACGGGTAAATGTCATTACCGCACCTTTCGCGGTTGCATACATGGAAGCTCCATTGCCACCGCCGTCGCGGGCAGCCAATGAAGAGAAGTTGACGATAGAACCGCCTGCCGGCATCATCGGAACCACTTCACGGGTACAGAGGAATACGGAACGCATATTGACATCCATCAGGAAGTCATACCAGTCTTCGTCCTGTTCGGTGATTTTCTTACGGCCTACAATGCCGCCTACTACATTCACCAATACATCTACCTTGTCGCCGAATGCCTTGTTACACTCTGCAAAAAGATTCTTTACCGCAGCAGCCTTTGTCATATCACCCTGAACTGCGATTGCTTCGCCACCGACATTTTTAATCAGTGCCAATGTTTCCTGTGCATCGGCTTCATTGTCGAAATAGTTCAGGCAAACTTTTGCACCTTCTGCTGCCAATTTCACTGATATTGCACGACCAAGGTCGCGTGCGCCACCTGTTACGATAGCTACTTTTCCTTCTAATTTCATAATTGTCTTGTTTTTAAAATACGTTTATTTTTTTATTTGTTTAATCTCTCCTACTGTCAGGAAGATGGAACACAGCGATAGCGGCACCAAAGCTCCCAACAGACTGAATAATAATATCCAATTCGTAATATAACTGGCAAAAAGGATTGCCAGGATAGTACCTAATACGGCCGAAGCACCGCCCAGTCCTGCCAGCGAGCCGACAGATTTGCCGCTGTGCAGGTCGCTCGGGATAGTCTGCAAGTTCGTCATAAAGAACTGGAATCCACCCAGTACCAATGCCATGAAAACGATAGCGACCGGAGCCGTAGTAGACATGATAGCTGCCAAGATAGACGGGATGATGATAATCCCACCAAGCAGCATTGCCGCCTTACGGGCATAGTTCACCGTATGTCCCCGGTTTATCAGCCAACCGGAATACCAGCCGCCGGCAATACTTCCCAATGCCGCACCTACATACGGAACCCAAGCGGAGAATGCCACCTCTTTGATATTCAAGTGGAACACATCTGCCAGATATAACGGCAGGAATGTCACGAACATCCACCAGATAGGGTCGAGGAAGAACCGTCCCAAAATGACAGACCAGTTCTTTTTCACCCGGAGCAGTTCGCCCCAGCTTTTTCCTTTATCCTCGGTTTTCAGCTCCTGTTCGGGCTGACCGCTCAAGATATAGGTACGTTCTTCTTCTGTAATCCAGGGATGCTTCTTCGGCCCTTCCTTATTGATAATCAACCAGGGAATCAACCAAATCAGTCCTAATCCGCCGACTACAATAAAAGTCAGTTTCCAGCCGAAAGCAATGAAGAGCATCAGGATAATAATCGGTGCAAGGATTGAACCGATGGATGCTGCCGCCCCGAACAAACCCTGTGCGAAAGCGCGTTCCTTCTGCGGGAACCATTCGGCGTTGCTTTTCGTCGTACCGGGCCACGGACCGGCTTCCCCCAATCCGAGCATCATCCGGAAGAAGGTCAGCGAGAAGATTCCCCGTGAAAGGGATGCTAATGCATCTGCCGCCCCCCAGACGAGCACGCTCCAGAAGAAACCTTTCCGGCATCCAATCTTGTCGTACAGTTTCCCGGAGACAAGCTGGCTGATACCGTATGCTATCATAAAGAAGATAGTTATCAGACCAAGAATATCTTTCGCTTTCTGCGAAGCATCCGGGTCGTTGCGGTCTATCAAGCCGAGGTCGATAGCGATACCTTCGCGATTGGTTACGAACGTAACGCCGTTCTTCTCCTTCATCTGTACGTTGGCTACGCTGACAGAATCCCGGTTGCCATTAGCGGCTGTCAGGATATACTGCTCTCCTGCCAGGACGGCATGATTACCTTTATCTGCCGACGCATCCGCTTCGGAAACCAAGTGATAGTCGATATTAGCCACCCACATATAGTTGAGCGTACCTCTATCCAGATAGTTGATGATGGTTATCAGCATAATTAACCCGATAACCATCCATCGGAGTCCTTTTACCTTCATACGTTTACAGGTTTAAGAAGTCTGCACGCACAGGGCTGAACGTATCAATCAGGATACCGGCTTCGATGCAAACACAACCGTGCAGCTCGTCGGGCGCTACATAGTAGCCGTCTCCGGCAGAAAGGATTTCTTTCTTATCGCCGATGGTTAGTTCAAACTTGCCGCTTACTACGTAAGTCGCCTGGCTGTGGTAGTGCTCATGCATACTACCTACTGCACCTTTGTCAAATTTCACTTTGACCATCATCAACTGACCGTCATACGCCATAATCTGGCGATTTACACCCGGAGCAGGATTTTCCCACTTCAAATCTTTCTCAAACTGATAAGTTTCACTACATGTTTTCATATTTCTGTCTATTAATGGTTTATTATATTCTCGATTCATTTATAACTCATCTTTCATTAGTTATCTCATCCCATATTAACATCCTGTAATCAAGTTGTTAATTCACTGTATTTCAGAAGTTAATTCACCGTTCGTCAAGTGTTAACTGTTAAGTTGTCAAGTGTTAACAGTTGAGCCGATAAGTATTAATACTTGAGAAGACAGGTATTAATACCTGAGAAACGGAAAACTAATCATCATTTCATAAATACTCCGCAACGACCGTTCCAAGCATACATAGTGCCTTCGACCGTCAGGCGGTGCCCTTTCTCTTTGTCGGCATCGGTATTGCTCAAGCAAAGCATTACGGAATGCCCGCCTTTATAGGTTGCTTTCACCACTGTATAGGAAGCCGTATCCATCACGACTTTCACCTCTTCGCAAGATGAGGTCAGGTTACTGGAAGTTTCCATTACCACATCATATTCTCCATGCGTTTCGATGGAAGTGGCGAATGTATGGTTCTTCCGTGCTTTTTCCCTTATCAGGAAAGCGGTTTCGTTTCTCAAGTTGAAATCAGGGTCATTGGCACCCAGACGAAGCATCTTCATCTCTGTTTGCGCAGTAGTAGCTATACTAATAGTATAGAAACGATCCTTATTAACAAAGGTGAAGCTTGATGTATTTCGGCTCTTGTTCTGCCCCCAGGCTTCCAGCCAAAGATGCTGATAGCCATCTTTCGTACCAAGAGTTTTCAGTTCGTTAGTTGCTTTGGCGTAAGGGAAGTTCAAGGAAACAAAGTGCCCGTTATACCAGATAGGGTAATCGTATTGGTGCTCTTTATCCGCATTTGCTTGCAGCACATCCAAGATTAACGGGAATTGCAGGAAAGGGGTAGTCACGTAAGCCAGTGTACGTTTCATCTCTATCCCGGGATAGGCATTAGTGTCTTTCGCCACCATTACCTGAAAATGTCCGCCGTTGAAATCATGGTAAATAATATCTGAATGATAACGGGAAGAGACTTTTATATCTCCGGCAAAGTGGGATGTTTCGTCCACGACCAATGTATTGTGCGCAATTGTCTGTTTGGCAAACGATTGGTTTTCGCGGGTATAATGTCCTTTGTACTTGGCTTCGATATTCAAGAAGCGGGAAGCGCCGTAGTCGGTCAGAATCTCGTTTCCATTGTCGTAATACGCCATTGTCAGTTTATCAAAATGTCCGTGGCTCAAGCCGTGTGAGGTAGCTTTCAGTGTCAAGGCGCTGTTCAGATTAGAATCTGTGGAGCGGATTACGGCTATACCGCCTTCATCCCCCTTGCGCCCGTCACGAAATACACTGCTGCGATAGATAATCGGAGCAGCTTCTCCGCGGGCAATATCACGGGCTACTTTAAAACCACCGATAGTAGGGAGATAAGTATGCTGGTACTTATTTGCAACGGAAAGCAGTGATTTGTCCGAAGGATTAACATTATACAATATGTCGACCGCATATACCAGTTCCTGTGCGGAAAGCCCTTTCAGCAAGGCATCATTAATATGGAAGAATTCGCCTTCATAAGAAAGTTGTATCAATGTGGAGAGGGCTTTTGAAAGAATGCTATCCCGGTAATTGAAGATTTTCAAGTCCGGCAGTTTATTCTCGATGCATTGAGCGAAGATGACGAAAGGCCAGATGGCATAACGTTGATAGTAGGCTCCTTCCGTGAAGTAACCGTCAGGAGAGAACAGGTAATCCATCTGGCGGATAAAGCCGCCCCGTTTGCCTGTTCCGTCAGAACCGTAAAGTGCCTTCTTTACGTAATCTTCACGATTCATCGCAAAGCCAATCATGCCGACAGCAGCCGTAGCCCATGTGGCATGGTTGTGCATTTTATTGAATGTCTTGTTATTTGCATGGTTGTCTCCCATACCGTCCATGATGAAGTCCGCCATCGGAACGAAGAGATTCTTCTCGATAGTGGCACGCTGTTTGGGTGAGAGTGTGTTATAGATACAGTCATAAGCAACCGCTGTATGCACCAGCCATACACTTTCATTCAGTGTCTGCCAAAACAGACGTCCCGGGACGGGGGAAAGTAGCAGGGGGTGGAACCCTAAAGTAGGGTATAGTTTTGCATAGGCTTCCAACATATCGCCCACGTAGGCGGCATATTTCTTATCCCCTGTCAACTGATAGGCAACTCCACAATGGAACATGGCATAGTAATTGGATTTATGCTGTTCGTGTACCACACCGCCACCGCCATCTACGGGAACCGGTACGGAAACAGGAGAGTTTACTGCTGCATCGGCTGCGGCCAACACTTCCGAAAGAGATTTGTCGAATGCGGGTACTGTCCCCTTTCCTGCCCTCATCTCGTTCACTTCTTCCTGTGTGAAAAGAAGGGACGGATGTTGGGCAAATGAAAAGAGGTATCCACCTAAAACCATGAATATGCAAATAATAAGTTTTCTCATCTTACATCATTTTCTATTTCAATAATAGTATCGTATGACAACTGTTCTACTTCTTTTTCAAGCCGATAGAGAGTTTTTCCAGTTCGCTACCCTCAACCGGAATATAATCGTATGCTTCGGCATTGATATATGCGGGACGGATATTGTACATCTTGCCCTGTATTGCCTGGGAAGTGGTAGTCATCATTCTACCGGAGTTCCACAGATTACAGTTTGCAATGCGTACCTTTTCCCAGGTGGCCTCATCCAGGCGGATAGTTGCCCCGCCGCGTCCGCTATTATCAAAATTGCAGTTCTCTACTGTCAGTACTTGCGGGCCAATCAGGCGCATGACACTTCCACGTTCTTTGTTGCAACAGTCTACAAAGGTACAATGTCTGACAGTAATATAAGGGCCTGCCGTACTTTCATCGCTTCCGCCACGATAAATATTAATAGGTAAACCCAACAGACGGTAGAAAGAGCAGTTTTCAATCAACATGTCGTCGGCATTATAGCGGCCTATATCATCTTTCTCTGCTGCATAGTTGATAGCATCTCCCGACAAATCACGGAAAAGACAGTTGCGGATGGTAACGCTTTCGGCAAAAGTAGCTTTTGTTCCTTTGATAGCAAAGAATCCGCCTTCTCCGAAGTTCTGGAATTCGCAGCCGTCTACTATCAGTGTATAAGGTTGTATCATATCAAAGGCAGTAGAAATTCCTGCTTTAGCCAAAGCCTTTCCGGGCTCTAATACGCCATCGAATGTTATATTCTCAATGACCATTTTGCCGCCATCGGCAATAGTTACCATATTATCCGGCTTATCTCCGTTGAAACGGACAAGCGGCTTGTTGGCTGCATCGGCTGCACGGATAGTCAACGGTTTGTCAATGAACATAGCACGTTGGATAGGATATGTGCCTTTCGCCAAAATAATGACGCCACCCGGTTCTGCCGAATGAATGACTTCGGACAAGTTCGTTCCCGGAGACACATTGTATTCCTTATGAACATTCGCTGCTGGGTGTGCCACTTGGTTCTTAAACCAGGAAGCGCCTTTATCCTTACGTATCGCAGCATCGTCGGGCAACTGGGGAGCTTTTACTTTTTCCGTAGTAAATCCCGGAGCCGAGTAGTTCTTTGCCAATTGCACTTTGTTATCTTTGAACTGGATACCCGCTACGTCGTCAACGGCTATATAAGGCTGGTCGAGTCCTTTATTGATGATGATATTATCCGTGAATGAGACTTTTTCCGGTGCAAGAGTACGTTCCATATCCTTGCCTGTACCAAATTCTATATTCGTGCAATCTACGAATGTGTTACGGTACATCTTGACATCAACAACTTGACAATATCTATTAGGTAACGAATTGGGTACGGCATCCATAACTCCCAAAGCTGAGAAGAAACGGGTACCTGCCAAGCCGACCAATACATTATCGTAAATCTGATGTCCGGCATTGACGACACGGATACCGCCGGTATTACGACGTCCGTTACCGATAAACAAGTTATCATTCACAGTATTACGGTCACCATGACGCAGTGCTACCACTCCTTCACATTCCAACAGCGTATTGTTGCGGATGATGTTATCACTGGATTTAATAGAAATTACTTCCACTTCACCGGAGCAACGTTCGAACAAGTTGTTCTCAATCACCGTATTTGAAGAACTGTAAGCTTGCTGGGAAGTTCCTACGCGCATTGTTTCGGCACCGTTCGAGCCATACACGGGTCTTTCTCCAAAGTAGTTATGGTCAATCCGGTGATGATTCTCCAGACAACGTTCGTCGTTGAGGATGACAATCAGTGTCACCCCCAAGTTAAGTTTTCCTGTCAACGAACAATGGTCTACTCTGTTGTGACGACCATAAAGCAATATATAGCTGTAAGCCTGGTCCCGGCGGGACGGATTAAATTTGTCTATCACACAATTCGTCAGACGACAGTGATTAGCCAGTTCTTGTCCGTTACGGAATTCTATTACGGAACCTTTGGGAGCATATCCGTCAGTGAAATGCAATCCGCTGACAGATAGCCACTCGCCCGCTATCCGCAAGATGGAGCCACCTTCTATCTTTACTTTTCCGGGGTTCAGGGCTTCTATCGTAATAGGAGATTTCTCCGTTCCTTTGCCTATCCATTTCAACTGCATATCTTTGTATTGGCCGTCCTTGATGTAAATCCGGTCGCCGGGTTGGGCAGTTTTTAAATAGGAAGCTACTTCGGGAAGCGCTACATCGTATCTTTTTGCAAAAGTGATTGACGGTAGCCCGACAAGTAGGAGCGCTATAATTGCCTTATGTATATTTCGTGTCATCATTAATTATTGAACTTTTGAGTAATCGTAATCTTGTTTCTGCCAGTACATATCGAATTCAATAGAACTGGACGAAGGTGCATTCGTGTTATTATACAACTTAAAGTCAACTGTTTTTATGTGTAAAACTCCGATACGTTTTATATTATCAGCAACATTATCGACTGATCCTTTTACATTATAATAGAATACAAGCAAAACAGCATCTACATTGGCAACCTTTTCTTCACCTACCTTAAATATATCTGGTGCCCAAACATCTGTATTAGGCGAAGCCTTTGCACTTGCAATACTAAAACCACGACAAGTTTTAGCTTCCACATCTATTGGGAAAGTAGTCTCATCAATCTTTGATAATGTACCGTTCTTCACTTCATCAATCAGAGTTTTATAGCCTGATTTAGATGGGTCAAGCCATAAGAAAGTTAATGCCGGTGTACCATAACAATCTATTTTTCCTCCTGTCACTTGCGAACTGGAATTTGTTGTAGAATAGAAGTTTCTCAATTGTGTTTTTGAGTTTGCCGGACTATTAATCTGTAATTGCCCTGCAGAAGCTCCTGAGAAGAAAAAATAGGGATTTACTGAATTATATTCGCTCTCTGAAACCGCCGGTTTATTATTAGCAGAACAAGTAGCAGCTTTATATTTCATAGAAACCGGATCTACTACAGTACTCCAATCACTATTTGCATAGACCAATCCCGTTTCTGGAGAGAAGAAAGAAGATAGCTGTCCCTCAATACGTCCCTGACCATATACTTTTCTATTCTCCCAGAAATAAATGAAAGGCACTTTCACCACAAACACATCCGTCAAGGTGTGCACTTCGCGTCCGTCGAAATAGGAAATCTTCAGTACCACCGTATTATCTCCATCTACATAATTCTCAGATGAAGGTACAACAAACTTTAATTCAGTTTCAGTCTGCAACGTAATAGTACACTCAATATCACCTAACAGCACTTTATCAATCTTATTTAGATATGCTCCCTCCAGCACTACCATATCTCCCACGTTGATTGGTTCAAATACAGTAGTTGTAACCTCCGGCTGATAACGTTTCACCGTGAACTTGGGTGCAGACGAACTTGACGTCTCCACTTCTTTTGTTCCATTAAAATATTTAAATGTTACAATAGCCTTGTCGCTTTCCACATAAGGAACCTTTACTACTATCTCATTCTCACTTTGTGAGATGATCTCTGCCTCATTTCCTTCTGTCCCCCCTTCGGCAGTGAAAAGAACAGCACTCACCACATTCATGGAACTACCGGAAAGCAACAAATTATTGCCCATTTCAACTTCTGAAGGCATTCCCGCCTGTGAAACGACAGGAGCCGGATATTCAAGGATAAAATCTCCTTCGGACACACCCTCACCTATCGAATTTACCAATACAATTTTACCACTGCGTGCCTGATTTGTCACTTTCAAGGACAAACGCCGGTTGGACACTTTCTGTAGGATAACGGCTTTTCCACCACCGATAGTAGCACTTACCACATCATCCAAATATTCTCCGGTAACAACAATCTCACTACCTATGCTTCCACTCTCGGGCGAGAAAGAAAGAATTTCCGGTGAACTAACCGCCACATCCTTCATCGATGTAGAATCACAACCACACAAAAAGAATAAACAGACAAACAATGATGCCAGACTCCATTTTCTATATTGTTTCATATTCGTAAGCATTTAAAAGATTAATAACCCGTATTCTGTGCTATCTCTGGATTAATGTCAATCACACTCACCGGAATAGGCAGAAATGTTTGCCAATCTTCTATATCATTCACCGTATAAGAATATTCCGTATAAAGAAGCTCGCTGTTCAAGTAGTTGTTTACTGTCTGAGTAGCGATACCCCAACGAAGAAGATCAAACCAACGCTGGTTCTCAAAAGCCAGTTCAAGCCTGCGCTCATTACGTACAGCCTTTCTAAAATCATAAAGACCTGGCAGGTCGGTCAGTGTATATGTAGAAACACCGGCACGTTCACAAACCATATTCAAATACTTCAGATTGTCTGCCGAAGGCCCCGAGATTTCATTTGTCAATTCAGCATAAAGTAAAGCAATATCAGCCACACGAATCACAGGCCAGTCACTTTCGCCATCATACTGTGTAGTTACAGGATTTACATACTTCTTACAGTAACGGCAATTACCTTCCGTCACCCACGTCTGAGTAGTTGTATTGAAATATTTCTGGGCGATATTCACATCCAGACGTTTATCAGCACCCGCACCTCTTTGCTCGTAAGCTGCAATAATATTGTCAGTAGGAGTATTATAACCGGAAGAAGTACCGATAATCACATTTGCACCATTATTGACCGGAGCAAACATATTGCCGAACGGCGAACCGATACCGGCATTTCCCGAAAGGTAACGAACTGCAAAGATTATCTCCTTATTCATCTCATTGCCAATATCAAAAACCTTATCATAAGCCACAAGATCACTACCCGATTGCGGATTTCCCACAGATTCACTTTCGAGTACTTCCTTACACAGTCGGGCGGCACGGGCATATTTCTCGTCACCCGCCCGGTAGTGCGTAGCATATACTTTGGCAAGCAACGCTTTTGCCGCGTTCAGGTCAGCACGTCCCAAGTCACCGTCCGCCATCTTACCGGGCAACAGTTCATTATTGACAATATTCTCCAAATCTCCTTCAATAAGCGCATATACTTCATCCACCGTAGAGCGTTGCATATCACGGGCCACTTCAGAAGGAACCTTGGAAGTAACGATAAATACCGGCCCCCATAAACGGACCAGATTGAAATACTCCAATGAACGAAGAAAAAGTACTTCTCCCTCATATTGGTTCCGCAATGTCTCGTCCGTCACTACATCAAGGTAAGATATAACATTGTTTACCCGTGCAATTGTGGCATAACAGGCATTCCAGTACGTTTCCACCCATTCGTTTTCCGGTACGATAGTACCCTGGTCGAGCTGTTCCACCAGTCGTGTAGTATTCGAAGAAGAACCTGCAGCATACATACGTCCGTTATCCGAGCGCAATTCTGTCATGGCCCATTCGTAATACATCACATCATGCAGGGAATTATAACAACCCAGCACCAGATTATTTACCGACGAAGCATCTTTCACATACTTATCTGCCGCCACTTCCGAATAAGGATATTGATCCAAATCACAAGCGGAAAATACCATGACGATTAACAATAATCCTATATAATTTATTTTTTTCATCGTTTTCCTCCATTAAAAATTAATATCAAAACCGGCAGAAATGGTAGAAGTCAACGGGAACCCACCACGCTGATACCCCGAAATCATTGTACTGGAATAATTACCGGATGTCATACGCGACTCCGGATTAATGCCTTTGTAGCCACTTCCCCAAATATAGAGCAAGTTACTGCCCGACACATAAAAACGTACACCTGATAACTTAATCTTACGGGCAGCAGTTGCCGGCAAGGTATATCCCACTGTAAAGTTACGCAGACAAGCATAAGAAGCATTTTGCAAAGGATAATCAGTAAGCATGAGGTCATGTCCCGTTTTCACATTCTGATAAGGCGTTTTTCCGTCACCCGGATGTTCTGCGCTTACCCAACGGTTCTTTGTGTACTTCTTGTTCCACTTCTTTGTTTCATTATAATATACATCACCATTAAGCACTGTGATGCCCTGTACACCCTGAATAAGGAATGAGATGTCGAAATCTTTAATTTGGAAAGTATTGGTGATGCCCCATGTGAAATCCGGGTAAGGAGTGCCCAACGCAACCCGGTCTTCAGGAGTCAAAGAGCCGTCATTATTGGTATCGACAATGCGTATCCCCCCCGGTGCATCGTCTGAAAAATGAGGATTAGCTGCAATCTCTTCCGCACTATTCCATACACCACACGTTTTGTATCCATAGAATTGAATCAACGGCTCACCCACTTTAGCAAGATAACCCTCATTTCTTTCACCCAAAGAAATCATTTGTTGTTCACCGCCTAACTCCAATAATTTATTACGCGAAAGTGAGAAATTTATATTAGTATCCCATGAAAACTTACGGCTTTTCATATTATGCGTATCAAGCTGGATTTCCAAACCTGAGTTACGGACTTTTCCTATATTATTCCAATAGTGTGTGTAACCGGTAAACGATTGCGTCGGTTGTTCGAACAATAACGCACGCGTCACTGAATAGTAAGCATCTATCGCCAGATTGATACGGTTGTTGAAAAGTCCCAAATCCAGACCATAGTTAAACTCATCAGTCTGCTCCCATGTTATATTAGAATTAGCCAGCGAAGAAGAGATATTCGCAGAACCATTAACCAATGAACCCGTACCTTTGCCGGTCACGTAATTCGCACTGTTCAATACCTCGAGGGCTGCATTATAACTGATACGGTTATTTCCTGTCACACCATACGATGCACGAAGTTTCAAGTTAGAAATAGCCTTGATACCCTTCATGAATTTCTCTTCACTCACGCGCCAACCCAGTGATACGGAAGGGAACCAGGCATTACGGTTTCCTTTGGAAAAGAGCGATGAACGGTCCAGACGTAGAGAGGTAGACAACAAATAGCGCCCCAGATAACTATAATTGACACGTCCCAGATAAGATTCCAATACAACATCCGGATATCTGAAAGTTCCCGTACCCGCCGTATTTCCATTACCCTCACTAGCCAACTCGTAAACAGTGGCGGCATTCAAAGTATGAATGTCATCCGTAGCAAATCCCGTCGCAGCCATAGCCACCCGCTGATTCCGTGTCTTTTCTACAGTATATCCCAATAAAGCGTCAAGACTATGGTCTTTATTCTTTCCAAAGTCCAAATGGTAACTCAAGGTATTCTCACTCAACAAATCAATATAAAGTGCACTGGAATAAGTAGCGCGGCTTGCTTCCTTGTCTTTCGTAGCGTCCTTATTTGCATAATAATAAGAAGGGGCAAAACGAACATTCAAGCCGTTGGATGTCTTAAACTGTAATCCTTTACAAAGATCAAGCGTGAGATACATGCTGGCCAATCCTTGCATAGTCTCGCTCCAACGAAAAGTATTAGTCATTACGCTCGCCGGATTATTATTGGCAGAGCTAAATGGAGACGATTTTTCCAATACCCGGTTACCGTCGGCATCCAACAACGGATTTCCATCGGCATCCACGGCAGTCGGTGTCATAATATTGTTAAAATGGCTACCTCTTGCAAATCCGGTATATCCGGTCAGGTCTGTACTATACGCATTGTGATAGACCGGTAAAAAAGAGGGAGTACGATAGAAATCAATAAAGTTATTTTTCGGACGTTCCGTCTTGCTATATGTACCGGATATATTAACACCCACCGTAGCTATCTTTGAGAGTTTGGTATCCACTTTAGTACGGAAATTCAGTTTGTCCAGTGAATTGTTGAGCATCACCCCCTGGTCTTTAGTATAGGCCGCTGAAATAAAATATTTCGTCTCTTTGCGTCCGCCCGAAACACTCATCTGCACATTCGTGATACCTGCCATATCACGCAAGCCCTCTTTCTGCCAGTCGGTAGTCCCCATCTGGCTTTCCAAATAAGCAGCCCCGCGAGCAGCACTCGGTACTTTCGGACCACCTAAGGCAGCTTCTTCTTCCAATAAGCCCAACCATTCGGAAGAAGTCATCATATCATGCAACTGATAAGCGTATTTAAATCCCTGATAGAACTTAAAAGAATATTTCGGTTTGTCCGGCGTACCGCTCTTTGTCGTCACCATAATCACTCCATTGGCAGCACGTGAACCATAAATAGCAGCCGAAGCCGCATCTTTCAAAATTTCAATAGACTTCACATCCGCAGCATTGATAGACGACAAACCACCGGATACGGGAAATCCATCTATGATAACCAACGGTTCACTATCTGCGGAAATGGAACCCGTACCGCGTACCCGGATAGAAGGAGTCACACCCACTTCCGATGTCTCATTAGAAACCGTCAATCCAGTCATAGCACCTTGCAAGGCAGTAGTGACATCACTCACCGGAGCATTAATCAGCTTCTCACCTTCCAACTTTGAAATCGAACCTGTCAAATGAGATTTCGCCTGTGTACCGTAACCGATTACCACAACATCATCCAACATCTTCGAATCTTCTTCCAACGTCACATTCACAACTGTACGTTTGCCAACCGCTTCCGCCTTATCAACGTAACCGATATACGAATAAACCAAAATTGTCTTGGAATTAGGAACCTTAATGGAGTATTTACCTTCAGCGTCCGTCACAGTACCGGTAGGAACGGCAGCGTCTTTCACTGTCACCGAAGCTCCAATCAACGGACCCTGTTCATCTATCACCTTACCAGTAACTACATGCTGGGAGTAAACGTTCAATGTCCCTACCAACAACAGGAACATCATCACGACTTTTTTAAAAATACAGGAGTTGTTCATAGATTAGTGTTTTAATTTCTGTGACAAACGTAACGATTAAAATTGGTAAACCAAAATTTTGGTCTACCAATTAATATTTATTAATAATTAGATATAAGACGCTTATAAATAACACGTTACGCGTACCTCTATATAAAAGGACAGGAGAATATTTTTACTAGAAAGCTTTACTTTGAAAGATAATATTTGTACTTTTACAGCCGAAACGGAAAAGGTCATCTTTTTAAAATATTTATATCTTATGAAAGACGAAATCAATTCGCAACCAGTTAAGCATGTAATAGAACACATAAAAAAACAAATATCAGAACGTCAGATTTTACCGGGAGAGCGTCTCCCTTCTGAGCGTAAATTATCCGAACTTTTGAAAGTCAGTCGGTCACATGTTCGCGAGGCATTGCAGAAACTGGAATTATACGGTATTGTAAAAACATATCCTCAGAGTGGAACAGTGGTATCCGAATTCTCCAAAGACCAGTTGGATACTATGATTACCGATGCATTGAAAATCAGCAGATATGATTTTTCAAGCTTGGTTTATGTACGTGTACTTCTGGAAATAGAGGTCTGCAAATTATGCGCAGTAAACCGCACAGAAGAGGATTTGAAGAATATCGAAAACACGCTTGTCGAACTGGAAGAAAAGTTTGATACAGACCTTCGTGTCGAAAAAGATTTTGCCTTTCACCAGGCCATTGCGCAAGGCGGACATAATCCGGTTATCAGTTCACTCCTGCTTATTATTACTCCCGATATTTTAAAATATTATCAAAAATACAAAGTTTGTGCTGTTCCTCAAAAAACGGTTCATGCAGAACATAGGGAAATGTTACAGAAGATAAAAGATAGGGACAAAGAAGGAATGAAAGAACTGGTGATCCGCCACTTGGCCAATCTGATTGATTTTGCTAAAATGTCCGCGAAAGGCGATATCCCGGAATTCGAATACGGACATATCTAAGATACGTAAAAGAATAGATTTAATTAGCTGTATGCGAGAAACTATCCAGTCTCTTGTATACAGCTAATCCTATTTAATAAGCAATGTTCTATTTTTAATATTATACAAGGAAATGGCCAATTAGAAAATAACGAACCGGAAAATAAACTGCATAAATAAATGCATGAGCATACAAAAAGATGCCTAATATTGCATAAAAGCAAACAGGATATGCATCTTTCTCTATTCAGAAACCGCTCATTGCTTTAAAACCAACGAAGTGTTCCTCGGTGTGCATCGACTTGTTCCTCACCGAGGAAGCTATCGTTCCCCGGTGAAGAAGATAAAAATGAACTATTAAGAAACATTTTTTCTCTAGTTTACCATAATATATCGGAAAGGAAAAAACAATAAAATGATTAGTTATTCGGGCATCTGTTCTCCAAATAACAAAAATAATTAAAAATCTATCGCAGCTTGATAGCCATATTTTCGAAACAGCAGAAATAGAGAATCGCGTAATTACAAATGCAGGACATTTTCCTGCTTTTCTTTACCAAACTGCAATTCACGTCCTTCTTCCAATGATTAAATATTCCTTTTTTAAGAATCATCGTTTTTTAAGAGGCTACTGATTCCTTCAGAAGGCTCTTTCAACTTTTATCCTTCAATAGCTCTTTTGTCTTATCCGCCAAAAACAGGGGGATATTAATCAAATTACCATCTTGTTTCAAATTCAGCATTGAATAGCGAATCAGGTAAGCGGGTTGGAAAAGCTTCTCATAATGAATCACACTTTTGATATCAGAAATGTGATAACTTACACATTTCTGATATGAGTTTCGTGCGAATCTACACATTATCCATATAAAACGAAAGAAAAACTCTGAATATTAGCTTGCCAACAGCTCCCTGTTTATTTAAAAGTAATCATCAACTGTTCATCAACACCTTTATCAGGTATTCTCACACTACAGACACCAGTTTCTTTATCCCAACTCCATAATACAGATTCCGTGTCATTCTCTAAATCTTCTTCCAAGCGTTCCGGTTTAGTTTTCTTTATCTTCTTTCCTTTGACAGTTACCTCTTTCGGGGCTTTCGCAGAATAAATACGGAACAACAGATTTCTCGGACCGGGAACAGTATATCCTTTTCCTTCACAGGCAGAGACAGTCAGTTCATATCCATTTGCCAGAGTGCTGCAAATAATCGGTGTTTTGACAAATTCATGACGCTGGTACCCTAAGTTTTCCCCTTCATCTTCGTAAAGAGTAAAGGCAGCCTGTGCACCTTCCTGTGCGGGGAAGATTTCAAAAGTAAGTGGATATACCGGTTTCTCATGGGTGTAGTTCATCACCGGCATGGTGGGGATGATGGAACCTTGCTTCACAAACATGGGAACAGAGGACAAGGGAGCATCAACAGTAGTCCATTGCTCTCCGGTGTAAACCATCTGCTTGTTGTTGTAGTCTATCCATGTACCTTCAGGAAGATACACGTTCTTTGTGCGGGCACCTTTCTTCACCACGGGAGCTACCAGTAATTCACGACCGAACATGAATTGGGCATCCGTAGAAAAAGTTTCCATATCCATTGGATATTCGAGAAACAGAGGCCGCATGATAGGCAATCCTGTATCATACGCTTCGCGGGCGTAAGTGTAGATATACGGCAACAAACGATATTTCAGTTCAATAGCCGCTTTCGCGTTCTTTTCCGCTTCCGGTCCGAAAAGCCACGGTTCCACCGGATTATCTCCCTCGTGGTGAATACGGCTCAAAGGATTGAAGGCACCAAATTGAATCCAACGGGTATAGAGTTCCGCCATAGCCGGATAATCCTCAATATCCCCACAGTAACCGGTGATATCACAGGAAGAAAACGGGATTAATCCCAAACCTGCGGAAAGCATTACAGGAATCTGATTGGCTAACTGTCCCCAGCCTTGCAACACATCATCTCCGTTTCCGCTATCACCCGTCCAGCCGAACGTATAACGTTGCAATCCGGCATAAGCAGCACGAGTCATTTGAAAAACACGACGGTCCGGATTCCTCTTTTCAAATTGCTCTTTTACCACTTTGTCCCAAGTCAGGCCATAGACGTTATGGATTTCATCGTGCATACCGAGATGGTGCTTCATCACCAGGCGTTCCGTCTGCTCCTCGTTACTCCAGGCAGGTTCACCCATGTCTGTCCAGAAGCCGGAGACACCATCGTCAATAGGTTTCTGCTGATAAGTTCCCCACCAGTCGGCTACGGCAGGCAGAGTGAAGTCCACCACTCCGCAGTTTCCACCCCACGGCCAGGGCATATCGTAGCTTTTGCCGTTCGTATTGTCCTTTACAAAATAGCCCAGGCGGTCTGCTTCTTCCCATTGTTTTTTGTTGGCTTGCGCAATTACCGGGTCTTGAGATACAACTACCTTAAAACCCATCTCTTTCAAATCCGAAAGCATCTTCCTAGGGTTTTCATAGTTTCCTTTGCGCCACTCGAAATCCTGCAAGTATTCTGTCCAGCCGATATCCTGATAGATAATATCACAAGGGATTCCCCGTTTCCGGTAGCCTTTGGCTATTTCACGACTTAGCTTTTCACTTGTCAACAGACCGCGGCATTGAGCAAAACCCAACGCCCATTTCGGCGGCATGATAGGTTTTCCGGTCAGTCCGACGTATTGGCTAATGATTTCTTTATAGTCTTTACCGAAGATAAAGTAATATACCATTTCCCCGTTCGGCGCTTCAAAGCTGTAATAATCACGGCTTTCCGTTCCGAATTTGAATTCCGTCTTATAGGTGTTATCAAGGAAAATACCATACCGGTAATTGCTCATAAAGAAAGGAATACTCTTGTAAAGAGGATCTTCTACCACGCTATAACAAGGTTTGTCACTATTCCACATCTTATAAGACTCGCCACGACGGTCCATCTTTCCCGCTTTCTCACCAAGTCCGAAGAAGTGCTCGTCACGACGAAGCACTTTGTATTCCACCTTCTTCGTTCCTTCACTGACATGGCCTTTTTCGGCATAATCACTAAACAGGAGTTTCTGATATTTATCGAATATCTGAAGACTCATCGGAGATTTATTCACCCGGATACGCAACTTCGGAGTAAATATCTCGTAACAGGCCGCCTGTTCATCCACATGAATAGTTCCTACCTCTTCCAGTTCTTCATTAATCACTGCAAACGAAGCACTTCTTCGTTGCAATTGCCCGTCGGGTGAGAACCAGATTTTCACGACGGAAGAGCTGCAAAGTTGCAATTGTAAGGCGGCACTGTCCGCCAGGTGAAAAGTCACCTGACGTCCCTGCTGTGTAAAAGAAGTGCATGTACGTGTCGTATTTTCCGCCCAAACCCATGTTGGAAATATCAGGCACAACACCCATACCCATAATCTATATCTAATCATCATACCTATCATTTTAGTTATTCTGTAGCAGCCGCTTTATTCAGCCACAATCATCGTCCAATATTTCAGGGAAGGCAATGTAAATGAGACAACCCCGTTCTCCTGTGTAAAGGCCAACTCCTGCAAAGCTCCTCCGTGTGCATCCGGCGACGCTACCCACAGCTTATTCACCTTTGCCGACAGATTCATTTGCAAAGCCGCTTTTGTAATCAGAGCCGGTTCCGGCATCGTGCCGTCCACATCTCTCCAACTAAGGCTGTTCGCTTGCGAGAAATTAAGAAGATGTATCACTTGCTTGCCACCTACCTGCTTGGCATAAGTAGTAACCGATCCCTGTTGAGGAGGCCAACTATTCAATCTCATTTCGCCATTGGTACAATTCATGGAAACACTATTCTCCGTACCACCGTCACGAAGCAGATTCTGATAAGAAGTCAGGAAATCATAATAACGAACCATCGCTGTTTTCAATTCTTCGCTCATTGTCAGGTTCTCATTCGGAAAGTACTCTTTGCACAACATGTGATCGCCTCCCAACTCCAGGTGCGAACCACCCAAAGCAAACATAACAGCATCTGTCAATAAGATACCCGGCGTATTAAATTCTCCCCGGTTATCCGCTTTATTATAATTCATATAAGCTGCAAAAACCGTATTCAACTGATAATTACCATAGACTCCATTTTCATAAAGAATGGCTTTCAGATTGGTAAAATCAGCCTCATCCGCCCACACTTCATTATAGAAGAAATCAACTTTACCTGTCTCCCCTATCTGACGGGCACCGTAACGGCTGACCGCATTCATCACCAAACTCTTGTCCGGATGAGCCTGCTTCGTCGCTTCAATAAAAGAAGCATATCCCTCACGCAGATTGACCGGAATACCGTTGTAATTGTAAAGCGTGCTGCGTCGTCCCAACTGGTCTATCTGATAGCCGTCGAAGGCAAAGTTCGCGTATACATCATCATTCCTTTCGTTCAAATATTTCTGCCATTCCTTATTAGAAGGGTCGACCAGATAAATATTACTTTTCCATCCGCCCGGCAAATCATGACTGTCTTTAGTAGTATGAGAAGCATCCTTAAACAAATACCATTCCTCCTTCACCCCGTCCGTAGCAGCATCCTTCAACGCCCCGAAACAAAGATTGTAAAACATAGACTTCATACCGAAACGATGCTGCGCTTCAATGTAATTTTTCACCGAACTTGTATAAACCTCCCGGTTAGCGATGTCCATATATACTTCGTCCAACTGTGTGCGTGTACCGCCCAACGGCCAGTGATGTTTATTATGCCAGTCCTGAAACTGTACCCAATTGATGTGATGACGATTCAGATACGCCATCTCTTCCTGTGTCTTTTCGGCCGTCTTCTCCTGACTGAAATCAGCGACAAAACCATAACGCGGAAAACGTGACGGATCACTGGATACATCTACCGCAATCGTACCGACAATCACATCCGTACCATTCTCCTGACGGTACAGTTCCGCCATATATCCTTTGAAATCAGTAGTAGGCGGTTGCCATATCCAGCTCGTACCATTTACCGACTCTTCTCCGACAACCTCCCCTAAAAGACGATAGCGAACTTTAGTTCCGGCAGGCAACGCATCTTCTGCTGTAAATACCACTTTCTCCCCCGGTTTATAGAAAGCCTTATCCGTAGACAGGTCCACACTTAAATCCGATGTTACCGGAGTCACTTCGGTAACACTGCCCGAAGCTCCTCCATTCTCCTGATTCGACCCATGATCGTCACTGCAAGCCATACACAGAAAAGCAGCCACCCAATATATTATTTTCTTCATCTTGAATTCTTGTTTTATTGTTTCACAATCGAAATCGTCTCTTTCAACTGGTCAATCGTAATCCGATAAGAACCGGCTTCCTGAATATTCCACTTATTATCCAAACTACCCAAATCTGCATCCGGATACATACTGCTCAACTCCGCATCCGACTTAGCAACAAACAATGCCGTTTCTACTTCTCCCGTCGGAGCCTTGTTGCTCTTATCCGCCATAAACCAATCCCCGTTCCAGTCTGACTGTTTATCGCAGGATATCTTCATCTCACCTGTTTTCAGTGTGCCGCTCCAGGTAAAGATGTAAGGACTGTCGGCACTCTTCGTCATCGGAGTAGCATTGCCTAAATCCCATCCGTTTGGAGTTGCCTCACCCACCAGATACAGCCCTTCGTAAGGAGTGAACGGACGCATCAGCATCTTTTCTTTTCCTTTGCCTGTATAGAACCATACTTTATAAGGTTTGCCACATTCGGCTTCCTTCATCTGCCATTTATTATCGTCACCTCCAAGCACTACTGATGTCGAAGTGTACGGAGCATTAGCCACAGTAGGATGGAAGAAAGCATCCGCCTGACCGAAATCTGTCACAGAAGCGAATTTAAATTCTCCGTCCGCCTTCCAGGGAATCACGGCTCCATAATGGAACAGGTTCATCTGAACAGCATCTTTAGACAGTGCTTCAAATCCCCAACCATTGTTACCCGTAAACGAACCGACAATGAAAAATTCTTCATATCTCCAGCCAATATCTTCTGTTTCGGTAAGTGTCAACGTCAAGTCGAGCAGGTTTGCTTTTACGATATAAGTTGCTTCTTTACTGATTGTGAACTGTTCGTCCGGTTGGTCACCCGATGTACGATAGGTCAGTTTGAGTCCTTCTTCGGCAGTAGCATCACGGTTGTACGACGGCAGGAATTCTCCTAAGGTCGTTATAAACTTAAACGATCCGGTATTCAGCTTTCCTGTCCATGTAAATTGTCCGTTATCCGTGCGCTCCATTGCCGTTGCGTTATCGGCACTCCATCCGCTCGGAGCAGCATCACCAATCAGGTAAAGCGTGGTAGTAACCGGCTGGTAGGTAGTCACTGTAAAGGCAGTCATCGCAATCTGCTTCTGATCTTCCATTCCGGCAACAACCGCTGTGATACGTGCTTCCAGCTCTGCCTTCACGTCATAACCGATACCGAACTGCGTATGCAGAAATTGGTTAAGTTCTTCCACTTTCTTAGTCCATTGATACGTTCCCGTACCCAAATCCACCGAATAAGCATTCGCAAAGTCCGTTCCGGCTTTCGCCAGTTCAAGCGTATAAGAGATACGGTTACCGCTTCCATAATTCGTTCCGGTAGTCCATGAAAGCGCCAGCGCCTCCTGACTATGGTTCTTTTCGTTCAACACCAACTCCTGCTGATTCACCGAAAGGGTGAGGGTATCATGTCCTTTATCTGTCTCCATATAATCCTCGGTACAAGCAACCATCGTTCCACCGATGAAAAGAGAGCATAACAACTGATATATATATTTCTTCATCATATTATTTGTCTAAATGAATGATTATAAAACGGATTATTAATAACCGGGATTTTGAGTCATCAGGTGATTGGAGTCCATCTCCGTCTGCGGAATAGGCAACAGGAGACGTTCTTTGGTCACATTATTCTTACCGATAGATTTCAGGAATGTCAATGCATAATTTCCATTATCAACCCGGATCATATCGAACCAGCGATGTCCCTCAAAAGCAAGTTCCATCCGACGTTCATGAATAATCTTTTCTCTCATTTCGGTCTGCGTCAGAGTGGTCGGCAGCTCTGTCAGTCCGGCACGCTTACGAACGATATTCAATGGTTCGGCAGCCTGATCCGGATGTCCCTGTTCATTCAAGGCTTCCGCTTTCTTCAGTAAGACATCCGCATAACGGTATACTACAAAGTTGTTGGGGTTGGTATTATACTCCGGAGAGACGGTTTTCGATACAAGGAACTTACGTACGTTATAACCCGTATTCGACCAGGAACGTCTGTATTCCATACCGTCAAAAGCAGGACAACCCTGATACAACACAGTGATGTCTTTCCGCAAATCACCGTCCTCGTATTGCTTGACAAACTCTTCCGTAGGCAAGTTCCATCCATAAGCACCGGCTACCATACCCGAATTACGAGGCCCCATGAAGGTAGACAGCCAGGATGCTTGATTATCGCCGCCCCAGAAGTCATATTCCGTACTACCGGAGTATTGCACTTCGAAGAGAGATTCCGCACCATTATTGATCGTCGCATTAAAGTTATCGGCATAATTGCATTGAGTCAGATCATATCCCATTGCAGCAATGTTATTGCACAAGGTCACTACTTCATTATAATAGTCGCGATGGTTGGGAGCCAGTGTCAGGTAAATATCCGCCAGCATCGCCATTGCAGCCTCTTTGCAGGCACGTCCCCTGTCAGCATCTCCATAACTGCTTTTCGGAGGAAGCATATTCACTGCATTTTTGCAGTCGGAAAGAATTTGAGCATATACCTCATCTACCGTATTACGGGCAATATCCGCAGATTCTCCCGGTTCAAACGGCTCCAAGCGCAAAGGCACCCCTCCGTACAAACGAACCAGAATATAATAATAATGTGCACGCAGGAAATAAGCCTCACCCATGCAACGGGTCTTTATCTCATTGGAGATAGATGCTGAAGGCAAATTGGAAAGCACGATGTTGCAACGTCCGATCCCTACCCATGGAGAACGCCATACATACAAGGCAAAGCCGTTATCGCTCTGGGCAATGAAATTGGAAGCCTGAACAGTCTCCAAACCGTCAGTACCTCCTCCGGCTCCTACTTCACTGTTGCCTGCGATGATGTCGAGGCTCCAAATACGTTGGTTGTACATATTCGACGATTGCAAGGTCTTATAGCAGGCAGTAGTCAGTGCCACAGCAATCTCGTTCGTCACTTCCGACTCGGGATCGACGCCATATTTGGGATATTTATCCAAGAAATCATTGCACGATGTCAATGCCAGCACGGCAGACATAAATACCAAAGTTATTATCTTTTTCATATTCTTTCTCCTGATTTAAAAGTTAAAGTTCAAGCCCATACTGAAGGTACGTGAAATCGGGTAACGGCTGCTGTCGATGCCATTAATATCCACTTCCGGGTCGAAGCCGGAATATCCGGTGATAGTTGCCACATTCTCGCAAGAGAAAGAGATGCGGGCATTTTCCAGTTGAATCTTTTGCATCCACTTTTTAGGCAGTGTATACGAAAGCGTGATGTTCTTCAGACGGAGATAGGAACCGTTTTCCACAAACCTGTCGGATACACGGCAGTTCTGGTTCGGGTCCCCCCAAATGGCGCGGGGCATAGAGTTGCTGGTTCCTTCACCCGTCCAGCGGTTCAATACGGCTGTGGTTTGGTTGTAAGCGGCTGCCATTCCTTCGTTGTCAACATTGTTGGCGTTATAAATCTTGTTTCCCGATACGCCTTGCAGGAAAACGGAGAGTTCCCATCCCTTATAAGAGAAATTATTGCTTAAAGAGAAGAACCAGTTCGGATTCGGGTTACCGATAACGGTACGGTCTTCATCGTTGATGACTCCATCGTTATTCAAATCCCTGAAACGGATATCCCCCGGAGCTGCTCCCGGTTGGGTGGCGTGGCGGTTTACTTCCTCCCAGTTTTGGAAAAGCCCGTCGGTCATGTATCCGTAGAATACATTGATCGGATAACCGGCTCTAAGCATAGTCACGTATGAATTACCCATCTGATTGATAAACATCGGGGTTTCGCTGTTCAAGTCCAGAATTTCATTCTTGTTATAGGTAGCCGTTAAAGCAGATTCCCAAGAGAAAAGACCTTTCAGGTTGATGGTGCGCAGGGTCATCTCCACCCCTTTGTTGCGCATCTTGCCGGCATTGGTAAAGGTTTCAGTAGTATCTTCAAAACCGGAGGTGATAGGGATGGAAGCTTTCACCAACATGTCAGTCGTCTTCTTGATGTAGGCATCCAGCGAAAGGTTGACACGTGAATTGAACAGGCTCATATCCACACCGAAGTTGGTTTGGCGTACCTCTTCCCAATGAATATTCGGATTGGAAAGGGTGGTAGATACCAAAGCGGTGGAGTTGTTGTTGCCGAAAGGATAGACTCCCGTATTATAGGAAGCAACAAAACCGTAGTTACCGATTTCCTGATTACCGGTCACACCGTATCCGATACGCAGTTTGAGGTCATTCACCGGAGAGTTGTCTTTCGGGAACCATTCTTCCTGCGAAATACGCCATGCCAGAGAAACGGAAGGGAATGTTCCCCAACGGTTGTTCTTACCGAAGCGGGAAGAACCGTCACGGCGCACAGTGGCTGTAAGCAGGTATTTATCTTCGTAAGAATAGTTGAGACGTGCCATCAGAGAAAGCAGTGCCCAGTCGCTCTGGCTGCCACCGATGCTGTACATCTTCTCTCCGTTGTCCATTTCATGGATATTATCAAACATGAAGATATTCTTTTGAGCATTCAGGTAATCATAGTTGTTCCACTGGGCGGAAGAACCTGCCATCACACCTACACGATGTTTTTGGGCGAAAGTATGGTCGAATACAAAATAATTATCCCACAGGTAGGTAAATGATTTGTTGTCACTCTTATAGCGGGAGGATTCTTCTACCGGATTCGGTTTCCAGTCGTAAGCCGGAGTAAAGTTGTCTACAAACCAGAATTTGGCGTCATAACCGAAGGTGCTTTTCAACTTCAACCATTTGGTAAAGGCAATCTCTCCGGTGATATTTGCCAGAAAGTTATATCCTTTCGTCTCGTTCGTCATCATGTACAACGTACCGATCGGATTGCGGACACTTCCATACCATTGCGCTTCCTGTCCGGGACCGCTCCAGCTACCGTCTTCATTCTTCACCGGCTGGGTGGGGAGTGCTTTCATCGCATCTCCGATGCTATAACTTCCTCCTTCTTTCACGTCGGTACTGAATGTCAGATTGGTAGTGAACTTCAACCATTTATTGACCTGGGCATCACTATTTGCCTGGAAATTGAAACGACGGTAATTAACGCTTTCCACGATACCGGACTGGTCGAGGAAACCGCCGGATACATAGTAATGTGCCTTTTCCGTACCACCGGAATAGCTAACCGAATAGCTTTGTTTCACTCCCGTACGTAGCATCTCATCCAGCCAGTTCGTTCCTGTTCCCAATAAAGAAGGGTCTGCCCAATAAGGGTTTGTATTATCATCATTATTAGACAGCATATCATTGCTCAAGGCGGCATATTGCGCAGCATTCAGCATATCGGGCACTTTAGTAGCGTTCTGAATAGCCCAGTTTGCGTTTACCGTTACTTTTCCGGCACCTTCGGCACCACGTTTGCTGGTAATCATCACCACACCGTTGGCACCACGGGAACCATAGATAGCTGTTGCCGAAGCATCTTTCAATACGTCTACCCGTTCCACATCAGCCATATTCAAAGAAGACAATCCCAAGTCGGTAGGAATTCCGTCAATGACAATCAGCGGGTTACTGTTGTTGATCGTACCCAAACCGCGGATTTTAATGGTGACATTATCACCCGGCTTACCGGCATCGATAATCTGCACGCCGGATACTTTTCCCTGCATTGCCTGACCGATATTAGCTACCGGAGAGTCTTTGATGTCCTTCACTCCGACAGAAGATACGGCACCAGTCAAATCGCTCTTTTTCATCGTTCCGTAACCTACTACAACAACTTCGTCCAATACTTCCGTATCTTCCTGCAAGGTTACTTTCAACGAGTTTTTCCCGTTCACCGGAACTGTCTGCGTTTTATAGCCGACAAAAGAGATAGTCAGCGTGCTGTTAGCCGGAACGCTTAATGAGAAATTACCGTCTACATCGGTTATCGTACCATTCGTTGTACGTCCTTCTACCACACTGGCACCGATCACCGGTTCACCCGTGGCATCTACTACATGTCCTTTTATTGAAATCTGTTGTGCGAATGCACTAAGAGATAGGAACAAGCCCCACATTATTAATAAGAGGCGGCGTTCAAAGCCTTTCGACTTCATACTCTGTTTCATGTACATTAATTTAAAGTTAATATTAGGGTTACTTTTGTTTTCGTTCTCTGTGTCATTGCTGAAATGACCGTGAAACAAAAGTATCCACATTTCATACTGCTTCTTTGAGCAGATAGCAAAAATATAGTGATTTACACAGTATCTCACAGCATAAACCACTAAATATAAGAACGTTATAAAATAGAAGTCAGACTAAAAAAGTAGTGATTTTCTTATTCTTCCACCTTCCCTATTTGCATTACTTTAGTCTCAAATTCATCTCTTTCTCCCAAAGCTTTGTTACGGACACGGGTCCGGTAATTATAAATGGTAGTCACGGAATAACGGAGGAATTGCGCTATCTTGGTACTGTCCGTAATCCCCAGCCGGATAAGGGCAAAGATACGGAGTTCGGTGTTCAACAGTTCTCCCGGTTTGGGTTGCATGGGTTCTGTGAGCAGCGCATTAAATTCCTCCACAAAATTGGGGAAGAGTTGCAGGAAAGTCATGTCGAAGTTTGCATAAAACTCTTTCAGTTCTTCGTCAAGGAATTGAGAAGATTTAATGGCTTTATATAGTTCTTCCACTCTTCCGGCAGCGGCAATTTTATTCAGGGAACGACGGTATAAATCCATCTTGTCGAGATAGGTGGAGCATTGGTCCATATATCGGCCGATATATTCCTCCTTGATATAGTTGGCTTCCGAAAGCGTATGGTTCATCTCTTTCAGTTGCGAGTTGGAGTCGTGAAGTTCTTCGTTCAGTTCTTGCAGCAACGTATTGGTATTGACCACTTCGCGACGTGCGGCAGCAACCTTTTTCATCTGCTTGTAAACGAAGAAAATGGCAACCAACAAAAATACGGAAAGCAAACTGATACAAATCAATGATACTTTCATCTCCTGTTGCTGCCGTTTGGTTTTCAATTGGTAAGCCTGGTCAATGATAGGAAAGACTTGCGAGATTTCTAACGTACGAAGGCGGGCATTACAAAGAGTGGCATCCTCTAAGGAGCATTTCAGGTAATTGTAAGCACGGTCAATATCCCCTTCATCGTAGACAAGGGAAGCGAGTTTGCGCAAAGATACATATTCCTTTACCGCCGATTTCAGGTCGGCAATGGCCGAAAGGGCCAGGTAATGTTTTTGCCCCTGCTTGTCGCCTTTCAACCGGTAACCCTCGGAGAGAGTATAAGTAAGCATTGCTTTTGAATGGTCATCCAAAGAAGGTTTGTTGTAATATTCCATCAGCATACGGATGGCTTCATCGTATTGAGCATGTACGATGCACTTATCCGCCATCACCAATACGTGTCCCAAAGAGTCGGAAGCGTTGACCTGCAGAAGAGAGTCACGATACAGATCCGTCATTCGATAATACTCTTTCTTGACTTTCTCCGTAACGGCATAATCTCCCATCAATCCGTAAATAGTGCGATACAAATGATAATAATAACCATAGAGATAATCGGGCAGCATTTTCTTATCAATCTGCCCCAATAGTTCCAACGCTTCTTTATACATCCCGGTAGTTCCCATCACTTCCGCCATATTCATGGCAGCATCATCCAGATAATCCAGTTTATCCATGCGATGCGCCAGTTCCTCTTTCCGTTGAGCATAGACAAAAGACGAATCCAGATTATAAGCCCGGTATTCATCGAAAAGACGTCCGCAAAAACCATATCGTTGTTCATCGGAAGTAGCCTCCGCCAACAATTTCTTCAGGTCAGCGATACGCGCCTCCTTTTCCGCTCCATAAGTCTGACGGTTTTTAATGATACCATCAATCTCACGAAGTAACGCATCGGTACTCTTATTATCTTTTGCATAAAGCAGACCGGAAAGGACAATTGTCACAAAAATCAGAATCACTTTTTTCATAGTGCCGTATGTATTATAGTTGCAAAGATAAAAGTCTTTCAGAAACTTCCGGCTTTCAGGAGAAAATTACTGCAGACGGAATGAACAATCTTGTATTAAAACAGGAAGCATTACAAATTTATTATGAACATAATTATTATATTTATAATAATGTTATCGTTGGAACAACCATCAATATACAGATAAATTCAAAAGTATGTATTCACAGCAAATTCAAACTGTTCTATAAATATTTTCTTAAATGGATATATATTATTTTGTTCATAGAAAACTAACATAGCTTTCTTATAGTCGATAGAATCAACTGAACGAAATGATAAAGGACAATAACCGTTGGCTATAAGTATTGCATTACTTGTTATACGGGCAGTACGTTTATTACCATCAGCAAATGGCTGAATGTAAGATAACAGAACTAAAGCTAGGAAAGCTTTATCAAAGATACTCTGCTTATTATTAATTAATTGACAAGTGTCTTCCATAGCTTCTCTTATTTGATATTCATTATCAAGTGGACGATAATTCGTACCCGTAATACCAACACGCCGAGAACGAATATGACGCTCAACTCCCAGTTCTTTAATAAGGATACTATGAATGTCTTCAATCTTTCTTATTGATAAATACTGAAGATAATCAGGATTATCTAAAATAAAATCAAGAGCTTCCTTGTGATTTAGTAGCATAATGGCTTCTTCTTTAGTTTTACCTTTTGCTTCTTCTTTTTCCAGCAAAAGTCTTTCCGTTTCAAGAAGATTATATGTGTTCCCTTCAATTTGAGAAGACTTCCAACTAAGATCCACACCTAACCTTTCCATTTCTTTCCGGTACTCTCCGTCTGTCATTTCTAATACATTTCTTCTAAACGTTTCTTGAAGAGCCGTTAAATGTTTCCGTTCGTCCATCGTGAAAGGGTCAACATTAGGCAATATATCAGGAATAAGACTGAAATTGAAAGCTTGTTGAATTTCACGCTCATCAACTTCTTTCCGAAAGTATGATTCTAAGTCGAAATAACTTGTAACAAACGTTTGTGGTGTTAGTTTATAACATGTGGCAGGTCCTTGCCCTATGACTTCAATACTTCCAGCGGAAATCATGGCAGCTAATAAACGCTTGAATGTGGCGACACTTACTTTAGTATTCACTCCCTCCATTAATTCTGACCTAGAAGATAGAGGATGAAAACGAAGATATTGTTGAATTTCTTCTTCCATTGCTATTTAGTTGATTATATCGGCTCAAAAATACATAATATTATTAATATATCGGCTCAAAATGAGCCAATAATTACAGTGTATAGGACTCTTTTGAGCCGATATGAAAATCTTCAGCTACCTGTTAGTAGTCTCATATTGTTTCTGCATTGCTTTGATCTATTCTTCAGAATTCTTATTTATCACAGCAATTTTATCCTGTAATTCTTTATTCTGGATTTCAGATAATCTCATCTGTTCAGTATGGATCTTCTGACTGTCCTCTGTGGTGAAATAGTTCATTTCTGCACTCTAATGAGGTAAATACAGTTTTTTGAAACACTATCCAATAGAATGATTATATTTGCATTTTGATATAAGAAACAAATTACAAACTATTAATCAGTAAACCATGAGATTCAGCAACGTAAGATTATTAGTGAAAGACTTCGCCAAATGCTTCAAGTTCTACACCGAACAACTCGGATTAGAGCCATCCTGGGGAGATGAAAATAGCGGATATGCCAATTTTAAAGTAGCTGACGGGATAAAAGGCTTCACCCTTTTTGTATCCGACTGGATGGCACCTGCGGTAGGCAATGCAGATAAGCAACAGCCCGTTGCGATGCGTGAGAAATTAATGGTTTCATTCAGTGTAGATAACCTCGACGAAACTTTTGCCGATCTAAAAGCAAAAGGCGTGACGTTTATCACCGAACCTACGGATATGCCCGATTGGGGGATGCGTACCCTATACCTGCGCGATCCCGAAGAAAACTTGATAGAACTCTTTACCCCTCTAGCACCGGAGCAATGTAGCCAGGAGCTCCTCGAAGAAGATAAGAAATTTCAATAAGAAAGTTTGTTATAAAGAAATGTGCCCATACGAGTGAGCCGGAAAAATGATAGTTAATGAGCCCTATAGTGACATCGCTATGGGGCTCATACATTAACTTGATATTGCAGATATTCACTTGCTTTTCAACTTTATAGCAAGAAACTCACAAAGTAGAATATGAATCTGATTAATAAGCCCTCAACCCATAATCAAACCTCATCTTCTTGCTATCTTTCACTTCAATTCTCAACAAATTACTTCCTTTTCTCAAGTAACGGCTGTAATCGCTGATATTGTATTGATTATATTGCCTGGTCTGCTTTGCCTCCTGCGCAAAGACTTCCACTCCATTCAGCCATACTTTGGCTTCTCCGGCAACATTCAGCCATAAAGACAGATGATTGAAATCCTTATCCACCTTAAAAGTAGCTTCTGATACTACCGTAGAACGAGGAGGACAGTCGAAAGGCAAAGAAGTCATTTTCAGCTCCTGACCGTTCAGACTGACAAGGCGGGTATTCTTGCTTCCGTTCTGACTGTCTGCAATCAAAGTAACAGCTTTCGCAGGGGTGATTTCATACAAACGGTTGTGCATCAGGTGTAACAAGCCTTCCGGTATTTTAGTTACTTTCCGGTCGTAAGTAATCAGGCCGTTTACTTCTCCTTCCACATCAGTGGTTTGTGTATAGACTGCCGCACTCAATCCTTGGACAATCAGCGTTTCCAAATCATATACCAGACGGCCGTAGCTATCAATCAATGCCATTGCCCCGTCGATATTCTTGTACCCCCAGTTCCTCATATTCGGATTCCAGATATGTTCCTTGATCGCCCAGCCATAGCCGCCGAATTCTCCCAGTACGGAAATGCGGTTGCCGTTGTTCTCCGGCAGAATCATGGAAGTGACAGGATAATTATGTACGTCGTACATATCGCCTACGCCTCTGTCCGTCCAGCCGGTCACTCCGTTTATCAGGCGTGTATCGTCGTATTTTATCACTTTATTTACGATTTCCACCGTGTTATGCTGTCCCCATCCTTCATTGAAAACCACCCAGGTAGTGATACAGGGATAGAAACGGAGACGGTCGATCATCTCGAACATTTCTTTTTGCCATTGGCGGGTGTGTTCTTCGGGGGCGTTCCAATCAGTAGTAGCCAACGGATTGACGTGTTCCTCCTTCTTCCTTGACGTAGCAAAACCGGAAACCATGTCTTGCCACATCATCAATCCCAGGGAATCAGCGTAATAATAATATTGCTCCGGTTCTACTTTGATATGTTTACGGATCATATTGAATCCCATCTTTTTCAATTGCACCATGTCCCACAACATCGCTTCCTCGGAAGGAGGAGTCAACAATCCGTCGGGCCACCAGCCTTGATCCAATGGACCGTATTGGAAGATGGGTTGGTTATTCAGGCAAATACGGTTATATCCGCACTCATCTTTACGGACATCTACTTTTCTCAAGGCAAAGTAACTCTTTACCCGGTCTAAAACACGTCCTCCATTGGATAAGACAATATTCAAATGATACAGTTTCGGAGATTCGGGAGACCATAAGACAGCGTTTGGAACGTCTATCTCCATCACATCACGCAACTTCTGTTCCACCGTCTTGATTACTTTGCCATCATCCAACACTTCTATTTTCACTTCTTCATTGCCTTTGGCTCCGATTATATCGAAAGCCAGCTTCACGGATTTTCTTTCAATATCAGTGGAAGGAAGTACCTGACGGATATAGGTTTTATTCACCGCTTCCAGCCACACAGTTTGCCAAATGCCCGATACAGGCGTATACCAGATACCTTCCTGGTTAAGTTGCTGTTTCCCTCGGGAGATAGATTCCGTATCCGTCGGATCGATGACGGCTACTTCAATGCTTTGAGGACCACTCTTCTTCAGGTATTTAGTAATATCGAACGAGAACGGGTTGTTTCCTCCTTTATGCGTACCGACCAACCGGTTATTCACCCATACTTGACATTCATAATCCACTGCTCCGAAATGCAGAATAGCAGATTTATTCTTCCAGGAAGGATCTAAGGAGAACTCACGTTGATACCATAGTTTATCCGTAGGAAGAAATGTTTTCTGCACTCCGGACAGAGATGATTCAATCGCAAACGGGACCAGGATTTCCCCTTCAAAGGAAACATTCTTCCGGGACGTGTTCTGATCCGTTACGGCATACTTCCACAATCCATTCAGATTGATCCATTCTGCCCGTTGCAACTGTGGTCTGGGATAACTTTGCCACACATTTTCCGGCGTCACCTGTTCAGCCCATACTGTTTTAATTTTATCTCCTTTAGGCTCCCATGCATGGGTAAACACCTGCGACATGGCTCCTAAAGCCAGAGTTAGTAAGATTCTCTTATCCATAAGCATTAGCGGGTTTTATATTCTTTAAAATCTTTCCGTCGATTCTTATTGTAGGTATTCCACATTTTCTGGAAATACAAAACATCACTCTTGTCCGCCCATTCGAAATAGGCTGTTTCCAATTCTTTTGCCATTTCAGGATATTTACCGATCAGGTTGTGCTGTTCGGTACGGTCTTCCTTGATGTTGTACAATTCCCATTCATCTCCCTTGAAGTTGGCGGAAACCAGCTTCCAGTCACCTTTACGCACCATGCGGTTGCCTTCATGCTCGGCATAAATATATCTTTCGGGCATCTTCTTTCCTTTCACAATCGGAAGGATAGACTGACCTGCCGTAGGCAGAATCGCTCTTCCCTGATATTCTTTCGGATAAGTGGCTCCTGCCAGTTCCACACAGGTAGACATGATATCGGAGAATTGTGCAGGCTGATGATTCAGTCCGCCTTTGTTCTTCACATGATTACCCCAGGAAATGATACATGGTGTGGAAATACCTCCTTCGTGTGCATAATGTTTATACAGCGTGAACGGCGTGCAGCAGACATTTGCCCAGCCTGTACCGTAATGATGATAGGTTCCGGGCAAACCCATTTGGTCGAGTTCTTCTCCGGTATGGGTATGGTATTCGACTCCGGTCTGTTTGTCGAAACCGAATTCGTGCCATTCGGCACAAGCTCCGTTATCGGACATAAACATGATAAACGTATTGTCCAACTCACCGTTCTTCTTTAATTCATCTACCACCCGGCCGATGTTTGCGTCCATCACATCTACCATAGCGGCAAAAATGGACATACGCCGTGCGAGGTCAGTCTGCTGATCTTTCGTCAATGAGTCCCATGCCGGTAACGGATGCGTTTCATCTTCAAACAGACTTTCGGGAACCACGCCGCGCGGACTAAGTGCCGGTTTGCCTTGCATGAGTTTCAGGTCAACAATCCGTTTCCAGCGGGCGTCACGAATCTTATCCCATCCTTGCATATAGAGAGACATATATTTATCGGTCACTTCTTTCGGCGCGTGCAAAGGGAAATGGGGAGCATTATAAGCCAGATACAGGAACAACGGTTTCTTCTCCTGATGTGCCTGGTCGATAAAGTCAATCGCATAATCCGTTATCACATTGGTAGCGTAGAAAGTTCCTTCCTCATAGTGTCTGGGCGTACGGTCTTTCGGCAAACGGGTATATACCGCCGGATTCCAGAAAGAGTTGAATCCGCCCAACAAACCGTAATACTCTTGAAACCCACGAAGAATAGGATTCGACTTATTCCCCAAATGCCACTTTCCTGACATAGCCGTAAAATATCCGGCATCTTTCAGGACTTCTGCAATCGTGACGTTATCCGAATTGGAACGGAAACCGGAATATCCTTTCGGCCAAGCAGGATGACTGCCGTCCATGTGTCCCAATCCCGTCTGATGCGGATAAAGCCCCGTCAACAGGTTGGCACGCGACGGGCAACTGCGTGCACTGTTATACATCTGCGTCATACGGACGCCATTCTTTGCCAGTTTATCCAACACCGGTGTATGAATCTCACCACCGAAACAGCCAAGATCGGAGAAGCCCAAATCGTCTGCCAGTATGATAATAATATTCGGTTTGTCCTGCGCATACGTCATCGGGACCAGAGCCAGGCTGCCTGCTATCAATAAAGAAGTTTTCATTTGGTATTATAATTAAAGTTGGGTTTGAATTTACCATTCTCATAGATCATCGGAATTAATCCGGGACGGCACGTCACTTTATATTCCGCCGCCTGTGCCCCACGCGGATTGAAGAACATGGTAGCCCACCAGTTTCCATCCTTATCCTGGAAAAGGTTGTTGTGTCCTCCTCCCGTGATGGCATTGTAGCGTTCGCTATAGGGACCATACACATTATCGGCTGTCGAGATGATGCAGTCGTAACTATAACGTGTCTTCGGCGAGGTTACTCCCTTTTTCTCGATATAGGTATCTCCCTCCGACGTACGGTGCGACCATATAGCCTGTACAAGGTGATATTTGTTATCGTATTTGAAGATAAACGCTCCTTCAATATACGGTTCCGGATTATATTTTTTCTCTTTCAATGTTTTCAGTTCCTCGGCAAATCCGCTCATATCCGGTTTCATACGGGCGATATAATGGTTGTGCCCGACAAAGTAGACAGTGCCGTCCGTATCTTCGAACAAACTTCCGTCGATATTCGGGAAGATGGCTTTGTCTTTATTACCTTCGATATTCTCGTACGGTCCTTCCGGTTTTCCGGTCTTGCTCCGCAAAATGAAAGAACCTCTCCCACCTGCCGACTCATTCATGCAGGCAACGATAAACCAGTTCTTCGCGCTTTTGATATAATGCATTTCCGGAGCCCACACTGCATGGAAGCGGTTGTCCATCGGATCACCGTTGATGGATTTCTTCTGATATTTCTCTCCTGCTTTATATACTTTCGGCTTCTTTTGCCAGGTTCCGTCTTTTTCCATCGACCATATTTGTCCTCTGGCTTCCCAGGACTTCATATCTTTGGAACGCCACAAGTACAAACCGTCGTTCCAGTCCCAGCAATGCCTCTGTCCCGGAAAGTAACGGTCGGGGGTAGAGGTGGTTCCTGTGATATAATAATAACCGTCGGGACCCAGCGTAGCCCAAGTGTCCCTCATCCAATAATCAAATGCCGGCTTTACAGATGTCGGAACACGTAGTTCCGGAGCGTTTGTATCTGCCATTCCATATAACTGTGCTGATGCTGTAGAGATGGAAATAAATCCTGTAAACAAGATCAATCCTAATCGCAAAATCAATTTCATAAATTTCTGTTTTATGTTTACGGATACAAAAATAGGCCGTTGCGGGGCAGACTTCATGGAATCATGTTTTTAATATCCGTAGGTATGTACAATCTTCTTATTTTTTAGTGTTCCGGGTGGAGATAATTAAATGGATTCTGTTTAAAATGGTAACGTCTTTGCGGGAGAGGCAGCGGGTCCTGCAAACGCAACTCCCATGCCAGTAAACGGGTCAGAAGTTCTGTTTGAATTTCGCTGTATTTCTTCTCGCCAAACAGATTATGAATTTCCGAAGGATCTTTCTTTAAATTATAAAGTTCTCCGTTGCCATAATGATTCATGACCAGTTTCCAGTCATCCTTTCTTATCATGCGTGAGGTACCGCTTTGCGTCCAGGTGTTCAGTTCGTCGAAGTGGGCTATTTTGCCGGAAGTCAATGCTCCTTCCTGTTCAAAAGTCAAGGAGGCATCCAGTCCGACATCGGCTCCTCCGAAGCCTTGTTGTACGACCATGCTGGAAAATTCTTCTTTAGGGTAAGCTTTTCCGGTCAGCATCGGCCACAAGCTACGGCCCTGAACTCCTGCCGGTATTTCGGCACCGATGGCAGAGCAGAAGGTGGGGAAAAGGTCGGCTATCGATACGTGGCTATCCATAGGGGCAGACTGGTTCTTGATGTGATATCCTGCCCATACCATCGGAATACGTGCGAGGCTTTCGGAAAGTCCGGCTCCTTTACGGATCAATCCGTATTCCCCCCAATAGTCACCATGGTCGGAGAGTACGACAAAGAGGGTGTTTTCATATTGTCCGCTGGCTTTCAATGATTCGATCAGTCTCTTGATCTGATCGTCTATCAACCGGATCATTCCGATATAGTTGGCACGGATTCGAGGCATGTCTTGTTCCAGGTTCGGGCAGGACGCGTCTTCCAGTTGCGCCAGAATACGGTATTTCTCTCCTTTCTTTGCCAAATCCTTACGGGAGGTCTTTAAGACAGGGAGCTTATCGGGGGAGAACATGGAGTAATAGGGTTCACATACTTGATAAGGGTTGTGAGGTTCCGGAAAAGAGACCCATACGAAGAAAGGATTTTCTTTCTGCTGCTCAATCCATGCCAGTGCTTCGTTCACGATTTTGGTGGGATGCTGTTCTTCCAGCGAGATGGGAGATGACTCCAACCATTGCCCCCTGGCTTGCTGATTCAGGAAACGGGCAGTCTCTTTCTCTGCGGGAGTCGTCTTTTTGTGCTTTCCCCAGTGTCCGTATTCAGACCAGAAATCGAGGTCGGCAGGTTTCAGGTAAGCGTGGTTCTTGCCGACCAATGCTGTTTTATATCCGTTTTCTTTCAATACGCCTACTAAGTCCTGTTTATAGGAAATATCGGCGATATTGTGATTCGTGCGTACGTGAGTGGCGGAAGGAAAACGCCCGGTGAACATGGAACAACGTGCCGGAGAGCTGGCCGGCATCACAGTGTATGCCTTATTGAACCATACATTCTCTTGCGCCAACCGGTCGACAAAGGGAGTCACTTCCAGCGGAAAACCTTCCCTGCCGCACAAATCGGCACGCTGCTGATCGGTCATAATAACCACAATATTCGGTTTGCCGGTTTGCGCCTGGACTGACATAGCCAAACCTTGTATGGCAAGTCCTGTGATACAAAAGATTGTTTTCATTTTATTTATTTCTTATTTAAAAGATCCTATTTAAAACGATATACAACCATGGAAGCGGCCTCCAGTTCGAACGGTTGATTCAGGTCCAGCCCGACTTCCGTCTCTACCGGTTGGACTTCATTCGGAGCAAACGGTGTGTTTTCTTTTCCCGGAACCAGTACCAGGCTTGTTTTATGTGCCTTGACGGGACGTTTGAAGCCGGAAACTTCCGGTTGTAGAGTGACTTTTTTATCCTGCAGGTTTATCAGTTTCAGGATATATTGTTTGCTGGCCGTATCATATCCCATCGTAACAAAGATGTTCTGCAAACCTTCTATATCCTTGATCGCTGCATCCAGACACACGTCAAACGTGTTATCCCTGAACATCTTTGCCAGATAGAAGAAGGAAGTCTTTACGCTACTGTCTACTCCATTAATCAACATCGGCAGGAAGATACGGTGTTCCAGAAAGTCCCAATGCCTCATCACCGGACGTTCGGCAAACAAAGGATTCAGATCGCCGTTGCGTTCTATTGACATACGAATGGCTCCGGTAGCCAGCAGGTTATAAGGATATTTTCCGCTAATACCCAATTCGCCGATAAATAGATCGGCAACACCCCGTTTGTAGTTATCAAAACGATAATGCTGTTCGCAAGCCCATTCGATTGAGTTATAATAATGCTCATCGAACACTTTTACATTCTTCGGGTTGACAAAATTGGGAATATCTTTCCGTTTGTCGTCATTCTCTCTTCCGACTACACGGATGACACTATTGGCTATATAAACCAAGTCGGGGTATTTGGCGGACAACGCCTGATAGATTTTTTCATAACGTTCCCAATACACAGGTCCGAAATCTTCATTTCCAATCTCGATATATTTTAGCGGGAAAGGAGCAGGATGACCGTTCTTTGCCCGTTCGGCTCCCCATTTCGTAGTTGTATCACCAATAGCATACTCGATGGCATCCAACGCATCCTGGATATAAGCGTCCAGATCGACATCAATGTGTCTGAAATTCCACTGTGGACTTTGCTTCACCCAACCGCTGCAAATCATACCCGTAGGCATCACATACATCGCATCGGCTCCCACATATTCGCACAATTCATAAAACTCATGATAACCGATTCCGTCGGTACGGTAATAAGGCGCCCATTTGCTCCACTGTCCCGGACGATTTTCAATCGGTCCGAGCGTCTTTTTCCAGTGATACATCGTTTCTTCATTGACTCCGTGCACGATGCACCCGCCCGGAAAACGAATAAAGCTGGGAGAAAACTCTTTCAGGTTCTGAACAATGTCTTTACGAAATACGGATTTCCCATCGTTCCAGGTATCGGACGGGAACAGGGAAACGACATCTATCTGAAATTGTCCTTTCGACATCGGTTGTATGGCAAACATTCCACGCCGGACGTTCTTTTCCGGTTTCAGTTCACCGGTATATTTTGTCCAGTCCCGATTCCCTACATTCACTTCGATCACATTGCTCACCCGCTGTCCCCATTCGTCAACCAGAAATACACGTAACGGAGCGGAATAATTCCTGTTCTTCAAAAACAAGGAAAGACGGTAAGACGTATCTGTCTTCAGGTTCATTCCATAATATCCACGGTTGAGAATCAGGGCATCCGAATGGTTCGCAATATCTTCCGTGACATTAACCAGCATCGAATACTTATTTTCCCCGCTCATCGGATTTTCATCCGTGCGACTGATAAATACAGGAGTATATGATAACGGATAAGTCGTCCATCCAATCAGCGGATCGGCCTGAAACACTTTTTTCTCTTTAACGCGGGGAGCCGGAACATTTTCATAAAGACCGTTCTTTACTGATAATCCGGCAGGCGGTGTAGCTTCTTCAAACGAACGGTTACGTATCAGTTCGGCGTGCAAGGCACCCTCGCCCATCATTCCTATTTCCTCATAATGGAAACCGTACTTTACGGGAGCCACTTTGTGGGTTTTCGATTTATTGATATACAACGTTCCATCGGAGGAAGACGGAGAGGAACTATTCCCATATACCAGAGGTAATGTGAAAAACAGACCGATACCAAACGTAAAGGATTTGAATGTCGAATGATTCATAGCATTTGTTTTTAGAGTTTCACATTGCAAATGTGGTCTTTTCTATCCAAGAAAAACAGAAAAATAATGCTTAATACCTGCAATCATGTATAAAAATCTGTAGCGAAGCGGCAAACTGAACATGAGTGCTGCCCGTTTGAACAATTCTACGACTGTTCAAAACAAAAAAAGACGTATCTTTAGGTCGTGAAAATCAATCAGAAAAGCCATGAGAACCACCTTACTTAAATTCGTACTCTTATTTAGTCTCGTGCTCTTAAATACAAGCTTGTCGACGGGACAGATTCAATATAATAACATACGCTTCAAACAGCTAAGTATAGCTGAAGGACTCCCGCATAATACGATCAATGCAATCACCCAGGACAACCATGGGTTCATCTGGTTTGGTACACGCAACGGATTGTGCCGATATGACGGTTATAATATCAACCTGTTCGCACATAATGAAGCCGACAGCACCTCACTCCGCCACAATTTCATCACACGCTTATATAACGATTCGCTCCGTAACATTCTATGGATCTCTACCGATCAGGGTATCTGCAGCTATAACTACGAGACAGAAGATTTCAGTCGTTACCAGATTAAAGGGAACACTAAGGATGATGTTTGTTTCCTGAATACCAGCGATGGTATGCTTCTGGCAGCTTGTAGCAACGGACTTTATCGCTACAATGAACAAGACAGCTTGTTCGTTCCTTTTCTTCTCGATAAAGAAAAACCTCATGTGAGATACTTTGCGGAGGACGGAGACAAAACCTTATGGATAGACACCAACAAAGGACTGATGCGATACAGTCTGGAGAAGAAACAGTTCGTTTCCCTCCCGACTCTCATCCAGCCTTTTACACAACAATGCAACAATGCCGTCCTGATCTCGTCCAACCAGCTTTTATTTAATACTAACAACGATTTTTTCGTCTATCATATACAAAGCAATACCCTGTGTAATCTCTCGAAAGACCTTGAGGTGAAAGACTTCCGGTGTGCGGCAACCGACCATACGGGGAATATATGGGTAGGCACGGAGTATGGTATCTTTGTCTTCAACAAACTCTATCAACTGATTGCACACTACGAACAATCGGAACGGGATTTAAGTGCGCTGAACGATTCTCCCATTTACAGCCTTTATCAGGACAAAGCTCATAATATGTGGGTGGGAACCTATTTCGGAGGAGTCAACTATTATATATTCGGTTCCGACCAGTTCCAGATATATCCGTACGGAGCCAGTTTCAATCATTTGAGCGGAAAGGCTGTCCGCCAGATTATCAATGCTCCGGACAACGGTCTGTACATCGCCACCGAAGATGGCGGATTGAACTACCTGGACAATAAGAAAGAAATCACCCGCGCCGAACGGCTTCACAAGCAAATGCAAATCTACGCCAAGAACATACATTCTTTATGGCTCGACAAAGATAACAGCCTGTGGCTCGGACTGTTCCTGAAAGGAGCTCTTCACTATATACCGCATCTAAACCGCACGGTGGACTATAATCTACTGTCGGATGAGGTTTCTTCCGGCTTCTGCATCATCGAAGACAAGAATGATCATATCTGGTACGGAGGCCCTTCCGGCTTATTCCTGATCGACAAGAAAAAAGCGAACTCCCGCCCGGAAAAAATTTCATCTCTCCGTGTCTTTAACCTGGTACAGTTTAATGACAGTATACTTTGGGCAGGAACCCGAAAAGGCAGTATATTTCAGATCAATACCCATACACTGAAAGTAACCTCGCTCCCTATCCTGCCACATACCGATCTCTACATCACCTATATCTACCCCGATTCACATCAACGGATATGGATAGGTACAGACAACAACGGGCTTTATGTATCGGACCGCAACGGTAGCATTATCGCCTTTTACAGTAAAGAACAGTTGGGATCCAACGCCATCAAAGGTATCATTGAAGATGAGATGAGTAATGTTTGGGTAGGTACCGGAAACGGACTTTGTTGTATCAATTCCCAAACAGGAAGCATTGACCGATATACCACGGCCGACGGATTGCCCATCAACCAGTTCAACTACTCCTCCGCCTGTAAGAAGCCTGACGGAGAATTGTATTTCGGAACTATCAACGGTATGATTTCTTTCTACCCGGAACAGGTACGCTCCGTCAATCCCCGTTTCAACATTGCACTGACTGCCATTTGGAGCAACAGCGAATATATGTCGCCCAACAATGAGAAAGCATTCATCCCTTCCTCTATCTCCGAACTGACAGAGATCACCCTGACGCACGAACAAGCCCAATCCCTGCGTCTCGAATATTCCGGCCTGAATTATCAATATACCGACAACACTCAATATGCGATGAAAATGGAAGGTATCGACAAGGACTGGCAGTTTGTAGGCAACCAGCATCAGGTACGCTTCTCCAATCTGCCTTCAGGAAGATATATCTTAAAGATCAAAGCCAGCAAAGATGGTATCCACTGGGACGAAACGGGCCAAAAGGACCTTGCCATCAGAGTCCTTCCTCCTTGGTGGCTCTCACCGGGAGCATATTTAGTTTATGCACTACTCTTCCTATTAATCATTTACGCCGCATACAGATATACCAAAACGCGTATCATCCTGCTCATGCGACTGAAAACGGAGCATGAACAACGCGTCAACATAGAGAATATGAATCAACAGAAGATCAATTTCTTCACTTACATCTCCCATGACCTGAAAACACCGCTGACCCTGATTCTATCGCCTCTGCAACGATTGATCCAGCAGCCACAAATCAGCAACAACGATAAAGAGAAACTGGAAGTCATCTACCGAAACGCCAACCGGATGAATTATCTGATTAATGAACTATTGACGTTCAGTAAAATCGAGATGAAACAGATGCGTATCAGCGTCCGGAAGGGAGACATCATGCACTTTCTGGAAGAACTGTCGCACATCTTTGACATTGTAGCCGGAGAACGGGAAATTGACTTCATCGTCAATCTGGAAGACACCGAAGAGGAAGTCTGGTTCTCGCCTTCCAAGCTGGAACGGATTCTTTATAACTTGCTCTCAAACGCATTTAAATATACCCAGCCCGGCGGATACGTCAAGTTGAGTGCCAAACTAATAAAAGAAGAGAAAGAAACATTTGTGCAAATCTCCGTCAAAGACAATGGCAGGGGGATTCCTAAAGAAGCTCAGGAACAAATATTTGAAAGTTATTACCAGGTTGAGAAGCGAGACCATCGCGAGGGATTCGGACTGGGATTATCGCTTACGCGTTCGCTCATACACATGCACAAAGGAGAAATCCGGGTAGAAAGCGAAGTCAATGAGGGTTCGGACTTTATCGTTACCCTGAATGTATCGGAGGATGCTTATGGTCCCGATGAACGCTCGTCCGAGAACATCACGACCGAAGAAATACAGAAATATAACCAGCGAATCAAGGAAACCATCGAACTCATTCCCGAAAAGCTGACCAACAAAGAAAAAGATCCTGCTCGGGAATCTATTATGATTGTGGAGGACAACAAAGAAATGAATGATTATCTTGCCAGCATATTCAGTGAGAAATATGATATTATACGGGCGTATAACGGTGCGGAAGCCTGCAAGAAGATAGCCAAACAGCTGCCTAACCTCATTATATCGGATTTAATGATGCCGGTGATGGACGGATTGGAATTTACGGAACGTGTCAAACAGGACGTAACGACCAGCCATATCCCCGTTATCCTCCTGACTGCAAAGACTGATGAAAACGACCATACGGAAGGTTATCTGCGTGGAGCCGATGCATATATCACCAAACCCTTCAACGCCAAGAATCTGGAACTGCTGGTACAAAATATCCAAAAGAGCCGGAAACAGAGTATTGAACACTTCAAACAGGCAGAAGAACTGAACATCAAGCAAATAACCAACAACCCGCGGGATGAAATATTCATGAAAGAACTGATGGAACTGATTATGGCGAACCTCACCAAGGAAGACTTCGGAGTAACGGAAATCACAGCCCATCTCCGCATCAGCCGCAGCCTGTTGCACATGAAGCTGAAATCACTCACCGGATGCTCCATCACTCAATTCATACGGACGATCAAAATGAAAGAGGCTAAAACTCATTTACTGAATGGTATGAATGTCTCCGAAGCATCATTTGCCGTCGGTATATCAGATCCGAACTACTTTACAAAGTGTTTCAAGAAAGAATTTAATATCACTCCGACAGAGTTTCTCAAACAGTTGAAATAGAAAGCAAAAGTAACTGCTTCAGAAATTCAACCTACCCTTAGACAACGTGTCAACTATTAATAGAAAAGTTCTTTTGCTCCCTTTGCAAAGATCTCTTCCCTTCATAGTAAAGTTGTCTTTGCCCTATTTCAAACTATAAACGCAAGTTCCGTTTATATAATTGCAAGCTTTGTTTTTATAAACGGAACTTGCATTTATAAAAACAAAGCTTGCAATTATAGTTTGGAATGAAGAAAAAGGAAGTTATCCAACCGGCAAAAAGAAGTTTGGTCTATATCAAAAGGAAGTTAGCTATTAATAGCCAACAGGGCAAGTAGGTATATATTGTAAATCAACTACGCCCAACAGAAAAAGATATCGCCGGTAATTAATCTGCAACATTCACTGATGTAGCTAATTACCGGCGAGCAATAGAAATCTATAATCAACTCATACCTATTCTACCATTCCTGGAAGCGTAAATCAGCTTCCGGATTCTGACGACGAATCAGTTCCTCGTCAACCTGATAAGTGACGCCACCTTTCGTGTACTTATAAGAAAGGGTAAACTTAGGCTGTTTCCCTACAAATTCCAATGATTCGGCTGCAGGATCTAATGTGGCGGATGCATCTGTGATAGCGACGCTTCCTCCGGCTTCAATATTGACGCTTCCATCCGGATTGACTGTCAGATTCACCGACTCATTGTTTTCCAATGTGTTTCCGAAACCCGGTCTGCGTACTTTGTTTCTACCTAACGAAACAAAGTCGCGGGTCATATTCTGACTCAAATCCTTGTTACTGTATTCAGTAACCTGCTGGGTAGACAAATTGGTAACTTTTCCTTTCACAAAGTAGGTACCATGATACTGGCTGACAAATTTGACAACTACAATACTGTAATCCTTCAAATTACCATTCACATCAGTACTAATTTCATCCTGATTATGATCGACCAACCGGAAAGGGATTGCATAGTGCTTGTTCAAAGCAGCATTGTCTTCATAGAAAGCATCGGAGAAAGTCACTTTCACATCTGCGATTGCCAGGTTCGGGTTGCTGATCGTCATCTTGTTCGGATTAGCCAACTGATAATAGTTTTCCGGCATTAGTGTCAAGCCCGTACCATCCAATAAAGACGGATCGATCTCGAATGTAGCCCAATCATCGGTATGCACCTCTCTTTTACCGCCAATAGCCACTCCTACCTTTATCGACATATCTGTATCGGCTACCAGTGTCCGCAAAGGTTTTTGCGAAGCAAAGTACACAGAACTCTCATCGTAGTCCTTTTCATAATCGTCATAACAAGCAGTCATCAGAACGCTTATCAGCCCTATCCATAATATATTTAGTCTTTTCATTGTAAATAAGTATTTATATCAACAGCACGTTATTCCCAACCCTGATTATTCATTAGATTCTTATTCTTTTCCAGCTCTGCATACGGTAATGGCATGAAATAGTTTTTCACTTCATATTTCCGTTGTTCCACTTTCTGTACTTTGAAGCTGAATGTGCCATCTTCATTGCGGGTAACGGCAACACCCTCCACCTCTTCGTTCAACGGTAATACCCAACGACGCATATCAAAATAACGATGATTCTCGAAAGTAAATTCCAAGCGACGTTCGTTCTGAATCAACTTTCTGAACGAGTCCTTACTTTGAGCCATTTCATCCAGATAAAGATCAAAATTGATACCCCCGGCTTGCGAACGGATTGTTTTCAATATTTCGTATGCAGAATACAGGCATCCTTCGGCTTTCACCGTCGGGTTGCCCCAAGCCTCATTGGCAGCTTCGGCAAAGTTAAGAAGAACTTCCGATTTCCGTAACAAAGGATTGTAATGAACCGAGTTTAACGTCTGAATCGGATTCAGCATAGCCGATTTCTTGGAAACGAATTTAGCCAGATAATAACCCGTACGTGTAGCATTCTCACTAAACGAAGGAGAATCTTTTCCACCCTCGGACATATCCAACGGCTGACCGGAATCGCCAAATGTAGCACTATGATAGTAGACATTCAGCGCAAAGCGATTATCCAGTACGGCATAAAGCTGCGTCAGATCGAAATCAGGATCAGACAGATCGACACCGGAACGAACATCGGTTGCCGGATAACCATTCTTCGCATAAAAAGCCTTTACCAGATTATGAGAAGGAGTGGCACGGGCACTTCCGTAGTAGAACGGCGGGAAATGAAGGCCTTCCAACAGGTTATTATTAAAATATCTGCGGAAAGCATAATCGGAACTTTCGGTCTGCACATCGGCAATGGAGGAAGCCGTAACAGGAACATAAGTTCCGAAACCTTCCATGCCCAGAATCTTATTGATCTCTTTGGCCACCGCTTCCCATTTTGCCTGGTAAACCGTAGGGTTCAGAATTTCGAATTGTCCCATGCCGGTGATCTTCGTCACGTCATCATCCTGCATGGCAGGACTTGCGCTATATAAAAGCGCACGACTTTTCAGAACAGCTGCCGCTGCTTTCGTGGCACGGCCGATTTGTGTATTACCAAACTCCAGGTCATCTCCCTGATACACATTCGGTAATAACTCGATGGCATTATCCAAATCGTTGACGATAAAATCAACTGTTGCCTGATAAGTAGGACGAAGAAATTCACCATTCTGCGCGGCCTCATCCTGCGAAATAAAATGATCTGCCAACGGAATACCCAACGCTTTTCCATTCTTCGCCTTTCCGCCGTACATCTTCAATAGCTCAAAATGCCACCATGCACGCAGGAAATACGATTCACCTTCCAGACGCAGCTTGATTTGCTTGTCCACTTCCGGATCGATGCGGTTGTACTGCACCTGGTCGGTCAGGCCGTTTTCGAGGAAGGAGTTTACATAGTTCAACATGTTGTACGCATTACTCCAGTTTCCGATCGGGTTGTTAAACGCCGTCATCCCACCCATATTTAATTTATAGACAGAAGAGCTGCGCAGATTAGTCACTGCATTATCGGTAGCACAATCCAGAAAGTTATTGTCAAAACAATCCGGACGGTTGGCTATGCCATTATAAGCTTTATATAGTACGCCTTGAGCAAGTTCCGGTACTCTCCAGGTATCAGAGTCTCCGATCTGCCATGTCACCTTTGTATCCAATGTGTCGTCACAAGCACAAAAGAGAAACAGACCTGCTAAAACGCAACTTCCTAATATATGTTTCATATTGCCATCTATTAATTGTTCAAAATTAAAATACAAAAGAGACCCCGCCTGTAAAAGTACGTGTCACCGGATAGTTTGTCACACCGGCATTCAGCAATTCAGGATCCAAATCTTTCACGGAAGAAAGCACAAACAAGTTTGCACCACGAGCGAAAACCTTCATCTTCTTCACTACCGAACTTGGGGAGAACTGATTAAACGTGTAGCTCAATTCAACATTCTTCATACGGAAGAAGCTTGTATTCTTCAACCAGAAAGAAGAATTGCGGAAGTTGTTCTCACCGGCAGTGGTTGTCAGGCGCGGATAACTTCCGGTCGGATTGTTTGCCGGATGATAACGGTCTAATGCCAGTTTGGAGTATTTACCTTCTCCATTATTCCAGTAATAAGCATTTGTTGCCCAAGTGTGAACGCCCAGTTCGGAATATCCCTGAAGATACAATCCCCAGCCTTTGTAACTTACATTGAAATCGATGCCCAATGTAGTACGTGGGAATGAGTTTCCGAGTTCCTTTACGTCACGACCGTCAATGATCTTATCACCGTTCAGGTCTTTGTAGGCAATGTCGCCTTCCTGATAATCGGCAAACGTCTGGGGGGCATGTCCGTTGATGGCTACATCTTTGCCAAATAATCCTTCAGCAACCAGTCCCATCATAGCATCGGTAGAACGCCCCACTGTGTAACGGTATTCTTCACCATGTTTCACCTGGTTCCATTTCAATACTTTATTTTTTGACCATACGAAATTGGCTCCTACCGAATAAGCCCAGTCGTTGATGCGGTCGCTCCAAGTGAACATTCCTTCTATACCATGATTCAAGACGGAGCCCATGTTATCCTGGTAGGTAAAGTTGCCTGTATAATCCCCGTAAGAGGCATCGACAGAACCGATGATGTCCGTATGTTTCTCACGGAAATAGTTTATTTCGGTATATAAGCGGTTGTTCAGGAACAGGCCTTCCACACCGATGTTCCATTCTGCTGCCTTTTCCCATTTCAGGTTCGGATTGCCTGCACGGACAAAAGTGGAATAGTAAGCCGTAGCACCGTTGTTCGTTGTTCCGAACCGGAAGCTGCCGTCTTGCGACCAGGCACGTTCATACAATAAATGTTCCGTGCTTCTGTCATAGCCCAATATACCGGCGCTGGTTTTCAGTTTCAGGAAGTTCACGTATTCATTGTCTTTCAGGAAATCTTCATTGCTTAGAATCCAGGCTAGGCCGCCTGCTGCCGAGAAGAAGTATTTATCTCCCGATTTGAAACGGTTGCTTCCCATCAATGCCATGTCGGCTTCCACAGCATAGCGGTGGTCATACATATAGTTCAGACGCAATGCGTAGTTTGCATTGATGATGTCTTGGGTCACTCCCTGATTCGTTGTTTTCGAGTACATGTAAGTCAGCCGTGCCGATACATCATGCTTTTGGTTGAATGTATTCTCGTATGCAGCAAAGGCATTCCAACCCAATGTCTGCTGCAAGGTAGTCGACTTCCGGCTTTGTGAAGTGGCTACATCTGTTTTCTTCATCTGGGTGTACATGATCTGTTCCTCACCGGCAAAGTCACGATATGTTTTGATGGCATACGTCGGATAGACTTTGCTCAAAGAGAGTTGTAGGTAATCATAGTTGTCGAAAGAAAGGAAAGCACCGGCTTTCAAGCCTTTTGTCAGCATATCAAGATCGAATTTCAAACCGATATTGGTCTGGCTGCGTGTATAACGCTCATCCGTATATCCTCCATACATCGTTTCCGCGTATACATTCATCGGACGCAGCAGACTTGCGCCAAACAAAGGAATTCCGTCCGAGCTGGCTAGTCCGGTTTCTTCCGGTGACATAGTCAGCGGGTATTCATTCGGACGATGCGTAGACAGGGCCGTAAATACCTGACCACAGTCCAATTGCCCCCATTTACGCATTTCCATACGTCCGGCAACGTCTGCGGATATAGTCAGGAAATCCGTTACATTGAAGTCGAGGTTTCCGCGAAGAGTCAGACGGTGCAGTTGCGGAGTATAGGTAACGTCTTCAAATCCGCTACCTCCTACATATCCGGCAATCAGGGCATAACGCACTCTGTCGGTACCACCTGTCATATCGAACGATACTTTCCGGTAATTGGCATTTTTGTTCAATAGCTGATCGTACAAATCGACGTTCGGATACAATAGGTCATTGGCTCCTTTGGAGTTTTTATATCCTTCCAGTTGTTTCTGATTATAGTAAGGAGTCAATCCGTCATTTGCACGCGCTTCATTGTACAGATTAGCATACTGATAAGAATTCAGAAAATCAGGAGTACGCGTCATCTGTACCACACCTGCTTCGGCGGTTGCGTTATAAATGCGGCGGTTGGCCTTTCCTCTGCGGGTAGTCACCCAAAGTACGCCATTCGCAGCACGCGCCCCATAAAGAATCTTGGCAGTGGCATCTTTCAGCAACTCGATACGTTCGATTTCTTCAGGAATCAAATCCGCTGCCGGACGTTCCACACCATCGATGATAACAATAGCTGTATTCTCCGACATGCCATGCTGGCCACGGATAAATAAATCAGGCGTATTATTACCCAATCCGCTGACTGTGGAGCGAACTTGCAGACCTAACATTTTACCTTGCAGCATATTAGTCAGCGTCAAATCAGGGAACGTTCCGAACTGTCCGTTCTCCAGTACGCTCGTTGCGCCTACTTCATTCCCTTTATACGTCTTGCCACCATCGGCTCTATTCACCAACGATTCTTCGGTCAGGAACAGAGGCTCTTTCTTCAGGACAATCTTTTCAGGAACGATATTGCTGCCTGTCAGCTTATACACTTTATCTTCATATCCCAAAGCCTCCACCATGACGGTTGCGTCATTCTCGACCTTCGTCTGAAAACGTCCCTTTGCATCTGTATATAGAACGACTGCGCCTTCTCCACAAATGATAGAAACATTCTTCAACGGGCTACCTTTCTCGTCGGTAACAATAGAAACTACTTCCACCAAAGGCTTCTTCGCCGACTTTCTCTTTGATTTATTTTGTGCGAAAGTCAGGCTAGAGCCAACGATAAGGACAAATATGAGCCCTATCAGTCTTATATATCTAATCTTGTTTCTCATATACTTTTCTTTATTTTAGGTATCACCATCCGGGGTTCTGTTGAAGATTATCCAAAGCCGCCACTTCATCCATCGGTAGCGGATACCAATAATTACGCTTGTTAAACGTCCGCACGGCTGTCCTCACCGGAACATACTCGTAAGTAAAGTCGGTCAACTTATAAGTGCAGGCTTTTTCCACTTTCAACTGGTCGGCCGTATAAGAATGATTGATCGGGGTTGCTTTGACACCCATGATCGGATATTCACCCTTAAACAGGTCTTCAGCAATCATCCAACGGCGGATATCATACCAGCGGTGTCCTTCGAACATCAATTCCACACCACGTTCCCGACGATAAGCTTCTCTAAAATCCACTCCATCCGGTAGTTCGCCGATTCCGGCTCTTACACGGATTTTATTCAAAGCCTGACGGGCCGACATCGTACAACCCGTAACGACTGCATCCGGATCACCTGTCGCTTCGTATGAAGCCTCTGCCATATCCAGATAAACTTGTGAAACACGAATGTACACAGCCACCAAACGATATAATTGGAAACCAGCTTCACCAAACAAAGGCACACTTGCTTCCGGCCAAATGAACTTCTTGCACATATATCCGGTCTGTTGAGAGCCTCTCGTAAACTGATTGGTAGAAATGAAGTTCTCGGAGTAACCACCCGAATAAGTAGTCAGATAATAGGGAACACCCTGTAAATTCTTCCCCCATTGCTCACCGGGCACGAGGATATTATTCGTGAAGCGAGGGTCTCTATCCGAATAAGGATTGGTAGTCTTTACCGCATCATAACCGGAACGCGGATCAGTAATCGGATAGTATTTACCGTCGGCTCCCTTACGTTCGTACATATCTACCGCATTTTGTGTCGGAGCATTATAAGGAGTACCTTCGGCACCGGTTTTATTATCGTATGGTTGTGTCAGCCATTGCGCTCTGACGAAAGCAGACCAGTTGCCATGATGCCAACGCAGGAACCATAAATATTCCGGCTGTGCGAATTGATTGGAATTAGGCATTAGCTGAATACTACGATATTCGTCATGATTCATCAGGCGATAATATTCGTGACTTTCAATAGCATTGATCGCCTTTTGCGCACTACGGGCAGCTTCAGCAGCCATCTCTTTTCCATATCCTTTGTTTTCAATAGAATTCAAGTCGTTCTGCATCAAAGGGCTGGCAGCATAAAGCTGTGTCATCGCTTTTAATGCCATGGCGCTTACTCTGTCAGGCCGTCCATGTTCCTCGTCAGGCCAGCTTATAGGTAAATATTCAATGGCTTTATCCAAGTCAGTCTGCATCCAAGCATTGGATTCCTGATAAGTTTTACGGGGAAAGTCAAAGTCATCCGATGCTCCCCAAAGCTGGTCAAAGATGGGCATTCCGCCATATCGTTTGATAATCTCAAAATAGAAGTAGGCACGCAGGAAATGAGCCTGTCCCAACAGTTTTTTCCTTTGGTCGTCTGTGATGGATTTCACTTGATCTACTCCGCTAATTACACGGTTCACGATACGAAGTCCGGTATAAGCACGAGAAATAGCACTTTTGAAATTCTTCCCATCACTTTTACTTCCTATTTCGAAACGTGTACCGGCATTCTCCAGCCAGTTACCTGCATTGACAAACTTCGACGGATCATTATCGCGAACGGATGCATATTCATCCGATAAATTACCTACCGTTACGTATGTATTCGAATAAGAGTTGATACCATGTGTAAAGATTAATATATCATCATTTTGAAAGATGCGGTCCATGAACCCTAACAAACTGCTATAATCTTTATAAACATCATCTTCGGAAAGTCCGTCATCGGGAGAGCGGTCCAGATAGTCCTCACAACTTCCTACAAACAACCCCAATAGAATGATCCATATCCAATTCAACTTATGTCTTCTCATATCAGTAAATTTAAAGTGTCTCATAATCCTAATCTAAAACCAATGTTATAACGTCTCACCACCGGATAAACATTCTGTCCCGAATGTTCGGGGTCACGGCGGGAATCACCTTTTGAGAACGTCAACAAATTGGTACCGTTGACATATACTTGCAGTTTTGTCAGACGTAAAGGCTGCAACCAACGCTTCGGAATCTGATAATTCACTTCCAGGTTCTTCAAGCGAAGATAAGCATGGTTGGTATATGTGTATGTACTAGCCACCGAATTATAACTTCTCTGAACATGAATACTGGGGCGAATCGGACCGCCTTGAATCGGAGCATCGGCTGTCCATGTATTCAACGTATTTGGTTGAGCCTTGATATTACCTTCCGGAAAATCCCATAAATAGGAAGGAATCGCTTCTTTATAAACGTCCATAGCACTGTACCACAACATATTGAATCCGATTCCTTTGTAAGAACCTCCCAATGTAAATCCGAGGGTAGTAGTCGGATAGTTCAGGTTTTTCATCGGAACCATATCCTTAGCATCAATCATGCCGTCACCATTATAATCGATGTAATACAAGTCTCCCGGAATCAATGTATTATGTGTACCATTGGCAATAGTGGACTGCGCCGAGTTATAAATATCATCCAATGACTGGAAGTTTCCTGTTGCCAGGTATTTATTCACATATCCGATTGACTTTCCGGCTTTTTTCAAATATTCGCTCTGATTCTTCGGGTCATCAATAAAGACAACACGGTTCTCACTGGTTGCAAAATTAAACTTCGCGTAATAATTAAACTTTCCGATACGGTCGTTCCAAGCAATATCCAGTTCAAGACCGTGATTTTTAGTCTTACCCAGATTCACCTGCGGAAAAGCAATACCACTATCGGCCCATGACGGAATCGTATTACGTGTCATCAAAATGTTATTACGCTTTTCATCGAACAAGTCCACAGTAAAGTTTAGTTTACCCCACAAACCTATTTCGATACCGATATTCTGCTTAATAGATTCTTCCCAGGTAGCATCGGGGTCGGCCAATTTTCCTTCTTTGTATAAAGGTCCCCAGTTACTGGTCTGATATTTACCAAACTGCGCATTGGCAGATAGTTGCTCAAACTTCTGAATATAGTTGAAACGGGTAGCACCTTTATCATTACCAACTACTCCATACGAATAGCGCACTTTCAGGTTGGTCAGTACACCTTTGGTCAATTTCTTCACCCATGGTTCTTCACTGATACGCCAACCGATAGAAGCGGACGGGAAGAAACCGAAACGGCGTCCCGGAGCAAATTTTTCCGAACCAGTGTAGGCACCGTTAAATTCAGCAAGATAACGCTCTTTGAAGTTGTAAGTGACACGGCCTACCCAGTCTTCTTCGTAAGCCGGGAAGTTCATCACACCCGAATTAGTAGTATTGGTCGATTCGTTCATCTTACGGTTAAACACAAATAAGGCACTTACATCGTGATCGCCAAATTGACGACTATAATTCAATGCTAATTCGTAATAAAGTTTACGTCCGTAAGCCTTGAATCCGTCATAAACACCACCAACAGGTAAATCTCCGGGAGCATTTTCATCCGGATAGCGTTTCTCGGTATAATTATAAGTAATTGTTCCGTCAGCATTATAAATAGGATTCGTGTAATCATACACACGATTAATACGAATATGCGTACGCTGGGCAACCAAATCGTCTTTACCCAAAACCTTACCCGGCATCAACTGGGTGGTCCATGATGAAGAAGTAGTATAAGACAACGATGCTTTCAATGATAGCCCCTTTGTAATAAAGTCTAGTTTCTGATTCAAGATTACATCGTAGAAACCTTGATGCTGTTTGATATTACGACTACCTCCTTCGTTCATCAGACAGGCTATATTCTGATCGGAACTTAACCCGTCCCCCCATATTCCATTGCTATATTTAATCGGAAATTCATTACTTGGAGCCGTGAAAAACGTTTTAAAAAAGCGCTCATCCGGAGAATCAACATTCTCATAATAAGACGGTTGGTTCTGATACCCCATCTTACCGGCCACATTGAACGACAGTTTGGTGGTACTTGTTATATTGAAGTCGAAATTACTACGCCAGTTATAACGACGGTAGGAGAAAGAAGGATCGAAATCCTCTTGTTTGGTGGTATTAAAAATATCTCCGTCATGCAAATAACCCAAAGAAACGAAATAACTCATTTTCTTCGTACCACCGCGTACATTAAGATTATAAGCCTGTTCATAACCTACATTCTTTACCAGTTCTTTCCACCAGTCCACTTCAGGAAAGACATCATTATACGGGCCGTAATTTCCGGTAGCATACGCATTCTCCCATGCGGCAATGGTAGATTCGGGAACCATTGCTCCCCAATTACCATCATTGGCCTGTGCTCTGTTATACTGTTTCATAGAGGTCACATAGTCAGACCATTCAGGAGCGGCAGAAGGTTGTTTAAAACCAAAGTTAGCTGTGAATGATATTTCCGGTTTCTGTTCGAGTCCGCGTTTGGTAGTCAGCAGGATCACCCCATTCGCACCTTTCACACCGTAAACCGCAGTTGCCGAAGCATCTTTCAGTACGGAAATAGATTCGATTTCATTCACATCTACATCGTTGAAGTCACGTTCGATACCGTCCACCAATACCAGTGGATCCGCTTCTCCCCAGGTAGACTTACCACGAATCAATAAAGAAGCCTTATCAGCTCCCGGCTTTGAGGTGGAATTGATGGCAACCACGCCCGGCATCTGCCCTTGCAAAGCTTCGGAAACGGAGTTCACACTACCTATCTTTAATAAATCATCTCCTTTTGCCGTGGCAATGGAACCGACACTGGATACCTTTTTCTGTACGCCGTATCCAACCACTACCACTTCCTCCAGTGTCTCCGTATCTTCTCCCAAAGAGATTACTCCTAAAGTCGTTTTATTCTTTAAATCCAGTTCCAGAGTTTTATAACCCACATAAGAAATGACAAGTATGTCTCCTTTCGATGCCTTCACAGTAAAATTACCGTCAAAATCAGTAATCGTACCGCTTCCCGTACCTTTCACGCGAACACTGACGCCAATCATCGGTTCACCAGATACTGCATCCTTCACTTGTCCCTTCCAATAGTCTTGTTGTGCCTGCACGTCCAGCGCACAAAACAAAAAGCAACAAAGACATAAGAAAGAAAAATAAAGTCTGTCTCTTTTCATAAACATTATTTTTAACTGTTAACAAATTCTTTATCTCAAGACACAAATTAAGCGGGAAAATCTTCAAATGAAAAGGAAGATTATCCTCAAAACTCGTACAAATGTGCAAAATAGATTTCTCTACTACATTTCTGAACAAATCATTTCCACATTGGCTTTATGACGTGCTCTTTGTCTACGGTGATGTTGTATATGCCATCGTTTCCTTTCTTCAGGATGAGCGGAACAATACGTGTTTTACGAGGGGACACGGTGGAATCTGAACGATGAACGTGGTAAACATAGTAATATTTTCCATCCAGACCTTTAAATACATCTCCATGTCCTGATCCGTTTTCTCCTACGAGACTGCGATGAATGATCGGACTGTTCGGATGCTTTTTCCACGGACCGAAAGGGGAAGAAGCAGTGGCATAACCTACCGAATAGTCGATATTCATAAAATGATTGGCAGAATAGAAGAGGTAATATACCCCGTCCCACTTCATAACAGTCGGTCCTTCCATCACCGGTGCAGACTTATAGTTCGGAGTCTTTTCCCAAGACTCCGTACAGTCCATACATTGTTTCAATGTTTCCGGTTTGATACTTCCCTTCTTTATGTCAAACTCGGCTACCCAAAGATAATTGCCTTTATTAAAGCGGACATGATACAGGTAGTATTTTCCATCATCATCCTTAAATAGGAAAGAGTCTATATTCTTAGCGGAAGCGTCTATCGGTTTGACTTCCTTCTGCCGGAAAGGTCCGAATACCGATTTTGAGGAAGCAATTACTGTTTGCTCATTAGCAGTATAAGTGAAATAATAAGTTCTTTTATCCTTAAAGTATTGAGGTGCCCAGAAGCCTTTTTCACCATACGTTCGATCTCCTTTCCGCAGAATCAGTTGTAGAGAAGTGCCATCAGGCACCGTCCAATGCTCCAGATCGGTCGATTCGAGGATAGCAAAGCCCTGCGGTTCCTGATTGCGTGTGCCGGTGAGGTAATACTTGCCGTTTTCCACATAAATTGTAGGATCGGCATAAGTGATCTCCTTCTCATTAACCGAATCAGCCCGTACCCCAGTGACAGACAAACCAATGATTCCTAATGCGAGAATAAGTCTTTTTGTCATTTTATATTTTTTCATACCTATTTTATTCTATATCTGATCTTTATCTCATCTACAAAATTTCAATCTAACATCCAAACCAAACCGGGTTTCTCCCCTGCGAGATTCCATATTGCTTCATCCCAAGAAAGAGCCTTGGCAGCATCTATCGGGGTACTCATCGTAGAAAGACCATTGTAACGGTCGGCACCAAATGTTTGTGCTCCGTAATCGGGTATTTCTTCGTCTACGATAGCGGGCGTATTGGCAGAGAAACGACATTCCATATTTGGATTCGCATAGCAATTATTAGCCTCATTCTTGTTAAAGCGTCCGCAAATTCTTCCCGACTTGGGTGCACCGTTAGAGAATAATTTCTGGTTCCAAGCCACACAATGTGTTACGGTGATTCCTGTCGCCTTGTTAGCAAATCCCATAATACCGCCTACCTGGTTTTGAGCGGAAACCTCGCAATCGGAATAACAATAAGAGATCACAGCTGTCGGACTAGGATCTACAAATCCGGCAATACCACCCGCAGGATTCGCCACTTTCATCGGGAAAGCTTGTGCGAGACCTGAAGAATAACACTGCGTAACGATAGAATATAACATACGTCCAACGATGCCTCCTACACATGATTCAGTCACAATATCCCCAGTGGAAGAGCATTGAGAGATCGTTGCTCCGCCTCTCGTTTCCCCACAAATACCGCCGGCGCACCATACGGCAGTAATATCCGTTGCCGATGTACACTGATGAATTTTACTATCTGCACCATGAAGTCTTGCACAGATACCACCAGCCTGACCGTTATCCCAGGCAGCCGCTCCCGTTCCCGAAGTTAAAGAAATCGTACCGGATACCCGAACATTCTCCACGATACCCGGAGAAGTAGCAGCTCCCACCTGTCCGGCAAGGATGCCTGCCATCTTTGTATTGGCTGTAATCTGCGCATTTTCAAAGTTTATATTGGAACACTTACCAACCAACAATCCAAAGAATCCCTGATTAACAGAAGAGGAAGTATTTACTTTCAGATTACGAATCGTATGGCCGCCTCCATCCAATACAAGTTGTTTGGAAACCGAGGTCTCTATCGGTTGCCAGTCTACACCTTGCAAATCAATATCATTCTCTATCTTGGCATAGATCGTCTTACCATCTTTGAGTTTCTCTCCGAGAGTTATCAAGTCGCTCGTTGTCGCCACGGTATAAGGGTTGTCGATTTCTCCCTGTTTCTGTTGCAGGAAGAAAGTCATTGTACTTTTCTCTTGATTGACTGCAAGATCGTCGGAAACCAGTTTCAAACCGAGAACGTATTTCTTTGATCCGTCAAGCGTACCTAAATCATGGAAGCGCAAATTTACCATACGCAGGACATCGTCCCCCTTAAAATTAAAATTACTTCCATCCAGATCATAATATTCCACAGGTAAGAGGTGATATTCTTCACCAAACTCTTTGGCATCGACAACAGCCAATTCCGCCTTTGCTTCTTTTTCGCAATGGCTTTTCTCCACCATAATGTTATATTGGTATTCCGGCTCATCCAGATATAAATCATATTTGCCTGTCTGATAAAGCGACAAGGTAATATTGGAATAGGTAACTTCAGCCTTTTCCGGCTGTGTCAGATCCATGACTTCACCACATGCTATCAACGAAAACGCCATTAATGACGCTACAACAGGAATGTATCTTTTCATAATATCTTTCTTTTAATTATTAAAAACAGGGATTACCATACCGACGTTATCTCCTGACAACCAAACTTTATCTCCGTCTATACGAACTACCTCCATCTCCATCCCTTCTTTGAGGAAAGAAACTCCTTGGAATGAGAATTCAGCCTTTATCTTTTGACCGACAGCCGTGGGCTTCCCGTCAAACTTCACATGAATGTATTTGCTTTGATCCGAATTTTGCAGGCGATAAGTCAACCGTTTAGGATTAATTGCAGCCTGAAGTTGTTCCTGCTCTGTAAAAGTACAAATTCCATCCAAACTATAAAACCCAACTTCGGTATATCCTGTTATATTCTTCTTATCAACCCCGTTTTCGGCATATTCCGTCTCCGCACAAGAGGTGAAAGCCAACAAACATACCAACACTACATATATTACTTTCATAAGCGAATAAATTTAAGATAATTACTTTCTAACAGTTGTCGACAATATTTCTACCGATCCATCCTTATAAGTCACTTCGGCGGTAAGTATTTGTCCGTTCAGGTTCTTATTCACTATATTGATTTCCTGTCCATCCAGCTTTACTTTATAAGATGAGACATCAGCCGGCAAATTTAATAGTTGTACTAACATATATTCATCCACTTGTTGATATTTCAACAAAGGAAACTTTCCTGTTACAGACTTGGTCTTAACATCATCCTTCCACAACACGGCATCATCCGATTTCAGCAATGCTACATGGTAGGCAGTTCCGGGAACAAGATTTTCAACCAATGTATAGTCATTCTCCGAATCAAGCGACCGACGTACTACCTCTGTTCCATTTTCATCTGTTACTGACAATATACCTGTTTTATCGGCTCCATTCCCCCAACGAATGAACAATTCCCGTTGCCCTCCGACAAGGCTGGAAACTGCCAATCCATCCCGGGCAGCGATGAAATCGGGATACAGCAATGGATTGGGATTGTAGAATCCGTCTGCATCCAGTCCTAAATAACGGGAAAAATAAATTCCTCCAAGTTCCCACATTTCAGTCTTCGCATCGTAAACAGCTCTCGCTCCACCGGGAACCACACTAAAACGTCCGGTAATGGCATACGTATCATATTTCTTGAACACCTCATAAAAAGTTTTATACCAATTCTTCGGATACCAGGAATAACTCTCAAAAAGGCTCTTGAACTCGGTTGCACTGACCGGTGTACCGGCGTTAGCTTTTTCGGCTATCAGATTAAGATATTCGTAAATTTTCATCCCGGCCGTATAACCATGCTTGGTTCCCCATTCTCCCAGTGCGTCGGCTACATGAGGATTTAAAGCACGTACCATAGAGAATTCCGTGCAAATCAGTTTCTTTGTTACACCATATTTATCGCGGATAATACGGAAATCATCTTCCGCCTGGTTGATTTTCAATGCGTGAACGTGCAAGTCGAGCCCTACAACATTAGGATTGTTATTAACCACAGAGACTACTGCAGGTACCGTTTCGCTCTTCGGCAACTCGGAAACACGGTTCAATGCTCCGGCATAAATATCAAATGTCCAGCCATTAGCCTGTTTCCAGGTAGTCAGCCGATTGGCAAACTCATTCAGAAATGCCCGATAATCTTCACCATCCGCATGACAGAGATCGGTATCCAATGCATTCTCCCATTCCGGCTCGTTACCCATGACAAGTATTTCAATATTCTTCGCCATATCATAGGTTTTCAGTAATATTTCCGTTGCCTGAAATATGTACTCCATCTCCTTAGTTCCTACTTTGGGAACCGTATCGGTATATAATTCAAAAGGTATTTTCAGACTCAAGATGAATTTCACACGGTCGCCCAACGCTTTCTTGGCCTGAATAAATTTCAATGTAGGAATATGTGTCCTGATGGCATTTTCTTTCACACCAACAATCTTCCCGTTTTCATTCTGAAGAAACAGATTGGGGATATTGACAAATCCTCTCACCCAACTCACTTTCGACTGTTTCAACATCTCTATTTCCGTAATCGGGTAATCTATATTTTCATTATAGTTCGCCCCCAAATCCTGCGCCTTTGTTCCCATCGAACATAAGAACAGCAATACAAACATTAAAAAAGCTTTCATTTTCATATACATACTTCAAGGTTAATTGTCCGACATCGAACAGAACAAAGGTAAAGAAATAAATCCCGGTAGAATAGAACGATTGTTTTATCAACGGGATTTATGTTCAGAATAAACATTTGACCTTATTTTAATGGTTCTTCTTCTACTTCACTGCGATAATAACCGTCCACTTCAGCAAAGAAATTCTGCTTCAGGGAGTCCAGAAGTTCGAGCTGTTGTGCCGCCATATTCTGGTATTGAGTTCGGTCGGCTTTTACATTGAATAAACCGTATTCACCCAAGTTACCCAATTCATTTCCGGTCAGGTTGCGTTCGGAACCTTTATAAGGAGGCATCATAATCCAGTCGCCCGAACGATAAGCCATACGTCCTTGCGCTTCCAACACTACATCCTTGCGGGCAGTCTGCTCTTTTCCGAAGAAAGCATCCAGATAGTTCCGACTATCCAAACCTTCCGGCAAATCGGCATGTATCATCGACCCCAGAGAAGCAAGAATATCTACCTGGCAAACCAGTGCATCGGACACAACCGGCTGAATCTTTCCTTTCCAATAAACAAACAAAGGAATATGCGTACCACCGTCGAACAAACTATATTTACCTCCGCGCAGACCTCCTGCAGGAAGGTGATCGCCTGCCAATTCGGGAGCTCCGTCTTTGTAACCGTCATTCAGAACCGGCCCGTTATCACTGGAGAAGATAATCAGTGTCTTTTCCAACAATCCTTCTTTCTTCAAGTGGGCAAGCAGTTCGCCGACACACCAGTCTGCCTCAACGATGGCATCGCCACGAGGCCCCATCGTTGTTTTGCCCACAAATCGCTGGTGGGGAGCACGAGGTACGTGAGGTTCGTGCAAGCCATAATACAGGAAGAAAGGAGCATTTTTGTGTTCAGTCACAAAGTTCTTTACCTTATCTACAAAATAGTCGGCCATATCCTCGTCTTTCCAACGGGCTTTCTGTCCGCCTTTCATATATCCGATACGGGGAATTCCGTTTACTATAGAGTTATTGTGTCCGTGTGCCCACTGCATTTTCAGCATCTCCGGATGAGAGATGGCAGTCGGTTCCCCCTCAAAATTATGCTCGTAACTCACTTCGATAGGGTCGGCCGGATCGAGTCCTACTACATCGCCGTTTTCCACGTAAACCGTCGGGACACGGTCGTTGGTTGCTGCAATCAGGCAAGAGTAGTCGAAACCGATTTCTTTGGCACCCGGTTTGACGGTTTCGTTCCAGTTGACATTGCCGTCTCCCATCCCCAAATGCCACTTTCCGATAGCTCCGGTCACATAACCGCATTGCTGCATCATCTTCGGCAAGGTAAACTGATTTTCATTAATGATAAGAGGAGCATCTCCCGGCAGGATTTTTGCATCCTTATTTTTCCACGGATACATTCCGGTCATCAAAGCATAACGGCTGGGAGTGGAAGTTGCCGAAGTGGCATATCCGTTCGTGAAACAAACTCCGCCATGAGCCAGACTGTCGATATTCGGAGTATGAATCGTAGTAGAGCCATAAGCGCTGACATCGCCAAAGCCCAAATCATCGGCAAGAATCACAATCACATTCGGCTTTTCTTCTACGTGCTGTGAGATACAACCTACTAAAGACAACGTAGGAACTAGATAGATTATCTTTTTCATAATATTATGTAGTTAATAACAGTGCAAATTTAGCTAGTGCTAATTTATTTGTGTAGAACAAATGTTTAATAATTGGGAGTAATGTTCAACCTATAACTTTTCCTGAGAACAGTAGTTTAGTACTAACTTTCGTAATGAAGGTGGAAAACCCAATTCGCACAAAATTAAAGGAATCGGTGCAGATTTTATGCCGAAGACTTATTTGTAGGCAAAATTATTCAGTTACAGAATGATGAAGCCATTCGCCGCGAATTAGCGAGGTTGGAAGACTTGCAGATTAATACTTCCTCAGAAGTTGCCGTATATACTGCCACAAAACTTGTGAAGCGCGTCCCGAAAATGAGAATATGCTTTTTTGTTTCATCTCGAATTTACATTAAACTTTAAGTTGTTATACTATTGGAATGGAAAAAAGTGCAGATTGAAGCAAAGTTACTTAAATAACTGGAAAAAGTCTGTAAGCATATGCGCCATCTCTTCCCGCTGGTTGTATCATACAACCGTTTTGTGGAACTTGAAAAAGAAGTGGCTGTCCCTTTGGCGCTATTCATCAAGAAAGTGTTGCTGGGAAAATGCACAGGCATCAGTTTCGTGGACAGCACTCCTCTGAGGGTATGCAGGAATCAAAGGATACATGTCCATAAAGTATTCAAGGGTATAGCCCAAAGGGGTAAGTGTTCCATGGGATGGTTCTTCGGTTTCAAACTGCATCTAATTTGTAATGAAAAAGGCGAACTGCTAAACTTCATGATAACTCCGGGTGATGTGGATGACAGGAAACCGTTGGAATACAAGGCATTTATCGATTTTATCTATGGTAAGCTGGTTGCGGACAAAGGATATATCAGCAAGAATCTTTTCCAACGCTTGTTTGTCGATGGCATACAACTTATCACTAAACTGAAAAGCAATATGAAAGGCGCTTTGATGAGCGTGTCGGACAGACTGCTTCTTCGGAAACGGGCTATTATAGAGACGGTAAACGATGAATTGAAAAACATCGCACAGGTGGAGCATTCCAGGCATAGGAGTTTTGACAATTTCATCGTCAACATTCTGGGGGCTATTGCTGCGTACTGCATGTTTCCCAAAAAAACGTGTATCAATGTGCAACGTACATTAGATACACAGCTTGCTTTGTTTTGATTTCGTCGAACTCACGTTATTTTATTATTGCTGTCCGATAAAACTTAGTAAAGATATGAAAGTATGGCTCCACTGCTGATATAATGCGGTTAAGCCTACTTTTTCAGAAATCCAAGCCCCCTCATTCGAACAATGACGGCATAGGAGGATCTTTGGCAGGCTGTTCAAGCAGCATCTGTCAGTCCCTTTCGGGCTGGTTCAGTAAGCTGTATAAGTCAACATAATACATCAATGTCAGTCTCACCATTGTTGTAAGCCCCGAAAAACTCCAGTTCCTACTCAGCCGACTTTGTATAACCATCAGAAGAAGGTTTGCGATAAGCGTTACCCAAATCTGGATTTTGATGGCATTCCTGCTCTCTCCATAGAAATATCGTAGGGGGAAGTTCTGTTTGATTTGTTTGAAGAGCAGTTCTATTTCCCAGCGTTGACGGTATATGTTGACGATAACTTCCGGACGTCGGGCATTGGCATCGGAAAGTGTACTGCGTGTCGGCATCATCGAGACACCAAGGTGCGCCAGTTTCCGGGCTTCAGACAGCATGGACACGGATATCTCACGCAGTGAGTCGTGACGCATTATCACAGCATAAAGCATTGTCATCAAATGTGTCCAGGCATCAAAGCGCTTAATGTAACGTTCTCCGCCGTTTTTACGGCTGATTTCAAGAATTTCTGCCTTATCAAGCAATTTTATTACCTGACCATATAACGGCTGTCCGAGAAAATGTGTACTTTTACCCATGGTTATTCATTTTAGTTTAGCGACTTCAAAATAACCACAAAGGGCTGACTCCTGCAATAGGTGCCAGCCCTAATTTGGTCTGCGCTTAAAAAGTTTTATCGGACAGCAATATAAAAGAATAGATTTAATTAGTTGTATGCGAGAAACTATCCAGTCTCTTGCATACAACTAATTTCGTTTATATATAAAATTAATCGTCTGACTATAGTTATTCTTTCATCTGACTATAGTTAGACGAAAAGTCAACAGTAGTCAGACGAAAGTTCAACTATAGTCAGACGAATAAATTTATTCGATTGAAGAGTTAGTTTTATGCATACGGAAGACTAATTGGTAGCAAACTTGCTATTAATCTTATTTGATAAGATAAGTAGCCACTACCGGATAATGGTCTGATTCCTTATCCGCCCAATAACAAACATTATACGCCTTCACCGTAAAAGCCTCGTTTGGCGCATAAATCAACCAGTCACATGCGTAAGCCGGACTTGGAACGGGTACTGTCCATGGAGCACCATCACTCAAACAATTTACGGTGAAATACTTTTGAAAAGCAGCCATGGTAGCAGAACCACGGCGGGAATTCAAATCTCCCCCCAAGATAACAGGTTTATCCAGGTGCTCCACGCACGCAAGAATTTCATCAACCTGTTTCAGACGGGCAGCATCTTCGTATTTATGGTCCAGATGTGTCGTAGCGAAATAGAATTCCTTACCTTCCTTCACAACTTTCACATAACCGAAAGAACGGACATAATCACCTTCTTTCAGTACACTCAACTTAAAACTCTTTTCCTCGGAAACCGGATATTTGGAAAGAATCACATTTCCGTAATCTCCGCCAGTCGGAATATCGAGCGCATGGGCAAAATAATAATATTTCATTCCCGTCAGTTCCGACAGTTTCTTCGGAGTATCCCAAGGGTTAATCTCCGTGTTTCTTTCTATTTCCTGAAGTGAAACGATATCCGGGTTCTCTTTCTTAATGACTTCGGCAATCTTATCAATTCCTTGTTTACGACCGCTATACGTGTTGTAAGTCATGGCTTTTACTGTGACCTCTTTCGGTTTCGTCACGGGTTTCTGTGCCGTTGAAGGTTGTAACAAACAACACAATAGAAACAATGAAATGCATATTCTAAAATTCATATACAACCAATTAATAAGTGAATGTTATCCTGAAAAACAATCTTTCCTACCTGATACAAAATTAATCCTTTTCTATCTTACGAATCTTATGATTCCAATAATCTGAAATATACAACGCTCCGTCCGGACCGAACTGCAGACCTTCCGGATGGTTGAATTGCGCTTTATCCAACGTGCCGTCAGTCGTACCGGAAAGACCTGTACCTGTGTAATTTGTCAACATGCCGTCAGGGGTAATTTTCGCTATACGATGTTTTTTACGGACTGCTACATAAATATTTCCCTCTTCATCCAAATCCATCTGGCAAGGCTCTTCCAGTTTGGCTTCATTTCCCTGACCTTCTGTAAAACCTTTTGTATCGTACTGCCCTACCCAAATATGGAGATTAGAAAACTCGCCTTTCGACATGTCGTAATCCCCTTTATAAATCACATGTTTATTCTGTGAACTCATATACACGGTAGTTCCTGCCTTGTCAAAAAGAATACAGCGGATTTTCACTTTCGACGCATTTTTACCTGCTGCGTCGGGAAGTTGCACACCGGTTGCCACCATCGTATTCTGCTCCGGGTCATATTTGTAAATCATGGCATTTCCATGAGCTACGGAGAAAACCTCTCCCGTGACAGGATGCACACCTACATTAGTAACTCCATTTTCCAAAGAGGGAGTGACTGACCATATTGCAGACAGATTAGCAGCATCATACTGATGCGTATCATTGCTCCATGGCATTGTTGCAATATGCGCATTGCCCGAAGCGTTGGCATCATTGGACAAGAATAAAGTATTGCCATCCGATGAGAAAGCGATATTCATCATCCTGAATACAGTTCCACCGGTTCCATCTCCGCGTAAGAAAGTAGCGACCTGATTGTTTTTCGCGATACGGATATCACGGTCATCATCTTCCACGATATACAAAGCACCTTCCTTGTCGAAAGCGATAGAACCCGGTTTCCAAAGACCCGCTTCCATGAGGGTCCCCTCTTTCTTCTCCGTTTTTTCGGAAGGAACATAACTGCCGATATAAGTACTTACGATAGGAGACTGAGAATACTCAAACTCCGTTTTATATGTCAGTTCTTGCGCAGCTTCTCCCTGACCGATATACACTTTCACCGGACCGGAGCCGGAACCTCTCTGTACATTGGCAGTAATAATATTCCCCAACGCACCCGTCACTTCGGCGTCCACCCCGTTGACTGTCACGCGGATATTATCCAAATCCGTGCCGAAATGCGTACCGTATAAAGTCAGGCTTGTAGACTTTCCGCCGGCTGTCGGCGTGTACATAGTGATTTTGGGAGTAGCCTCTCCTTCTCCGATTTCAGGCGTCATATCCTGCCGGTTCTCATCCTCGCATGCGACAAAGCCGATTGACGCAAACATCAGAGAATAGATAGAAAACCGTTTCAAATGAAGTATCAATGTTTTCATGTTTCTGTCTTTTTAGGTTAATCGTTTATACTGAACGTAGCTACCACCGGAAAGTGGTCTGATTCTACATAAGCATCATAATACACATCATAGGCTTTCGGAGACATTTCTTCATCCGGAGTGTACAATACGAAATCAATCGCTTTCACCGGAACGGGCGTTCCCGTTGTCAGTCCATAGTTCCCGTTCAGGCAACCGATTTCAAAACGTTCATACAATATCTTCATCGGGCCGGAGTCGGCTAAAGCATTGAAATCACCAGTCAATATCATTGGCTCATCCAAGCCCTTTGTCTTTTCGATAATCGTTGTAGTCTGGTTGATACGGTTAGTTTCGTTGCCCACATGAGACAGGTGCGTCACTCCGAAATAGAAACCCTTTCCATCTTTTTCTGTTTTCACTACTCCCATCGAACGCGGGTGGACATCTTCCACTGTCTCTATTCTCGGCAAATCATAATTCACTTCATCACTTATCGGATATTTCGAGAGAATTAGGTTTCCATATTCACCACCATCCACATCGCGGGTTTTGACAAAGAAAGCATAAGGCATTCCGGTCACTTCTTTCATCAGGGCGATAATATCCGCTTTCCCCACCTTGTTAGTCTTCGTCTCAAACTCCTGCAAACCTGCCAAGTCCGGATTTATCTTTTTAATCACTTGGGCAATCGCTTCCATTCCCTTTTTCCCGGAATAAGCTTTCTGCCCGCTATATATATTGTAAGACATGACTTTTACCAATACCCCGTCCTTTTCGTCCGGCGGGGTCACACCGTCATCATCCGAACTGCAACCGGCAAACAAACCGCCCGCCAACAGTAGCAGTAATAAATAGAATTTATGTTTCATTGTTACCTTCTTTTTTATCGTTTATCTTATATCATTCACAATTACTTCCACTACCCGGCTGTAATTCACATACGATTTGCTTTCTGCTGTCACCGTAGCCGCAACACGTACATACACCCTGTTCTTGTTGGAAACAATCTTATAATGATTCTCTATAAATTCAGTATCACTCATCAGGTCGATGACGTGCGTGCCACTGGCCTTTGTCCCCAGTGAAGAGAGGGTGGCATGGTTTGCATTGTTCACATCCACTCCCGGAGCATAATTCCATATCACGGAAACATCCGTCAGTTGCAATGTCTCGTTCGATGTTTTCGCATCATAGGTCAGTGTCAGCTTATTATCAGCCGATACAGCCACATCAAGGCTGATACGCGAGAACGGGATTGTGTACAAATCAACCTGCGTTTGTCCGTTCACGGTGACATACCCTTCACATACCCCGACAAAAGGACCATCCTTTGCCTGAATACGATAGCTGCCATTGAACACCTTCGTATGCTCGAACGTTCCATCCTGGCGAGCACGGAAATCAACAGAGGCGGTAGCCCCCGTATTCTGCTCGTACAAACTCATCATCACACCGCTACTTCCCGGCACAGGCATAGGAACCGGTTCATTCGTTTCCTTATCATAGATAGTGCCATACACGCCACCGTTCGGTGCATCATAATTATCGATGTCATTTTCGCATGCCGCCACGAAACAGGCGAATAATGCAGTCAATCCTATGTTTACTATTTTATTCATATCGTTTCTTCTTTAAAATTGGATGTATCAATTACCGTAACCCGGATTCTGTACCATCAACGGATTCGTACTCAAGTCCTCGGCACGGAACACCGTATAGTAGTTCTTTTCAAGGAAAAGACGCTTTCTCTTTTCGGGCACACCGGTTTCAAAGGTGTACTTGCCGCTCTTAACATTGTAATACGGACAGAGAGCCGTGCCGCGGAAATTGGTCAAACCACCTTTGCTTACATCGAGATGAGCCAGGCGCCAACGTTTCAAATCCCAGTAACGATGCTTCTCAAAAGCAAGTTCCACTTTCCGTTCATGGCGCACTTTATCCAGCGTCAGGTTACCTGCAGTCAATAGTTTGATACCTGCCCTGCCGCGAATCTCATTGATATCCTTCAAAGCCACGTCCAGATGCCGGTTCAGTTCCATGCAAGCCTCTGCACGATTCAGATAGATTTCTGCCAGACGGAAAACCACCCAGGGAGTAGAAGAACGTTTTGCGTCGATGTTCGTATAGTCCGTCAGACTTTCATCCAGGAATTTACGCTGATAGAAACCCGTCTTGCTGGCGTCGCCTACACTTAACGAGCCACCGTCTTTTCCCGAAGTATTATAAGTCTGTCCGTCTATTACGACCTTGTTCTCCTTATCCGGTTGGGCGGAAGCTTCATACTTGGTTCCTATCCCATCCTGTCCGTTGATGACACCGCGTATCCATTCGATTTTTCCGCCACCGTATCCTTTATAATCAGCACCGGGCAGGTAAACCGAACCTAATAAACGAGGGTCTTTATTCTTAAAGATATCATACGGGCTATCATAGCTGATAGCTTTTCCACTGCTGTCTTTCATCTTCAGCTTCCCTTCCGTACCGTCAATATATTCAAATTCCTCTACCATTTCCAGTACCGGAGACATGCCGCATCCCCAACCGTCGCCACGATAAGAGAAAGGAACATTCAGTTTATCCCACATATGTCCTTTACCGGCAGCCACATTATACTGTTTCTGGAAAATATATTCTCCGTTATCCCCATTCACTGCTTTGGAAAAGAGATTGTAAAAGTTCTGCGCCAGCTCTTCCGCTTCCGTACCGGTCGATTTATACAAGCTATACACACGGGGAACCATTTCATCCAGAATCTTCGATGAAGCAGTATAACATTCGTCAAAGTAACGTTCCGCTTCTGTCTCGGGAATATACACATATCCTTTGGAAACAGCCTCGCCTGTGAGAGTCAGCGTTTTGGAATACTTGGCGATAGTACCGGCATACAGTGCGGCACGTGACCACAAGGCAAGCACCGTTCCACGATTTGCGCGGTATTTGGCATCACTGCTGCGTACTTCCGGCAATGATTCATAGATAGCCTTACATTCATTGATAATGAAATCATAGGTCGCGGCTTCCGTATCACGAGCCTGGTAAAGAGCTTCCGTATTTCCTGCGGTATATTCTTTCGGAACAGTCTGCAAAGGAACGCCCCCATAACGCTTCACCAGTCCGAAGTACTGCATAGCACGGATAAAACGGGCTTCTGCTCCGAGTTCTTCTTTCTCATCCTCACTCAATACGGAAGTTTTCTCAATATTCAGCAGGAAGTTGTTTACAATGCGGATTTGCTTGTAGCGGGTCACCATGTCGTCGTTGAATACATAGTCGCCATAAGAATAAGTAGAGTTCGACTTGTCGAATGCGCTCTCCTTCTGATAACTGGCGGTAGCCTCATCCGAGAGGCTGGTCTGATTCGCCAGGTTCGCCTTCTTGCTTCCATACCAGTCGTCAAACTCATCCAGTTTCAGTCCCGAGTCATACATATCCGCCAATACGGCTGTGATTGCTTTCGGATTTTGCCAAATCAAATCCGGTGTGTTGACACCGCTGGTACTCTCACGGTTCAGATAATCATCGCATCCCGTCCATACGAAGATGGACACCCCGCCTATCAATATATATTTCAGATAATTCCTATTCATTGTCTTTACTGGTTTTAGAAGGTTACATTTACGCCAAAGTTATACGTCTTCATCTGCGGATAATAGCGTATTCCGCTGGAATTGCTTTCGGGGTCGACGTTCTTCATCAGTCCGTCACGCTTGGTGAAAGTCAGCAGATTGTTGCAGTTGATATAGAAACGCACCCGGTCGATAGCCGCCTTTTTTGTCAAGACTTTAGGAAGCGTGTATCCCAGTTCCAGAGTTTTCAGGCGCAGGTAATTTGCGTTGTGCAATGACCACGAGTTACCGGAACGGTTATCGGCGACACCTGCCACGCGTGCGGCAGGCATATATCCCGGAATCCATTTGCTATAAGGGTCGGTCGGGTCTTCCCGGTGCCAGCGGTCGGTCATGATAGCCAGCCCATTACCTAAACCTTGCTGGATAAACGGGTCGAGAATATCCCCGCTAACATAAATATCGTGTCCGGCAGCTCCCTGGAAGAAGACAGTCAGGTCGAATCCTTTGTATTCTCCGGACATATTCAGCCCGTAGTACATACGGGGTGTGGCACCGTGTCCGAGTGGTTGCGTATCGTTATCATCAATAATACCGTCACCATTGTAGTCTTCGAATTTCAAATCACCCGGCATCAGCGAACGGTTACCGTCCTTATCCTGAACCGGTGAGTTCAAAATTTCCTCGAAAGAAGTAAACTGCCCGATTACTTTCTTTCCCCAACGGATATCCTTGTAACGCCCGTTGGTGTTATTACGCCAATCGTCATACATATTGGTGGAAGCCGCCCGCTCCACATAATCATACTTAATCCGGGTAGTAGAGAAGTTGGCCGACACATTATAATTAAAATTGCCAATCCGGTTTTTATGCCCGACTACAATCTCGAATCCGGTGTTAATATCAGAATTCAGGTTCTCCTGCGGCATTGATTCACCGAAGATAGTAGGCAATGAGCCTACACGGGTGGCAGGCAGACCGGAACGGTTTCTGCGGAACCAGTCGAACTCCACAGAAATCAGTCCCCTGTGGTAAGACGCCTCAAAGCCGATGTTCATAATCTTCGATTCATACCAAGTCAGCCACGGGTTTGCCATACCTACCGTAGTCATGCCCGAAGTCACTCCGTTGCTGCCCATGATATAGCTTCCGTGAGACGTATATCCATCCAGATACTGGAACGCGTCGAAATCTCCTTCATCGCCCACTTTGGCGTACGAAGCACGGATTTTCAGGTTATCCATATCGGGTAACAGTTTCTTGAAAAAAGCCTCTTCGGAAACACGCCATCCCAATGAAACACCCGGAAAGAATCCCCAACGATTACCTGCACGGAATTTATAGGTTCCGTCATAGCGGAAATTGAATTCCACCAGATAACGGTTAGAGAAATCATAGTTCAGACGTCCCACCAAGCCGGCGTGAGCCGTTTCCTGTGTCTTGCCGGAAGCTTCCTGATTCGTTTTATCCCCATAGTCCAGGTCAGGAATCAGCCCGATAGCAAAATCACGTGTCCCGGTCACCCAGTTCTTCTTGTCATTATACATTTCCCATACGAGCATGGCACCGATATTATGCTTTTTAGCAAACGTATTGTTGTAGTTCATAGAGAACTGATAGGTCGGTTTGTCATAGTTTTCCAGCTTCGATTCCAGATGCGCGGTGTTAACCACTTTCTCTATATACTCTTCATTCGCATAATCATACGTATATTCCGAGAGGTCTTTCCGCCACGTTTTCCATTCCTTGTTCGTATAGTCGTAGGCAACCAATGCTTTCGCCATCAGTCCTTTCACCCAGGGAAGTTGCCAGGTGATAGCCAACGAGCTGTTAAATTCACGACGCAGGCGGTCTTCATAACCACTGTCGTCCGAATCGGAAACATGCACGGGGTTCGCCATATCTCCTACGGCTCCCCAATAATCCGGGTTGTCATTGGCATACATGGAATAAGTCGGGATGGCCATTTGTGCCGAACGGAACAGGTTGTCACCATTGTAAGGCTTTTTGCGGTTGTCGAAGCGTCCGCTCAAACGCAGTTCCACGTTCAGTCCCTTAGCCACTTCCACGCTCAGGTTGGAACGGACGTTGTAACGTTGGTAATTCCAGTCGCCCGAACGGATGATACCGCCCTGGTCCATATATCCGATAGACATGTAATATTTCACTTTCTCCGTACCGCCTGTCAGGCTCAAGTTGTGTGAAGTCTGGGGAGCGGTGCTACGCATCGTCTCACTCCACCAGTCCGTACCTGCCGTACCGTTCCGGTAGGCTTCCAGTTGTTCTTGTGAATAAGCGGAAGCTCCGCGCCACGGGTTGGCATTGTGAATCGCTTCATTGTAAAGAGAAGCGTACTCATAAGCATTCATCATCTCCGGATAGCGGGTCACTTTCTGAAAACCTACATAGCCGTTATATTCTATCTTTACCTTCTGTTCCGTCCCTTTCTTGGTAGTAACCAGCAGAACACCGTTTGAACCTTTAAAACCGTAAACAGCTGCGGCGGCATCTTTCAGGATAGAGATGGATTCGATATCATTCGGGTCGAGCTGCGTATAATCACGCTCGATACCGTCTACAATCACCAGCATGCTTCCATATCCGCGAATATCGACGGAAGCTCCATCATCACCGGGGCTTCCGCTACGCTGTACGGCACGCAAACCCGGCAAACGTCCGGCGAGCATATTCGTCACACTGGGAGCTTTTACTTCCATCAACTTATCCGAAGAGATGGCAGCTACCGAACCGGTCACGGAAGCCTTTTTCTGAATACCGTAACCTACCACCACTACCTCGTCCAGCGTCTCGGTATCTTCCTGCAAAGTTACTTTCAGTCCAGCTTGCCCGTTCACCCGCACTTCTGTTGTTTTATATCCTATATAGGAAATCTGTAACACTCCATTAGCGGGAACCGGCAAGGTAAACTTACCGTCCACATCGGTAATCGTCCCCACACCGGCAGCACCTTTCAGTTGCACCGAAGCTCCGATAACCGGTTCTCCGCCGGCATCAACAACCACACCTTTCACCGTGATATTCCGAACAGTCTGTTCGATACCCGATACCGAAGGGCTTTCCGCATATACCGTAAACGGCACGCACAGGAAAGTCCCTGCCATTAAAGCTGAAACAGTAGCTATCTTCAGCCGGTCGTTGAACGACTTTAAGACAACCGTGTTCATTTTACAAACATGTTTCATAGATTAAATTAATTATGTGTTTTAAGTTTCGAATCTATATTATCATCACATATCGCTACTGCAACCTGCGAATCGGCACAGCCATAATAGAGATATAATTTGTTTTTAAAGTAAGCCAATCCTTCGATAAACACTGTTCCGTCCTTGTACTGACCGCTCTTCTCGAAAGCGGCTTCGGGCACAAAGAAAGGTTTATCCAAGCGGTCGAGTACTTTATAAGGGTCGTTGGCGTCAAACAGGAACTGCCCTGCACAATAAGCGCCTGCGGGGTATGCCGGGTCCCTTTCTTCCTTGTATCCGTTCTTGCCATTGTATAATAATACAATACCGTTCACGGTTTTGATAGCCGGTGGCCCGCACTCAGTCAGGCGGCTGTCGAAATACCCGCTGCGGGGTTTGGCTATCTCCCTTAGTTCGTTGTTTTCGTTCAGTACCGGAGCCCAGTCGGTCAGGTTATCGGAAGTTGCGGCACATACCGCATTCTCCCCCCAATACATAAAGTATTTGCCAGCCACTTTCTCAATGACCAGTCTGCCGTCTTTCACTCCGGTGACAATAGAAGCCGATTTGCTTGCTATATTGGCAAAACGCCCGTTGTATGCTTTCGCAAAAGCGAGTCCGTGTTTCGTCCAGTTTTTCAAGTCTCTGGAAGTAGCCACCGCCAAGCGGGGAAGATTGCGGTTCCAGGCTGTATAAAGCATGACGTACAATCCGTCTTCCGTCATTGCCACACGCGGGTCTTCGCAACCACCTTCCCATTCTATTTCTTTAAAATCGTCTTCGGAAGGAAAGAGTACCGGTGCGTCCGCTTGGCTCATCGTCACTCCGTCCGTACTTTCCGCATAGCCGATGCGGGATGTCCTCTTTCCGATGCCTTGCGCCGAGTTGTCTTCCGCACGGTAGAGTACCACAATCTTCCCGTCCTTGACGGTTGCCGCCGGATTGAAAGTGTCACTCTCTTCCCATCTTACCGGCTGCTTGCGCATCGGGCATTGGAAAGTAGTCGGTTGCGGGGAAATCACCGGGTTCACCCCTTCCGGGCGGACAAAAGGGCCGAGTATCCATTGTCCGCTCTGTTCTTCGACAGCTACGGATGCCTGTTTTTGTCCGGAGCATCCGGCTAGTGTCATCATACTGATTAAATAGATTACAGATTTTAGTTTTATCATACGTCGTTTTTTTAGTTTTCCCAATCGGTCGTTCATCGTTTTTCTGCCAGCAAAACTATCGTACCCCGCAAAAAATAGAGTGTACTATATTCTCAAAAGGGTATATAGGTGCTGTACAACATAATAATTCATCCGTTTGCAATGGCAGCTTAATGGTTTTGAAATATTAACGAACCGTTTGGTTCTGTTTGATGATGTTCCGGGCCAACGGGTAGGCTATCAACTGCAAGGCTCCTACCAGTATCAATGCGTACTTCAATGCAAAATCCTGTGATATGGCAAAGGCAAGCGCCATAAAAAGGATGAGCCCGAAAGCACGCCCCAGGAATAGTCCGAATTCGTGGCTTAAAATATAAGTGTATTCATTTCTTTTCTCGATTTTAACTACTGCGTCGATGGTTTGCATCATAATGGGATAGTAAGGCAAGTCAAACAAGGGCTGAAAGATTACCTTACAGAGGACAAAGATAATCACTCCGGTGGCTGAAAACAAGACCCCGTTGAACAGAGTACCGATAAAAAAGACGAGTAACCCGGCAATAAATATCTTCGGGCGGTCTTCGGGTTTGGCAATACGCCCCAGTACATAGACCAGTATAGCCGTCAGCGTACCGCTGATTCCCTGTATCAAGCCTAATGTCCCTTCATCACCGACCAGTTTCAGAATCAGGATGGCGGGGGCAGTCACCAGGAATCCCTGTACCATTCCTTTCAGGGAAGCCAGCAACAGCATTTTCTTCCACAGTGTACAGAACCGGAAGTACAGAAAGTTCTTCTGTATCGGATTGGCAAACTTACCACGCCACAAGACAGCTACGGCAAACAGGGTCACGACTATGACTCCGACTGTGACCAAACGATAGGCACCATTTATATCAATCAGGCATCCCATGATTTCTTTGCCGTCTATCTGGCTGATGAATGCGCCAATCAATAAAGGAACAGTTATCGAAGTGATGGAGAAAAAGAAAGATTCCAGTCCGAAAAAGTAGTTCCGGCTATTATCGGTCGTGTTGTTGAGAGTCAATAGATAGCGGTTGGTCCAAAAGAAACCCGATGCGGCTCCGAGAACAAAACCTGCTATGCCTAACTCTACAAAGCCCAATGACTTCACCAGCATCATGGCAAACATCGACAGCCCGCTAACTAATATCCCGCCTGCATACAGTACTTTCACGCTGACATGCCGCAACAGGAAGCCGTTGACAAAAGAGGTCGCAATGATGCCGATATACATAAAAAGTTGATAGAAAGCTACGGAAACAGGCTCGCTCGTGTGACGCATCACATAAGCACCTACAAATATCTCCACCACAGGAAGCACGAACGCATAGAGCAGGTTAGTCATCAACAGTACACGTACATTGGAAGTCTGCTGCTTGAAGAATTGATATTCTCTTTTCAATTTATTCATTTCTTACCTTAATATATGTCATGACTTTAATGAACGAAGGATTTCCCCGATGGAGAACTCCGCTCCGCAGATTACTTCATCACTCGCACCGTAGTAAACAGTCACCTTATCCCCTTCTACCAGATGCCCGTTCGTGAAGACCACATTCCCGAAAAATCCGGTCTGCTCGTAGGGAGCAGTCGGTTCCATTATAGGAGCTTTGCTTCGGGCAATTACCTTTGAGGGGTCGTTCAAATCAAGCAGAAGGGCTCCCAGGCAATAGCGGTTCTGATAGTCTGCACCATGATAAATCTCCAGCCAGCCTTCCTCTGTACGGATAGGCGCGGCGCCCGCACCCACACGGGCACAGTCCCAGCTATCGGGACGAGTGGTCGCAACGCAACGGTGGTTACCCCAGTGCAACCGGTCGGGTGATTCGGCAAGCCAGATATAGTTGCCGCCCAGTTCGGGACTGCTCGGGCGATGCAAGGCGAAATATTTGCCGTTTATCTTCTCTTCAAACAAGGCACAGTCTTTATTATGAGGGGGAAAAATCATGCCGTGACGAGTGTAATTCTTCCAGTCACGGGTATGAATCAGCCCTACACCGACGGCAACGGAAGAGACTTCGGTAAACGTCAGGTAATAGCCGTCGGCTGTAGTCGCCACCCGGCAGTCCTCGATGCCGAAAGCCTCTAATGCCCCTTTGCCGAAAATAGGCGGATAATCCGGTTCTTCCTTAAAATGGATGCCGTCCTCGCTCGATACCAACCGGAGATAAGACATGGTAGTCAGATAATTCTGTCCCGCATATCCTATCACACGAGGGTCGGAAGCGTCCAGTTCCGGGTCATTTTCGTCGAAAGAAAGCACTTCTATCTTCCCTTCCTTATTATATACGGGGAAACTAATCACTCCCTGTTTCTGTACGGGGCGTTCGGCTACCCGCAGTAATAACCAGGTTTTTCCGTCGAAGCGGAATACGCCGGGATTCAGGAAACAGGTGATTTCCATACCTTCTATTCCCGGTTGTAAATCAGATGGTTTCAATAATGGGTTCTGATGAAATCGTTTTGCAATATCCATTTTCTAATCATTAAATAGGTGTTGTTTTTATTTCTCGTGGCAAAGCTACCCCACGCAGCGACGGGAAGAGTGTACTATATTCTCAAAAGGGTATACACGTGTTGTACAGCATATTTTTATCTTTGTTTTCTTATTTTTCCTCTCTATCTTTGCGACATGATTCTACGAAAACACTCATATTTCCGTTACATCTGCATCCTTATTTATTCATGCCTGATGCCTGTTTTATTACATTCGCAGAATGTAGTAAAACAGATTTCCAATGCGGATGGATTATCCAATAATTCGGTGAATTGTTTCCTCGAAGATTCGGAACATACGCTTTGGGTAGGGACATGGGACGGATTAAATGCATATAACGGTCGTAGCTTCAAAACCTATTCTTATAATAAAAAGGATGCAGGGTCTATCAGTAATAATGTCATCTGGCAGATTATCGAGCAGAGCGACTCTATCCTGTGGGTATCTACGGACTATGGGGTGAACCGGTGGAAACGTTCTACCCAACAGTTTACTCCTTATTATTTAGGTACACAGAATAATCCGCCGAAACAGGAGAAGTCATTTCTGCTGGATATCACTTCCGGCAAGCATATTATCTGTTATGTGAAAGAGCAGGGTCTATTCTGTTTCGATGACCGGAAACAGGAGTTTGTTTCCTTGAAGAATGACCTGCCCGATGACATCAGGAACTTCGTCATTGATTCCAAAGACCGGATATTCTTTCTCACAGGACATGGACAATTATTGCATTATCAACTGACTGTCCGCAACTCCTGTCCCGAACTCTCGTTCAAAGAAGAAATCAGGCACTGTGCCCCCGTTTCCAATATTTATCTTTCCCAGGACTGCCTCATCATTAACGATGACAGGACGCTGACTGTTTCACAAGATAACCGTATATTGGACAGTATAAATATTCCGGAGAACAAAACCGTATCACAAGCTATCTGCCACGGTGAATATCTCCTTATCAGCTTTATCGAGGGGGGATGCATCAGATATAATCTTGAAAATGGGACTTCAACGGAATTACTCCAATTGCCGGAGAAAGCTTCCATTTTCACTATTTATATCGGCTCGCAGAATATCCTTTGGGTAGGTACGGACGGACAAGGGATATTGGAAGTCTATGAACACAGTTCGCCTTTCCATACCGTAAAAACGAATTATCCTGTCCGCTGTTTTTGTGAGGAAGACAATGGCAATATACTCGTAGGAACAAAAGGAGAAGGTATCCTGCTGCTCGACAAGCAGGAACGGGGAGTCAACCCCTATCTTTCAACAGGCAACGGGTTAATCTCCAACTCCGTTTATACTATCCGCAAAAATATGTCCGGGGATATATTCATCGGAACCGAAGGGGCGGGTATCAATTATATTCCACTCAATGGCAACCAGGTGAAAAAACTGGGTATTCCCGCTGAATTTCCAGCTTTCAGGGCAGTTTACAGTATCCTTTTCACCCATAATGATTCACTTTTATGGTTGGGAACTTCCGGCTACGGACTTATCAAGCTGAGCCTGCAAAGGGAAGGAAAAAGTTATAGAGTAACGGACATGAAACAATATAAATCTCCCGGCCCTTCTTCGCCAAGCAATAATATTATTTATTCGGTTATTGCCGGATACGATGAGAATGAACTTTGGCTAGGCACGCGAGGGGGCGGAATTAATAAGTTCGATATCGCGTCCGAACGTTTCCGGCAGATGAATGAGATAGACCCCGGTTTGTCCCTGACTAACAATGACGTGATTTATCTGACTAAAGGAGATTCTGCCAGTATCTGGATAGGTACCAGTTATGGTCTTAACCGGTTGTTCCCGACAGCCACACCGCCTTCCATCACCGAATATACGGACAATAACGGATTGCCCAATAATACGATTCACGGCATCCTGAAAGATGAGAACGGGAATATTTGGGCAAGCACCAATCAAGGTATCTCCTTTATCGACTTGCCCTCGGGAAAAATTACCAATTATTCCTCAAGAAACGGGCTGCAAAACGACGAATTTTCTGATGGGGCTATTTTTAAGGACAAAGCCGGATGGCTGTATTTCGGCGGAGTCAGCGGGTTGAACTATTTCGACGAGAACAAGATACGCTTACGGGAACATATCGCATCATTAAGCCTGAACAGCCTGAAGATAAACAATACAAGCCAGAATATCTACGAACGTATCCGTAACCATACACTCCGATTGGACTATGACGAGCCTTATATTACTTTGGGATTTGCCGCACATGATTTTATCAACAATGAGAATTGTGAGTTCAGCTACCGCATTATCGACTTTGCCGACGAATGGATTTACAATGAGAATAACCCGAATATCGTTATCACCAAACTGCCGCCGGGAAAATATAAACTGGAAGTAAAATGCACCAATGGCGACCGGGTATGGAGCAACGAAATCTATTCCCTCAATTTGGACATCGCTTACCCCTGGTGGCTCAGTACTACAGCTTTTATTATTTATTTTATCCTGATTGCCATTGCTATCTATATCACGCAATCCGTCATCAAGAATCGAATCCGGCTGAACCGTCAGATTCTACTGGAACATATCGAGAAACAGAATCAGCAACGTATCCATGAATCGAAGTTGAACTTCTTCACGAATGTGGCACACGAGTTTTTCACTCCGTTGACACTGATATACGGCCCGGCACAGCACTTGTTGGAAAAGGCAGACCTCGACAGTTATACAAAAAGATATATCTACATCATCAAGAACAATGCCGACCGGATGCAGAAGCTTATCAACGAACTGATGGAGTTCCGGAAAGCAGAAGCGGGACATACAGCTATCTATGCTGAAAAAGTGGATATTCAGTTGCTCGTCGACTATGTATCGGACAACTATACCGAAATTGCCGAAGAAAACAAGATAGACTTCAGCTTCAAAAGCAAAGAGGTATCATCCTTTACAACAGACCGGAATGCACTGGAAAAAATAATATTCAATTTGCTTTCCAACGCCTTCAAATATACGCCGTCCGGCGGATATATCCGTGCTGAAATACGGGGGAATGTCGCTGACGGGACATTGCATTTCCGAATCCGCAACTCGGGCAAGGGACTGACAGAGAAACAAATGAGTGAGATATTCAGCCGGTTCAAGATTTTCGAAAGCAGTAACCTGAAACATGCGGGAAGCACCGGAGTCGGCCTGAATCTGACCAAGAGCTTGACGGAGTTATTGGGCGGAGAAATCACAGTAGGAAGTGTATTGGGAGAGTATGTAGAATTCAATGTGTCTCTACCGTCCATGCACGTGAATTCCGGAAAAGAAAGTCAGCCGGCAGAAGAAGAGGCAGAAGCCGGTGAAATGCTTTTTGTCCCAAAACAAAAGGAAATTAGTATATTGATTGTAGAAGATGAAAAGAATATCCGCGAACTTCTGAAAGATATCCTGCTTCCTTACTACCAGGTTCGGGAAGCAGCCGATGGGGAAGAGGCGCTGAAAGAAATCGAACAGAAACAGCCGGATATTATTATCAGCGATGTATTGATGCCCAGGCTGGACGGCATCACTCTGACGGATATATTGAAAGCCAACGAGCGGACTGCCCACATTCCGATTATCCATATCTCCGCCAAGAACTCCATCGAAGACCAGATTAACGCTTACAAACATGGAACAGACTTATATATCCCCAAACCTTTCCACCCGAGGCATGTATTGAGCGCGGTAGAGAATATGATTAATAAATACTCTCTGATGAAAGAGTATTTCAAATCCAGCCGTTCCTCTCTCATCGTAAGGGATGGAATCACCATGCATAAAGAGGATGAGCTGTTACTGGACAAGATTATCAAATTCATCGAAGATAATATTGACGACGAATCCATGAATCCGGATTCTCTCGCAGACTTTATAGGAGTAAGCAAAGCGGGATTGTACCGTAAACTCAAAGAATTGACGGAAAAGACACCAAGCGAATTTGTCCGTACCATCCGCCTGGAATATGCAGCAGGCCTATTAAAGACTACCAAGCTTACCGTTACCGAGATTATGTATAAATCGGGCTTCTCAAACAAGTCTTATTTCTACCGGGAGTTTGCCAAGTTATACAACACTTCTCCCAAAGAATACAGGAGCGGACAGACAGAAGAAAAGGATACTTAATAACCATCTAACAATAAAGAAACAATGAGAAAACTTTTTATTGTATTGGCGCTCTGCGGTGTGTCAATACTGAATGCGCAGCAACTGAATGTCGCTTCTTACAATGTACGAAACAGTAACCCGAACGATGCCAAAGCCGGAAACGGCTGGGAACAGCGTTGCCCGGTACTCACCCAGTTAATCACCTTTCATGACTTCGATATATTCGGAGCGCAGGAAGTGAAACATAACCAACTGGAAGATATGTTGAATGCCTTGCCGCAATACAGTTATATAGGCGTAGGACGGGATGACGGGAAAACGAAAGGGGAATATGCGCCTATCTTCTACCGGAAGGATAAATTCAAGTTACTCAAATCCGGGAATTTTTGGTTATCGGAAGATACCTCGAAGCCGAATAAAGGATGGGATGCAGCCTATACCCGCATCTGTACATGGGGAGAATTCAAGGATATTACAGGCAAGTTCAGATTCTGGTTCTTTAACCTGCACATGGACCATATCGGAGTAGTGGCACGTCGCGAAAGTGCCAAGCTGGTTATCAGCAAGATTAAAGAGATGTGTGGCAAAGACCCCGTCATACTCACCGGAGATTTCAATGTAGACCAGACCAGCGAAAGTTATCAAGTACTTCATGAATCCGGAATATTATCAGACTCTTATGAGGTCGCGCAACTGAGATATGCAACTAATGGAACATGTGCAGGATGGAATCCGAACACATATACTCCCAACCGTATCGACCATATCTTCGTTACCAAAAACTTTATTGTTGAAAAGTACGGAGTGCTGACAGATACTTACCGGATTAAAAATGAAGCCACCGGAATGTATGAAGCACGCATTCCTTCAGACCATTTTCCCGTGAAGGCAGTATTGAAATATACCAAGTGAGCAAACTGAATTCGAAATGATAATATAAGCCTGTTAATGTTCTATTTTTAATATTCTACAAGGAAATAGCCGGTTAAAAAGTAACGAACCGGAAAATAAACTGCATAAATAAATGCATGAGCATACAAAAAATATTCTCGAAACGGTTATACCTGAAAAAAGAAAATCAAGCAATTAAATGAAAAAAAGAACTGGACGGTTATTGATTCAATAATCTCTTATCTTTACATGGTCGTAGCGCGATATGTATTTACATTTTAGATAAAAAAGCGAGCTGGTTTATATGCCAAAGAAAAGCGAAAATGTAATAGCACAATAACAGAAAAAATAGCAGCAAGTTACTCATGTTTGTAAGAGTAGCTTGCTGCTATTTTTATAGTGTTTATATCTTTATCAGAGAAGCATAATATATTAATCAATGTATTGTTTGATTAACTCCACTGGCATTGACAATTGTTTGGATATCTCTTCAATCGATGTCCCATTTTTACAGAGCATCTTAATCATTGAACGAATCACTTGTTCTTTCTGTTCAATCACTTGTTCTTTCTGTTCAATCACTTGTTCTTTCTGTTCAATCACTTGTTCTTTCTGTTCAATCACTTGTTCTTTCTGCTCAATCAACTGCTCTTTCTGCTCAATTTCCTTATTCTTCATCATAATTGTCGTATCCCTGTCCTCTATTTCAGAAAGAATTTCGTCTTCTATCTCCATGGCACGCCGCACGTTGGGTGCAGCGGCAGCCTTCAGCAGCCGATGAACAACACACTTCACTTCATCGTCAAGATGCTCATCGTTAATTTCCAGATAGTGTTCGCTATCAGCCTGCCGATATTCTTGGTCAAATACACTCAGCAGACGTTCAAGACGGTTACGAGTTCGTCCGGTGAGGAAAGGAATCTGCACGATGATGCTGTCATGAGTCAGACTCTCTATGAAGGGGTCGGGAGAAGGAAGAGGATTGTCGTCATAATCCAGATAGCGGCGGTGCACGTAAACCACCGGCTCGGTCAGGTTACCCAAGGGGTGTCCCAGAATGTAGATAGAAATGATGGGCAAACCATATGTACGCCTTTGTCCATGCTCATTCTTTTCTTCGATAATGTTCTCCTTATTAAGATACTGCGTGCCCAGATACTGTCGGAAGCGCAAGGTTTCAGTAATGAGCCAAGTCTTTTGCAGTTCGATAAGGACAAGGTGTTCTGCACCGTCATTCTCACGAATCTTTGCTGAAAAATCTATACGAAAGAGTGAGATGCGAGTATGTTCCATGGAAGTATACTCGTGGCGGCGCATTTCAAGGTCTATAATATCCTTTTTGAGCAATGCGGAAAGAAATATCTTGGCGACTTTCTTGTCTTCCATTAAGAATTTGAAGACAGCGTCGTAAATGGGATTGGCGATGATAGTCATATTGCTTATAGTTTAATAATTAAGCAAATATACTTCTTTTATTTGATTAATGAGAGGATGAAAAGGTTAAATTCTTCTATCGGAAAGGAATTACGACATTCTAAGTTACATCGATTGATTCCTCATATTCTAGGATTAAAGAAGTATCAGTATGCCGTATTGTTTCTTGAAAGCGGTCGAAAAGTGCGATGGATTCTTGAAACCCACTTCGGCATAGACATCCACTAATTCTCGTTCATAAACTCCATGATATCTATCTTCTACGGTTCGTTGAAATCGAAGAGCGCCGGAGCAAACCGCTTGTCGATATGCAGCAACGCAAGCAGCCCCTCCTGCAATTTCAAGTTCATGGAGCCATCGGATTTCAAAATAGATTCTATCAGCTTGTTGCATACGTCGTCGGAAAATGCACAACGGTATGTTTCGGCACATTTCCGACAGTCAATACAACCTCATACTGATTTGTTGCCAATCCAGAACCATTCTGTTTCGATTCCCTTTTCATGCAGAGCTTCCTCTACCACACTCAGATCTTGCCAAGTTCCTCCTTGGGGATGCGTACTTCCATTGACCAATAAAACTTTCATACTCGGATTATTTCAATAAGGGTAGTTGGTGTAACATCTCTTTGATGCGAATCGCAATACGCGGCATCGGTTCAGCAACGGTCAAACCGACAATCTCTTTTTCCGTAGCGATGTCGTTTATTACCCTCACGACTTCCGATATTTTCATTCCGCTGGGAACAACACCGACAGCAGCTATGATTTCGGCAGGGTCGAGCACGTCCATATCGAAATGTACGACGACTTTGGACGCTCCGCACGATTTCAGCCAATCACGTATTGCATTGCTATTCTCACGGACATCTTCCGACGTCAAGTGTTTTCCTCGTCTTTCCAACGGGCTTTCTGACCGCCTTTCATATATCCGATACGGGGAATTCCGTTTACTATAGAGTTATTGTGTCCGTGTGCCCACTGCATTTTCAGCATCTCCGGATGAGAAATGGCAGTCGGTTCGCCTTCAAAATTATGCTCGTAACTCACTTCGATGGGATCGGCCGGATCGAGTCCTACTACATCGCCGTTTTCCACGTAAACGGTCGGGACACGGTCATTGGTTGCTGCAATCAGGCAAGAATAGTCGAAACCGATTTCTTTTGCACCCGGTTTCACGGTTTCATTCCAATTGACATTTCCGTCTCCCATTCCCAAATGCCACTTTCCGATAGCTCCCGTCGCATAACCGCATTGCTGCATCATCTTCGGCAAGGTGAACTGATTTTCATTGATAATGAGAGGAGTGTCTCCCGGCAGAATTTTTGCTTCTTTATTTTTCCACGGATACATACCGGTCATCAACGCATAACGACTGGGAGTGGACGTTGCCGAAGTAGCATATCCGTTCGTGAAGCAGACTCCTCCATGAGCCAAGCTATCGATATTCGGAGTATGAATCGTAGTCGAGCCATAAGCACTGACATCGCCAAAGCCCAAATCATCGGCAAGAATCACAATCACATTCGGCTTTTCTTCCACTTGCTGAGAGGTACAGCTGACTAAAGATAATGTTGGAACAAGATAGATTAAGTTTTTCATAATAGTATGCAGTTAATAACGATGCAAATTTAGCCACCACTTGTTTATTTATATAGAACAAATGTTTAATAATGGGGAGTCATGTACATCCTGCAACGATTCCTTGGAAGATTATTACAAATATTTGGGCAAATATAAAAAGCCGGTTTCTACAGAAACACCTACCTTTGGTTATCATTAAATATCCAATTAATAATTCCAAAAAGACACCATCTACAATGAAAAACCTATTAATTTTCACAGTTACTCTCCTGATCCCTTTATGCAGTTGCTCGCAAACAGAAAATACGGACACTGATGAACCGGTGATTCCTCCCCCAAGCAACAATTACGTTCTGCAGGGCAGTATGCAAGGCAGCGCCGAATTAGTAGAAGCCGGCTACACTCAAATACACCAATATATGCGAAAGATTGGTTGGGACTATTCCGAACATCCCAACAGCTCTTCCTTAGACCACAAGGACGGAGTGCACGGAGAAGTTATTTATGATTTGTTTATTCGACAATACATTTTCAAACTCTCCATTCATGCCAATGAAAAAGCACTGGATGGAGACCGTGGCAAATTAATAGACCGCCAACGCAATGAGATGAAAACACAGACCACGCCTTCCTGGTATAAGTTAAACGGCAACTGGGATGAATGGCAACAACTAAAATGGAAGTTCAAGATTCCTAAAGATTTCCGTCCGTCCGGCAGTTTTACTCATTTACATCAACTAAAGGCACAGGAAGGCAACAACGGTTCACCCGTAATTACTATCACTGCACGAAGCAACGGAAACGGGAGCAATCGCCGTATACAAATCATTCATAACGGAGATACCGAAGAAACAACGAAAGGTACTATAATAGACAATCTCCCATTGGAAGATTTCGAAGATGAATGGATTCAGGTAGAAACTGAAATGCACTATACCCACAATGGCTCGTTTAGTATCACTTTAAGCCGACTCAGTGACGGGAAAAGACTTGTTCAACGTTCCTTTGATGACATAGATTTATGGAGGAAGGGAGCAATAAGTATCCGCAATAAATTCGGCATATACCGTAGTTTCGGCAAAACCCTGACGGATGAAAATGACCGTCCAACCAACGGAATCAAAGATGAACATATTCTACTGGCGGATTTCAAGGTATACGAGAAAAACACGAATCCTGATCCGCAACCGCATGATTAAGAAAAAACTGCTAAAATGACTAGATGAAAATGGGGAAGCCCAAACTTCCCTCATCTTCTATTTTCTATTTACCAATTGCAGTCGCCCAGTTATCAGCAAAACGGAAATTACCGACTCTGCCCTTATATCCTCTGCGATATCTGAATGAAATCCCTTTCAACCCATTCTTCAAATCATTCTCTTCACCGTCGGCAACAAGCGTAGCTTTAGGTTCCTTCTTACTCAATTCCGGATTAACAAAAAGGGAAGCCTGATTCTTGTCGTAATCGACTTTCAATATCAAAAGGTGGGTTTTGTCATAATCATAAGTTTCTGTTCCCTCTGTACGCATATTGCGTACAGAGACTCCAAACTTAATCTTATCCTTACCTTCGCGTGCAACAAACACCTTCCCTCTATTGGCTCCTCCCGTATAATTAATATCCAAAGCCACAAAATCGGCAAAGTTGCTACCTCCCAACTTGGAGAAGTTGGCTAGAAAAGCCAGATAATAGGTTCCCTTTCTATATTCCTTATTTACATCCGTAAGAGAATAAACACTAAAACGACTACCTTTGATATCAGCCGGAAAGTTGCCTATATCTATGGATAATCCTCCTTCCGGATACCCTTTATAAGAAAGCGCCTTGCCTACTAACGGACTTCCTACTCCTTCCAGCGGATTAGTGGAAAACGCCCCATTCCAGGAATCGGTACGAATCGGCTCTTTCTTATCACCATAAACAGCTTTTTCCAGTTGGTCACCTGGTTTATAATCTTTCAGGAGATCCTTTTTCAGAACTTGCGCATTTGCCAACAGAGCAAAAGACATGATTGCCACTGATAATACTACTTTTTTCATCACATTATTATTTTAATAATTATATTCATAAAAACTTGAAACGATCATTTCTGATAATACAAATCAAAAGTTATAGTTGCATTCTCATTATTCCAGGCAGAGTCCTGAGTAAAATCCACACCGATTGAAAGAATGCGCATGATACCAATCTTATCCCCCTTATGCGGTGTTTTGAAGGCGATCACGCTTCCAACTTCGAAAATAGACTCGTCTTTTGTTGTCTCATCCTTTTTAAACGTGCGTATATCCCGTCTTTTTATATCCATTCCGGCAAATGCATCCGTAGATAATTCTACCATCTTGCCATCCTTCACTTTATCAATAATAGCTTTCTGTGCTTCATCCGTTTCCGACAATATCAGGAATGTGGTCTTATTGGAGTAATAGTTTGGGAAGAGTCTCTCAACATCTTCAGCTTCAGAAGAAGAAGTCAGTCCTTCCAGTCTTTTTCCCTCACACCAGCAGTTTCTCAAATTCTTTCCAAGCCGTTCGGGACTTTGCAGATTAAAATCCATAGAGCTATTGCAGATGGTAGCAAAGTCTACTTCTCTTTCTCGCTCGGTAGTCAGAATACAAGCAGCTACCACTTCGCCCTTGTCGGCAATCATCATACTTCCGAAAGTAGAATTACGATGTGCTCCCAGTTTAAGATTAGGATAAGACAGCCATGCCATTACCGTTACCTGGCAAGCAGGAGACAATTCTATCTCTTTTTCACCATTCGCATAAACCAGTTTCACAGCTACCGTAGCAGTAGTCTCAAAAACCGGAACTTTGAATATCAGTGTTTCTTTTTCCAGACTTATGACTTCCGCTTCCGTCTCGCCAAACAAAACTTTTTCGATAGATGTCAGTTGCGTACCGGTAATGGTAATCAGCTCTCCCTCCGTTACCGTGGCAGGAAAATCCTCTGAGGTGACCGTCGGATCTTCCGGTACTCCGGGCTCTTCAGGCTCTGCCGGTTCCACCCGGGTATATCTGTAAGTCGTTTGTCTCGAAGCGTTGTAGCCGTAGGTTATCACCAATTCGTCATTATCAAATTCAAACCGGTTGATGAATCCGCGTTCATAGACGAGCAACGAATCTCCCGCCACCCGGTATTTTCCTTGCGGGTAATCGGTCACAAGATTATCATCCACATCGAATGTCTGTATAGTTGATGTATAGTCGCTGCCAAAAATGGCAAGCACTTTCGGATAAGCCCCTACACGTTGCCACGTCCCTTCTACGGAGTTCACTCCCAAGTTACCGCTATCCCATTCGGAATCATCGTTATCACATGCGGCAAATGCCCAAAGTATCAGCGGTAATATAATAAATATACTCTTTTTCATATCTTCCTTTCATTTAGTCATTAATCTTTCTGGAAATAGAAGTTCAAGGTCATCGAACCTTTAGTGTCGGAAACACTTTCCATCTGGACTGCTACAAGTTCCACAAAACCTATTGCCACCAGGTTCTTGCCATCCACATCACTATACACCAAAAGCAAATTGATGCCTCCAATATCAAATCCTTCCAGATTGGTCTTGTTATAGTTGTCATCCAAAAGCTTATAACGGGCTACCTGTTTGGTGCTGCCTGTCAGATTCAATCCGTCAGCTTTCGCCTGCTCGATGCTGATTTTCTCCAAAGTTCCATTTTTAATCTTATCCATATATGCTTTCTCTGCCGGAGTCGTTTCGAGCAGCTTGCGGAATCTCAGATTGAGTCCGTCGGCTTCGAGCGCCTTGCCGTTACATTTGAATTTATGAATATTCAGCTTTTTGGAGAACCCTGCCAACTGCATACCGTCGCTGTTTTGTGTAGCGCACAAATGGATAATCTCTTTATTATCCGCAAACTCACAAGGATTATAATATTTACCGGTTGTTCCGCTAAATAGATTCGCATTCTCACTGCCATGCCCGTAAAGGGTTATGTTTTTCCAGATATATACTTCGGGGACAATGACCTGGCAGTCTTCGGCCGTTTCCAGTTTCGTCTCGTCATAATAATAAAGAGTAATCTTCTTTGTGCCTGTGACCTCGTATTCCGCACTCAGCTGACAGGTCAGTACATCGGTTGCCCGTTTGGTGATTTCCGCTTTATATTCACCCACGAACACACTGTCTACTTGTGTAAGATTCACGCCTTTGATTTCAATCGAAGAGCCGGCGGAAGTCATTCTCGGATAGTCGCTGACCGACGGATAAGCCAGCTCCAGTGAGAAAGGCGTGCCGGAAGTACTCACCTGGCGAATCTCCGTCCCATACTGATAATTCAAAACAATATCCACCGCCTCATCTTTAAAGTAAGGTACTTCCACTTCTATTTCTTCCCGCGTCTGGGTGACAACCGTCGCCTCTTTGGTTCCGAAAAGTACGCCCGTCACAATGTCCAGGTTCTCTCCCGTCAGGCCAACAACGGTATACGGCCGGGACTTATTCACATAACCGGTCAGCTCGGGAATCACATATTCCATCGTAAAGCTTTCTGAGGTCTTTATACTCCCATAAGGAGTAAACACCTCAATAATGCCCGATACAACCTCATTCGTCACTCCGGCAATAACCAGTGAGCGGTTAATCCGATACTTCACGTCCGTCTTCACTCCACCTATCTTGATGGAGTCTACCTCTTGCAGGTTAGCGCCCGTGATACTGATCTCTGTTCCTGCCACTCCGTTCTTCGGACTAAAGTCGGTCACTTCGGGCGGATTCTGGTTCGCCTCAAACATGCTCAATTTCTCATTACAGGCAGTAATGCCCAGCAGTAGGGCAACGGCAGCCATTAATGTATATATATATCGATTCATATTCATTATTTCAAGTTTTTAAATTTACGGCAAAATGGTCTGTCACACACCTGAATATCCCGAATTCTGCGTAGCGTTCGGAGCAGTAATAATCACGTTGTAGGGAATAGGCAACAGTAATTGCCAGTTTTCCAAAAGCGGGTCTTTCACATATACGGGCGTTTTCTCGTTCGCATAGTAATCGGTCAGAGCACCTGTACTCTTATTGCGCATCTGTTCGGTCGTATAGTGTTTCCTCATTACATTTATCAATTGTTCCGTCCGGAGCAAATCGAACAAGCGGTGGTTCTCCAAAGCAAACTCCAGCCGTCTTTCTTTAGCCATCGCTGTCCGGTATTCCGACTTGGTTGTAATGGGCTGCACCTCTTCGACCTTCTTCAGTCCCGCCCGCAGACGGGTTGCGTTGATATAGTCGAGTGCATTTTGCGTGGGTCCGTTAAATTCATTTTCTATCTCACCCAACATTAGCAACACATCGGCAAACCTGAGAATAGGCCAGTCGTTTTCAGCATCATAACGCACCGTTACCGGACTTAGATACTTCGTCACATAAGACACATATTGCGTTGCCCCCTTCTGGTCAATCCAGAACTCCTTCAATATAACATCTTTCCGAGTCTCACCTGCTTCCGAATTATAGGTGCTGATCAAATCCTCCGTCGGACAGTTGTAGCCGTTTCCGCTACCGGTCAAAATCATATTCTCACTATTCACCGGAGCGAAATAATTGGCGAAAGGCGACCCCAGTCCGTTTCCTCCAGACAGATAGCGGGACACAAAAATCATCTCCTTATTCATCTCATTCGAAATACTGAACACATCCGCATACGAGCTTGTCACCAGTCCGTATCCGCTGTTCTTCTCCACATCTTCCAACAAGAGTTTGGCCTGAGTAAGCATCTCCTTGTCCATTCCATTTTTGGAAAGTGTCAGATATACCTTTCCAAGAAGCGTCTTTGCTCCCCATTGGTCTACGCGTCCGATATTACTGCTGTCATATTTAACGGGCAGTTTTCTGGAAGCATAATCCAGATCGTCAATAATCAACCGATAGACGGCATCCACCGTACTCCGCTCATAATTTTTAGCTTCCTCGGCCGTGATTCTTTCAGTCACAAGAAACAACGGTCCATACAGGCGAACCAGATTGAAGTAATGATAGGCACGGATAAAGCGGGCTTCGGCATCATACTGTTCTCTCAACGTCACGTTCGTCACCACCTGCGAATGTCCAAGCACTGTATTGCAATTCGCAATGTTATGATAAGCCTTTTCCCAATACGCATTATTGATCGTATTGGAAGGCTCCACCTTGAAAAGGTCCAGATTGGCAATCTCCAGACTAGTCCCGGTAGTCGATCCCTGTCCTTCATGCCTGGTATTGTCCGAACGGACCTCGGTCAAAAAGAATTCATTGTTCAATGTTCCGTGAATGCCATTGTAACAAGCCATCACGGCGGCGTTGATTTCTTCTGCGTTCCGATAGAAGTTCTCACTGTCCATCTGGTCGTAGGCTGCCCTGTTCAGGAAATCCTCGCAGCCGAACAGCAAAAATAAAGCCGGTAGATAAATTAGTATATTCTTCATGGTTCTCTCTTTTTTAAAAGTTAATATTCAGACCAGCACTGAAGGTGCGTTGAATAGGGAATGCTCCTCTCTGCAAAGCATTTCTGGCCATAGCCGTCCGGTATACTCCGCTTGCATAGCGGGCTTCGGGATTGATACCGCGATAGCCGTCCGACCACAGGTACAGAAGGTTCTGTGCGGAAACATAAACCCGCAATTTGGAAAGTCCTACTTTGCGTGCCGCCTTCCTCGGCAAGTCGTAACCCAGAGTGACATCACGCAGCGCGATAAATCCGGCATCCTCAATCTGATAGTCGGTCAGTGAATGCTGTATTCCGTTGTCGCGGAAAGGCGTTTTTCCATCGCCCGGATATTCGACGCTCAACCATCGGTTGGCCACGTACTTCGTATTCCACATACGGAACTCATTATAATTATTGTCGGTGTTATACACCTTTCCTCCTACCTGACCCTGAAGGGTGAATGCCAAATCGAAGTCGCGATACTTCAACGTATTCGTCATACCCCAGATAAAGTCAGGATAAGGATTGCCGAGAGGCACACGGTCGTTGTCGTCAATCACATCATCACCGTTCGTATTGGCTACACGTAATCCTCCCGGTTTGTCATTGATATGATGCGGATTATTGTCTATTTCTTCCTGACTCTTCCATACGCCGATTGTTTTGAATCCATAGAACTGGATCAGCGGATCACCCACACGGGCAATGTAATATTCTTTATTTGAGCCCGGCGTGACTTGTTCGGACGGTCCGCCCAAGTCGAGCAGCCTGTTGCGCGTCAGTGACAGGTTGAAAGAAGTGCTCCATTTAAATTGTCGGTTGTTGATATTGTAAGTAGTCAGTTCCATCTCGAAACCACGGTTTCTCAGTTTACCCTCATTTGTCCAGGCTTGTGTATATCCGGCGATGCTGTTAACCGTTTTCTGATAGAGCAGACTTTTCGTGATAGAGTAATAGTAGTCGAAAGTCAGCCCGATGCGATTGTTCAGCAGAGAGATATCCAGACCGAAATTCGCCTGATTGGTTTGTTCCCACTGCAAGGCCCGGTTGCCCAGAGAAGCGGAGTTGTTGGCCAGTCCGGAGACAACCGAACCGTTGCCCTCGCCAAGGATATAACCTGCCGAATCGAGCAGGTCCGTATTAGCATAGCTTTCGATAGCATCCGTACCCGTCACACCGTAGCTCAATCGCAGTTTCAACTGATTCAGCCACTTCGCCCGTTCTTTGATGAATGATTCTTCCGAGATTCTCCATCCTGCCGATACGGAGGGGAACCATCCCCATTTATTATCTTTACCGAATTTGGAGCTTCCATCCGTACGCAAACTCACTGACAACAGATAGCGGTCTTTCAATGCATAATTGACACGGCTGAAATAAGAAACCATCGCATTGTCATTCTTCCATGTGCCGGTACGCAGGGTGGTACCTTCGTACTGGTCTATTCTTCCTGCCGCACTCAAGTAATGAATGTAATCGGTAGGAAAATCGAATCCCAGAATCCCCGTCCTCTTATTCGTATATTTATAGACAGAGGCTCCCAGCAGCCCATCCAACTGATGAATACCTTTGAACTTCTTACTGTAATTCAATGTATTCTCCGACGCCAGGTTGATAGACTTGCTGGAGGTATAATATCCACGATTGGAATCACCTGCACTTTTCGCCCCTACATTCTGATAAGTATCCGTCTCAGTAAAGTTGAAATTGAAACTATTGGAAGAGCGGAAACGCAATTCTTTCAGTAACTTGATATCGATATATCCCTGCAATTGCATACGGTATTGCCCTTTCGGACTAAAAACATTATCGATAATTCCACGGGGATTGTTGTTCGTCGATCCCCACGGGGTAGCTGTCACGGTCTTTTCCAGCCCCGTCTGCGGATCAATAGTTGTATAGGTCTTACCATTAAAATGCGAACCTCTCGTATATTCTCCTACCGGAACACCTGTAATGGCGGATGTCTCTTCGGTATGCTTCACCGGCATCCAGGAAGGGGTTCTCACAAAGTCCGTAAAGTTGGTTGCCGGACGTTCGGATTCGGTATAGGAAGGAGCGATGTTTATACCTACCGTCACGCGCTTGGACAAATCGGCGTCTATTCTCGCTTTTACATTATACCTTTTATAATAGTTCTTCAGCATCATGCCCTCGTCGCTGTTATAAGCACCGGAAATATAATACCGGATACCACTGCTACCACCACTGACGGAGAAGTCTACATTATAATAGTAAGCATTGTCGTTGAAGGCTTCCTGCTGCCAGTCCGTATTATTATTGATAGCTGCATACGCCATCTCTTGTGAAGACAATGATGTACCCAACAAATTATGTTCCCTGATGCGTAAATCCAGATATTCTTTCGTGCTCAGCACGGAATGCAACTTATAGTTCGACTTTACGCCCCACTTGGCTTTCACCGAATATTTAGGTTTGCTGATAACGCCGCCTTTAGTTGTAATCATGATAACACCGTTGGCTGCACGCGAACCGTAGATAGCCGCCGATGCGGCATCTTTCAGTACCTCGATGCTTTCCACATCACTCGGATTGAGCGATTCAAGACCGTCGCTCACCGGGAAGCCGTCGACGATAATCAGTGGATTGCTGCTGGCACTGAATGAAGAAGTACCTCGAATGGATATATCCGGATCGGCTCCCACCTCGGAAGTGGTGTTCAGAATCTGCACACCGGCCACCTTACCCAACAGCGCCTGATCCAGACGAGGGGTAGGAACGTCTTCGATACCGTCCATATTGACTTTTGTCACCGAACCGGACAAATGAGATTTCTGCTGCACACCATAGCCCACCACAACTACTTCGTCCAGTTGCTGCAAATCTTCGTGCATCACTACGCGTACCTCTTTTTTGTTCTTTACCGAAACTGTCTGGGTGGCGAAACCTACATAGGAGAATTTCAATGATGTTTTGTTCTTCGGCAGGCTGATGGAGAACTTACCATCCATATTCGTGATCGTTCCGCCGGAAGACCCTTCCACCATAACCGATACCCCGATGAGAGGCTCGTTATTCTTATCGACTACAACTCCGCCGACAACTGTGTTCTGTTGCGCCTCGTCCAAACCGGGCGAAAAAGCCAAAGCGGGAGTTCCAACTATAAATACCATGAAGAGGGTACTTATCAAAAAGATAGGAATTCTTTTCATATTACAATGTTTTTCATATTTACGTTCGCGGAAAAACAAAAACGATTCTTTCCCGGCCGGAGAAAGTTTTTCGGTTCATTCTTCCAGTTACAAAAATAGTGATAACAAGATAGAAGGCATTTACAGAATCCGTCAAAGAGTTGTAGGGAAGATTCTCCATTTGCAATAATCCTTCCAAAGCTTGTAAAAATAGCCCATAGATGTGTTGATACTATAAAATGAGTTTGTTAAGCCCTGCTTTTGCCCTTTTTTTATTATTTTTGCTAGACGAAAAGCATACACCCCAAATATAGTTCATTTATGAAGAAGCTGATATGTATTTTGCTGGTTTTTATCCTTCCACAAATCATTTTCGCAAATCAACGATACCATTTTTCCAATTTATCAGTCCAAAACGGACTATCACAGCTTCATGTCACTTGTATCTACCAGGACCGGCTGGGATATATGTGGTTCGGCACCCGCAACGGACTGAACAAGTTCAACGGCAATAACTTCGAAACTTTCTGGAATCATGCCGACGACGAATGCAGTATCAGCAACAATACCATCGCCTGCATCACCGAAGATGCGGAAGGCAACCTCTGGTTCGGAACGGAAAACGGACTGAACAAACTCGATAAACGCAGAAACGGGTTCAAACGGTATTACTTCGACCCTGAAGCTAATGCCGCCAACAATAAAATCATATCCCTCTTCACCGATAAGGAAGGCACGTTGTGGGTGGGAACCATCTCCGGCTTATATGTTTTTGATGCAAAGGAGGACATCTTGAAGGAGATCCCTCTGAAAGAACTGGCGAACAACTCCATAAGTACTATCATCGAGAAAGACGACCTTCTCTATATCGCTTCGAGTATGAGCGGACTGGTGATATACGATCCACGGAAGAACCGGGTGGTCCGTTCGTACCGCAAAGATTCGAAGACGCTGCCTATCCCCTCCAATTATATTAAAGATGTATATATCGACAAGAAAGATAACATCTGGATAGGAACCTACAAAGACGGAGTTTGCGTCATCAGGCATGACTTATCGGAAGTGATATATTACAATACCGCCAACGGACTGTCCAACAACGATATCCGTTGCATCAAAGAATCTCCTGCAGGAGAAATGTGGATAGGTACTTTCGACGGACTGAATATCGTTAATCCTGTGACGAGCCGCATCGCTTCTTACAAACACGGAGCACAGGGCAGTCTGAGCCATCATTCGGTGTACAGCATACTCTTCGACCGGATGCAAACCATCTGGATCGGAACCTATGCCGGTGGAGTTGATTACTACAATCCTTACGGCCACCTGTTCGACTTTTACAATCCCGCCACCATCCTGAACGCCAATCTGGGCATTCTGGGCCCCGCCGTCGAATATGACGGAACACTCTATATCAGTTCGGAAGGCGGCGGACTGATTGCCTTCGACCTTGCTCAACAATCCTTCCGGCAATATACCCTACCTCACAAGGCTGACGGTTCGGTGAAAAATATCTTCAAGACTGTCTATCTGGACGGTGACCGCATCCTGTGCGGGACGAGCCAAGGTGAAGTATATGAATTCAACTTGAATACCCGTCAATTCTCCCTGTTCTACCAGACTACCGACCGGCGACCGATTTACCATATCAGCCGAAGCCGCGCCGGAGAAGTGATTATCGGTGCTATCAGTGTGACGGAAGGCTTGGTATTCATCTCCGACGACGGACAACGAAGCATACAAACTGAATTTCCCGTCAAAGGGAAAGGCGGTGTCCACTTCTCTCATGTGATTTGTGTATGTGAGGTCGACAACGATATTTTCCTAATCGGTACGAAGAACAACGGACTGTTCTGTTATGACAAGATCAACCACACGCTGCTCTCCTACAACGAGACAAACGGCCTCGCCGCCCAATATATCAGCAGCATACTGAAAGATCATTCCGGAAGGATATGGATCAGCAGCATCGACGGTGGTTTGAGTGAGCTTGTTCTTTCCACCGGACAGTTCACCACCTACAACGAGAAAAACGGATTAATGAACAACCAGATCTGCAAAATCGTAGAAGGGAACGATAACACCCTTTGGCTCAGCACACTGAACGGGATATCCAACCTCGACTTGCGTACCCGCGGCATTACCAATTATAATAAGGAAAGCGGCATACGTGTGCAGGAGTTTTCTCCATGCGCCGGCCTGCACCTATCGGGCAACCGCATCTTCTTTGCCGGAAACAACGGCTTCACACTGTTCAATCCCAACGACATCATCACCAATCCGAATGTCCCGCCCATCATCCTCGACAAACTGCATATCAACAACTGCCTCATACAAGCCGGCGATGAAGGCGACATCCTGAAAGAGAACATCTCCACCCAAAAGAAAATCGTACTGAAATACAATCAGACCAATATCACCATCGAATATTGCGCACTGAATTATATCTTCAACAACAAGAACCAATATGCCTACAAGCTGGAAGGCTTCGACCATGACTGGAATGAAGTAGGCAACCGCCGTACCGCCTATTATACCAATATCCCGTCGGGCACTTACAAATTCGTAGTGAAAGGCTCCAACAATGACGGCATCTGGAACGAAGAAGGCACGACATTGGAAATCGTGGTTCTTCCCCCGCTATGGAAGACCTGGTGGGCTTACCTCTTCTATGCAGTGGTGGCTATTGCTCTTATCGCTTTCATTATCCGCTATTTCACCGAAAAGAAACGTCTGCAAAACAACATCCGTCTCAAACAGATGGAAGCGGAAGTTCACGAAGAATATTATCAGGAACGCAATCGTCTCTTCACCAATTTCTCGCACGAACTGCGGACACCGCTTACGTTGATTATGGCTCCGTTGGAAGAGTTCGTAAAACGCACCGACCTGACGGATGATATTCATTATAAAGTGAAACTGATGCTACGCAACGCCCAGCGCCTGCTCCGCATTGTCAACAATCTGATGGACCTGCAAAAGAACGAAAGCGGAACCATGAAACTGCAAGTCTCCGAGAACGACATGATAAAATTCACGCACGAAGCTGTCTCTTCTTTCCAGGACTTAGCATTATATCGGAACATTCATCTGAAGTTCAAACATTCCATCGACTGCCAACCTGTATGGTTCGACTGGAATTTGTTGGAGAAAGTCTATTTCAACTTCCTCTCCAATGCCTTCAAGAATGTGCCGGACGGGGGAACCGTATCCGTAGAACTGGACGTCAAGCCCTATTCCGAACTTACTTTCTTCCTGCCTGCCAAACTGAATAAATATAAGAATACGGAGATACGATATCTCACCATTTCCATCCAGGACAATGGTGTCGGCATTGCTCCCGATGAATTGGAGAAGATCTTCCAACCATTCTACCAAGTGGCTCAGAACGAACATTCCAAATCGGGAACCGGCATCGGACTAAGCCTCAGCAAGGCAATTATAGAGATGCATCACGGAGTGGTGTGGGCAGAAAACGCAACCGGAGCGAATATGTCCGGTGTAGGCTTATCAAGCTCCGGTGCAGTATTCAAATTTGTACTGCCGGTCGACAAAAGTCTTTTCGCTCCCGAAATGATAATCGAATCGGCCGAAGATAAAGCCGTATCTTTCAGCGTTGAGCTTCCGGACGCCGCTTACGAACCGGACAATTCCTCCAGAAAGCAAGCTACGATTCTGGTAGTGGAGGACAATCGCGACCTGAACAATTATATCTGTTCCTGCCTGGCGGATAGATACAATGTAGTGGGCGTGACAAACGGCGAAGACGCTCTTGCCAAAGCGGTCTATCTGCTTCCCAACCTGATTATCACCGACCTGATGATGCCCAAGATGAATGGTATCGAACTGATCCGTCGGTTGAAGAAGGATATGAATACCAGCCATATCCCGATTATTATGGTGACGGCAAAGACTGGCACGGACGATATCAAAGAAGGCTATGCAGCAGGTGCTGACGAATATATCACAAAACCTTTCGACGCCTCCATCCTGAAAATCAGAGTAGACAACCTGATCCAAAGCCGCGAGAAACTGAAAGAGCTGTATAGCAAAAACTTCTCACTCGAATCACTCGGTGTCGACGTGACTTCCGTCGATGAGAAGTTTATGCAAAAGCTATATGCCACTCTGCAACAGAATATCGCCAATTCGGACTTAAACCTGGATGCCTTCTGCAAAGAACTCGGACTAAGCAAATCGAACCTTTACCGCAAGATTAAGCAAATCACCGGATACTCTCCCAATGAGTTTATCCGTAATTTCCGGTTGGAGACAGCCGCCAAGATGCTAAAAGAAACGGATATGTCGATAACGGAAGTATATTGTGCCGTAGGTTATAATAGCCTGGCTTACTTCTCTAACAGTTTCAAAACACTGTACGGAGTATCTCCGTCGGAGTTTAAGAACAGGTCGGAGGGCGAAAGAGAATAAAACCTTGTAGACACGGTGTTCACGGCAAACGATAGATTTGTAATATTCCGTCATTCATTTGTAAAATGAGGTATTTTCGATGGAAGGGGCGTTTTTATAAGTATTAGACTTACCTTTATAATCAATTTTCCTCAAGATGCGATAACTTTGAAATCGAAAAGCTGGAAATACTATGGACATCAAGAAAGTAACATTCATTATCGCTTCATCACTTGTGCTCTGCTTCATGGCGAGTGCACAAAGTAAGTTGATATCAATCAATGAGAAGGGAAAGCTCTCTTATCATTCGTATACAGACAAAGGAGATTTACTCCCCGATTTCTCTTTCTGCGGTTATAAGGGCGGTGGAGTGGCCATTCCCCATATAAAGGTAACCGCCTCTATCAGTCCTTCGCCCAACAAAGAGGACGATACCCCTTTTATACAGGCCGTAATAGACAAAGTAGCAAAATTGCAACCGGATGAAGATGGATTCAGGGGATGCATCCTGCTCAGAAAAGGCGTATATCATATAGCAAGCCCTATCCGGATTACAGCAAGCGGCATTGTGCTTCGCGGCGAAGGGAATAATAAGGAGAGCGGAACGGTACTCATTGCCACCTCTCCCAGGAAATACAATGTCATAGAGGTCGGCTTTAACGGAAAAGCCAAATACAACACCAACGATGTACAGGAAATTATCGACAAATATGTTCCTTCGGGCACACGTATCCTCCATGTGAAGAATGCGGATAAACATTTTCGTACTGGCGACGACGTAATTGTCCGACGCCCCAGTACGGCAGCGTGGATTCAGACCATCGGCATGGATTCCATCGCCCCCCGCCCCCGCAAAGGAGAAACTACATGGGAGGCTTTCGAACGTTTCCGCCGCGAAGGAAAAGATACGGACATGAACGGAACGATCCAATGGAAACCGGGGAGCAAGGATCTGACGTTCGAACGGAAAATTGTATCAGTGAAAAAAGACGAAATCACACTGGATATCCCGTTGACGAACGCTTTGCAGAAGGAGTTCGGTGGAGGAACCATCTATAAATACAGGTATGACAAACGCTTCACACAATGTGGCGTAGAGAATCTGTACGGCATGTGCATCTATGATGAGTCGGTTAAAAAGAGCTATCGGGGCATAGGCGAATACTGCTGCGACGAGAACCATGCCAATACATTCGTTGCTCTCCGGACGGTCGAGAATGCATGGGTACGCAATGTCAGCGTAGAGCATTTTGACTGTTGTGTGACTACCACTTCTGCCACCAAATATATCACGGGACAAGACCTTTCCGCCATCAACCCCATCTCGCAGATTACCGGAGGAAGACGGTATGCTTACCACATCAACGGCGGACAAATGTGTCTGTTCCAACGTTGCTACTCCAGCCATCACCGTCACGAATTTGTATTGGGGGCCACTACTCCCGGGCCAAACGCTTTTGTAGACGGTTATGGTGAAATGACCTTTGCTTCCAGCGAACCGCATCACCGCTGGTCGGCCGGATGCTTATGGGACAATATAGTATTGAAAGGTCCGAGCGCATCACTCATGGCAGCCAACCGGGGCTCGATGGGTTCGGGACACGGATGGGCTGGCGCGCAAATGGTATTCTGGAATTGTGCCGCCCCGCTGATTTTGGTCATGCAGCCGCCTACGGCACAGAACTTTGCCATCGGACTGCAAGCCACAGAAGTAGACAATAGCAAAGAAGCCCGGTCCGGTGCGAAATCGACCTTCAACAGCATCGTCAACACTTCGATGATAGATATGAAATATAAAGACCAACCGATAAACGGAACCGGATGGACCGAGCAGACAGCCGGAACAGTGGTTCCTTCGAGCCTGTATTACTATCAGTTACGTGACCGCCTTGGAAAGTCGGCACTCAAGAAAGTAATGGACGAACCACAGTACAATAAATATTTCAACCGATAAAGATAACCATGAAGAAGATTCTATCAATCATACTCACCCTAACTCTCTCCGCAACCGTTTTTGCGCAACCTCTGCCCAAAAAGCTTGAACATAACGAGAAAATGGCCTGGTGGCGCAATGCCAAATTCGGCATGTTCGTGCACTGGGGACCTTACTGCCTGTACGGCGGCGTATACAACGGATTCAACCAAAGACGAGGCGGTGCGGAATGGATTATGAACCGTTGCAAAATACCTGTACGTGAATATCGTGCGAAAGCCTGCACCTTCAATCCCGTGGACTTCAATGCCGAGGAACTGGTGCTGACTGCCAAAAATGCAGGTATGAAGTATATCATATTCACCACCAAACACCATGACGGATTCGCGATGTTCAAAAGCAATGCCAGCGAATTCAATATCGTAGACTACACCCCGTTCAAACGTGATATCGTAGACGAACTGGCAAAAGCCTGCCGTAAGCACCATATAAAACTGGGATTTTATTATTCCCAGACACAGGACTGGTGCAACCCCGGCGGCGGCACTATCCGCAAAGAAATGAAAGAAGGATGGGCAAACCCTGATTCGGTAGCCATCGACAATTTTACCCAAGAGAATCTGGGAGGTTGGGATTGCCTGCAACGTTCCGCCTCTCTGGATGATTATTTCAGAAAGGTAGCCATCCCGCAAATCAAAGAACTACTGACGAATTATGGTGACGTAGCCGTCATGTGGTGGGATACCCCGCACCGTATCAGCAAAGAGACAGCGGCGGAAATCACTGCCGAACTCGCAAAGTATCCGCAGGTAATTACCAACGACCGGTTGCGCCGTCCCGATTTTCCCGGCGACTATAAGACTCCCGAAGGACGTATCCCCCACGCAAAGGACATCGAACGCGTAGACTGGGAGACGTGTATGAATATCGGCAGCTCCTGGGGATACAAAAGCTGGGAGAAGAACTGGAAAAGTGCGGAAACAATTATCCGTAATCTCAATACCATTGCCGCCCGTGGCGGCAACTACCTGCTCAACGTCGGCCCCGACCCGACAGGTGTTGTGCCTGCTCCCGCACTGGACTGCCTGAGAAAAGTAGGCGAATGGATGCGGGTGAACGGTGAAGCGATTTACGCAACACAGCGCAGCGAAATATTTCCTCCCTGGGGCGAATGTATCCGGAAAGACGAAAAGAAGAACTCCGTATATTATCTCTCCGTCTTTCAATGGCCGGAAGACGGCAAACTGGCATTCGACACGAAATATACAGTGAAGGAAGCAATGCTGCTGGCCGACGGTACGAAACTGAAATTTACTAAAACGCCCGGCGGCATTACGATACAAGTTCCCACGCAGGCTCCTGACAAGATAGCTACGGTTGTCAGACTGGAATTGAAAGAGAAACTGCCCGCAATCCAATTAATATCCAACACCGCGAAAGCATTCGAAATAGCTGACGAATGAGAATCTACGGACGAATAAAAAATAGCAGACGATGAATATGAAGGTACGAAGTATATGGTTTTCAGGATGTATATTCCTTTCCACGACATTAACGTTTGGAAAAGAATACAAGCTTTGGTATAACGCTCCGGCTACCGTATGGGAAGAAGCTCTTCCTATCGGTAACGGACGTATCGGAGCGATGGTATATGGCAACCCGCTACAGGAAGTATATCAACTGAACGAAGAATCGATCTGGTCGGGCTATCCGCAGGACTGGAACAACCCCAAAGCCGCGAACGCGTTGCCACAGGTACGGGAAGCTGTCGACCGCGGAGACTATGCCAAGGCAAGCGAACTCTGGAAAGCCAATGCACAAGGTCCGTATACAGCCCGTTACCTGCCTATGGCAAACCTGATGCTCGACCAACTGACGCGGGGGGAAGCCCGGAATCTGTATCGTGAACTCAACATATCGAACGCACTGTCTACCGTCACCTACGAAGCGGACGGAGTGAAATACCGCCGCACTTCCTTTATCTCCTATCCGGACCAGGTGATGGTCATAAAAATAGCCGCAGACCGTCCCCAGGCGGTATCGCTCCATATTCGCTTGAACAGCCTGCTGCGCTATACCGTGCAGACAAAAGGGGAAAAGACACTGATCCTGAACGGCAAAGCCCCCGCCTATGTTGCCAATCGTGACTACGACCCACATCAGGTGGTATACGATGACAAACGGGGGACACAATTCAAAGTGCAAGTGGAACTGCTGCCGGATGGCGGTCACTGTGAGGCAAACGACTCTGCACTGACCGTTCGCAATGCAAATGAAGTAGTGCTGCTACTCTCTGCCGTCACCGATTTCGGGAATAAGAAAATGACACTCAAAAAATGCAAGCGTCCCTATCAGGAATTACTGCAACGACACACGGATGACCATCAGCAACTCTTCAACCGCCTGCAACTATCACTGGGCACAGAGAATCTGCAAAAAGAAGCACTCCCCACCAACGAACGTTTAAAAAGCTTCGAACAAGACCCCACTGACAACGGATTGACGGAACTCTACTATCAATACGGTCGTTACCTGCTGATTGCCTCTTCCCGCCCGGGCGGGCTGCCCGCCAATCTGCAAGGCATCTGGAACCGGCACGTTCAACCGCCTTGGGGATCGAATTATACGACCAACATTAATACTGAGATGAATTACTGGCCGGCGGAAATAACCAATCTTCCGGAATGCTTCCTGCCATTGTCCGATTTCATCGGCCGCCTGGCTGTCAATGGCGCACAAACGGCCAAAGTTAACTATGGCATCAATCGCGGATGGCTGGCCCACCATAACTCGGACGTCTGGGCACAAACCGCTCCGACCGGAGGCTATGATTCCGATCCGAAAGGCGCACCTCGATGGTCGTGCTGGCCAATGGCAGGCGTATGGCTCTGTCAGCATCTATGGGAACACTATGCCTTCGGCGGCGATAAAAAATACTTGTCCAAAACGGCTTATCCCCTGATGAAAGGCGCAGCCGAATTCCTGCTGCAATGGCTGCAAAAAGATCCGGAAACAGGCTACTGGATTACCAACCCATCCACTTCACCCGAGAATCGCTTCCGCTATATCGACAAGGAAGGAAAGAAACAGAACGGAGAGATCAGCCGTTCATCCGGTATGGATCTCGGTCTGGCATGGGACTTACTGACCAACTGCATCGAAGCAAGTACGGTGCTGGATACGGACAAAGCATTTCGCCAGCAGTGCATGGATGTACGCGCCAACCTGCAACCGTTCCGCATCGGTTCAAAAGGACAACTACTCGAATGGGATAAAGAGTTTGAAGAGACAGACCCTAACCATCGCCATGTATCCCATCTGTTCGCCCTGCACCCCGGACGACAGATTATCCCCGAACAGCAGCCGGAACTGGCAGCCGCCTGCCAACGGACACTCGAAATCCGCGGAGACGGCGGCACAGGCTGGGCTATGGCATGGAAAATTAACTTCTGGGCACGTCTGCGCGACGGTAATCATGCTTTCGGGATGCTGAAAAACGGATTGAGATACGTAGATGCCACCCAAGTCAGCGTCCGTGGAGGGGGTACATACGCCAATCTCTTCGATGCCCATCCCCCTTTCCAGATTGACGGAAACTTCGGAGGAACGGCAGGCATTACGGAAATGCTGCTGCAAAGCCATGCGGGATACATACACCTGCTACCTGCCCTGCCGGACAACTGGCAAAGCGGAAGTATCAAAGGCGTCCGCGCCAGAGGCGGATTCACCATCGACATGGAATGGAAAGAAAGCAGGATTACCCGGCTGTCCGTTACTTCCCATTCGGGAGGAACCTGCCGGATACGCGAAGCGACCTCACCCCACGAAGAAGTGATTGAAACGGAAAAGGGAAAGACGTATCAAGTGAAATAAAAAAAGACTGCTTATCAAGTTTAATAAAAGAGAGAACAATCATGAGAAACTATTATCAAACCATAACGATTGCCTGCTGCATGGCAATGAGTGCTTCTCCCCTCGCTATATGGGCGCAGAGTGGCGACGAACAAGGGCTCGAAATCCCCCGCAACCTGCAATTGCAACAAGACAAAGACGAGCTTCGCAAAGCCTACGACGGTTGGTGGACAGCCTCTCAAAAGAATAAGGAGCAACGAATGTCGTGGTATAACGAAGCCAAATTCGGTTGCTTCATCCATTGGGGCCCTTACTCCGTACCCGCGGGTCTTTGGAAAAACAAGATGCAGAGCGGCTATACCGAACACCTGATGCGAAAAGCCCGCATCCCCCTGGAAGAGTACAAAAAAGAACTGATACTTCCTTTCAATCCTACTGAATTTGATGCCGAGGAGTGGATGCGCCATGCATCGGAAGCAGGCATGAGATATTTCGTCATTACTGCCAAGCATCACGACGGATTCGCCATGTATCCATCCGATGCTTATCCCTACGATATTCGCCTTTCCAAATTTCAGAAAGATCCGATGGAAGCATTGAGCAGAGCCGCTAAGAAATATGGCATCAAGTTCGGTTTCTATTATTCGCACGCTTTTGACTGGGAACACCCGGACGCTCCGGGAAACGATTGGGATTATCCCACGAATCCCGGTGGAGATAAACTTGTGGGCGGCAAGAACTGGTGGCTGGAACGTAAAGACTTTCTCGCTAATGCCGAGAAATATGTAAACGAGAAATCCATTCCGCAAATACAGGAACTTATCAGAAAGTACGACCCCGACATCTTATGGTTCGATACTCCGCAGAAGCTTCCGCTCTATCTCAATATCCGCATACTGGAAGCTATCCGCCAAGCGGACCCACAAAACAAAATCGTCGTAAACGGACGACTAGCACGTTTTGGCTCTAATAATATAGGTGATTACCGCAATACGGGCGACCGTTCCGCCTTCTTTTTCCCCACCGAAGGGGCATGGGAATCTATTCCCACTACCAACGAGTCTTATGGATACAGCGTAGTGGATACAGTGCGCAAACCTGTTTCATTCTTTGTACAATTATTACCCAGCGCCACTTCGAAAGGGGGTAATATACTGATGAACGTAGGTCCGATGGGCAATGGCCGATGGGACAAGAGAGACATCGAAGTGTTTCAGGGCATAGGACAGTGGTTGAAGGTGAACGGAGAAAGTATCTATGGAGCACAACGCACCAATCTGCCTATACAGCCGTGGGGCGTAACGACACTGAAAGGAGATACGCTGTATGCACACGTATTTCATTGGCCAGCCGATGGAAAACTGATTATCGGCGGACTCCGTTCCGACATCGGAAAAGGATGGCTCGTTGCCGACAAGAAGGCGGCGATAAGATTCAAGCGCTTAAACGCGGATGATTACGAACTGACCTTGCCCGCCAATGCGCCGGACAGCATGAATTCCGTCATCGCACTGGTACTGAACAACCGGAAAGTGCCGAATCCCATCCGTCTTATCGACCACAAACAGAGCAATACGCTCTATACATTCGATTCCGAACTGCAAGGGCGTGGATTGGGATACGGTGACGGCAAACCGAACCGCAACTACGTTACCAAATGGAAAAATACGAATCAGTGGATGAAATGGAACTTACGGTCAAGCGCACCTGTCGAATATACTGTTTATCTGGACTACAACACGCAGGGAAAGAATGATACGGGAACAGTCGTGGTAGAGATAGCCGGACAGAAACTGGAAGCGAACTACTCCACTTATCCCGAACAGAAAGGGACCAACAGTCTACGTCTGGGAAAAGTGAAGCTGCCGAAAGGTAGTTTTGAATGCAGCCTGAAAGGAAAACAATACCAGGGAAGCCAATACATGACTCCTATTGCCGTACGGCTTGAAAAAGAGTAAGCATGGCAGTAATCTCTGTATCGCAATAACTTCGAAATAGCAAATACATTGAATAACGCTAACAAATAGTATACATATATGAAATTGAAATTATCCACCGTAACCATAAAGTTGAAGCTCCCCATAGCAGCTTTATTGCTCGGAGCCGGCCTCACGGCCTGTACTCCGCAACCGGATTCAAACATAGTGGAAGACAACATGAAGTTTGCACAGCAACAACTCCGATGCGCTTTTGATGAAATAGACTACGCCGTAGCCAACGAATCACCCGAAAGCCGTGCGCAACGCGAAAAGAACGGATGGGGGCCACTCACCAATCCCCGGAATACGGAACCGGACGGGACGCTTCACCTCGTCCCGTCCAAAGACTGGACCAGCGGATTCTTCCCCGGCGAGCTCTGGTTTCTCTATGAGTATACCCAGAATAATTTCTGGAAAAAGAAGGCGCAGCAACATACCGATATCCTGGAACAGGAAAAGATGAACGGCGGCACTCACGACATGGGCTTCAAGATGTATTGCAGCTTTGGAAACGGTTATCGCCTGACGCAAGACGAACGCTACAAAGAAATTCTGTTGCAATCGGCACGCACACTTTCCACCCGGTTCAAACCCAAAGCCGGCATTATCCGCTCTTGGGACCATAACAAGGATAAATGGCAATGCCCGGTCATCATTGATAATATGATGAACCTTGAGTTGCTGTTTTGGGCTACCAAAGAAAGTAAGGATTCCACCTATTATAATATAGCGGTAAGCCACGCACGGACTACGATGAAAAATCATTTCCGTGCAGACTATAGTTGCTATCATGTGATAGACTACGACACCATCACCGGACAAGTACTGAAAAAGAACACACATCAGGGACTTGCGCACGAATCGGCTTGGGCACGCGGTCAGGCATGGGCACTGTATGGCTATACGATGTGTTACAGGGAAACCAAGTTACCGGAATTCCTCGAACAGGCTAAAAAGGTGGAACAATACCTCTTCACCCACAAAAATATGCCCGAAGACCTGATCCCTTACTGGGACTTCGACGCTCCCGGCATTCCCAACGAGCCGCGTGACGCCTCAGCAGCCACAGTGATCGCTTCCGCACTCTACGAACTGTCGCAATATGACCGCAAAAACAGCGAACGCTACAAGAAAAACGCCGACAGGATAGTAGAGAACCTGACGAACAGTTATCGCACTACGCTGAACAAAGACAACGGTTTCCTGCTACTCCACAGCACAGGAACCAAACCTACCAACGTAGAAGTGGACGTACCCATCGTATATGCCGACTATTACTTTATAGAAGCATTACTACGCAAGGATAAACTGGAGAAAACCGGCAAACTTTTCTAAAAACGAGAAAGAAATGAAACGACTGATTTATACGTTATGCCTTATTATAGGCTGCGCCACCCTATCCGAAGCTAAAGTCCTCACCGGGCATAAAACCCGGCTAACCGACAACTGGCTGTATCTGCGGGGAGACATCGGCAATATCTGGGAAGCAGTGCGTCCCGCCGCTCCCGGCAGTTCGGAATGCGTTCCCCTATGGACGCCTGTCACCCTGCCCCATTGCTTCAATGCCACAGATGCCGTAGACCCGGACATGAATTACTACCAGGGCCCCGGGTGGTATAAAACACTGCTCGACATACAAAATCCCTATCCCAACGGACGAATCCTGCTCGACTTTGAAGGAGCGGGACAAAAGACCGAAGTATACATCTACACGACACGGGTCGCTTCCCATATCGGCGGATACGATGAATGGACGGCAGATATCACCGAAGCGGTGCAAGCATTCGTCTCCACTCCCGAATGTGTTCAACGTTTTGGCGGTAAAGTTCCCCTATCCATCCGTTGCGACAACAGCCGGGATGCGGAAATGATTCCTTCCGACTTATCGGATTTCAACGTTTATGGCGGACTATACCGCTACCTCAACCTGGCGTATGTCCCCGAAGTTTCCATAGATCGTGTACAAATAGATGCCGTATTAGACAAAAACCTGAAAAAGGCAACACTTGCCGTTCAAGCTTTTTTCTATAATCCGTCGGATATCAGGAAAACAACTGCGCATATCATCGTCAAATCTCCTTCAGGCAAGATAATACTGAATGAAGAAAAAGAAGTGATGCCGCTTGGAAAAGCTTCCCTGCTGACGGCAAATATTCAGAAGCCGGAATTATGGTCGGACGAGGATCCTGCTCTTTACACCTGCGAAATTACCCTGCACCACAACGGACAGGAGCAGAAAGCCATCGAGCGATTCGGATTCCGCCATTTTGAATTTGTGGAAAAAGGACCATTCCGCCTCAACGGTTCCCGCCTTTTGCTGCGCGGTACACACCGCCACGAAGACCATGCGGGCGTAGGCGCAGCTATGACAGAAGAACAAATGCGGGCGGAAATGACGCTCATGAAAGAAATGGGAGTGAATTTTATCCGGCTGGGACATTACCAACAGTCGGACATTATTCTTTCTCTTTGCGATGAACTGGGCATTCTTGTATGGGAAGAGATTCCCTGGTGCCGCGGCGGTCTGGGTGGCGAGCAGTATCAGGCACAAGCCAAACGAATGTTGACGAACATGATTCATACGCATTATAATCATCCCGCCGTCATCATCTGGGGATTAGGTAATGAAAACGACTGGCCGAACGACTTCCCGGAATTCGACAAGGGAAAGATACGTAGTTTTATGAAGGAACTCCATGAATTGGCGCATCAATCGGACGATAGCCGGGTGACCGCTATCCGCCGTTGCGACTTCTGTAAAGATATCGTAGATGTTTATTCTCCTTCTATCTGGGCGGGGTGGTACAGAGGCATCTTCACCGATTATAAAAATGCTTCATTCCATGAGATGCAGCAGGTGAAACATTTCTTCCATGCCGAATGGGGAGGCGACTGCCATGCCCGCCGCCATGCGGAGGACCCGTTCATCAATTTGGATAAGATTGAAGCGGGCAAGGGAGCAGACGAACGCGCGGGAGATGCTTCGCTTTACGGTGGAAACGCACGCGCTTCCAAAGACGGCGACTGGTCGGAAAGTTACATGGTGCGCCTCATCGACTGGCATCTGAAAGAACAGGAAACGATGGATTGGCTGACAGGGGCGGCATATTGGCCGTTCAAGGACTTCTCTACTCCGGTACGTCCGGAGAATCCTGTGCCTTATGTCAATCAAAAAGGAGTAGTGGAAAGAAATCTCACACCGAAGGAGACTTACTATGTATTCCAATCATACTGGGCGAAAAAGCCTATGATACATATCTATGGGCATACATGGCCGATTCGATGGGGCAAACCGGAAGAAATGAAAGAGATATTAGTCTACTCTAACTGTCCGCAAGTGGAGTTGATTGTCAACGGAGTGCCGCAAGGAATAAAGAAGCGTAACAGTCAGGACTATCCGGCGGCAGGTCTACACTGGAACTGCAAGTTACAGGCAGGAGAGAATACAGTCATCGCCCTTTCCAAAGGGAAAGTAGTCGTGGCAGACACGCTCCGGTTTGTATACGAAACCCGCACATGGGGTAAGCCTGCGCAACTGCAAGCGAAAGTCACTCATTGCGGCGGAGAAAGTTCAGGCGATATATCAATGGTGGAAGTCCAGCTGACAGACGCTAAAGGCGTACCCTGTCTGGATGCCGTAAACTATATAGAATTCGGACTGGCAGGAGACGGGCAATTAATCGAGAACCAGGGGACTTCTACCGGTTCACGAAAGGTACAGGCCTACAATGGTCGCGCAGCCATCCGTGTAGATAAAAGGAAAGGAGAATCGGTAGTATCCGTGCGGTGTGATATCCCGGAAGTTAAAACGGTGTTTGTCAGGCTATAAAGTTTAACAAGTATATCTGTTATTTTTAAAAATACACTATCTTTGCGTATACCGTATAGCTAAAAAATATTCCGTTAAATTTCTCTTTTATGAAAACATTGAAAGCTGTCTACCTAGTAACTGTCATTACCGGCTTGTTGACCGGTTTATCCTTGTCATCTTCCGCATCCGCCCAAGATATCTCAGGAACCTGGCACGGAAAACTGACTGTTCCCACCGGTTCGCTGACCCTTGTATTCCATATCAATCAGACAGGAGAAGGCACTTACATAACGACACTCGACAGCCCCGACCAGGGGGCTAACGGAATAAAGACGCAAACCACTTCGTTCAAAGATTCCATATTGACTGTGCAGACACCTGTTATCCACGCTTCTTACAAAGGAAAGCTGAGCAACGACCGTAGTATTAGCGGAACATTCACACAAGGCATTCCTTTGCCGTTGAATCTGGAAAAAGGAGAAGCAAGCCGCTCCAAACGCCCGCAGGAACCTCAGCCGCCTTTCTCTTACAAAAGCGAAGAAGTCACGGTAAGAAACGAACAGGACGGAATCAATCTCGCGGGAACATTCACTCTTCCCGAAAAAGGAACAAAATTTCCGGCGGTAGTCATGGTGACAGGAAGCGGTGCGCAGAACCGGGATGAGGAGATTATGGGACACAAGCCTTTCCTTGTCATCGCCGACTATCTGACGCGAAACGGCATCGCCGTATTGCGCTGCGACGACCGTGGCACAGCCGCCTCACAAGGCAACCATGCAACAGCTACCAACGAAGACTTTGCCAGAGATACGGAAGCTGCCATCCACTATCTGCGCGGCAGAAAAGAAATAAACACGAAAAAGATTGGAATCATCGGACATAGCGCAGGAGGAACCATCGCATTCATTGTGGCAGCCAATGATCCGTCAGTGGCATTTATCGTTTCATTGGCGGGAGCCGCCATCAAAGGAGACAGCCTGATGCTAAGGCAAGTGGAACTGATTTCTAAATCTCAGGGAATGCCGGATGCGCTTTGGCAAGGAACGAAACCGTCGCTGCGAAACAGGTATGCCATACTGCAACAAGCGGACAAGACAACGGATGAGCTCCAAAAGGAACTGTATGCAGACGTTACCAAAACCATGTCGTCCGAACAACTGAAAGACTTGAATACCGTACAGCAGATTTCCGCCCAGATACGTTCGATGACCTCGCCCTGGTATCTTCATTTTATGAGGTACGACCCGGCTAATGCCCTGAAGAATGTGAAATGTCCGGTACTCGCCCTAAACGGAGAAAAGGACATTCAAGTGGACGCGACTATGAACCTTACAGCCATCCAACAAAGAATCAGCGAAAACGGAAACAAAAATGTAACTGTAAAAGCCTATCCGAACCTGAACCATCTGTTGCAGACCTGCGAAAAAGGCACATTGGCCGAATACGGGCAACTGGAAGAAACCATCAGTCCGGAAGTATTGAAAGATATGACCGAGTGGATTCAGAAACAGTAAGGTGATCAGCAATACACTTTTTCGGACAACATTGCCTGGTAGTACATCCATCCCCTTGATTACATACATTGCATAAATTGACTTAAATCAAAATCTTTCCTACCGAACTCACCTTGGCCGATTTTGTTTTACCTTTGCACCCGCAAAAAAGAAGAAGGTAAAAAAGTAACAGGTATCAGGTATAGTTTGGTATGAAGAAAAGTCTGATTGCATTGGCGTTCGGCACCCTGGGATTGGGTATTGCCGAGTTTGTGATGATGGGAATTTTGCCCGACGTGGCAAAAGATTTAGGAATCAGTATCCCCGTTGCGGGACATTTCATTTCCGCCTATGCGTTGGGCGTCTGTGTGGGTGCACCCGTACTGACATTAGCCCGCAAATATCCTTTGAAACATATTCTGCTGGTACTGGTCACCCTGATTATGATAGGTAATATCTGTGCCGCTTTGTCACCCAACTACTGGGTATTGCTTGCCGCACGTTTCATCTCCGGACTTCCTCATGGAGCCTACTTCGGTGTCGGCTCTATTGTTGCCGAGCGACTGGCTGATAAAGGAAAAGGTTCGGAAGCTGTTTCGATTATGATTGCCGGAATGACCATCGCCAACCTCTTCGGCGTCCCATTGGGAACTTCCCTCAGCACTATGCTTTCCTGGCGTGCCACTTTCCTGTTGGTAGGCATTTGGGGAATCGTAATCATGTATTACATCTGGCGCTGGGTTCCCCACGTAGAAGGGTTGAAAGACACCGGCTTCAAGGGGCAATTCCGCTTCCTCAAAACTCCGGCCCCGTGGCTGATTCTGGGTGCCACAGCATTAAGCAACGGTGGTGTATTCTGCTGGTATAGCTATATCAATCCGATGCTGACAAACGTTTCCGGTTTCTCTGCCGAAAGCATTACTCCTCTGATGATTCTTGCCGGATTCGGTATGGTCATGGGGAATCTTATCAGCGGACGTCTCTCCGACCGTTACACACCGGGAAAGGTAGGAACTGTCGCACAAGCGCTCATCTGTATTATGCTACTCCTCCTATTCTTCCTTTCACCTTATAAATGGGCAGCCGCTCTACTGATGTGCCTTTGTACGGCAGGATTATTTGCCGTATCCAGTCCGGAACAAGTATTAATTATCCGTGTGGCAAAAGGCGGAGAGATGCTGGGAGCTGCCAGCGTGCAGGTTGCATTCAACCTGGGAAATGCCATCGGCGCATATGCAGGAGGACTGGCTATCAGCGAAGGCTATCGTTATCCTGCGCTTACAGGGGTTCCTTTCGCACTGATCGGATTTATTTTATTCCTGATTTTCTATAAGAAATATCAGTTCAATCCCAATTATCTTTAAGAGTTTTTGAGGGAGAGATATAAAGTTTCATCCTATAATAAATAGCAATATCTTTTAAAATTATTATCCTTGTGAAGTATATTAGCTGGGTTGAGTATAAAAAGTACTTCGATGACTTTGAGTTTTCACTGCACTCTATTAGAAATTCCACTGCACTGAACTAGAATTTTCTATGCACTCGGGTAGTTGTCCCCTTGCAAGGGGACCATTGTCATCTTACAAGAGGACTAATGTCACCTTACAACAGGACATTTGTCACTTTACAAGATGACAACTACAGAATTACGGACGGAAAATCTTTAAAGATACAAAAATAATTAGAGAAAAGCAAGTAGGCGGAACTTTATTGATTATAGAAAGAAAATAATCTCCAAATTACAGTTATCGTATATATAATGTTTATATTTGTCCGAAATAGCTATTGCATCTTTGTCCGCTATGAAAACAAAAAGCATTTTATACGCCATCATGAGCCTTCTCCTGTCAACCTTTTGGGCAGAGAGTGCCGCCAAAAACCCTTATTACTATTTCCGTACGCTGGACATCAAGGACGGACTTTCACATAATACGGTGAACACCATCCTGCAAGACCGGCAAGGATTCATGTGGTTTGGCACGAAAGACGGGCTGAACCAATATGACGGTCTCGTATTCCGTACTTTTCAGAAAGAGAACTCTTCTTTGGGCAACAACTTTATCACTGCCCTACACGAGGATGCCGAAGGAAATATATGGGTAGGGACTGATACGGGCGTCTACATCTATAACCCCCGATTAGAGAAATTCACCCCGTTCGACATTCCCATCGAAGGTACCGGTGAGACCATCAGCCGTACCATAACGTGGATAGATTCCGACCCGCAAAAAGACGTATGGATTTCGTCCGATTCCCAAGGGCTTTTCCACTACGACATAAAGAAGAACAGCTTGAAGGAGTATTCCGCAAAAATAGGAAAAGGAGCGCTTAACATCACCCGCTTCTGGTTCGGAGACAACGAATTGTGGGTGAACCGCTACGAGGACAACCTGTATCATTCGGAAGACGCCGCCCGCTTCACCGTTTTCCGGGATGCCGAAGGCGAAGAGCCTTTCAAAGGAGCTATCATCACCACCTGTGTCAAAGGACTGCACAATTGCATCTATATAGGTTCGTCCAACGGCCTGGCAGAAATCAACCTGACCACCCGCAAGGTGCGCCGCCTGTTAAACGACTACGTACGCAACATCTGCCTGCGTTCGGATACGGAGCTATGGGTAGGTACGGAACAAGGCATCTACATCTACAACTTGGAAACCGACAAATATATCCACCTCACCACCTCGGAGTCCGACGACCGCTACGCATTATCCGACAACGCCATCTACACCATCTTCAAAGACCGTGAAGGCGGAATGTGGATAGGCTCATACTTCGGTGGCGTCAACTATTATCCTCACCAATATACTTACTTCGAAAAGTATTATCCCCGGGACGACATGCGATACTTGGGACACCGCATCCGTGAATTCTGCGGAAGCAATGACGGGACGATATGGTTCGGCACAGAAGACAAGGGACTTTTCCATTTCAATCCCGCCGACGGTACAGTCACGCCTTTCCACCACCCTGCCCTGTACCACAACATTCACGGATTATGTATCGACGGTGATTACCTGTGGGCAGGTACTTTTGCCGGCGGACTGAACCGTATCCATCTTCGCACCCGGGAAGTACGGCACTACGAAAAGGGCGAAGCATCCAATACCCTCAATGCCGACAACATATTCTCAATCTATAAAAGTAGCACCGGCGAATTATGGATAGGCACGACCTCGGGGCTGATGCGTTACAACCGAAAGACGGATGACTTCACACGCATCCCCGAAATGAACAAAATCTTTGTGTACAATATACTGGAAGACTGCCACGGCAAACTGTGGCTGGCTACCTATTCCGACGGCGTGTTCTGCTACGACCTGCCACAAGACAAATGGAAACAGTACACCCGAAACCCCGATAATCCGAACTCTCTACCCTATAACAAGTGTATATAATAATCGAAAAGTATACCAGATAATAATTGAAAAGTAGTCCACTAGTTTCGTTATGCAAAGGATATAATTCTTTTATTTTTGTGATACATATCTCCTCATGTTTTGTGTTTCTTTAACTCTATATGATTGTCCGCTCATGTTCACCAGATGTGCTTTATGGGTTAGTCTGTCTACCATTGCAGCGACTAGAACTTTATCTTTTACAATTTCTCCCCATCTGTCAAAAGATAGATTTGTGGTAATGATTGTCGCTTTTTTCCCGGCTCTGAGTGATAGGTGGTTAAACAATAGTTCTCCTCCTTCCTTATCACAACTTACATATCCAAATTCATCACAAATGACCATATCATACTTTTCAAACCTGAGTTCGAGTTGTCTTAGACTCTTCTGTGACCTACATTCCCTTATTTGTGTTAGCAGATGCGGTACAGATGTAAAAAAGACCGTATATCCTTCCATGCACGCCTTGATCCCCAATGCGGTGGCTATATGTGTCTTTCCTGTTCCCGGATTTCCATATAACACCACGTTTCTTCCTTCTTTAACAAATTCAAGTGTTTCCAGTTCAGGTATGACCATCTGTGCGTCTTTAGGCAAATCCTCTCTTATGAGCTCCTGCAAATACTTCATCTGCGGGAATCCGGCTATCCTTACCCGTTGTTTTCTTCGTTTCTCTACCCTTATTTCCATTTCCTTTTCCAGTATGCGTGCAATCAATGTCCTGCATCCCCAGTTCTCCTGCGTTGCCAATGTGATAAAGTCCTCCAGTTCGTTCTGTAGAACATTTATTTTAAGTTCTCTGGCATAGTCTGTAATCATTTCTTTTTCTGACAAGTAGTCCATAACAATATTTTTTTAGTTTAAAGAATCTATTTGAGTTAAAGCCTGTGTGCTGTCCATCATCCTGGTCAGGTCCACAAGGATCCCCATTGCCGCATCCTCTATCTGCCGTGATTGCTGTCGGTGCTCCGGAGCAGGCACATTTTCCCCATTTCCATCCTGCGGCTCATTATTAGCGTGCATAAAGGCTTTAATCTGGTCTGCCGATACCTTGTGTACTCCACGCAGTCTCAAAGCCTCATAGGAACGTATGATATCCTTGTCTGTAAATCCATTCTCTGCGGCATACTGTATTAACAGAACAAAGTCCCTTCCATTATCCTGGAAATGTATCTGGAAGAGTTCCTGTATCTTAGCGGGCATCTGCATGAGTGCCAACGATCCTTGTACCGCCCCCGGCTTGCGCAGCAGGGTGCGAGCGTAATGCTCCAACTGTATTTTCCAGTCTGCCACGCCATACACACGTTCATGCGCTGCCACCTTCACCTGCCCATGGAAGATAACAACCTTCTCGCTGTATATCTTGACAGAAACCGTTTTCCCCACTAATGTGTCGGGAACGGAGTAATGGATGTTCTTCATACAGATAGTAGACCACTTATCAACTTTATAATCCTCCATTTAAAAGCATCCCATCTCGTTTATATGTGGCTGCAAGGCTGCCAGATCAGCCGCGAGCGACTCTACCTTGTCCAAGGTGGAGATACTTCCGGCTTGTGTGTTAAGTCCTTCACATACCTCTTGCAGGTGTTTGCCGGCTTCTTCTACCGAGTCGAAATCCATCTTCATACAGAACGCCTTGCGCCTGACATACTCCACGCTACGTTCCACATGTCCTTTTTCCCATCCGGCACGTGCGTTGCAAAAGCGGAAATCAAACCGGTAAAAGGCGCACATACGGCTCAAAGCCTCCGTGGGAGTCTTATCTGTCCCTACGAAGTCCTTGACCGCCACACGCATATTGTCATATACCATGACATAGGGAACTCCCTTGACCTGGCGGAAGAAATTACGGTGTGATTCCATAAAGGCCAGCGTATTCTGATGACGGAACAGATAGGCATAACGCCCATTGCTGTGACTAAAAGTAAACACAGCCAGAAAGAAACGCTGAAGCTTACCATGTATGCGGAGTTTTACCTCTCCCCAGTCGAACTCGCAGTTCTCTCCCGGGATATAGTACTGCCGGATAAAAGCCTCTTCCCGTTTACGGGACTTTTGAGTATCAATCCCCGTGATATACTTGCATACGCTCGGATAGCTGACTGAGAATCCTCGTGAAAGAAGAAGATTGTGAATATCCTTCTTTAACATACATTGCTTCTTTAGACCACTGGCACGTTTGCTGGCATTTTTAGCTAAGCAATCATCTATAATGGATTGTACCTGTCCTGTGATTACTCTACGGCTACGTTTAGAGCTATCATACCGGGGCGCAGTAGTCAAAATTGTCTCTAAACTTACTGAAGGAGTATCAGAAGACAATGTACTCTCATACTCCTGGATTACCTTATGTACCGTTTTACGGCTGATGTCCAGTTCGCGGGCAATGGCACGTTTGCTGAGCCCACGACTTCTATACAAATGAATTATGGTTTGTTTATCCACCATGGTTATCATGTTTATACTTCCTTATTGGTTGAACCACAAAGGAAGTGGTTATATTAATAAATCTTAATATAGAGCATGTAATTACGATAGGGAAATAGTAAAAAACAGACTCCATTTACTAACCTAGTGGTATACTTTTCAATTATTATGGTGGACTACTTTTGGGTTATTATTTACATTAGTATATTCTCAAAACAGCGAAAATAGAGAATCACGTAATTACAAATGCATGGCATTTTCCGGCTTTTCTTTACCAAACTGCGATTTATGTCCTTCTCCGATGATTAAATATTCCTTTTTTAAGAATCATCGTTTTTTAAGGGAGGCTATATAGTTTGGAATAGAGGTTGTGCTTAACAATAAAAACTGTAATAGTATACAGGAACAGCCAAATAAGATATTACCGGATTCTGACAAGATTAGGTAATGTCTTATTTTTATAATGGGGAAAATTGTTACCTTTGTATATATCTTATATTTACAATTAAGATTAAACCTAATTTTTCGCTTATGAAAATAGTTAAGGCTAGCTGCATCGTTATATTCATTACCGGACTATTAGCCGGAGTGTTCTTCTCATCCTCTGTTTCCGCCCAAGATATTTCGGGAACCTGGCACGGAAAACTTTCCATTCCCACCGGTTCATTGACTATTGTATTCCACATCAGTCAAACGGAACAAGGCGCTTATGTGACCACACTGGACAGTCCCGACCAGGGAGCCAACGGTATCAAGACACAGACTACTTCTTTCAATGATTCTACTTTAATTATCCAGATACCTGTGATTCATGCTTCGTACAAAGGAAAACTGAACAGTGATAACACAATCAACGGAACATTTACGCAAGGGATGCCCCTTCCGTTGAATTTGAAAAAGGGAGAAGCCAGCCGCCCCAAACGTCCACAGGAGCCTCAACCGCCTTTCCCTTACAGAAGTGAAGAAGTCACCGTGAGGAATGAACGGGATGGAATTAACCTTGCCGGAACATTGACTCTTCCCGAAAAAGGAACTAAATTTCCGGCAGTGGTAATGGTGACGGGAAGCGGTGCGCAGAACAGGGATGAGGAAATCATGGGACACAAACCTTTCTTTGTCATCGCCGATTATCTGACCCGAAACGGAATTGCTGTGCTTAGATGTGATGACAGGGGTACTGCCGCTTCACAAGGTACTCACGCAACAGCTACCAATGAGGATTTTGCCACAGATACGGAAGCAATGGTGAATTATCTGCGCAGCAGAAAAGAAATAAATGCAAAGAAAATCGGAATTATCGGACATAGTGCAGGCGGAATCATTGCATTCATCGTTGCCAAAAAGGACCCATCCATTGCATTTGTCGTTTCATTGGCAGGAGCCGGCGTGAGAGGCGACAGTCTGATGCTGAAGCAGGTAGAGTTAATCTCTAAATCCCAGGGAATGCCGGATGCCGTCTGGCAAGGGATGAAGCCTTCGATACGGAACAGATATGCCATACTGCAACAAACAGACAAAACTCCCGAAGAGTTGCAGAAAGAACTGTATGCAGACGTTACAAAAACAATGTCTCCCGAACAATTGAAAGACCTGAATACCATCCAGCAACTATCCGCACAAATCAGTTCGATGACTTCTCCATGGTATCTTCATTTTATGAGATATGACCCAGGCCAGGATTTGAAGAAACTAAAATGTCCGGTTCTGGCTCTGAACGGGAAAAAGGATATTCAAGTGGATGCCGTTATGAATTTGACCGCTATCCAGAAAAGAATCACCGGAAATGGAAACAAAAATGTAACAGTCAAAGCCTATCCGAACTTAAATCATCTGTTTCAGACTTGTGAAAAAGGGACATTGACCGAATACGGGCAACTGGAAGAAACAATCAATCCGGAAGTCCTGAAAGATATCATTGAATGGATAAGAAAACAATAAGCCTATTAATTATATACTTTGCAAGTGCACATTTCTCTATATCACATTCTTTTCTTTCCAATTCTTGCAAATATTTGAAGAATTTGCAAGAATTAGCAAGAAAAGAATTATATTTGTAGACCCAATATAATATAAACAGATGGTATTATGATTGAATTCCCTCCTCAAATAAGTCAGGAAGAATATTTAAAAGTTCTTCTCACTGATCCGCTTGAAAAACTCAAGGCAATCATAGAAAAAAACAATGATAAATATAGTTATTGGTCTGATGTAAAATACCAAAAGGCTCCTGAAGGCATATCGAGTAAAGAATTATGGTGCTACATAAAAGCATCACGGAGAGCAAAACGAATCATTGTATGGAAAAAATATGGCATATCCATCAGTATAACCAACGCCATGCAGCGGATGTGTCACGAGTTTGATATGAACTTTGGCGGCTCTTGGGGAAGTAATTCAATCATTCCGGCAGAAAACAAAGAACAGTATCTAATTAGCTCATTAATGGAAGAAGCAATATCCTCCAGCCAAATGGAGGGAGCGGCAACTACTAGAAAAGTAGCTAAGGAGATGTTAAGAAAAAGCCTTTCTCCACAGGACAAATCGCAACAAATGATTTTCAATAATTATCAAACAATACGTTTTATAACCCAAAATATACATACCCCACTATCATCCGAACTATTACAGCAGATTCATGTCTTAATGACTGAAAAAACATTAGAAAATCCAGCAGATGCAGGAGCATACAGAACGAATGACGAAGTAGTAGTGGAAGATGCTATTACGCATGAAGTAGTACACACTCCCCCCTCATACAAAGATATCCCTTCATTTATTGAAGATTTATGCATATTCTTCAATGAAAGTGATTCTAAAGTATTTATTCACCCAATAATCAGAGGCATTATCATCCATTTTATGATTGCTTATATGCACCCGTTTGTAGATGGAAACGGACGTACAGCAAGAGCTCTATTCTATTGGTATATGCTAAAAAGTGGTTATTGGTTAACTGAATATTTATCTATCTCAAGGGTAATCGCCAAATCAAAAAAGTCCTATGAAAATGCTTATTTATACACAGAAGCTGATGAAAAAGACATGGGATACTTTATAGCTTACAACCTAAGAGTGCTAGAGCTTGCTTTTAAAGAACTACAAACTTATATCAAACGTAAATTAGATCAAAAACATCAGGCTTCTGTATTCTATAAATTAGATAATATTAACGAACGGCAAGCAGATATTCTTAGGCTTATTAATGATAATCCTAAAATATTATTCACCGTGAAAGAGCTACAAAACAGGTTCTCTATTACTCATACTACCGCCAAAAATGATATTGACGGTCTTGTGGAAAGAAAACTGGTTGATGAAATATCACTTAATAAAGTAAAGAAAGGATATGTAAAAGGAGAACTTTTTGATAAAACAGTTAAGTCTATCACATAATCTTTCCAATTCTTGCAAATATTTGAAGAATTTGCAAGAATTGGAAAGAAAGTAAATGGCTACAATTTGCATATACTACATAAACCCTTCATCACAAGTTTATACCGGCATTGTCTAAATTGATTTAAATCAAAATCTATCTCATCGAACTCACCCTGGAAGATTTTGTTTTACCTTTACAGCCGAAAAAATAAGCGGCAAATAAAAGTAAGGTAAAAAGGTTACAGGTATTAAGGTTAAGTTTGGTATGAAGAAAAGTCTTATCGCTTTGGCGTTCGGCACCTTGGGATTAGGTATTGCCGAATTTGTGATGATGGGAATTTTGCCCGATGTGGCAAAAGATTTGGGTATTAGCATTCCTACGGCAGGACATTTCATTTCTGCCTATGCATTAGGCGTCTGTGTGGGTGCACCTGTATTGACATTGGCTCGCAAATATCCACTAAAACATATTCTGCTAGTATTAGTTACCTTAATTATGATAGGTAATATCTGTGCAGCTATGGCTCCCAATTACTGGGTGTTGCTCGCTGCCCGCTTTATTTCCGGTTTACCTCATGGTGCCTACTTCGGAGTAGGCTCTATTGTTGCCGAGAAACTAGCCGACAAAGGTAAAGGTTCGGAAGCTGTCTCCATCATGATTGCAGGAATGACCATTGCCAATCTGTTTGGTGTACCTTTGGGCACTTCCTTAAGTACCATGCTTTCCTGGCGTGCCACTTTCCTGCTGGTTGGTATCTGGGGAATTGTTATCCTATATTATATCTGGCGATGGGTTCCGCATGTAGAGGGTCTGAAGGATACCGGCTTTAAAGGACAATTCCGCTTTCTTAAAACTCCGGCTCCGTGGCTGATTCTCGGTGCTACGGCACTAGGTAATGGCGGTGTATTCTGCTGGTATAGCTACATCAATCCGATGCTTACCAATGTGTCCGGCTTCTCCGCAGAAAGCATTACGCCTTTAATGATCCTTGCCGGCTTCGGTATGGTAGTGGGAAACCTGATTAGCGGACGTCTCTCCGACCGCTACACCCCCGGAAAAGTAGGAACTGCCGCACAAGCACTTATCTGTATTATGTTATTGCTCATCTTCTTCCTTTCTCCCTATAAATGGGCAGCAGCCCTGTTGATGTGCCTTTGTACAGCAGGACTGTTCGCTGTATCCAGTCCGGAGCAGATATTAATTATCCGCGTATCAAAGGGAGGAGAAATGCTGGGAGCAGCCTGCGTGCAGGTTGCATTCAATCTCGGAAATGCCATCGGTGCTTATGCAGGCGGACTGGCTGTTAGCGGTGGCTACCGTTATCCGGCTCTGGCGGGTGTACCATTCGCCCTGATCGGATTTACTTTATTCCTGATTTTTTATAAGAAATACCAAGCCAGAATTACAGAGGATGATATAATTGAAAACGATTGAAACTTTTCACTAAGCCCAAAAATCGAAAGCGGACATTCGATTCTTTATCACATAAAAGAATCACCCTAATATAAATTTATTTTCAGCCGGCTTATAACAAAGCAAAACAGTTGACGCAATAGATATCGGAAGAAATGAACCAGCCCTATTTCTTTTTCTTTCGATACCGCAAAGGTATTATATCACAAGGGATTGAAATGACGTACTTTGTCCCAGATTAGCTTACTTTGTCTTACTTTCATCTAAAATATATTTACTTTCATCTAGAATGATTTTACTTATGCACCGGACGATTTATCGTATATTTGGGATACGATAAGCATCTCAATGAACCATGAGTCTCTTGATAGCAAGTGCTGATTAGCTATAATGAAAATAAAATTAGCTATAATGAAATCGGGATTAGCTATAATGAAAATAAAAGCAGCTATAGTGGGATTCTGTGCTATAACATAGCATAGGAAGATAAACAGGCTGTGAGTTTTCTTTTCAATAGTGTACACGTGCGCAGACGCGAAAGAATATTCTTTTTATATGAAAAAAGCGTGTAATTGAGGTGGAGGGGGACCACCTCAATTACGCGCTTTTTCTAATATAATTAATTATATAAAGAGAATAAATATCATAAGTAAATGATAAAGACAAAACAAATGAGCCTTTGCATCTTTTTAAAACAACATTTAGCTGGCTCATTACCAAAAAAACAGATGAAGTCTACATTGAAAGAGACATTGATATCGTTTTTATCTGTTTTTTAAAGACAGAAAGCATACCACGTTTTCTTCGTTAGCTTAAAAATTGATTTTTAATGGACAAACTTATTTTGTTCTACGAAATTGGGGTAATTTCGATTAGTAAGTATTATCTTTGCAAACTACAATGAGCAGCCCGGCAACAAATACTCTTTATTTATCCGGACATTGTTGCCAAATCGTTGTTCATTTGTATAAATCATTGATAATAAAAGAAATAATAGATTAATATGGCATTGCAATGTGGTATTGTAGGACTACCGAACGTGGGTAAGTCGACACTTTTCAACTGTTTGTCGAATGCGAAAGCACAGGCGGCAAATTTCCCTTTCTGTACAATTGAACCCAATGTAGGTGTAATCACTGTTCCTGACGAACGTCTGAACGCACTCGCTGAATTGGTGCACCCCCAACGAATTGTTCCTACAACTGTAGAAATCGTAGATATCGCCGGACTGGTGAAAGGCGCAAGCAAAGGTGAAGGACTGGGAAACAAGTTCCTTGCCAATATCCGTGAGACAGATGCAATTATCCACGTACTCCGTTGCTTCGATGACGACAATGTGACACACGTAGACGGAAGCGTAAATCCCGTCCGCGACAAAGAAATCATTGACTACGAACTTCAATTGAAAGACCTGGAAACCATCGAAAGCCGTATCCAGAAAGTACAGAAACAAGCACAGACGGGCGGAGACAAAGCTGCAAAGTTAGCTTACGATGTACTCGTTCAATATAAAGACGCATTGGAACAGGGAAAATCTGCACGTACAGTGACTTTTGAAACAAAAGACGAACAAAAGATTGCTCACGAACTGTTTCTACTGACCAGTAAACCGGTAATGTATGTTTGCAATGTTGATGAAGCAAGCGCAGTAAACGGAAATAAATACGTAAATATGGTACGCGAAGCCGTAAAAGACGAGAATGCTCAAATCCTGATTGTCGCAGCCAAAACAGAAGCGGACATCGCCGAACTGGAAACGTACGAAGACCGTCAAATGTTCCTTGCCGAAGTAGGCTTGGAAGAATCGGGCGTAGCACGTCTTATCAAATCTGCTTACAAACTCCTGAATCTCGAAACATATTTCACTGCCGGTGTACAAGAAGTACGTGCCTGGACATACGAAAAAGGATGGAAAGCTCCTCAATGTGCCGGAGTGATCCACACCGATTTTGAAAAAGGCTTTATCCGTGCCGAAGTTATCAAATACGATGATTATATCAAATACGGCTCGGAAGCAGCAGTGAAAGAAGCCGGAAAACTGGGTGTGGAAGGAAAAGAATATGTGGTGCAGGATGGCGACATCATGCATTTCCGTTTCAACGTGTGATTATCGGTTACCACCGACGACTTATTAATTACTAATTCGCTAACAATATGAAATATCTCATTGCAGGAACGGGAGGTGTAGGCGGCAGTATCGCAGGATTCTTGTCGCTGGCAGGCAAAGATGTAACCTGTATTGCCCGTGGAGCTCATTTGCAGTCGATTCAAACGAACGGTTTGAAACTGAAATCGGATTTGAAGGGCGAACATACGCTCCGGATTCCGGCAACTACCGCTGAAGAATTCAATGGAAAAGCAGATGTGATATTTGTATGCGTAAAAGGTTATTCGGTCGATTCTATCGTAGAACTGATTAAAAGAGCAGCGCACAAAGACACGGTTGTCATCCCTATCCTGAATGTGTACGGCACAGGGCCACGCATACAAAAGTTGGTACCGGAAGTCACTGTCCTCGACGGCTGCATCTATATCGTAGGCTTCGTATCCGGCACCGGAGAAATCACCCAAATGGGAAAGATATTCCGGTTGGTATACGGCGCTCATCGCGGCACGGTTGTGAAGCCCGGATTGCTGGAAGCTATCCAACAAGACTTGCAGGAAGCAGGCATAAAGGTAGACCTGTCACCAGACATCAACCGGGATACGTTTATCAAATGGTCGTTTATCTCTGCAATGGCCGTAACGGGTGCTTACTACGACGTTCCGATGGGAAAAGTACAGAAACCGGGAAAGATACGGGATACATTTATCGGACTTTCTACGGAAAGCGCTGCCTTAGGAAAGAAACTAGGCGTCGAATTTCCCGAAGACCCAGTCAGCTACAACCTGAAAGTGATTGACAAGCTCGACCCCGAAAGTACCGCTTCTATGCAAAAAGACCTGGCACGCGGACACGACTCGGAAATACAAGGATTGCTCTTCGACATGATTGCAGCAGCCGAAGAACAGGGAATAGATATACCGACCTACCGGATGGTTGCAGAGAAATTCAAAAAATCTAATCATTAACATTAATCCAATATAGAATGAATACCATGCTATTATCCATCAACTGGAACCCGAATCCCGAACTATTCAACCTGTTCGGCATTTCTATCCGTTATTACGGATTACTGTGGGCAGTAGGAATATTCTTTGCTTATGTGGTTGTTCACTACCAGTACCGGGATAAAAAGATAGAGGAAAAGAAGTTTGACCCGCTTTTCTTTTACTGTTTCTTTGGTATTCTAATCGGTGCCCGCCTAGGACACTGCCTGTTCTATGACCCGGGATACTACCTGTCTCATTTTTGGGAAATGATTCTTCCTATCAAGTTCATGCCGGACGGAAACTGGAAATTTACCGGATATGAAGGACTTGCCAGCCACGGCGGTACATTAGGACTGATAATCGCCCTTTGGCTGTATTGCCGCAAGACGAAGCTCCATTATATGGACGTGCTGGATATGATTGCCGTAGCTACTCCAATCACCGCCTGCTTCATCCGCCTTGCCAACCTGATGAACTCCGAAATCATCGGCAAACCGTCTGATGTGCCCTGGGCATTCGTTTTCGAACGTGTAGATATGCTCCCCCGTCATCCGGGACAGCTCTACGAAGCCATCGCTTATCTTATCCTGTTCTTCATCATGATTTACCTGTATAAGAATTACAGCAAGAAACTGCACCGTGGCTTCTTCTTCGGGCTCTGCCTGACTTACATCTTCACCTTCCGCTTTTTCATCGAATTCCTAAAAGAAAATCAGGAAGATTTTGAAAACAGCATGATGTTCAATATGGGGCAATGGCTAAGCGTTCCGTTTATCATAATAGGCGTCTATTTCATGTTCTTCTATGACAAGAAGAAAAAGAAAATAGCCTAAATCAAAAAAAGGGATTAGCGGTTCAAACATCACTAATCCCTCTTTCTTATCAATAAAACAAATGCCATTTCCCTAATGTCAGGACAACAATCGAAAACATATCCTAAGACATTATATACATTTTCAGCTTATTTCCCCCTGACTATCTTCTTAATATCATTCAGTTTATTCAGCGCTTCAATAGGAGTAAGATTATTCACATCAAGATTCAATATCTCATCGCGAATCTGACAGAGAATCGGATCGTCCAACTGGAAGAAGCTTAACTGCATACCTCCACGATTCTCGCTCACTTCTGCCAACGGTTTACCTGCTATGCCCTGTTGGCGATTATCAGATTCAAGCTGTTTCAATATCTCATTTGCACGTTTCACAATGCTTTTCGGCATACCGGCCATCTTTGCCACATGAATACCGAAAGAGTGTTCACTACCGCCACGTTCCAGTTTACGAAGGAAGATTACTTTATTATCAACTTCTTTCACCGATACATTATAATTCTTGATGCGCTTGAAAGATTTCTCCATCTCATTCAATTCATGATAATGCGTAGCAAATAATGTACGTGCTTTTGCTTTCGGATGTTCATGGATATACTCTACAATTGCCCAGGCAATGGAAATACCATCATAAGTAGAAGTACCACGACCCAATTCGTCAAATAATACCAGACTCCGGGAAGAAACATTATTCAGGATATCAGCCGCTTCATTCATCTCTACCATAAATGTAGATTCACCGACTGATATATTATCGCTCGCTCCTACACGGGTAAATATCTTATCAACTAAACCGATATGCGCACTTTCCGCAGGAACAAACGAGCCGATTTGAGCCAATAGCGTAATCAACGCCGTCTGACGCAAGAGTGCCGACTTACCGGCCATGTTCGGACCTGTAATAATAATAATCTGCTGTGTATCGCTGTCCAGCATTACATCATTGGCAATATACTTCTCACCTATCGGAAGTTGTTTTTCTATTACCGGGTGACGTCCCTGACGAATATCCAGTACGTCATTATCCTCAATAATCGGACGGATATAACGATTCTCACGGGCCACATTGGCAAATGACAACAAGCAGTCCAAACGTGCAATCTGATTCGCATTAATCTGTATCTGTGGAATAAATTCCATCAATGCCTGTACTAAGTCCGTATATAGCTGCGTTTCCAGAACCAGAATCTTATCTTCCGCTCCCAAAATCTTTTCTTCGTATTCTTTCAGTTCCTGCGTGATATAACGCTCTGCGTTGACCAACGTCTGTTTGCGAATCCATTCGGGTGGAACCTTATCCTTATGCACATTACGGACTTCGATATAATAACCGAATACATTATTATAAGCTACTTTCAAGCTCGGAATACCCGTCTCTTCGCTCTCCCGCTGCTGTATCTTTAGCAGATAATCTTTTCCTGAATAGGAGATTTGCCGCAATTCATCCAAGTCTGCGTTCACACCGTCCTGAATCACTCCACCTTTATTTATCAGTAAAGGAGGATCATTTTTAATCTCTTTGGCAATCCGGTCACGAATAGAAATACAAAGATTCAACTGTTCGCCAATGCGATTCAAGCTCGCATTATCAGCTTCCATACATGCCTGTTTTATCGGCTCAATTGCTTGCAAGGCAACTTTCAACTGAACGACTTCACGAGGCGACACACGCCCTACAGCCACTTTGGAAATAATACGTTCCAGGTCACCTATCAGATGCAACTGTTCTTCAATCAATTCCTTAAAATCTGGTTGGCGGAAGAAATATTCCACTACGTTCAAGCGTTCATTAATCGGCTTCTCATCCTTCAACGGAAAAACCATCCAACGTTTCAACAGACGCGCTCCCATCGGGCTGATCGTTCTGTCGATCACATTGATTAGACTACTGCCTCCATCATTCATATTGCCAATCAGCTCAAGGCTACGCACCGTGAACTTATCCAGACGGACGTATTTATCTTCTTCAATACGTGCCAATGAAGTGATGTGACCAATCTGCGTATGCTGCGTCATTGTCAGATACTGCAGGATAGCACCGGAAGCAATGATACCGTTTTTCAAGTGCTCCACTCCGAAACCTTTCAGATTCTTCGTTTCAAAGTGTTTCAGCAGTTTCTCACGGGCAGTCGTTTCTGTAAATACCCAGTCGTCCAGCTCGAATGTAAAGAACTTGTTACCGAAATTACCTTCAAACATCAGGCGTTTGCCACGTTCAAAAAGAATTTCCTTAGGGGCAAAGTTATTCAACAGTTTGTCTATATAATCAAAAGGTCCTTCTGCAGTAAGGAATTCACCGGTAGAAATATCGAGAAAAGCAACTCCACAGGAAGCCTTTCCGAAATGAACGGCAGCCAGGAAGTTATTCTCTTTATAGTTCAGAACATTATCATTGATAGAAACACCAGGAGTAACCAATTCGGTAATACCACGCTTCACCAGCTTCTTCGTCATTTTGGGGTCTTCGAGCTGGTCGCAGATAGCGACACGTTTTCCAGCGCGAACCAATTTCGGAAGGTAGGTATCAAGGGCATGATGAGGAAAACCTGCCATCTCGATAGTTTTTCCTTTCCCATTGGCACGTTTTGTCAGTGTGATCCCTAAAATTTCGGCTGCAACGATGGCATCCGTAGAATATGTTTCATAAAAGTCACCGCAACGAAACAGCATCACTGCATCCGGATGTTTTGCCTTCAAATCCAGAAACTGTTTCATCATCGGGGTGAGGACGATCTCTTCTTCGTTCACGGGTGTCTCCTTTTCTTTTTTATTGAGTGCATAATGTGATTATCCTTGCAAAGATAACGGTTTTTCGGCAGAGAATCAACGGTATGCTCCGATTCAATTTTCAAAATTAATGTTACATACCTTGAAATAAGGAGGACTGATTTCTTAACAAGTAGGGAAAAACTATTAAAACGTGTTATAAAACATGCTATTTTTCTTGGATAATTTGCTAATTTCCCAAGAGTCCGTATCTTTGCAATGTGTTTTTCATAGTATTAGATTTAAGGTTAACAAAGGTTGGAGCAAGGCGTTGCTCCTTTTTTTATGCCTATACGCTTCGTCCCTATTTGATATAAACCAGCAGAACTCTCTCTTTTTCAATCATCAGATTCTTTTGGCCAACCTGAAATCCTAGAGATTCGGTTCAGAGCAGCCCCACCTTTAAAAATAGATTCATTCCGGTGCTCTAATGAACTAAACTAAACAGTAGCTTCCAATAGCCAGTAAGAGATAACCTGTTTTAATACTGTATTTAGTTTTTCATAATACTTAATTATTAAATTAAAAAATACAGTATTGATTAATGCATTAAAGATGAACCAAAGATATTTTATGGTGATTAATATTCTCTTAATGGCGAAACTTTACAAAAAAAATATTTGTAGAAGATAGATTTTAAGGTTACATTAAGTTTTCATTAATCAAAATACTATATATTTACAGCAAATCTAATTAAAACCATCGAAAAATAAAAAAATCTGTTTATGTACAAGAGAAAATTCATTCCGTTAGTACTGTTAATGATTTTAATCGTCAATGGATGCAGCAATAAGCAAGAGGTAGTGTTAACTCCGGTTGACTATGTAAATCCCTATATGGGGAATATCAGTCATTTGTTAGTTCCTACTTACCCAACTGTCCATCTTCCCAATAGTATGCTCCGCATCTATCCGGAAAGAGCAGATTACACCTCTGATAAAATAAAAGGCTTACCGGTCATTGTCACCTCGCATCGGGGAAAGTCTGCATTCAGCCTGTCTTTCTATCAGGGAGCAGAGAGCGGATTACAACCGGTATATTACTATTGTTATGATAATGAAGTGATAAAACCCTATTCCTATTCTTCCTATTTTGAAGAAGAAGAGGTTTCCACTAAATTCGCTCCTTCCCACCAGGCAGGAATCTATGAACTAAGTTTCCGGAAAAACGATGCTCCATATTTAATACTTAGTACCACCAATGGTGAGCTTAAAACTACGGAGAATACCATTTCCGGTTATCAGAACATAGATCATCAAACCAAAGTATATGTTTATATGGAGACTTCCGCACTGCCGGAAAAAACGATGACTGTCAGCAAAGAAGAAATAAATCACAGCCACACTGCCATAAAAGGCAAGAACGTGGGTATCGCTCTCTTATATTCAACAGATATAAAAACAATCAAAGTTCGCTACGGTATTTCCTTCATTGATGAAAAGCAAGCAAAAGCCAACCTACAGCGGGAAATAAAAGATTATGATGTAGAAAACCAGATGAACATTGCCAAAAACATCTGGAACCAAACATTAAGTAAAATCAAAGTGGAAGGAATAGACGAAAATGCAAAAGCAATATTCTATACTTCCCTCTACCGGACTTACGAACGGATGATTTGCCTTTCGGAAGACAACCGCTATTACAGTGCTTTCGACAATAGTATCCACAAAGATTCTGTCCCATTTTATACCGACGATTGGATTTGGGACACGTATAGAGCAGTCCACCCCTTACGTGTTATCATCGAACCACAAATGGAAGCTGACATGATTCAGTCTTTTATCAGAATGGCACAGCAAATGGAACATAACTGGATGCCTACATTTCCTGAAGTTACGGGAGACAGCCGTAGAATGAATTCCAATCACGGTGTAGCCACTGTTATTGATTCATATATAAAAGGAATCCGTAACTTTGATTTATCAGCTGCTTACGAAGCCTGCAAACTTGGTATTACAGAAAAAACGTTAGCCCCGTGGTCAGGCATAAAGGGAGGTGAAATCTCAAAATTCTATTGGGAAAACGGATATTTACCGGCATTGGCACCGGGAGAACAAGAAACAGCTGACGAAGTACACCCATTTGAAAAACGCCAACCGGTAGCCGTCACTCTAGGTACGTCTTACGATGAATGGTGCCTGGCACAAATAGCCAAACAACTTGGGTATGAGAAAGACTATAACTACTTTCTACAAGGGAGTAAAAACTATCGGAATATTTTCAATCCTGAAACAAAATTCTTCCATCCCAAAAATGCAAAAGGCGAATTCATAGAACCCTTTGATTATGCCACTGCCGGCGGATTAGGTGCTCGTGAAGCATACGGCGAGAATAACGGTTGGATATACCGATGGGATGTTCCCCATAATATTGCTGATTTAATTGAACTGATGGGAGGGAAAGAAGCATTCAGAAATAATCTTGAAACGATGTATAACACTCCATTGGGCGAAGCCAAATATGTATTTTATGCGCAATTACCGGATCATACGGGTAATGTAGGCCAATTTTCAATGGCTAATGAACCCAGTATGCACATTCCTTACCTGTACAATTATATAGGAGAACCTTGGAGAACTCAAAAAAGAGTAAGGACATTGCTCGATGAATGGTTTAGAAATGACCTGATGGGACTCCCGGGCGACGAAGATGGCGGAGGAATGTCAGCATTTGTAGTCTTCTCCATGCTAGGTTTCTATCCTATTACTCCTGGTTTGCCTATTTATGTCATCGGAACTCCTATGTTCGAAAGAGCAGTTATTGAAACAGGAGCCGGCAAATCATTCGAAGTCATTGCGCACAACTATTCGCCGACAAATAAATATATCCAATCAGCCAAATTAAATGGCAAAGATTGGAACCAGTCCTGGTTCGAACATAAAGAACTGATGAATGGCGGCAAACTGGAATTTACAATGGGAAACACTCCCAATAAGAATTGGGCGGCAGACAGCGTGCCCCCTTCTTTTGAAATGAATAAATAACAGAATATGAATAAAATATTATTTGTCCTTTTATCGCTTTTGACTTCTCTGCAATCATACTCCCAAGAGCAAAATGAAAAAGAAGTTTCATTTCTCTTGTTGGGAGATATACACTATGATTTATTGGAAGATCACGATATGGAATGGTTATCCACCAAACCGGATGATCTGCGCCAAGTTACCAAAGAATATTCAATATTCACGAAAAATACATGGCCGGAATTTTCCCGGATAATCAGCGGGAAAGTTCAAAAACACCAGCCGTCAATAAAAGCTGTTCTGCAAATGGGGGACTTGTCAGAAGGACTGGCCGGTTCTCCACAAAAAGCAATACAGATGGCTAACAGTGCTTTTAAAGCTGTCAACAAAATGAATATGAAAGTACCTTTCATTATGACTAAAGGTAATCATGATATCACAGGGCCAGGGGCTAAAGAAGCTTTTGAAAAAGTATACTTACCCAATATGGCAAGGTTGGCAGGACATCCATCCTTACAGTCAGCCAATTACACTACTACTCTTGATGATGTATTATTTGTGTGTTATGATCCATGGGATCGGAATCCGGAAGGGCTACAACAATTAAAAAAGTCACTAGCCGGTTCGAAGGCTACTTACAAGTTTGTCATGTTACACGAGCCTGTGATTCCGGTAAACGAAAGATGCTGGCATGTATTCCGACAAGATAATGCCAAGAGGATGCAATTAGAATATTATGCCGCATTTGGAGAAAAGCCATACGATACAGTCAACATATCCGAATTACTTACTTCTAATTAAAAACATATTAGCCATGAATGTAAAATTTAAGGTACTGATATACATATCTACACTGGAAAATCTTAGAAAGGCTGGAGTCGGGAAATCCTCGAACCAAAGATGATATTCTTTGTTTATATTATAGAAGTTATTATATTTGCGTTGTTTTGGCAGAAAAATATGTCAGCTTGGCATAAAATCTGACAGGATAATTATCCTGTCAGACAGATAAGACTCTAAATTGTTCTGTAACACAATAAGAGTGGGAACATTTCAGTACGATTAAATACTGCACATCACTTTCCAGAGGTATTCTGATTGTACTTAGGAAGTTCACCTGCATGATTCTTCATGTAGGTTTCAATCCTGTCTGCTTCCCATTGCTCTGCACCGTCACGAGTGGATTTCCTTCCAACAAGCTCCATTTTGTCGAAATTCTTATCCTGGCGGTGCTCAGCTTCCCTTCTTTCAGGGTTATTTGTGATGCCGACATATACAATCTTATTACCTTGCTTTAATACATATTTACTTGTATCTTTAGCCATTAGTTTTAAGATTTAATTAAACAATAGATGAACTCTCCCGATATTTAGACAGATAGGGTACTCTGTTGTATTTTGTACTTCTTCATAAATACAGGAGAAGATAAGAAAGCCTGTCTACATATCCTCACGGACTTGTTGGCTTAGTAGAATAGCCGTCAAAATAAAACGAAATTATTTTATTTATGTTATATTCTATAATATATCAAAAAGTGTGCCAACACAATATTTTCTACAAGAAACGATATTATTAAAACTAATGACATTACGCAGACATCTCTCATCTACGTATATAATATCAGTATTAACCAAAACATATATTGATATGACAACTAATGATGTATTTTTAGACGCCTGCAAAGGGCTAGTGATGCACTGTAATTGCAACATTCTTATTCTTAATGTGCTAGGCGATTTTAGAGCATATATAGCTCCGGAAGTCAGATTAAAAACTAGGGAATGTCGTTATAACGAAGTTCAGGACGCGCAAGACATTACAAAACTAATCTTGAACCTCGGGCACAATTTTGCTCAAGGAATGAATGAACAAACACTCCGTGAAAAGGTACAATCCGTCCACAAGGAAAGTTTCAAGTTCGGTACGGATGATTATATGTGGTTTACAAAAGTTGATTTAAATAGATAAGGATATGGGAAAGACCTTAAAAGAAGTTGTTAAAGAACAGTACGGAGTTGAAACTCTTACCCCTGCGGAGTTTAGAACAGAAGTTGATAAAAAGGGGTGGACTAAAGAAATGGTACGTTCTTACTTTGAATCCAATGGGGACACAAAAGAACAGATTGATGAATTAATGAGAAGTATATATCCAGAAGGGGATTAAATCCCCTTCTTTTGTTCATTTTCACGTTGAATTGACAAACATTTCTCAAACATCAATTGTTGTGCGTATTCTTTAGGTTCTTGTCCATTAACCCAAGTACCAGAAATATTCGCACGAACCATTTTGATGGCTTTTCCTTTACACTTAGTGCAAATATAGAAGTTTTCATGTTCCTCTATGAAACCAATATGGTCACATTGTTTTTCCATAATATATTGCTTTAAAATTTGCTCTAAGATAAGAAAATAATTATATTTGCGCAAGCCTTTCGGGGCAAAACATTGTTGGAAAATTAAAGGAAAGTGCCTTAGATATTCGTTAAAATCGCCAAACCTATCGAATGTATATACGGGGCACAGAGGACAACTCATACAAGTGGGTTGCCTTTCTGTGCGTATATACAGGTGTTTGGCGATACCTAACGAGTATTCACAGGAAGAGCAGCCCACTTTCTTTATATATAACGTTCTCACTGGCTGTCTGAGGAAAATCGTTTAAAATTCGCCATTATGAAAAAGATTTTGTTAATTGTAGCATTAACACTGATGAGTGTTATTGCATTTGGTCAAAAAGGGTATGAAAAAATAGGGCGGGATACTGTTGGTGTGTTAATCAAAGACCCTATTAATGGTACATTTGTTGCTAATGGAATGGAAAAAATAAGAAATGCTCTTTTAGGTAGTATTAGCAAAAATTTTGAAAAAATGACTCCACTTCAACAAAAGAACTATCTAAACACAGAAGAAGGGAAACGTAAATTAACGACATTAGAAAAAGAACGAAAAAAATTATTTACTACTACATGGTGTTTTGCAGTAGCTCTTGAAAATTCGAAAAACAGAGCATATTATGATTTAGATTACAAGAGAATGATGCTTAGGCTTGGCACTACTATGGGCAAAGAAACCCTATTAATAGGAGGCAATCAATTCAAATTTAAAGATGAGTATTTGTATGTATCAAGGAATAGTTATAATTCGCTTCAATTTAATGTATATTTTCTTGGCTTACCATGTTCAGAGAAAGTTGCCGCAGAAATTGAAAATAACGCATACAACTTGTTGTTATATGTCTATTTCAAAGTTCCCAATGTGGATGCAGTAACAAATTTTCAAGACATGAAAAGGTTTGATTCTATGCCAAACTTGTCTGTGAAAGTAGACAAAATTGAACTTAAAAATTCCAAAACAAACAAAACTTATATTGTAGTGGAATAATTCTACTTATCTCTTACTTTCAACAAGAATTCATCAAACCTTTTTAAATCAGCCGGACTAAGTTCCGGCTCTTTTTGTATTAGTCCGTTTTTAGGGTCTATAAGGGAGGGAAGTGCTTCTGCCAATAACTTCTTAAATCCACGTTTACTTTTCGCTTTGGACGACTTATAGAGGTGATTTATTACGGTTAGGAAATAGCCTTGTTTGCCACACATTTCAAAGTAATACTTTTGAGGTATTTCCACATCGGACAAGTCTCCGAAGTAAGTGTTTATCAATAATTGTGTTCCCTGTACTGTCAGACCTATAACTTCATTAACCATTGTTATGCAGGGAATAGTAATTTCACCTAGTATAAACTCTGTTTGTTTTCTGTTAATTCTATCCATTTTGCTTCTTTTATTTCTTTATGGGTTATACGTCCGTCAGAACAACAGAGGAAACAATTAAACATATCAGAAGCGTTAATGTCCCTCAAATTATATCTGAATATAAATTCGTCAACATACTTTTGCAAGTATTTCTTCGTGTGAACATTGCGATATGCACCTAATATCATACGTTTGAAATGTGTCCAACAGGCTTCTATTCTGTTAGTGGTAACATCTTCATAACTATACAGATTCTTACTATGGTCAACAACATGACGAGGATATTCCTTGCCTATTTCGTTGTAAGAAGCATTTTCATCCGTATAGATATTGGAATCGGGCTGTACGTGTTTCTTTATAAATGCAGAAAGAGTTTTGGCGGTAGTATCTCCCGTTACTAGAGCATTTATTAAGAAATCCCGTTGTATCATTCCAACAACCGGAGTTTTGTCTTTATGGGAACGTCCTTGCGAGTGCGCCACTTTCTTGTTCCAATGGCGGTTCTTGTTTCTACCCCCGACAAGTGTTTCATCAATTTCCACATCATCCGTCAGAGGATTTTCGTTGGCAAGATACATTTGGCTCCTTATTTTATGTAGCATAAACCACGCTGTCTTTTGAGTGACATCTATATCTTTTGCCAACTGATAGGAAGAAAGCCCCGCTTTATGATTAACAACCAACCATATAGCAACGAACCACCTTTGTAGGTCAATCTTAGTTTTCTCAAACATAGTTCCTGTCTTTACGGTAAAGTTCTTCCCTGTGTTTTTACAGCGATAATCCCCGTTTTTCAATTTATAGACTTTTGAAGTTTTATCAAACGGTGAAATGGGCTTACCATGCCAATTAATAGCTTCAAGATGTTTAATGCAGGCTTCTTCATTTGGAAACTGCTTGTAAAGAGCTGGAATCGAATTTACTTTGATGTCAAACGGGTCTTTCATAAGGCTGTCCTCCAACTATTTTGTGACGTAACAATTTATAAAGATTTTATGAAATATCAAAGAAATCCACAGACAAATTTACAGATACGTATAAAATACGTTATTAATCAAAAATATTAGAATCACATGGAACAGAAAACAAACATTTGGATTAATCCAAATGAATTTAGAAACTGCACCTCGGAAGAAGTGAAAGAAATGGTAATGGAGGAAGTCGGTAGTTATGACGAAGATAAGGTCATGGAATGGTTAATGAGTTTGTCCCCCAAGATAACAATCCAAAGTGCTAAAGAATTTATAGAAAGATATTTAGATTAATCTTTATCATATCTTGTTTTTAATCGAATAACTGGAATTACTGTTCCACATTCAGTGCATATAAGAATATCTTTATTCGAAAATTGCTGTGTTATCAGGCATTCCTTTTCCCCCTTACATTTTGGGCACATCCATTTTGTTTTCTTTAGTTTATTCGTTTCCATAATTTTATTATTTTTCGCTAAAGTAAGAAAATAAATTGGAAATGACAAATTTTATCGCGTATAGTTAAAAAGAAATCCCTCCGAGGACGGAAGGATTTCCAGTGTAGATATGTATATCAGTACCAAATTTAAAGCTCATTTATTTATTTTCTCCTTATTCTTTTGCTATAATCTATCAGCACAAGAAATCGTCAAAGGAGATTTTAAGAACGAAAATCCACAAAGTTCGTATGTTCCTTCATTTGACATGGATGCTACCGACAAACCGGTGAAGAATGTCATCTTAATGATAGGAGACGGCATGGGACTGGCACATATCTGTTCAGGAATGTATGCCAATCAAGGACAGCTTACTATCACTAATTTAAAAACATGCGGTTTCGTCAGAACGCAATCCGCCAACAAGTTTACAACAGATTCAGCTGCTTCCGGAACTGCTTACTCAACCGGAAAAAAAACTAAAAACGGAGCGCTCGGAATGGATGAAAATAACCAAGTTATTCCCAACTTACCAGAGAAGTTATCCGGCTATGGCTACATTTCAGGAATCGTTACCACTGACAATCTCGACGGAGCCACTCCTGCTGCTTTCTTTGCTCACCAACCGGAACGTGGAATGTCTAAAGAAATATGGGCGGATCTCCCTAACAGTAAGCTGACATTCTTTTCTGCCGGTAGTTATGAACTATTTGAAAAACAAGCACCAAACGTTCAAAAGGAAATCAAAAAAGAGTTTACCATCATAGAAGAACCGAATGACAAAGCCATCAAGAAATCTAAAAAACTAGGATATTTACCCACAAAGAGCAAAACGGCTTCTGTAAACGAAAACCGGGGAGATTTCCTTCCGTCTACCACCCAAATGGCTATTGACTATCTTTCGAGCAGGAGTACTAACGGTTTCTTCTTAATGGTAGAAGGTGCCCGAATAGATAAAAGTGCGCACAGCAATGATTATTCGGCAGTTGTCCGTGAAGTATTGGACTTTGATAAGGCGGTAGAAGCTGCTATCAGATTTGCAGAAAAAGATGGAAATACATTAGTGATTATTTCAGCTGATCATGAAACCGGAGCATTAGCTTTACGTGACGGAAACATAAAAGAAGGCAAAATGAAAGCAATGTTTGTATCTAAAGGACATACACCAATCATGGTTCCACTGTTTGCATACGGTCCACAATCCAAGCTTTTTGGCGGTATTCAGGAAAACAGCGATGTTAGTAATAAAATTCTCCAATTACTCGCTAAATAAGATATAAAACAGATCTGTCATTCAAACTGAAATAAGAAAGAATTTCTTCTTTGCATATAGAAAAAATTCTTTCTTATTTCTTTTCTGCCAGATAGACTCCAAAAATAATGCAACCTGCTCCCAATAATGTAATCCATGTGATTTGTTCGTGAAGAATGATTATGGATGCCACCATTGTTACCAACGGATTGAGATAGATATAATTGGAGGCTCTAACGGTTCCCAACTGTTTCAATACCACATTCCAAAGGACATAACAAACCAAGGATGCCAGGACGGCCAAAAATAAGAGATTAGATAATACAACCGGTTTTAAAAGTACATCGAAATCAGGTTGCAGCGGATGAAGAAGAAAGGCGGGAAGTATGGTCAATACTCCATAAAAGAATATTTTGCGGGTGATAAATACAGTGGGGTAACGCCCTGTCATTTTCTTTATCACCAAACTATAAAATGCCCACGACAGGGCAGCAAGTAAAGTGAGCAAATCCCCTACTGGAGATAATTTGAGTACAAAACTACCGTTGAAGACCACCAGTCCCACCCCAATTAAAGCTAATATGGAACCATAAATCAAACCTTTGGTGGCTTTTTCACTCTTATAAAAGAGAAGGGAAAGAATGGTAGTAAGCAAGGGAGCTGTGCAAATGATGAAAGCGACATTGGATGCTTGCGTAATTCCCAAAGCTGTATTCTCTGTAAAGAAATAGAGTGAACCACCGAAAAAACCTCCTGCCATCAACCAAAGTTCGTCTTTCCAATTACTCGTAAACAGACGTTTGGGAGAAATCACCCAAATGCCCAGATAGGCAATAAGAAAACGATAGAAGAATATCTCCTGTGGGGTCAGTCCGTGATTAATCAATACTTTGGTTGATATGAAAGTCAATCCCCAGATAGCAACTACAAGTATCGCAATCAGATGGTAATATCCATGCTTCAATTCCATAATGGTGGTGATGTTTGTTTAATAGAGTGCAAAGATAGCGAGAAGTTATGGAATGTTTGTTTGGAGAAGTAACAAAAAGCCCGTACCTTTGTTTATGTTCAAAGAAAGTTCCTAAAATAAGGTATAAGTTATGGAAAAATATATAGCACCGGACAGGAAACGTATCCCATACGGCATGATGAACTTTGCAGTAATCCGCCGCGACGACTGTTATTATGTAGACAAAACCCGGTTTATACCCATGATAGAAGAGGCGGACAAGTTTTTCTTCTTTATTCGTCCGCGCCGTTTCGGCAAAAGCCTCACAGTAAATATGTTGCAGCACTATTATGATATACTTGCCAAGGATAAGTTCGATGCCCTGTTTGGCGACCTTTACATCGGAAAGCACCCTACGCGCGATCGGAACAGCTATCTGGTACTATACCTCAACTTCTCCGGAATAGTAGGCGAACTACACAACTATCGCAAAGGACTGGATGCGCATTGCCAAACAATGTTCGACTATTTCTGTGATATTTACGCCGACTATCTCCCCAAAGGCATCAAGGAAGAACTCGACAAAAAAGAAGGAGCTGTCGAACAATTTGAATACCTATTCACAGAATGTAATAAGACCAACCAACGTATTTACCTTTTTATTGACGAATACGACCATTTCACCAATGCCATCCTCTCGGATATAGAAAGCCTGCACCGCTATACGGACGAAACACATGGCGAAGGTTATCTGCGCGCCTTCTTCAATAAAATTAAAGCTGGAACTTATTCCAGTATCGAGCGTTGTTTCATTACCGGTGTAAGCCCCGTGACAATGGACGACCTCACAAGCGGTTTCAACATCGGAACCAACTACTCGCTCACGCCGGAATTCAACGAGATGATAGGTTTCACGGAAGAAGAAGTGCGCCAAATGCTCACTTACTATTCTACCACCAGTCCATTCAACCACAGTGTGGACGAATTGATAGAAATAATGAAACCCTGGTATGACAACTACTGCTTTGCGGAAGAATGTTATGGCGAAACCACCATGTACAACTCAAATATGGTGCTCTACTTCGTCAAGAATTATATTCAACGAGGCAAAGCCCCCCGGGATATGGTAGAAGACAATATCCGTATCGATTACGAAAAATTACGTATGCTCATCCGGAAGGACAAAGAGTTTGCCCATGATGCTTCCATCATACAAACATTGGTGAGCGAAGGCTACGTCACCGGAGAACTGAAAAAAGGTTTTCCTGCCGTCAATATTACCAACCCCGACAACTTTGTGAGCCTGCTCTACTATTTCGGTATGCTCACCATTAGTGGCACGTATAAAGGAAAGACCAAACTCACCATTCCTAATCAGGTAGTCCGCGAACAAATCTACACTTATCTGCTAAGTACCTATAACGAAGCCGAACTCAATTTCAGTAGTTACGAAAAGAACGAACTTGCCAGCGCTCTTGCCTACGATGGCGACTGGAAAGCCTATTTCGGTTATATTGCTGACTGCCTGAAACGCTACACCTCCCAGCGTGACAAGCAGAAAGGTGAATTTTTTGTCCACGGCTTTACGCTTGCCATGACGGCACAAAACCGTTTCTACCGTCCCATTTCCGAACAGGACACACAGGCAGGCTATGTCGACATTTTCCTCTGTCCGCTACTGGATATCTATTCAGACATGAAGCACAGCTACATTGTGGAACTGAAATATGCCAAGTATAAAGACCCTGAAAACCGCGTGGAAGAACTGCGACTGGAAGCTATTGACCAAGCCAATCGCTATGCTGACACTGATACGGTGAAAAGAGCAGTAGGCACTACACAGCTTCATAAGATTGTGGTTGTGTACAAAGGAATGGATATGCCGATATGCGAAGAGATTTAATATGTGAAGAGGTTTAATACAAAAAGAAACTCGCATTACAAGCGCATTATGCAAAAAACAGATAGGCTGACAATATGAAAAGATCAATAAAACGTCTACCCAAACGCACGCAAGAAGAGTTGGCGGTGTTGCAAGAGCTGATATTGTCGAATCTTACGAATGTGCGTATGATTATCTTGTATGGAAGTTATGCACGAGGAAAATATGTCATCTGGGATGAAACATTCGACGGGTACGGGAGTACTTACTACCAAAGTGATTTGGATATTCTGGTGATATGTGATACGAAAGATGCTACTAATGCAGAGAGACATGCGCGCGAAGTTATCGTCCCCAAATATGATAAAAGAATGGAAGGAAAGCGGCATCCGGCTCCCCCTAGTATTATTGTAGAAAATCCGACGACCATTAATCGGGCTATGAGAAGGAAGCATTATTTCTTCTATGAGATTATAAAAGATGGTATTCTGTTGTATGACGATGGTACGTTTCAGATTGGCAAACCGGAGAAATTGCCGTTTCGGGAAATTAAGCAATATGCGGAAGAAGAATATGCAGAATGCTTCGACATGGGAGAATGTTTCCTAGATTCAGGACACACTGCTTACAAAAATGGTAATTTTAAATACGGTTCTTTCTTATTACATCAAGCCTGCGAGCGTTTCTACAAAACATTTACGCTTGTGTATAGCAGCTTTCGCCCTAAATCTCATGAATTGAAAGTGTTGGGAGCGATGGTTAAAAGCTGTTCACGAGAATTCGCAAATGTATTTCCAACCCATACTTTCGAAGATAATAAAGCCTTTGATAAATTATGCAGAGCATATGTCGAAGCGCGATATAACCGACTATTCACCGTTAGCAAAGAGCAATATGAGTATATGCTGGCACAAACAGAGGTGCTACACGAAGTTACTATTCGGGAATGTGCCGCACGCATGGCATATTACGATGAGATGATAGAAAAAGAAGAGAAAGACAAGATGTAAACCATATATTGTAAAATAATATATCAACCTTTTACATTCTCCTTCCATGTACGATTTGTTTTTCAAATATCTCCCTTTTAAAATAGCCAAAACAAGAGAAAAGAGGCTGTATTCCTCTTCGGGATACAGCCTAAATATCAAATTTATACATGAGTAACTATATACTTTATTTGGTCACTTTGTAAGTTCCACTTCCATAGTCCTTTGACTTCACCTCTCCGGGAAGGGTTACGGTAGCGGTAACACCCTTAGGAATGGTGAATTCCCAAATCCAAGTGTCACCTTCGTATTTCCAGGCACTCTTGATGAGTCCGGCGGCGGAACGGTATTCGGCAGTCACATGTCCCAGTCGCTTGTCTGGAATGGGCTTCATGATGATATGCTTAAAGCCGGGAGTGGCAGGATCGGCTGCGATGCCGGCAACGGTTTCCCAAATCCATTCACATACGCATCCATAGGCATAATGATTGAAGCTGTTCATGCCGCGCGGTCCCATTCCTTTGTCTATCATATAGCTGTTCCACCGTTCCCAGATGGTGGTGGCTCCATTGTCCACAGAATACAGCCAGCTTGGGTTCTTACGTTGAAAGAGGAGTTCATAGGCAATGTCTTCCATGCCATTCTCCGTGAGGGTGGCCATGAGAATGGATGTGCCCAAGAATCCGGTCTGCAAGCAAAGATCGTGCTGTGCGAAGTTTTCACGCAGGCGGTCTATCATCTTCGCTTTGGCTTCGCCTTCCACAAGCTGGTTCTTCAAGGCAAACAAGGCAGGAGTTTGCATGGTGTTGAGGATGGCGGTTTTGAAGGTGCCGTCTTCGTTGAGGAAGTTCTCCTTGATGTATGCCTTTGCCGAATCAGCCATTTGCTGGTACTTGGCAGCATCGCGACCGGTGGCGGCAGCCATATCCCGCATCATGAAAGCATCTATCACCCAGTAAGAAGCGCTCAAATAGTTCCAATAGCTGACGGCATCAGGAAGCGGACCTTGGGGAGAGAAAGCCAGTCCGCTACAACTTTCCAGTGGTTCGTAGCTCAACCAGTCGGCCCATTGGTAGTTGCCGTTCTCACCGCAGAGAGTCTCGTGGTTATACTTGGTGTCGTTGATGTGATTCATAAACAGGTCCATGGCGTTCCAGCTCTCCTCAATAATTTGCGTGTCACCGAATTGCTTCCATACCGTCCAAGGCACGATGATTCCGGCATCGGCCCAACCCAAACGCATTTTCTCATCACCGTATTGTGCCAAGGGAGCCACTCCGGGGAATCCGCCCAAACTGTTTTGAGTGTCGCGCATGTCACGCATCCACTTATGGAAAAACTTCATGGTGTTAGCAAAGAACGTACCGGTTTCTGCAAACACTTGTGTGTCTGCTGTCCAGCCCAGACGCTCGTCGCGTTGCGGACAGTCGGTGGGTATGGACAGGTAGTTGGATAGCTGTCCCCAATAAGTGTTGGAGATGAGCTTGTTCACAAGGTCGTTGCCTGTGGTGATAGTACCGGTCTCCAGTTCCTTTGCGATGGAAGTAACGGGGATGGACTTCAACGACTTGATGGCAACATTCCCGGTGGCAGTTATGGAGACATAGCGGTAACCGAAGAAGGTGCAGTGAGGATAATAGGCCACATAGTTATCTCCGCCAGCAAAGGTGTAATCCAGACGGATGCCGGTGTGGGGGATGCGCAGGTTTTCGCGATGGCAGCTTCCTTCCGGACCGTCCATGCCACGAATCTTGGCACCGTTGCCGTCATTGAGCAGCTCTGCAGGGAGGCAGGTCAGCACCGTTCCCTCGGCGGCTTTAAATACAAAAGAAGGTACGCCGGCACAATTTTGTCCGAAGTCCACCACTAACGTCTCTCCCGGACTTACAGTCATCTCCGTACCCGATGCGAACTCACGGGCGATAATTACCTTACCGAACTCATTCTCCTTTGCTCCTTCTACATTCTTCCAAACGTATGCTTTGACAGGAGCGAGGGCGAGATCAGTACGCAAATAGACTTCCGCTCCGTCCGAAGGCAGGATGTCGCCGGAGAATTCTGTATTCTCTTCGGGGGTGGAAAGTTTGTCCACACATTCGTAGCCCATCGGCTCGCGTGCATCATACTCTTCTCCGTCAAAGATACCAGCATGTTTCACCGGGCCGGCAATTCCGGCTTTCCAGTTTTTAAGGTCAGTACCATAACGCTTTTTGGTTCCGTCAGAAAAAGTTAGTTCCAGTACACCACGGAAGGCACATTTCTTGCCTATCATGCCGTCATATCCTCCGGGGGTTATGATTTTGTCACCCCACCATCCCGGCGTCACCTGTACGGAGAGCATGTTCTCGGCGTTTGGCTTGGTACGGATGATGTCTGTAATATCATAGGTGAAAGAACGTTTGGTCTTGGCATAGTGTGTGAAGCCCGGTTTCAGAAATTCCCCGCCTACGGGTTTCCCATTCACATACAACTCGTAAACTCCCAGTCCAGCGGTCATCCACTTGGCAGAGACAATTTTCTGTTCGTTTTTCACGGTGGACACGAACCAACTCGCGCCATCGGCTGCGCGACCGTTGTTATGTCCTTTCACTACAGGGGCGTCTACTGCGGAAATCCATTTGGATTCGTTCCAGGCTGATGCTTCCAATGCGTCAGTACGTTTTCCGACTTCGGTTGCGTTTATCAGTCCGCTATTCGAGAAAAGCGCGAGAATCATTATCGGGATAAGATTCGCAAAACAATGAAGATTCATTTTCATACTTATATGTATTTTTTAGTATTAAAAGATTAACTTGGAAATGCTGTTTTAGTTTTACAGGGCTTGCACAACAAAATTACAGAATTATATGATACGACAGACGATTTCCGCATTTTTTTTGACTCAATGATGGTTTCTATTCAATCCGGAACTGACTCATAAGTCCGATCTGATTGAACAGACGACAGGAGCTTTGTACATTGAATGATCGATAATCGAGCAAAACAATGACATATTGTAAAATAATATAATCAATACACTCATTCAGTATATTGTAGAAATTATTTATTAAAGAAGAAAAGAAGATGCCGGTTATTCATTGCAATCATTCTTTCTTCTTTACACGAAATCCTCGAAATCGAATAAACTCTATTCAAGTTTTTAATAAATAACGAAGAGGTTTATTATAAACGGTATCCAAGTTTATTATAAACTCTTTTTTGACACTTTCAATACCTAAAATAGAATTATTGCAACAAAAATGGGCAAGAACCTTCACAGTTTCTTGCCCATTCGTTAT